>OGWR01003366.1_pt1 | contig 10335 bp, 9 predicted proteins | sample 1576061 | NCBI WGS metagenome assembly OGWR01 (sample SAMEA3541511, study PRJEB24748) | human gut metagenome | biome: human gut; feature: human-associated habitat; material: faeces | place: China | collected 2012 | reverse complement strand
TCCAGCGAGAATGGCAATTCTTGAATTTCTGATAAAGCAAAATACGTGTTTTTTAGGTGCCTGATTACAAGCAGCTATAGCACCCGCAATTGCATCAGAAACATCCGCCTCTCCTCCTTTTACAGCACCATAATTTACAATGGAGAAATCTTGATCAGGATATATAAACTCTTTTATTGGCTTCATTGAAAATGGCGCATCCACTTTCACATATTTGAATTGTCCCCACAGAGTTGCAAAAGAGACAGCCAACAGTCCTATAGTAAATAAAAATTTCTTCATTTAATAATGTATTGCATGATCTTTGGGAAATTCATGTCCACTCCATGCCTTTTTGGAAGTCCAGTCTTGAGGTTTTGCTGTCCAAAATGAATGACTGGCGGGAAGTCCTAACGGCAGGAATACCTCTGATGTAATATACATACTTCCATTATTACTATACCAGTCCGCCAAACCAGTCTGATGCCCCGCAAAGCCTAATTGCAAAAATCCTTTCTCATTGAAATTACCATCAACAGCAAACAAACGTTTCATGACACAAGTTAATGCATTACGTACCTGACCTTCCGAAAGTTCTTCGGGCAGCATTTCTTTCCAGCAAAGCATTGACAATGGCTGAAAAACTCCCAAACGATAAGTCATCGAACGACCGAATACCGGAAAAGATGCTTCAGGAGATATAAAACGTTCCAAAATCATTCCGAAACGCTGCATGCGTTTCTTAGCCAAATCTTCCGTTTTCTTTTGCATCTCCAAACTACGGTCATGCAATATTACTTTATGATCGTTGACAGTCTGCATTACTTGTACAAACATAGGTTGAATCACATAACTATTATAGTAATCGAATGCAAAAGTTTCTCCATCCGAATACCAGCCATCACCTACATACCACTCTTCTGCTTTTCGAACAGCTGTATGAATACGGAACAAATCGTATTGTGCATCAGCTTCCATCAAAAAAGATTCAATCATAGCCGAAAACAATAACCAATTTGTGTATGGCGGATCAATCCGACGCAATAACTGAAATTCTTTAATATAACGTTGTTTTGTCACTTCATCCAATGGTTCCCAAAGCTGCTTTTTAGCACGAAGAAAGCTACTAGCAATATAAGCCGCATCTACCAAAGGCTGTCCTTCATTTCTCCATAAGAGATAATCAGGGCTATCCGGATTAACAGCATGTGCATAGCTCTTCAAAGCCCATTCACGCAATTGCCTGCGCATTTTACCTTCTTCCGTATCATCGTCCGGCAAAGAAAGCCAAGGAGCAATACCGGACATCAAACGTCCGAAACATTCCATGTACGTCACATCCTTACTGCGTCCATCCCATGTTGGGCTGATCTCGACCTGCATATTTTTCTTCAACTCCCCTTTGCTCATATTACTCAATACAGGAGCAGCAATCTTATATGCCATCTGTGCCCAATATTCACGGTCACTGATTTCCTTTTCTACCTTCCCCTTTTTAGCATAAGTTACTGTGCTGAACACACACAATAAAATAAAGACCAGGATATTTTTATTTTTCATCATTACATTCAAATATAAAAATCAATTTCAATCATTCAGATATTTCACCATTTCAGAACCTGCCAACAGAAAAGCTCCTACTCCAAAGTCCGTAGTCGTTTCCGGCCCGACATTCTTATGTTGATCTGCTCTTTCACCGATTGGCTGTACATAGCCTATCTTCCCATTAGGTTGCAAAGCTATTTCAGTCAAGTATTTCCAGCCTTGTTTTATAACAGGTTCATAAATTGATTTATCCAAAAGCCCATTATTCACGCCCCAAAGATACCCATAAGTAAAGAAAGCTGTCCCACTCGTTTCACGTCCCGGAGCCTGCACCGGATCCAACAAACTACGAGTCCAGTATCCCTCTTCCTGTTGTGCAGCAGCCAATGATTTAGCCATAGCCTGGTATATGGTAATATATTCAGCACGATGTACATCATTTTCGGGTAAGTCTTGCAAAACTTTAGCCAAACCTGCAAACACCCAACCGTTACCCCTAGACCAAAAGTCTTTCAATCCTTGATTTGTCTTATGTTTCGGGTAGATGTATTTTCCATCGCGATAAAACAGGGCACTCTCCTCATCATACATGAGATTTTTAGCATAAGTAAAGTACTCATAGAGTTTATCCAAATATTGCTGATTATCTGTAACCTTATAAAGTTTGGTCATCACCGGCATTACCATATACAATCCGTCTGCCCACCACCAATAGTCATTATTGGGAGTTGACATCTCATATTCCATCACTTCCTTGGCACGGGCTATTTTATACTCTGCCGGCTCACGGTCCATGTTATACAAGTCAATATAAGTCTGGAAACAAATCTGCCAATCTCCAAAGAGAACATGTTCCATCGTTTCACCATAATTATATTTCCACTTGGATTTATCATCAGAAGTAGCCCCCTTCCATTAATTCTTTTCAGCCCATGCTTCCGAATACTTCTTGTAAGTCTCATTATCGGTTACTTCATAAGCTGCAATATTTCCGGTATGATAAGCAGCCGGATGCCAAAAGGCAAATGCCGGTTCCGGATTCTCCGCCTGCCAATAATCATTTACCTTCTTAATAGTCTCAATAACCTTTGACTTTGTCCATACACTATCGGTAATTGTTTCATTCTGATTGTTACTCTTACCTAATTTACATCCTGCCATGCTAATACTGAAAACACAGCTTAATACCCAAAAAGAAATTCTTCTAAAGTTCATTAATTATACAGTTTTTCGTGGTTATTATTACAATGCAAAGATGCACCCTTTTTAGGACAGAAACGTCCTAAAATGAATCAAAACCGTACAAAAATCATTCAATGCACATAAAAAGAAAGTTATGGAAGGCACATAAAGCCTTCACATAACTTCTACCAATAATTAATCCTTAAACAATCTTTCTATTAAAACTAAACACACATCTATCTATTTACTTTGGGGAATAATCAAAAAACTAAACCCACACGGCCCGCCACCTCCATTCTCCAGCCGAACCAAAACCTTATTCCACCCCTGTCGAAACTGAAAAGGAGCGATATGTTCATCAATATTATACCAACTGGTTCCATAGTCACGCCATACATCCTTGCCGTTAATCCATACACGCCCGCTGTCATCCGTACCGATAGCTACCAGCATCGTCGTAGCCTCATCAAAATAAAGCTCGGTATAAGCATAGTAAGTTGAATGACCGGTAGTCACAGGTGGGACATTGTGCATCGATTCACTCTGCATAAACTTCCAACGTAGCGTCCCGTCAAGCTGTACCTCGTCTCCGATAACTTTTAGCGGATCGGAATCCGTTTCCGCAATTCCTGTTCCTATCTGTCCATCAGTATATACAGCATCAAAGTCAATAGAAACTTCTGGTGGATGAACGATGGAAAAATCCTCCCGACCGAAGCTCTCCCACGGTCCAATCATATACCATGTATTGATATAGAGCCATCCCTTACGTTCTGCATCTTTAGAGAAACGCCGTCCGGGCAACGCTTGTGCTTTCACCATTTCCTTGCTCAACTTCGATCCTGAATAAGCACTGAATGTTCCCTTTCCGTCTCCGGAAGCAGAAACCTCTCCACTGCCTCCCATCCCCATGCCAGTTCCGTTCCCATTACCGCTACCATTGCCTCCGGGACCTCCATTCCCCGGACTGCCAGTACCTTGTCCCATTCCGTTTCCAGGATTACCTGCCTGACGAACTGCCCCGAACAGACCTTCCAAACGAGATTGCGCCAACCCTGCCTGACGAGTAGCTTGTCCGAGCAACCCACGATAATTATTCAAATCAGCAGTACTCTTTATCTCTAATCCTCCACTGGCATTACTACCTGCTGAAGTTGCCCACTCACCATCCCTTGACTGCATCCTTATCAATTCATCAAAACCCGGCATACGTGAATTACCCGCTTTCAAAGAACTATACACTTCAGGAAACGACTGTCCCTTGGATAAAGACTGTTTAGCAGCACTCACGGCCAAATGACTTTGTTGAATTTCAGCCTCATAGTCACGTAATACAGCATAAAGTTCTTCGACAGAAGCATTATCTGACGGATTTCCTGCTCGAGGAATAGCCCGCGCTTTCGATGTATCATTCGTATCAGCAGGTGCTCCCCATGGCAATTTTCTTTTTTCCACTTTCGTCAGCATATCTTCTTTACGCCGTCTCATTGTTTCAGCCATCGTTTGGAACTTCTTCACCTGCTCTTCCAGATTCTTTTTAACCAGAACCTCCGACTGCTCTACCAGCTGCCTGGCATAATTAGCAGGTAGTGCCCGTTGTGCCTGTTCCTGTTTTACCTTTTCCGTCAAACTCTTTCTGGACTTTTGATTTTTCTGCTGTTTCATTTGCAAAGCTATCACCTCCTGATCCGGAGACGGCATCTTCCAAATATAGAGTGCTCCGCCCACAAAACAAATCAATGCTATCATCCATGATAGGATAACCGTCAGACGGCTACTCCCTGTTGTAGTTTTCGTCATACGTCCTGATTCCTATATTAGTTAAGTTATAAAACTGGCAAGCATCCATCACTTCTACAAAACGTCCGAACGGAGTATGCCTGTCCATATCAATGCGAATACGCTTTCCCGGGTCAGTGATACATGTCTGTCGTAACTGTTCCATCATAAAATTGGTAGAACAAGGTTGCCCGTCCCAATAAAAATTATCATCGGCATCCAATCCTACAATAGCCTGCTTATCATCCGGCTTCAATTTAACGGCCGATTGTGAAGTTGGCAGATCAACGGGAATATCCCTATTTTTCACTTTCGTCATGGTAGATACCAGAAAGAAAATAAGCAGAAGAAACACACAGTCGATTAAAGGAGACATAGAAACTTCCGGTTCGTCCTCGTTATTAAATAATGATAGTCTCATAGGCTTAATAGGGTTTGCTTCCAAGGCGTACACGTGTATGTGTAAAGCCCTGTATTTGACATTGGTCGAAGATCTCTATCACTGTGCTTACCGGTACAGTACGATAGGCCGTCACATCGATATTTGTTTCCACTCCCCGACTATTGCGTAATTCAGAAAGAAAAGCGCTTAAATCTTTTACAGGCAAGTAAGTACTTTCCCCCGAATAGGCATCATGCCCTACTACCTGATACACATTCTTCTTTTCGTCTACTGCGATAATCACTGCTTCCTCGCCTGCCCATGTAGTGGAAAGGCTTGAAGTCATTGTAGGAAGCGTTAACGGAATCTGCATTTCCCATTTTTTCATCATCGTAGTTACTAAAAAGAAAATGAGCAGCAAGAACACACAGTCTATCAAAGGAGACATTTGTACTTCTACCTTATCATCGTCATCATAATTCAGTCTCATTCTTTTCCTCCTTGTTGTCCAGATACAATTTGGTAATCACTTCTTCCACTTTTACCTCTACCAGTGAAGCCATACGCATGATACGATTCTTGATAATAAAGTATAAAGCAATGGCAGGAGCAGCTATAATCAAACCGGCAGCAGTTGTTATCAATGCTTTGGAGATAGAATCAGACAAAATAGAGGCACCACCTTCATCCCCATATAAAGCAACCAGGCCGAATGCTTCTATCATACCGACAACAGTACCTAACAAACCAATTAACGGAGCCAATGAAGCGATAACAGAAAGAGGATATATACGTGCCAAATGTGTACGAATATCACGTGCAGCCATGTCACCTGCCGTCTGGCTTACAGCCTCACGCCCGGCTTTTACATGCTCAAAAATAAAACGCAGTGAGTTCGCTAGCGTAGAAGGATACTTGTCACAAGCAGCCAATGCTCCTTTCAAATCCCCATTTGCCAAACATTCATTAACACTTTTGCACAAAGGTTTCGGAGCCAGGCGACCTTGACGCGAAGTTATCAGTCTCTGAATTGCAATTACAAGAGCTATCAATCCCAACAAATACAATGGATACATCATTGTACCACCTGCCTTAATCTGTGCTCCCCAGTCGATGTGCCCCCCCTGATCAGCAGCGATACTATCTGATGCAACTTCATCATACATCAACTCATCATCTTCCTCCACTGCCGGAACAACAGTAGCAACCTCACTCGGAAGTACTTTCGGAGCATTTTTTATATCATCCTGTGTTTTTGCCAAAAAGATTTCATCAAAACCAGCATCACGCCTTTCAGGACAAATAAATGACATTCCGGTTAACGTAATATTACCGAAATCCTTCCAAAGGTCGCGTGTCATCACCATCCAGTGTCCAGGCTTGTCACCAAGATCCAGACCTTTCAACTGGTTTATCAAATCTTTTGGTTCTCCGGCGATATAAGTAAAATCATATTTCTTTCCTTTTTGACTGGCTGACTTTTCGGAAACATGAAATTTCATTCCAATCTGTTCTCCCCCCCATTTCACCCAGGCAAAAGTAATATAACGATATTCACCCGGTCCCGGGTTTTCTCGGATAGGGATGGATAAACCTGTCATTTCTGCGGGACTTTTAGCAGCTCCTACATATATATAGTTTTCTGTCTTTTTTGAGTACCCTCCTTTCCGAACATACTTATTATCTTTTACCCATTGTGCCCCATCTGGCAGTTTAGTACTAAACAGTTCGTACAGTCCTTTACCAGATTTACCATTCGTTTGTGCCAAAAGCGGGGTAGTAAACAATAGTATTGCTCCCAAGATGCATACACCCACTATCCCTTTCTTTAAACCAAATTTCATTTTTGTGTAATTCATGTCTATTCTTTTTTTATTATTAACTTTAAATTTATAGCCAACGTAAGTCATCGAACTAATTCACAATGGCAAAGTTCTTAAAAATAATAGAGAAACGGGTACTCTAATCATTCAAAAAGTTCCAAATCTTTAATATACGGCTTTATAAAAAGTCCGATAATCATTCAAAGAGGGGCAAAAATAAATCATGCCTGAATCTTCCTTCATAAACAGTTGCTCATACGCTATAAATTAAAGGGGATGTGTCAAGACTAAGACACATCCCCAACATATAAGTAAGCCGCATACCTAAACTGTCAAAGATTAGTGTATGCGGCTATTCGATATCAATAGCACTTGGCATCTTAAGAATTATCTTCCACTATTTTCCATTCCACAATTCCACGTATCTCGGAAGAAAAGTTCACACCGATCTTATATAATTTACGAGAATCCTTGGCGAAAGGCAAAGCATACCCTTTTTCCTCTATTTGACGTAAAGCCTCGTCAGCGCTACCATCCAGTTTCAGTTCCATTACATAGATATAGTCTTTGGTTTGCAGCACAACATCGATACGACCATTGCTGGTAGTACGTTCCACATCGGTATAAAATCCCATCATCTTAAAAACCAAGTACATCGCATTCTGAAAATAAAGCTCCATCTTCCCCACTATCTTATAGTCTGTATCGGCAAACATGGATTGCAGACGCTGCATGAAACTATCCACATTACCTTGACGTATATCCATAACAAAGCTGGTAATAATAAAACTGGATTCCTGTTCTGTCACAGGCGTATAAAAAGGTAACAGATACTTAATAAAACCATTCTCAACTTCCTTATTTGGAAAGCCTAATCGATAAATACCAAACTCTTTATCATATCCTTTTATTGTCAAATATCCGCTTTGGTAAATAACAGGAATGGGATTGCGCGACATAGAGTCTATACTATTCAGTAAATCACCCGAAACCTGCTCCTCGGTAATCCTATCCAACCTATAGTTAGAATGTTTCAGCAGATAAACCAAGAAAGACGGAGTACCTGTCTCAAACCAATAATCAGAGAACTTCAGCTTAGACAACGTATTAAAGATACTGAATGGATTGTAAAGTCCTACGGTATCATAATCGAAATGATAACCGTCATACTGTTCTTTCAACTTGACGTAACATTCCTCTTTCGTCAAGCCGTTCCTTTCACCCAATAATGCCACATCGCCATCAAAGTTTTCATGAAGTTCCTTATCCGTAATGCCGCAAATATCCATGTAACGATAGTCCATCGATATATCATTCAGATTGTTCAAATCACTGAATACGCTCACCTTGCCGAATTTCGTCACACCGGTTAGGAAAGCCAGCTTTATATATCTATCCTGCGACTTGAGTACGGAATAAAAAGCTTTCAACAGATTACGATATTCCGCCTGTAATGTCTCGTTACCAATAGCCTGCAACATAGGCTTATCGTATTCGTCCACCAAGATAACCACACGATGCCCTGTTTTCTCGCAAGCACGTCTTACAATCCCTTCAAAGCGCAACGGCAAAGAGGTCTCCACCGCCCTTGTACCATAAAGTTGCTCCCAATAAGAAAGAGTACTGTCCAGCCGTCTTCGCAAGCTATCCGGTTCTTTGTAGTTCTCCGTATTCAGATCCAGATGCAGGATAGGATGTTCTTCCCATTTCTGTTCCAGCTTCTCAATGGCAAGCCCTTTGAAGAGTTCTTTTTTTCCACTCAAATAAGCTTCAATGGTAGATAACAGCAGACTCTTCCCGAAACGGCGGGGACGACTAAGGAAATAATAACGACCGGTAGTCGCCATCCTATACACCAACGCTGTCTTGTCTACATATACATAACCGTCGTTTATCAAACTCTCGAAATTCTGTATACCAATAGGAAATTTGCGTATCACACTATCCATAGTTATTCTTCATTTAATAATTATTCAAAGATAAACATTATTTTCGAGTGACATTCTCACATTCCAAGTAATTTTTATAAGCCCTTCACCTTTTCGCTACAGAACCCTATCCATAGGCTAAAGCGGGTGAAGGTCTCCCCCTTCACCCAAGCCGTCACTCAAGGCATCACCCAAACCGGTTCTTTCTTACCCAATTTTTACCACCCGATACACATTTCCAAACTTAGTATGCTTACGTTCTATCCCCACCGCTACCAATATTTGCGCCAAACTTGCCGGATTTGCACCACGCATAGCTGCAGGATTCCTCCTTTTTAAACATTGAAATATATCAGCCGCAGAAAGAAGATCACACTCCTCTCTTCTTTCCGCCGACCGATAACAAGCACGCAACACATCTTCCACTGGCCCTTGACGGTAAAACGCCAGATTGCTTTTTTGCAATTCCTGTTCTTCTTCTTTCGTAAACCAATAACGTTGACCGGACAGAATTGCCACTTTCAACTGCGCATAAAGTTGTTCATGTTCAATCGCTTCACAATCAATAGGATGCTCTACTTCCACACAAATAAACCTGCGGCTACCAGTTGGATCAGTGAGCAAATCTTTCCTGTTAGACGTGCCGATAAAAGACGCTATTCGCGGTAAGACGCGATAATTCTTCTGGTAAGCTTTGCACAAACTCAATGAAGCCATCTGCATCAGATTCTTCAACAAAGGCATTTTTGCAGAAGAAAACTTGTCAAATTCATCCAAATTGAGAAGTCCCATCTCCGCCAGTCTACGTTCCACCTTTCCCTGACTTGTCAAATCCACCTTATCCATATAATAACGCCGAAGCGCAGGAGGGAGTAAAGACTTACAAAAAGTAGATTTAAAATATCCCTGTTCTGTACTAATGAGCAAGGGAGCTACACTATTCGCATGATCTCCCATTACCCCCATCCATTGTGCCGTCATCCCCAACATCCAAATGCGAAATCCTTTTTCCCACAACGGGCTTTCCGAAACCCGTCGAGCCAATGCGGACACACGGTCTATGCCATCCCATTCCGGCAATTCATCCAGATACAGCCTGAAAGGATGATATTCTGCTATGCGGGTGGAATAAATACATCGCGACAAATCACGATCCCAACACCCAATACCGGCCTCATGCGCTTCCAGACAGATAGTATTCAACACACGTTGATTGACAGGCTGAAATCCCTCGTTCATCCGTTCCAACAAACGAAATTCAGTTTCTTCCGTCAGAACATTATAACGAAAATCATAATGAGATTTCAAGAAAAGGTCTACACTTTCAGTCAACTGTTTCGTTTTAGAAAGCGAATCCCTCTCTTTTATCTCCTTTCTCTCTTTAAGCTCTTCATAACAACTAACCGAAGGCTTTGATGCGTCTTCCATTAATCCTTCACACTCTCCGCTTTTATAAAAGCGGTTTACAAACTTCTGCCATAATGAAAGCAGCACACTTTTCTTGTCCATAAAATTTCGTTTTTAGTATTTAATGGATGCGAATATAATATCCGGAATATGGGATTTACAACTTTTTAATCCCTTCATTTTTATAAAAATGAACTTGGCGTTTTACCTTATTGTTTCTTGTTTATCTCCTAATTAAACCTTATCTTTGGTGCGGCAGGGAAAACGCATTATAAATCATGTAAAATAAGTTCCCATAAGAATTCATTAT
>OGWR01003358.1_pt1 | contig 10348 bp, 10 predicted proteins | sample 1576061 | NCBI WGS metagenome assembly OGWR01 (sample SAMEA3541511, study PRJEB24748) | human gut metagenome | biome: human gut; feature: human-associated habitat; material: faeces | place: China | collected 2012 | reverse complement strand
AGCCTTTGTCGCGTCCTGAATGATGAGGTGCGACAATATTCCATCCAAACGAACAATATGCGTATTGCGTCAATGAGTTAAACAGCTCAGTGGATGTCTGGGAACTGAAAGATCCGCACGGCAATATCGAATGTGTCCAGACGCTGGATATGATGCCGGAAAACTTCTCCGACACCCGTTGGGCGGCTGATATTCATATCACCCCGGATGGTCGTCATTTATACGCCTGCGACCGTACCGCCAGCCTGATTACCGTTTTCAGCGTTTCGGAAGATGGCAGCGTGTTGAGTAAAGAAGGCTTCCAGCCAACGGAAACCCAGCCGCGCGGCTTCAATGTTGATCACAGCGGCAAGTATCTGATTGCCGCCGGGCAAAAATCTCACCACATCTCGGTATACGAAATTGTTGGCGAGCAGGGGCTACTGCATGAAAAAGGCCGCTATGCGGTTGGGCAGGGGCCAATGTGGGTAGTGGTCAACGCGCACTAACCGCTGATTTAACCGGCGCACTTTCTGTTCCTTCGGCAATAAGTGCATCAACACCAGTGCGAGCTAAACGTGTAACGCATGTCTCTGGCGTTCGACGATATTGGACCACAAATTGTCTTTATCGTCAGTCCACAAATTAATCAGCAAGGCAAAAAAGCGTTCAGCTGCCGGAGAAAGCACGGCATCTTTGCGGCGAATAATCCCCAATGTCCGACGTATAACGGGTTCCACCAGTGGGATACCAATAATCGAAGAATAGGGCGCATGGGGCATTGCCAGACCAGGAAGCGCCGAAATCCCCAGTCCCGCCTCCACCAGCCCTAATGACGTCGAAAGATGACGCACTTCGTAAAACCAGTCCAGCTTCCAGGGCTTGTCGGCTAGCTGTTGTTCTATCAACAGTCGGTTGCCGCTGGAGGAGCGTACGCCAATCATTTTGTAACCCACTAACTCCTGCCATTCTACAAGCTGCTTTTTGGCCAATGGATGGTCACGCCGACAGGCCAGCACGAACGGCTCGTTGACCAGTGGGGGAAAATCGATGGATGAATTTGTGACGTTGTTCATGTTTATGCCAAAGTCTGATTCGTTACACAGCACCGATTCCATGCAATTATTCGTGCCTTGTTCCAGAATCCGCACTTTAATATTGGGATACAGCTCATTAAATTTACCGATTGCCAGCGGTAAAAAATAAAATACTGCGGTCGGAATACACGCTAATGTCGGTAATGCTGCCAACTTACTGATTTAGTGTATGATGGTGATTTTAAGGTGCTTGCGTGGCTTCCATTTCCATCAGATGTCCTTCCTGCTCCGCTACTGAAGGCGTGGTGCGTAACGGCAAAAGCACTGCCGGACATCAGCGCTATCTCTGCTCTCACTGCCGTAAAACATGGCAACTGCAGTTCACTTACACCGCTTCTCAACCCGGTACACACCAGAAAATCATTGATATGGCCATGAATGGTGTTGGATGCCGGGCAACCGCCCGCATTATGGGCGTTGGCCTCAACACGATTTTACGTCACTTAAAAAACTCAGGCCGCAGTCGGTAACCTCGCGCATACAGCCGGGCAGTGACGTCATCGTCTGCGCGGAAATGGACGAACAGTGGGGATACGTCGGGGCTAAATCGCGCCAGCGCTGGCTGTTTTACGCGTATGACAGGCTCCGGAAGACGGTTGTTGCGCACGTATTCGGTGAACGCACTCTGGCCACACTGGAGCGTCTTCTGAGCCTGCTGTCGGCCTTTGAGGTCGTGGTATGGATGACGGATGGCTGGCCGCTGTATGAATCCCGCCTGAAGGGAAAGCTGCACGTAATCAGCAAGCGTTACACTCAGCGCATTGAGCGACATAACCTGAATCTGAGACAACATCTGGCAAGGCTGGGACGGAAGTCACTGTCGTTCTCAAAATCGGTGGAGCTGCATGACAAAGTCATCGGGCATTATCTGAACATAAAACACTATCAATAAGTTGGAGTCATTACCCGAAGAAGAATATTATCGGGATCAGGGCGACCAGAGCGGATAGCCCCAGTCCTCCCATCGGCATATACATTTGGGTCCAGGTAACCATATTTTTCAGTCTCTTATTATCTTTATATGCTTGATATACTTAAGGTTGTAATAAGCAAAAGAGGACTGAACTGTAAAATATAGGCGTTATACTTTACAGCAACAGTACGCTGCTAACGCAATTGCTACCTCTGGCATAACAAGTATATCGGGTAAGGGTTTCTGTTCCGCACACGCAGGCGCAGAATATCGTTAAGATGTCCATATTGTTGTTTTAGGCCCGCTAGTAATGCGCTACGGGTATTTAATATTGTTAAACCCTGATAATCGCTCCGGTTATTTCCGGGATAAATGTACTACCGCAGTTACTATCATAGCCCCGACAATAAAACTTGCCGGGGCTTTTTTGACGCTATTAATGACTTTCTTTTTCGCGTAAACGCCAGGCGTGTAATAACGGTTCGGTATAGCCGTTTGGCTGTTTCACGCCGAGGAAGATTAAATCGCTGGCAGCTTTAAAAGCACACGAGTTAGCGAAATTCCCCGCCATCGGACGATAAGCCGGATCGCCAGCGTTTTGCTGATCAACCACTTTCGCCATATTCTCCAGCGACGCCTGCACCTGTTCTTTGGTCAGAATACCGTGACGTAACCAGTTGGCGATATGCTGGCTGGAGATACGCAGCGTTGCGCGGTCTTCCATCAGCGCCACGTTATGAATATCCGGCACTTTTGAACAACCAATCCCCTGCTCCACCCAACGCACCACGTACCCCAGAATCCCCTGCACGTTGTTATCCAGCTCTTGTTGGATCTCTTCCACCGACCAGTTAGCGTTTTCAGCCACCGGAATAGTCAGCAGATCGTCCAGCAACGGTTCAAATTCAGCATTGAACTCGCTCTGGGCAATGTTGGCCTGCACGCTCTGTACGTTGGTTTGGTGGTAGTGCAGCGCATGGAGCGTAGCAGCGGTTGGTGACGGAACCCAGGCTGTGTTTGCCCCGGCACGCAGTTGGTCGCCCTTCTGGCTGTACATGTCTGCCATCAGGTCCGGCATTGCCCACATGCCTTTACCGATTTGCGCTTTACCGCGCAGCCCACAGAACAGACCGGAAAGCACGTTATTACGCTCGTAGGCTTTGATCCACGGCGTCGATTTCATCTGGTTTTTACGCAGCATCGGGCCAGCTTCCATCACCGAATGCATTTCATCGCCGGTACGGTCGAGGAAACCGGTATTGATGAACGCCACGCGGTTGCGCGCCTGAGCAATACAGCTACGCAAGTTCAGCGAGGTTCGGCGTTCTTCATCCATAATGCCCATTTTCAGGGTATTCGGTGCCATACCGAGCATTGTCTCAACGCGGGTAAACAGTTTGTTGGCGAACGCCACTTCCTGCGGACCGTGCATTTTCGGTTTCACAATATAGACGCTGCCAGTGCGCGAGTTTTTCTGCACTTTTAAATCATAGAGGGCAATCGCGCCTGTCATGACGCCATCAAGAATGCCTTCCGGGATTTCATTGCCTTCGCTGTCCCAAATCACAGGAATGGTCATCAAATGCCCCACGTTGCGGATAAACAGCAGCGAGCGTCCGTGCAGAGAAATTTCAGAGCCATCGGCGGCGGTGTACTGCCGATCGTCATTCAGTTTACGCACGATTTGCCGACCGTTTTTTTCCATTTTCTCTTGCAGAGTCCCCTGCATCAGACCCAGCAGATTGCGGTACAGCAGGATTTTATCTTCCGCATCAACCGCCGCGACCGAATCTTCGCAGTCGAGAATGGTACTGATGGCCGCTTCGACGATAACATCGTTGATATGCGCCGGATCGTCTTTGCCAATCCGCCCGTTGGCATCAATTTGCAGCTCAATATGCAGGCCGTTATTTTTCAGCAAAATGCAGGTCGGCGCAGCGGCATCGCCACGGTAACCGACAAACTGCGCCGGGGTACGTAACGTGGTTTCTTTACCATTTTTCAACTGGATGCGTAATTGTTTATCGACCACCTTAAACGCCACCACATCCTGATAGCTGCCGTTTTCCAGCGGTAGTGATTCATCGAGGAAACGCCGAACCCAGGCGATAACCTGCTCACCGCGCTGCGGATCGTAGCCGCTGACCATCGCCCCTTCCTGCGGGATGATGTCGCTGCCGTATAACGCATCGTACAGTGAGCCCCAGCGAGCGTTCGCCGCGTTCAGCGCGTAGCGGGCGTTCATTGCCGGAACCACCAGCTGTGGCCCCGCCTGGCTGGTGATTTCGCTGTCAATGCCCGTGGTTTCCACCGTTACGCGCTCCGGTTGCGGCACCAGGTAGCCCAGTTCACGCAGGAAAGATTTATAGGCCGCTTTATCTTTTACCGGCCCCGGATTGCTGCGATGCCACTCATCAAGCGCCGCCTGAATGCGATCGCGTTCTGCCAGCAACTGACGATTTTCTGGTGCCAGATCGTGAACGATCTCATCAAAATTGCGCCAGAACGCCGCAGCGTCCAACCCTGTTCCCGGTAAAACTTCTTCATCCACAAAACGTTTAAAATTGGCGTTAATGCGTAAACGGCCCTGGGTTATGGTTTGACTCATTGTTTCTCTCCTCGTTTTCGCTTATTTCGCCAACACCGCTGCTGCCGCTTTCGCGACCTGCGCATCCTGTGCTCCGGTTAAACCAGAAACGCCCACGGCACCAATAATTTGCCCATCCACAACAACCGGTACGCCACCTTCTAGCGACGTTAATAACGGCGCAGTCACGAACGCGGTACGTCCGTTGTTCACCATCTCTTCATACCCCTTAGTTTCACGACGCCCCAGCGCGGCGGTACGCGCTTTCTCCTGGGAGATGTAAGCCGCAATCGGCGCGCAATCGTCCATGCGACTTAACGCCAGCAGATGACCGCCGTCATCGGCAACAGCAATGGAAACAGACCAGTTGTTTTTCTGCGCCTCTTCCTGACCTGCGGCAATAATTGCACTCGCCATTTGCTGGCTAAGAATGACTTTAGTTTTCATTTTGTTATTCCTTTTCAAGGGCTTGTTCTACAATTTCAATCCAGTGACGCACAGAGGTACGACCGGCGCTCGCCAGATGCGTCTGGCAACCAATGTTGGCGGTGACGATCATTTCCGGTTTGCCGCTTTCCAGCGCATTCATTTTGTTATCCCGCAGCTGGCGCGCCAGATCGGGATGCGTTAACGCATATGTTCCCGCTGAACCGCAGCACAGATGGCTGTCGGGAACGTCCGTTAAGGTAAATCCAAGACGAAGCAACACTTTTTCCACTTCGCCGTTCAGCTTTTGCGCATGTTGTAGGGTACACGGGCAGTGGAAGGCCAGTTTTTTATCGCCGCGAATTGCCAGTTTTTCCAGCGGTTCCTCGCGCAGAAGTTCGACTAAATCGACCGCCAGCTCACTGACCTGACGCGCTTTATCGGCATACAACGCATCGTTTTTCAGCATCTGCCCATACTCTTTGACAAACGCGCCGCAGCCGCTGGCAGTCTGCAAAATAGCCTCGGCACCTGCTTCAATCGCGGGCCACCAGGCATCAATATTATTGCGCGCCCGCGCTAACCCTTTCTCTTGCGCATTAAGATGATAGTCCACCGCGCCACAACAGCCTGCTTCGTTAGCTGGCATGACGCTGATCCCCAGACGATCCAGCACTCGCGCAGTTGCCGCGTTGGTGTTGGGCGAAAGCGTAGGCTGGGCGCAGCCTTCCAGCATTAAAACCCGACGCTTATGGCGCAGCGGTGGACGCGGTTTAGCTTTCACCGTTTCAGCAGGCAGTTTTGCTCTGACCTGTTCCGGTAAAAACGGTCGCAGCACCAGCCCTACCTGCGTCAGCGCACGGAAGACCGCCGGACGCGGCACTACCTGGCGCAATCCTTCGCGCAGCATTCGCTCCGGCAGTGGGCGTTTCACTTTCTGCTCGACAATATCACGCCCGATATCCAGCAAATTGTGATAGCGCACACCAGAAGGACAGGTGGTTTCACAATTGCGGCAAGTGAGACAGCGATCGAGATGCTCCTGTGTTTTAAGCGTGACGTCGTTGCCTTCCAGCACCTGTTTAATCAGATAGATGCGCCCGCGCGGCCCGTCCAGTTCATCGCCCAGGAGCTGATAGGTTGGGCAGGTTGCGGTACAAAATCCGCAGTGAACACAGGCGCGCAGGATGCTGTCGGCTTCCAGCGCCCGCGCGTTCTGCCGCATCTCTTCGGTTAATTGGGTTTGCATAGCCTGCTCCTTAAAGCTCCGCGTACATGCGACCGGGATTAAACACGCCGCAAGGGTCGAGCTGCTGTTTAAGCTGCTGGTGATAGCGGAATAAAGGAGCCGGTAGCGGGGCAAAACCACCATCTCCGGCACTAAAGCGGGTCGCATGACCGCCAGCGTTGCGGGCAATGCGATGGATTTGATTGTCATCGGCTGTCGATTTCAGCCAGCGTAACGCCCCGCCCCAGTCGATCAGTTGCTCGCCGGGTAAATCCATCATCGGCGCATCGCTGGGTAAGGAAATGCGCCATAAGGTACCTGGTAACGAGAAGAACGGCAGTTGTTGTTCACGCAATTGCTGCCAGAACTGACCCGCAACCTCTTCGCCCCCCAGCAGTTCACGCGCTGCTTTTACCGATCCTTCGCCGCCCTCAAGGCGGATCCACAACGCATTGTCGAAGTAACATAAGCCACTAATGGGTAATGGCTGGAGTTGCCACTGGGCGATTTCATTCATGGCTTCTTGCAGGCTGATTTCCCGACGCAGACTCAGGGTGGCGCGTGGTCGCGGTAACACTTTCATCGAGATTTCAGTGAGCACACCCAGACAACCGTAGCTTCCGGCCATTAACCGTGAGAGATCGTATCCGGCAACGTTTTTCATCACTTCACCACCAAAACGCAGATGTTTTCCAGTGCCGGTAATGATGCGCGTGCCGAGGACAAAATCGCGGACCGAACCACTCCACGGGCGACGCGGCCCCGCCAGCCCGCAGGCGATCATCCCGCCCCAGGTAGCTTCTTCACCATAATGTGGCGGCTCGCAGGGGAGCATTTGCCCGGCGCTCTCCAGCGCCGCTTCAATCGCCACCAGCGGCGTTCCGGCACGAGCGGTTATCACCAGCTCGGTCGGGTCGTAATTAACAATGCCGCGATGACAACGCACATCCAGCGTTTGCCCGGTGACAGGACGACCTAAAAAGGCTTTGCTATTGCTGCCCTGAATCACCAGCGGCGTTTTATCGCTAATCGCCTGATTCACCTGCTCCAGCAGCGCCTGGCTGTAATCACACTCGCGTAGCATCAGAAACGCTCCAGTTCAGGGAAAGGTAAATGACCGTGATGCACATGCATGGCACCAAATTCAGCACAGCGGTGTAGCGTGGGAATGTTTTTCCCAGGGTTCAGCAAACCATCGGGATCAAACGCCGCCTTGACCGCATGGAAGGTCGTGATTTCATCGCTGTTGAACTGGGCGCACATTTGATTGATTTTTTCGCGCCCAATGCCATGTTCCCCACTGATGCTGCCGCCAACTTCAACGCAGAGTTCGAGGATCTTCCCGCCCAGCTCTTCCGCGCGGGCAAATTCACCGGGTTCGTTGGCATCGAAAAGGATTAACGGGTGCATGTTGCCGTCTCCGGCATGAAAGACGTTGGCAACGCGTAAATCATATTGCTGCGATAAACGGGCAATGCCTTCCAGTACGCCAGGCAGCGCGCGGCGTGGGATGGTGCCATCCATACAGTAGTAATCCGGGGAAATGCGCCCCACTGCCGGGAATGCGTTCTTGCGGCCGGCCCAGAAACGTACGCGCTCTGCTTCGTCCTGTGCCAGACGGACGTCAGTCGCGCCCGCTTTCAACAAGATGTCGTTAACCCGCTCGCAGTCTTCCTGTACGTCAGACTCCACGCCGTCCAGCTCGCACAATAAAATCGCTTCGGCATCGACGGGATAACCGGCATGTATAAAATCTTCCGCAGCGCGGATCGACAGGTTATCCATCATCTCCAGCCCGCCGGGGATAATGCCATTGGCGATGATGTCACCAACCGCAAGTCCGGCTTTTTCTACCGAGTCAAAGCTGGCTAACAGCACCCGCGCCACGGGCGGCTTCGGCAGCAGTTTTAACGTCACTTCGGTGGTCACGCCGAGCATACCTTCCGATCCGGTAAACAGCGCCAGCAGGTCAAAACCAGGCGAATCCAGCGCGTCCGATCCCAGCGTCAGCGCCTCGCCATCCAGCGTTTGCACTTCAATTTTCAGCAGGTTATGTACGGTTAGACCATATTTCAGGCAGTGAACGCCACCGGCATTTTCCGCCACATTGCCGCCAATCGAACAGGCGATTTGTGAGGACGGATCCGGCGCGTAATAGAGATTATGCGGCGCAACGGCCTGGGAGATCGCCAGGTTACGCACGCCCGGCTGCACGCGCGCACGGCGACCAACGGGGTTAATGTCGAGGATCTCTTTAAAGCGCGCCATCACCAACAACACACCTTTTTCCAGCGGCAGCGCGCCACCAGAAAGCCCGGTGCCTGCACCACGGGTCACCACCGGTACACGCAGGCGGTGGCAGACAGCCAGAATCGCCGTCACCTGTTCCATCTGCTTAGGCAGAACAACCAGTAATGGACGCGTGCGATACGCGCTCAACCCGTCACACTCGTAAGGAATGATCTCCTCATCGGTATGCAGGATCTCAAGTCCAGGGACATGCTCACGCAGTGCCATCAGTACCGATGTGCGGTCGACATCGGGTAAAGCGCCATCAAGACGCTCTTCGTACAAGATGCTCATGAGTAGGCTTCGCTTTGTTGTGTTGTGTGGCAGCTGATTTTTTCGCGCTGCTTCTGTGAACAGTTATTAAGCGGGCTTTTCGTTTTCGTCTATCTCTTTAGCTACCGGTCAGACCATTTTTTTTCCAGCTCTGTGACCTTGTCTTGGTTAACTTAATGTTAAATTGATGTAACATAATCACTTACGTGATGTGCGTGTTTTGCGAGTTAAGAACAGAAAAATTGGTCCTACCTGTGCACGAGGTCCGGGAATGAAAGATGAACGTCGCCCTATTTGCGAAGTGGTTGCAGAGAGTATCGAACGGTTAATTATCGACGGCGTACTGAAGGTCGGTCAGCCGCTTCCCTCGGAACGTCGACTGTGTGAAAAGCTCGGCTTCTCACGCTCCGCACTGCGTGAAGGGCTGACCGTGCTGCGCGGGCGCGGGATTATTGAAACGGCGCAGGGTCGCGATTCTCGTGTCGCACGGCTTAATCGGGTGCAGGACACCAGCCCGCTGATCCATCTGTTCAGTACGCAGCCGCGAACGCTGTACGATCTGCTCGACGTTCGCGCATTACTGGAGGGCGAATCGGCAAGGCTGGCGGCAACGCTGGGAACCCAGGCTGATTTTGTTGTGATAACCCGCTGTTATGAAAAAATGCTCGCCGCCAGTGAGAACAACAAAGAGATTTCGCTGATCGAACATGCGCAGTTGGATCACGCTTTCCATCTCGCCATTTGTCAGGCTTCTCACAATCAGGTGCTGGAGTTTACGCTGCAATCATTGACCGACCTGATGTTTAATTCGGTGTTTGCCAGCGTAAATAATCTCTACCATCGACCACAGCAAAAAAAGCAGATCGATCGCCAGCATGCGCGGATCTACAACGCGGTGTTGCAGCGGCTGCCGCACGTCGCCCAGCGCGCAGCACGCGATCATGTGCGGACCGTGAAAAAGAATCTCCACGATATCGAGCTGGAAGGCCACCATTTGATTCGCTCGGCGGTGCCGCTGGAGATGAAGCAGGGGTGACTGCCATCAAATCTGCTTTTCATACAATCGGTAACGCTTGTACGGCTCCGCCCCAATGCGTTCCAGCATGTTATTCATGCCTGTATTGGTTTCGAGGATCCATGACATCTCCAGCGCATCGATCTTCCGGCGGGCAAACGGATCGCGTAAGGCTTCAATCAATAACAACGCAATCACCGGGCCGATGCGGCTGAACTGATACTCGTCCCGCACGCCCATCAGCGGTACTCGCGCAGTTCGCACACCGCTGACTTTTAAACGCCACAGCAATTTTGCCCAGCCGAAGGGAAAGAGCGATCCGTTCAGATCGGCAATCGCCTCGTTGATGTTTGGCAAGCCGACAATAAACGCGCAGGGTGCAGAATCAATCTCAGCGATGTAGATCATATCGTCCGGCACCAGATATTTAAGTTGGTCGCCCATGGTCGCGAATTCATGTTCGGTAAACGGCACAAATCCCCAGTTGTGCTGCCAGCCAGAATTGAAAATCTCACGCAGGATCTGCATCTCTTCGGCAAAC
>OGWR01003351.1_pt1 | contig 10365 bp, 9 predicted proteins | sample 1576061 | NCBI WGS metagenome assembly OGWR01 (sample SAMEA3541511, study PRJEB24748) | human gut metagenome | biome: human gut; feature: human-associated habitat; material: faeces | place: China | collected 2012 | reverse complement strand
TAACGGTATCATACGGAATTTTCAGTTCAGAAAATTCCTACCCATGAAAAGTAACTAATGGCACCGTTCCGTTCGTTCAGGCCTGTGATCTGCTGCGGTCAGCGCGAAAGATCTTAATCATCCTCATTCTTCTCGATCAGACGCATCCCCGCTGTTTCCGTCACCGGCAGAGAGAAGACGATCGCCCCCGCCTTGCTTCCGATCCCGGCTTCCTTCATGATGCTCTGCATGATGCCGTTTTTATCCTTTGTCTTCGTGACCATAAAGATCATCTCTTTCTCCTGAGCAAGGGAAACGCCTAAAAACTTTTCCGCCTTCTCCATTCCCGTTCCCTTCGCATGGATCACGGTTCCGCCGGTAGCGTTGGCCTTTCGCGCCGCGTCCATGATCACATCCGTATAGCCCTGATTTGCGATCACTACAAGAAGCTCGTAGTCTGTTCTTTTCAAGCTGCTTTCCTCCTCTTTCTCAAATCCACGGTCCTCAGTCAAAAAGCGAAGCTGCCGCTTTCCGCCGATGCTGCTCAGGGGAGTCACAAAGGCGATCCCCGTTCCCGGAATATCGATCTTGATCTCCTGTTCCAGGCCCTTTTTTACCTTTTTCCATTCTGCCGCCGTCACTACTGCAAACTGGACGGCCTTTTCCGATGCCTCTAACCCGAAGGCGTCCAACACCTCCGACGCCGCGGTTCCCCGGCCTAACGTCAGGAATGTGACGGAAATCCCATATTCTTTATAGAAGGCGAGGAATCTCCGGCTCTGGTTCCGGTCGCTGATCGTCGCCATCAAGTATAATTCGCTCATAAAACCTCCTACAATTCAATAATCGCGTCATCATCCAGCAGCTCAAACGCCGCGTATGCGGACTGTCCATGAGTTGCGGACATTCCTTCCTGCACTCCGCGCTTCGCTCTTATCCTCGAAGCCAGACCCATGACCTGGATCGTGATAAGCGGTGTCATGGCAACCATCGCGACCACACCGAAGGCATCTGTGACGATGTTTCCTCCAAGAGCGGAGCAGGCGCCCTGTGCCATCGGAAGCAGAAACGCTGCCGTCATCGGTCCCGATGCCACGCCGCCGGAGTCGAAGGCGATTGCTGTATAGATCTTCGGCACAAAAAACGAGATTCCCAACGCGATCGCGTATCCCGGAATGAGAAACCACAGAATCGAGATTCCTGTGAGTACCCGCACCATCGCAAGTCCGAGAGAAACCGCAACGCCCAGGGAAAGTCCCATTCCCATGGCCTTCGAGGAGATCGCTCCGTCCGTGATCTCCTCAACCTGTTTATTGAGAACGTACACGGCCGGCTCTGCCTTTACGATGAAGTATCCCATGATCATTGCGATGGGAACAAGGAACAGCGGATGGGCAGACTTCGCAAGCACCTGTCCGAGATAATTCCCTGCCGGCATGAAGCCCACGTTCACTCCAGTAAGAAAAAGTACCAGCCCCGCATATGTATAGACGAGACCGATCGCGATCTTCTTTAATTTTCTTGTTGTTAATTTTAACATGAAAATCTGGAAAATCATGAAAAATAAGATAATAGGCAGTAGGGAGACCGCGATCTCCTTCATGTAGGCTGGAAGTTCCCTCGCAAAGAGCAGGAACAGTTCTTTTGAATCACCGATCTCCGGGATCACCGGCGGTGTGTAGGCGCTGCTGTCCGCCTTGAAGATCATGCTTAAGATCATGACTGCGAGGATCGGTCCGATGGAGCAGAGCGCCACGAGACCGAAGCTGTCGTCTGCCGCGTGGCGGTCGCTTCGCGTTGCGGAGATTCCGACACCGAGTGCCATGATAAACGGCACCGTCATCGGTCCCGTCGTAACGCCGCCGGAGTCAAAGGCCACGCTTAAAAAATCCTTCGGCACGAACATCGCCAGTACAAACACCACGCCGTAAAAGGCAAGCAGCAACGGCGGAAGTGCCACGGAGAACAACATTCGCAGCAGTGCCACGACAAGAAATGCGCCGACTCCGCATGCAACGGACAAGATCAGCGCCATGTTCGGCACAGCCGGAACCTGATTCGCCAGAACCTGAAGATCCGGCTCCGAGATCGTAATGATGAAGCCTAAGAGAAAGGACAGCCCGATTACCACCGGAAGCTTCCGGCTCTTCGTCAGGCACGTTCCCACTCGCTCGCCCATCGGTGACATGGCAAGCTCTGCGCCAAGTGTAAAAAGCATCATTCCCGCAAGCAAAAGGACTGCTCCCAGAAGGAAACAGAGCAGGATGCTGGAGGAGATGGGCGCGATCACAAAGCAGAGCACCAGCACGATCGAGATGATCGGCAGTACCGCCTGCAGCGCCTCATTCCACTTCTCCCGCAGTTTTTTTGTCATTCCCAATATTCCACTCTCCTGTCTTTTTGAGGCGGACATTCCCATTCTCTCAAAATCCGCCCTGTTACTTGGTTTCTTTCCACATTCGTGTTCTCTCCGCCAGGTATTTCACGAACAGGGGATGCCGTTACAGGATCTGTGGGCTTGCAGCGCCACGATCCTGTAACCGGCGAATTATGTTTAGTATAACATGGGAATTGTGAGAAAAGTATGTTTTGAGAGGTTAAGATTCCGCTAAAAAAAGGCGGTTTTGTTCAGATAATTTACTACTATAAAAAAGATATCAGGCGGTTAAACAGCCCGGAGCTTTCCCTGCCCGCCTGCTCACAGGGGACATCAATAAACGTAAACCGACAATGCTATAAAAAATACCTGTAGGATCGTCATGATCAAAAACAGAGGTGTAATAAATTTATACCATCGCTCAAGCGGGATTCCCATCAGACCGCATTCCAATGAACAGTTCGTTGGCCAGAACATGTCCGAAAAGCCGTCACCAAAACAATATGCCAATACCGCTGTCTGGCGGCTTACGCCTACAATGTCAGCTACAGGTGCCATAATTGGCATAGTGATCGTAGCCTGACTGGAAGAACCATTAATGAAAATATTAATGATGCTCTGCAAAAACAACATTCCAATAGCAGAAATGACTGGATTCCCGATATCCAGAAGAGAAGAAAGGTAGTAAACTATTGTATCGGAAATAAGTGCTTCTTTCATGACAATAAAAATACCCCGGGTAAATCCAATCACAAGGATCGAGGATACTACGCTCTTAGTTGACTCAATAAAAGTAAGACAGATCTCATTCAGACTGCTTCCTCCCACGACTCCCGCCACTACCATCATTGCTAAAAATAATGAAGATATCTCATCGATATACCATCCAAGCATGCTCGTTCCGTAAAGCAGGATCCCTATCGTAGCAAAAAACAAAATCGTACACAATTTGCGGCGAGATGTAAAGTTCACCTCTTTATCATACTGCTTTTTGTCCGATTGTTCCACTTCATCACAGCCATATAAAACTGAAAGTTCAGGATTCTGCTTTACTTTTCTGGCATAGCGCATCACATACCAAATAGATACCATTTCAAATACTGCAAAAATCACCGCGCGATAGGCAACGCCGGAATTCAGCGGTACATCAGCGATGGTCTGGGCAATTCCTACTGAAAACGGATTTGTCATAGCTGCCGCAAATCCGGTAGCTACGCCAATATAAACGACGGCGCCTCCTACAAGATTGTCATAGCCTAATGCCAGCATTATGCTTGCAAACAACGGCACAAGACCATAGGTCTCTTCAAATATACCCAATGTTGATCCGAGCAGGCCAAACAACAGCATTCCTACAGGTATCAACAATTCGGTGCGTTTCCCCATTAATTTAAGCAGCGCAGACACCGCAGCATCCAGTGTGCCGTTGTCTTTCAATACATAAACAAAGCCATATGCAAAAACAATAAGAAACAAAATATCTGCAGCACTTACATAGCCACGAGACACCGAAAGAAAAATATCAAAGAAGTCTGGGCGGTTTCCTTCAACAAAATGGAAACTGTCAGGTAATACGATCGTTTTTCCATTCGCAGGATCAATGACCCGATCATATTCTCCTCCGGGAATGATATACGTCAATCCTACTACGACCAGTAAAATAATCGTTAAAATTACATATGTATGAGGTAATTTCCACCCGATAAACGACTTTTTACACTTTTCAGTCAAGTTCCTTTGCTTTTTTAACATTCCTGTTTTCCTTCAATAAAAACATGTTCTGCTTTCGCATGAATATCAAATGGATGATGACTCCAGATAACGAGATCCGCATCTTTTCCGCTGACAAGCGCACCTTTTCGATCATCGATACCCAAAATCTCTGCAGGATATGATGTTACTGCGCGCAATGCTTCCGCATCATCCATGCCAAAGCGAACAGCCATAGCAGCATAAATAGGCAAATAATACAACGGTGTTACATCATGATCGGCAGTGATGCAGACTTTAACACCCGCCTTATTGAGGACGCCGGCAGTCTCAAAGCTCTTATTCCAAACCTCCTGCTTGCTGCACGGGTTCATGCTTGGACCGACAATCGCAGGAAAACCGCTGGCTGCTATATGTTCAGCAATGTCGATCCCATCCGTGCAATGAACTATAACAATCCTGATATCGTACTCCTTGGCAATACGGATCGCTGTACAGATATCATCCGAACGGTGAGCGTGAATATGCAGCGGTATTTCTTTCCTCAGAACCATAGCCATATTTTCCTTGCCGGGATCGCATCGGAAATGATCACCATTCTTTTCCGCTTCTTCCTTCTCAAAAAGATATTCCTTCGTATCTTCCAGACACTTACGTAAGTGATAAGCAGTACCCATGCGTGAGGCGAATCCATGCTTAGCTGCCTTCGGGTTTTCTCCAAGGCTGCCTTTCACAGCAGCCTTGCGGGTCACGATCATCTCATCTGCAATCTTACCCGTTAACCGGATAACCGAAGCAACACCTCCGATAACACCATCACTGCCCGGACAAACACAGGCACAGGTTACTCCTGCCCGGACAGATCGTTCCACCGCTCTGTCAAAAGGATACAGACCGTCCAGCACTTCTAACTGAGGGGTAATCGCATCCGAGTAATCGCAACAATCATCACCCACTTCTCCCATACCTTCTTCGCTGATACAAATATGACTGTGAGCATCAATGAAACCTGGCGTTATATATTTTCCCGCCGCATCTATCACTTCTTCATTTTCTTTTGGAGAAATATTGAAATCCACTTCCGTTATTTTCGTATTTTCGATACGAATATCCAATTTTTCAAAATCATTTGTACAAGTAGTAAACAAATATCCGTTTTTAATAAGCATCAGTGCTACCTCTAAATATAATATTTTTTATTCCTATATATGGGATATATGGGATCTGTTAATAACCAATCATTACAGCAGCCGTCATAAATACAAACTCCATAATAAACAGGATGCCAAACAACGGTGTAATAAATTTATACCATTTGTTAATCGGCACTCCCATCAGACCACAACAAAGAGCGCAGGAAGTCGGCCAGAATATATCTGCGAAGCTGTGTCCCAACTGGTATGCCAATACGGCAATTGAACGGCTCATACCAACCAGTTCGGCTGTTGGTGCCAAAATCGGCATTGTAATCGTTGCCGCACTTGTTGAACCATTGATAAAGAGTTTTACAATGTTCTCAATTATGATCATTCCGTAGGCAGAGAGGTATGTACTTGTATTTTTAAGCAGGCTCACCAGGCCGTATACGATCGTATCTGTGATCATGCCCTCTTTCATTAAAATCAAGATTCCTCTGGTAAATCCGACAATTAACATAGAAGAAACCATGCTCTTAGTAGACTCAATAAATGTCTTACAGATCTCAGTTGCAGAATAACCGCTGATAATACCTGCAACCACCATTGCCATTAAGAAAAATGCTGATATTTCATCTACATACCAGCCCAGGTTCAAAATAGCATAGAATAAAAATATAATGACTCCAAAGAAAAGGACTAAACATAACCCCTGACGGATATTCATGGATGCAGTCTGTAATTCATCCAGGGATTTTGCCTTGACTGCATCCAGCTCAGTGCCATAAACCACAGACTTTGTCGGATTTTTTTTGACTTTGCGGGCATAGTACATCACATAAGCAATGGCAATGATCTCTGTGACAACAAAAATAAGCCAGCGGAATCCCATTCCTGAGTAAAGTTCAACACCTGCAATATCCTGTGCAATAGCGATGGTATAAGGATTCGTGGTGCCTGCGGCATATCCGATCGATACGCCTAAAAAGATAACTGCGCCGCCTACGACAGCATCATAACCCAGGGCAACAAAGATTCCTACGAAAACCGGAAACAGTCCATAGACTTCCTCATAAATACCCATGGTAGATGCCATTAAACCAAGAATCAGCATTGTGATCGGAATCAATAGCTGGACACAATTGCCAATCTTCCGTACTAAAGTTCCAAGCGCAGCATCCATCGTTCCATTTTTGGTTAAAACATAAACAAAACCATACGCAAAAATAATGAGGAACATAATATCAGCAGCGTCCACATAACCAGCTTCCAGAGCCTGAAACAGACCAAACAGCCCCGGCGCCTCAGCGTCTACATACGCGTAAGAGTCAGGCACAACGACCATCTTTCCTGTAACCGCATCCTCTACACGCTCATAAGATCCGGCAGGAATGATGTGTGTAAGAATCAGCACGATGAACATAATAGTGACAAGTATCACATATGTATGCGGCATCTTAAAGTTTTTGATCCTTTCCTTTAAAGTTCTCATAAGTACCTCCTTAGTTTATAATCTTTGTAGCAACACTGCATGTTTTCTGAATGCTTATCCATCACCTTGCAGCACCACACTATAATACACATTCAGTCCCTTCAGCATTGCCTTTTCTTATATTTAAATCCTTAAAGTTACTTGAATGTCAAGTGTGAAATTGTTATAATAATAACAGTTGCTTTTTGATCATTATCCACATTCACCGGAGTTCTAAAAATGGGCAAAAAAAATCTTACCATCGGAGAAATATCCGAAATATTGAACATTACCCCTTCAACTCTTCGTTTTTGGGAAAAGGAGAACCTCTTTCATGTCAGCAAAAAGAGTAATCACTACCGAACCTATACCAATACGGATTTAATCGACATAGCTGATATCCTGTATTATCGGAATCTTGGAGTACCGGTTAAAGACATCCGTGCATTTTCTTCTCTGGAATTAGCTGAATATGATCAGTTCCTGGAAAATCAGGAACGGGAACTCAACAAAAAGATTGAAGAATATCAGCAGATGCTGCTAAGATCGCAAAGTCTGAAGAGGAACTATTATCGGTTGCTGAGACTGCTCGTCAATCCCTTTATCCTTGAGACTCCGGACTTTCATCACGTCATCTCATGGGATTTCCGTGAAAAAGAACGGATCCGGCAATACGTATCCGATCCTTCATATTACGTCTGGTGTAAAGATACCAACTCAGAAATTTCTGGACGTAAAGGACTTATCGTTTCTGAAAACAGTTCTTATTCCCGCTCGGATCTCATATGGGAAAACAGACCCGGCAGCCGCTACATCAGTTTTCCCGTCAAAGCCATGATTGAAAATGATTATTCCGGACTTGAAGCGCCAAAGATCGTAGCTGAAGTACAGCGCCATACCACTACCGGTTATTTAATTACTCGTCACCTCTTAAACTGCAAGATCAATGGCGAAAATGTCGAATATCTGCAGGCTTATCTTGAAATCACTGGAGCGTGGGATGATTCATTTACGAAAAGATTAATGTTAGATTAATGTTTTGGTGAATATATCCTTTTTAGACAAATGAAATTATGCATGATTTTTCACAAAAAACACTCTTTAGATTTGTAAAATAACTCCCTTTTCGGAATTGTGTACCCATGGGAAATGAGTTTATAAATATACAATGCAAACAGCAGACATCTATTTTACAATCAAATATATAAAAACTAGTATTTATAGGGGGGTAAATCAGCATGAAATGTCCATATCGTGGTGAAGAAATGATGAGAGGATACCTGATGAGCTCACGAGACATTACTTTTACAATTGATAATCAGACAAAAGTTTTTCATACAAAAAAATCGGACGATTTGGAATTGAGTAAAAGTTCAGGAGGAATCCCTCATTGTGAAGCTTATCGTTGTAGTAGTTGTAAAAAGATTTTGATTGATTATGCAAATAGATAACTTCCAATCTTTCGGTGAGATTGAAACTCAGCGACAACTCGGAAGTTGTCGAACTGACACATTAGAAAGGGTTATATATGAGTGAATTGATTAAGGCTGATAATGAATATAAAGAGTGGATTACCGGAATATCTACTGATTTTAGAAAAAGCCAAATCAGAGCTTCTATGAAGATAAATGATGAGATGCTAAGGTTTTATTGGAAGCTTGGTAAGGGTATTTCATCTATGAGTGAACAGTTCGGATATGGAATGGGATTCTATAAAACGGTGAGTGATGATTTGAAATCCATTTTGCCAGATGTGAAATCATTTTCTCCAACTAATTTGAAATATATGAGATACTTTTATGAGATGTATTCTGATGCAGTATTTTGTCCTCAGGTTGAGGATGAATTGATTGCAGATGCAAATCGTCCCCAAGTTGGGGATGATTTACAAATCATTTTTAGAATTCCATGGGGACATAACAAAATAATACTTGATAAATGCAGAGGAAATTCTGCAAAGGCATTGTTTTATATCAGAAAGACTATTGAAAACAATTGGTCAAGAAATGTTTTACTAAACTTCTTAGGAACGGATTTGTATGAACGCCAGGGCAAAGCAATAACTAACTTTTCTAATACACTTCCGATAGAACAGAGCGATTTAGCGCAAGCAATTACGAAGGATCCATACAATTTTGATTTTTTGACTTTGCGTGAAAGGTATGATGAAAAGGAACTAAAGGATGCGCTTATAGAGAAAGTTAATAATTTTCTTATGGAGTTAGGTACTGGCTTTGCTTATATGGGCAGGGAAGTGAGAATTGAGGTAGGAGATACTGAAAAATTTATAGACATGTTATTTTACAATACTCAAAGGCATTGCTATGTAGTTGTAGAAATAAAGACAGGAAAATTTGATTCTTCCTATGCAGGTCAATTGGGAACTTATGTTGTAGCTGTTAATCATCAGATGAAAACAGAAGCTGATAATCCTACTTTGGGACTTCTGATTTGTAAAGATATGGATAAAGTAGAAGCCCAGTATGCATTAGAATCAACTAGCCAGCCACTTGGTATTTCTAGTTATGAATTATCAAAACTTATACCAGAAGAGTTCAGAGGTAGTATGCCTACCATTGAAGAGATTGAGGCTGAATTAAATGAATAACTTCCAGGTTGTCGAGCTGATAACTTATATCCTCGAAAGGCAGAAGAAACAGAGCTAAAGCATTTTGGTAAAATGTTTTTTGAAGTAAGGACTCAATAAAAGCACATGACCTTGACGGAGGCTGGTATTGTCCAAATTGCAAGAAGGTAATTGTGCTTTGGAAGCAAACGAGCAAAGGCAACTCCCAATTTATCGAACCCATACAAACGGGGAGTTGGAGGAGGTATCTATGATAAAGCGATTTGATAAAGTTGATGGCAGTTATGTTGAAAAAATATATGGGCAAGATAGATATGGCTATTCCAAGAGTGATACGATAGATTTCTATGATTTAGTCGAGTTAGCAAAGGAAGGAATTAGCAGAGGATCGGTTGTACTTATCTATGATTTCGAAAAAGGGAAGGTATACACTCCATTTGAAAAGCAGAATAATATTGTTTATGGAGATCCGGTATATGTAGAAAAATTCATATATTTTTTGCAGTGTGATTATAACAAGAAAAGAATTTCTTTATATCGCTATTTACCAGAGAAAATACTGGAAAAAGTTGCAGAATTAAACCTCGATGATTTGAATCCATATAATTTGCATATTGTAGGTAATCCACTATATATCATAAGTCAGGAAGCTGGAGAAGGATTTCGATGTTATTATCCAACGGAATTTTTCTTCCCATTAAAGCACAATGAATCGGTGATTTTTATAGAGGATGGCAAGGTCTATATTGAAGCTTGGATAGAAGAAGGTTGGGATGACGAAAACAACTGTGCAACAGATGATTATAAATATTACGACAAAATCATAGTAAAAGATTTTGCAGGTAATAAAATTTCCGAAGAGGTAGGTTGTTTGAACAAAGGTCCTGATGGAAATTGGTGGATTTCATAAATACAAACAACTCGATTGGTCGGAAACTGGTAAATGATAATGGCGATAAATGTAGAGCAGACAAAAAAGTATTATAAGGATATTAAGCAAGAGGATTTGTGCGACTGTAATTACTGTAAGAATTATTATTTGCAAGTAAATGCATATTGCGAAGCTAAACGGCCGTCTTTGCGGAGCAAAACGGCCGCATTCCGT
>OGWR01003341.1_pt1 | contig 10378 bp, 6 predicted proteins | sample 1576061 | NCBI WGS metagenome assembly OGWR01 (sample SAMEA3541511, study PRJEB24748) | human gut metagenome | biome: human gut; feature: human-associated habitat; material: faeces | place: China | collected 2012 | reverse complement strand
ACAAAGTAAATGTAAGCCAATGTGCTCAAACTAATTACTACCCAAAGTAGTACTCCTTGAATCAGAGGTTTAACTCCGACATTTTTCAATACATCGATAGAAAGAGAAGCACCGATAAAGAACATTGTAATAGTCAGTGTTTTGCGGGCTATTCCATTGATAGCTGCGCCTAAAGCCGGTACTCCGTCAAGCAAATAGGTATTTACTACCATTGCCAGGATAAAGAAAAAGATAAACCAAGGAATACTAATCTTCTGTCCTTTGCTCTTAAATATAAAGGAAGTGGCGAAGGCTATCGGAATAATCCAAAGTGCACGAGTCAGCTTAATAGTAGTAGCCACCTTCAAAGCTTCCTCACCATAGGCAGCACCGGCTCCTACTACGGAGCTCGTATCATGAATAGCAATAGCCGCCCATGTACCAAATTCATGCTGACTCATATTTAATGCGTGACCGATCATCGGGAAAATAAACAGTGCGATAGCATTCAAAACGAAGATTGTGCCCAATGCAACAGACATTTCACTGTCCTTAGCTTTCAGCACCGGTCCTACTGCTGCAATAGCACTACCACCACAGATAGCAGTTCCCGAACTGATGAGATAAGAAGTATTCCGGTCGATCTTAAAGAGTTTGCGTCCGATGAACCAACCAATCAATAAGGTACCCACTACCGAAATAACGGTAAACTCCATACCTTCTTTACCGGAAGCCAGAGCTGAATGAAGATTCATCCCAAATCCTAAGCCAACAACTGAATATTGCAATAAATATTTGGAAGTCTTTTTATTAAATTTCGGATGAGCCTGTCCACAGGTCAACGCAAAAATCAGTCCCAAAAATAAAGCAACCGGAGGAGTAACCCATGCCGACCAAGCCTGTAGCCCCGGAATATAATCTAAAAACAGAAAGAAAGTCAAAGTAGAAAGTAGTGCAACATAAATGGTTTTGTTGTTTCCCTGCAACGTTTTTGTAGCTGTTGAAATCATATTTTTATCTTTAATTATTTTTCTGGGCACAAAGGTACGGCAAACAATCAAGACAGACTAATCGTTTCTAATTATGAGTTATAACTTTTAGTTATAAGAAGAGGAGAATCACTTTTCAATTCTATACCGTCACAATATCTTTTCCAAAAGGAGACAATGCCAAAGCCGCCAATTTGAAGTGTTGTAAACCAAAGGGAATACCAATAATAGTGATACACAAAATTGCTCCAAAAACTAAATGTGACAGACAAATCCAAATGCCTCCCAAGAATATCCATAAAATATTCATTAATACATAAAGGCAGCCACCGGAACGCTGTCCACTCCTCACTTCTTTCCCAAAAGGCCATAAAGCAAGCCCGGCCAACTTTAATGTCTGTATGCCAAAAGGGATACCGATAATGGTAATCATCATCAGCAAACTTGAAATAAGATATTCCACTGCGGTAAAAATTCCACCTAGCAATAGCCACAATAAATTCATCAAACAGCCCATATTATAGTAATATCTAATTTTACTTTCAACTAAGATAAAAACAAAGATAAAGAAGAAATATGAGAATTGAATACAATTATAAGATAAATCATTCTTTCACTGGTCTAATTGCCATTTTAACCATACTTGCATTCCAACTGCCATTATAATAATAACTTGTCGAATTATAATAGAAAACATAGCCAAAGCGCCCGTAGGTATCACTATAAGATTCTCCAGTCCAATAATATCCACTGCTTTTGTCCATGATTTGCGTCGTTCCTATCGGACCACTTGCTGGAAGTTCATAGCCTGTAGAAGGCAGAAAGATACTATTTCCATTACCTCCTGTTACTTTCATACCGCTTACCCCGTTTACAGTCGCTCTTGTCCATGTACATTTCTTTATCAAGTCTATCTGCTCAGCCTTATTCGGTAATCTCCATGTCCCACCCCAGGTTGCACGCACTATATCATACTTAGTCCCACAAATATTATCAATATTTGGAGCTACATAATTGGGCATAATTCCACTATTAGTAACATCTCCCCACAGATAATATCCACCTTGTTCTGAAGATGCTGTAGCTCCCAAATTGAATGAAGCCCATTTCACACTAAGCCCTAAATTCACGGCTTTATATGGCGATTGTTCTCCCAAAGGAATAACTATTTCTGTTCCATCTTTAAGTACAATTCTTAATTCATCTTCTGTTACTTCTACAGACTCAAAAAACGAATCACCATCTTTTCCAGAAGCCTTTATTGCCTTTCCGCTTTCATCAAGCAATTTGGAATAAGTATAGCCATTATCATAACTTATAATCCAATATCCATCAGAATCTGCTTTCAAGAGTGGAGTAACAGCATCCATTCCTGATGCAGGAATCTTATTTCCATTAACATCATTAAGCCATGTTGTTTCACCATTAATAGTCTGTACCCAATAGTATCTACCATTGTAATAGCGTACATTGATTACTGGAGCATCCTTACCATCTACTCCATCCTTTCCATCAGAAATTATTACCCGTGAACCATCTGAAAATGTGAGTACATAATCCTCCCCAGATGCAGTAACATTGGTTAAATACAACCTACTTTGAAGTACCCCTACAATAGCACTGATTGATGTGATATCATCGTTCAATGCTTTCAATTGCTTTTCAATAGAGGTAACCCTATCATCTAAAGAATTAACTTTATCCCATAACTCGCCATCATCGTATTCGCTACACGCCGTTGTGCAAATCAACAATAACACTAACTGGCTAATAAATTTAAACGCTTTCATTTGTTTCATTTTTAATCTAAACTTAAATTGAAAATTTATATTATCTGATTTTATTGCTATTTTTATCTATATATCCTATTACATATTTGTTGTTTTAGCCTATTGAGCAGCAATACCTACCTTAAAATATCCATCAGGAAAATTCTGAATGTAATCCCCGTTAAAGTAGAACTGTACATATGCTACATCTCCCGAGCCAACATACCTCAACATAGGATCGTAAATCTGACCTGTTCCTGTTAATGACAATGTTCCACTACCGGTAAGCTTATAGCTTGAATCATACACCTCATAACGCAATCGCTTGCTATAATTTATATCGTTAAAACTACCAAGATACTCTAAATTTATATACATATAAGTGGATTTTCTATTAAACTTGAACACATCCACATCTCTAATAGAAGACAATGAGAATTTCATTGGCTGACCGTCCTTAATAGTGTTTGCGTTAGAGAAATCATTGTTGTACTCACTCTCCACATATTCTGGTATTACATTTACATAAATTCTCTCATTTCCGCTACTTAAACGTGTTATGTATCCTGTAGGTTTAATTCCAACCATACCTGTTTTTACTCCCATAATAGTCCCATCTGCATCAATAGAAATTATAGAAGGCTTAGAAACAACATTTGCAGGTTCATAGAATACAAAATCGCTTAGATTACCAAAAAGATTTAATATAGAACTACCTTGCTTAGAGGTATAGCTAATTTTCTGAGATTCTCCTACCGCTAAAGTTAACATAGGATAAATAGAGTAGGTTTCGCCTGTGTTACTCCAAGAGAAATCAGATATTCGAGAATGAATAGTATATTCTTTAGATATCTCACTATTCTTATCTTTAACAATAACATTTGCCTCTCCATAACCTACAACCTTAATTATTGCATTACTTCCATTACCACTGACTGTCAAGATCTTGGCATCAGAAGAACTCCATTCACAATCAGTTACTGCATCACTTGGTTGGCAAGTGACAAAAAAATTGTAACTATCACCTACATAAGCATATAATGTTCCATTGAACGACAGATCAAGAGCAGTAGCTTTCACAACAGTTGCCTGTGTGACGGTTACTGTTTCCGTTTTCATTCCATCCGAAGAAGTAAAAGTTATCTTGCCAGTGCGGTCCTTACCTGACGTATTGGACATAATATTAAATTTCTTCATGCTGTTTGATATAGAGCGTGTAGGAACTTCTGTAATCCAATCATTAGAAATTGACACGTTATAGCCGATATTACTCTTCAGTTGAACGTTGATTGTCGTAGCACTTCCATCAATATTATAAGAAGACTGAGTAAGTACAAGAATCGCGCCACCACTCTGATAAACCTTTAGAGTATCACTGATATCGTTGTATTTGAAATAGATTTCACCTTCACGCTTATCATATTCATCACTATTTGCTACGGAAAATGCAGATGTTGTATTTGATAATCCACGATGAACTTTATCTGAAAAGTTAGTCCTGCTAATCCAACTGTTGCATGAAGAAGGAATTTCAATAGAGTACTCGACATTACTATTAACATTAACAGAAAATGTTCCACCACTCTGCGGGATTTCAACCTTGTTGCTTGAAAGTAGTATAGCATCCTTTTGTTTTTGCATAATGGAAACACTTTCTTTCTTGTTTCCGTTGGCATCCTTGAATATTATAACAGCCTCACGATCATTATATGTGGTATTTGCACTTACCTCATAAACAAGAGTATGACTTGAAACCGCACGAGATATATCTGCAGACTGAATCCAATCAACATTAGGCATGTCAATTTCATATTCAAAGTTGCTGCTGATATCAATTGATACTCGTCCACCATCACAGCCAAATGTATATTCATTCTGAGAGAGAATAAGAATAGCAGAACCTGTCTGATAAACTTTTACTGTTTCATCTAGTTCACCAGAAGTGATTATAATTTCTCCTTCACGTTTATCATATTCTTCACTTGGGGAGATTACAAAAGAATAAAAGTTGGTAGACAAGCCACGTGTACGTTCAGAAACAACTGGTTCAATCCAAGTCCTACTATTTTCAGCAACAGTAATTTTATAATCTATATTCGACTTGACCTGTAAATTAATAATCCCCCCATCTTTATCGACCTCAAATTTATCCGATGTCAATGTTAAAGCATCTTTTTGTTTCTGATTGATCATGATGTTTCTTGTCAATTCACCAGCACTAATTTTTAACACTACATTTCTATCGTCATATCCTGTATTACTAGCTACTAGTACAGTTAATGTGACAGCTCCAGCTTTACCACTTGAAGGAGAAACTGTACACCAATGATCTCCACTCTGTGTCTCGGCAAGGGAAACTGACCAATCCTTATTAGTAGAAAAGGAAATAGTTGTCCGTTCACCTTCTGACATGACATTGATTCCTTGACTAAAAGCTGTTTCACATTCAGATGTAGGCACAATTTCGGTTTCAACTTTAACTTCACCCTTCTCATTCTCTTCACTGCATGAAAACAAAAAGATAAAACATGAACACACTAATAATAATGTTATTCGACCGATTTCAAATTTACGAATCATATTGTTTTTACTTAAAATAAATTCTGCTGCTTAGGTTCTACACATTTCTCCAACTTCCGATAATAAAGTTCATTAATAGAATCAAATCCTAATCGCAATCCGACTAAGAAAGTTGCTAGCCTATACTCTTTTCCATATAGCTTTTTCAAACTATTTTTGTGATGATCCTTCATTAAAGATTGATAATCTTGCATTGAAGAGAATAAATTTAATAAATAAAAATAAATAGGAATCAAAATATATTGCCTAATGCCTTTTTGAGTACATTTCTCAATATACTTCTTTGCATATTTATTATTCTCTAATTCACATACAATAAATTCAAATTCACATTTACCTTGTTGATCAATAAGGGTTAAAGCTTTCAAGACCTCAGAATTAGGCATACTTACACATTCTTTCCTATAATTAAAATTAACAAAGACATGAATCGAGTCATAAAAATATCCTAGATAATTAGTGGGGTATGGTTCATGACGTTCATACATCAACAAATACTGCCAAATAGAACTATTTTCATCCAATCTCTCCTTTTGAAACTGAAAATTTGTAAACTTAATAATCAAATCTTCATCACCTAAATCTTTTAAAGGTTTTTCTACCTTAATATCTAAGATTTCTAAACAAGCAGATGCACCTCTCCTCATATTTTCACTAAATAAAAACTGAGAGAAATCGTCGACACACGCTCCCCATATTGGTTCAGCTAATTTTATCATCTTATTAAAGCTCATTTCCATATCTTTTTTGGCCACCAAGTCTAATGGAATAATTGATTGTACTTCTTTATATTCAACATTATTCCTGCAATCTTTCTTAATCCATTTCTTCTTAAAGAAAAATCTAATAAAAGCATATTCGCTTGTATAATCAAAGGGAGATACATTTTGTAACAGTTCTCTCACATATTCTTCCGGTATACTATTACAACTAGATACATCTTTCACGCAAGCAGAGCATAGCACAACGTATCCTCTCCTAAACAGAATATTTAAATCATTACGATGTATAATACCTAAATATTCATATTTTATTTTTTTTGCCATAATCAGAAATCTATATTTATATCACCCGATAAATGGGGATGTAATTCATTACAGATCGAAATATTTGCACATATAGTACTATCCGAACTAAATAAAGAAACATAACTTAAAGGTGTACCTGTATAAGTGATGTACAAATTATTTTTGCTCCGGCTCATTGCTACCATAAATAATTTTTGAGCAATTTCACTATCTCCAGGAATATATAATTCCGCATTAGCAAATGGAATATAAACATTATCAAAATCCAATCCTTTTACACCATGATAAGTCATAATAACAATATGTTTATCATTTTCTGCCGCCAATAAAGAACCATAGCTATTAACGACACATTCTATCGGAACTTGATTTTCTTTTAGATGATCATTAAGCCGTTTAAAGTAAGGTTCATAATATTGATCAAGCCATTTTTCCCATACTGGTTTATGTTCTAGTCGCAGAACTATATTACAAAATTCCAAGACCTTATCTTTTGTGGGAAGTAATATTACACAACTCTGATTTCGATTTACAAACTTATATGCTTCCCTCATTATATATTCGACCTCTTGTTCCTTCAACTCTGCTTTACATAGACGTATCTGTGTATCTATTTTGGCCATATATCTTTTGGCACTAAAAATATCCATTGAAGGCATCATTCTTTGAATTGCAGTAATTACAGAACGAGTTAATCTGTATACATATAAAAGCCCCCAATTCTCACAATCTATTATTTGAGAAATTTGTTCAGGAGTAACTACAGGTTCTTGATATTGAGGATCTCTGCAATAAATAGATTGATTGCTATCTCCTGCTACAATCAGCATAGATCCTGCCCGTTCTTTCATCGCAGTCAAAATACGCGATGTTAAATCTTGTACCTCATCACAAAGGATATAATCATACTTTCTTTTTGTTTTTAAGAACTCATACATTGTAACGATTCTCACATTGCTTATATTTAGTTCAGCAAGTTCCGCTTTACAATGCTCGATTAACGAATGAGTAAAAACCACTAGCACGATTTTAGCGTTTTGGGTAACTTTATTATTCAATAGATATTTAATAGCATATATAAGTAGTACCGATTTTCCACTTCCAGGAAAACCTTTTATCCAAATATTCCGACCTGCAAAGTTGTTATCTTTCATGTTTTTCAGAAAATCCTTTTGTTGATTATCTAGATTCTCTTCTGTAGGTATTCTATTACTCATACTCTTTTCCTTTCACCGATACAGTATTACTTGAATGATAAATATCTCCCAATGATATCTTTTCCGCTTTTTTTCTGACCTCCTCAGCAAAAATATACTCTCCCAATTCTTCTGCCGCGCTTGGTAACCAAGTATAGTCCGCCTCACTAAGAGTCCCATTGTCATATTGAGCCTTCCATATATTAAAAGCTTTCTTTATCTTTTCTTCTCCTTCTACTTGTTTTCCTTGTTTCTTTTCATACTTCCCGAGTTCAAATAAAGGATGTGGCTTATTAGGACACATTGCCAAAGATTCATGAATATACTTTAAAAATATGGAGGTATCAATATTTTTATAGCGATAACCCAAATTAAAAGCAGATACCGCATCTTTACTATATTCATAGGCTTTCTTTCCATAACGTAGTGCCTTTTTAACATCTCCCGCAGAAGAGAAGCAACACCCTAATTTATTATAACTAATAGTACCAGGATATAATTCATTACATTCCTCATAAGTTTCTGCAGCTTTAAATTTCAGGGTTGCATTTTCATAAGCTTTTGCCAATTCTAACAAACATCCCTTTGATGGTACCCCTCCATTATTAGCTGTCGCATTATAAGCTTCTTTCTCTGCCTTCAATGCTATTCTTTCTTGTGAGGTTAACTCTTTATTTGCAAAAGGATTTATGGCACTCACTAAACAGGCTTCATCTTCAATTTTAGCACTAACTGTTAATAATTTATCAGCTGTCAGTTCTAGTCGTAACTGAACGGGAGTATCCAACGAAAATCCATCTTGTTTTTTTGAAGTAATAACCAAATTAGTTAATATTTTATTTTCATTACTTATACAAATAGGTAATTCAACTGTTTTCTGCCCTTCTCTTGCAATCACAAGATTATCTACCTCTATTGCATCAGTAGGCATAACAGTTCCAGCTGGGATTAAAACCATTAGCTGATCATCCCGAGTGACCACGCATATCGGCTCACTTGTTATCGGTTGTATGATATTTTGTCCTAAAGCATTATAAATAAATGAATGAATTGACGCACCTTTGGCCACATATTGCTGCATATCAGAAGTTATCAATAGTTTGGAACATGGTAACCACGATTTAATAGCAGCTTGTACATAAGGATTCTTACTACTTCCACCTACAAATAATACATAATCGACATCATCGACCTTTAATCTGGCTTTACGAAGAGAAGTTCTTACGGAATCATAAATGCTGTTATAGACTCGTTCATCTCTTCGAACAAAGTCTTTTTTCTTTCTAGTAAAAATCCTCATAACTCCTGCAAACTGCGTAGATGTTATTGACATCTCATCCATACACAACATTCCTTTGGATGTACTTATTCGGACATCCTTTACAGAAACCGTACACTCTTGATCAATAGAAGATAGATCGAAATTATACCAAAGTAAACTAACAGCTTTACACATCCTAATTTTCAAATTTTCCGCAGTAGCTAGAAGAGCATTTATGATCTTTTTCTTTTCGGACATTATAAAGCCATCTATATCCAAATGATTCCGAGACAAAAGTTCTGGATATAAAATTTCGCAAGCAATATATCTGTCAATATCGTTCCCCCCTAATTTTTCAAATTTAGAGATAGACAAATTTTTCGAATATACTCCCTTATAATCTACGCCTATTTCCAATATAGAAATATCACACGTTCCAGCTCCAAAATCAAAGACTAACATTTTAGGGTTAATATCTTCAGAAATAACAACTGCCTCATTATTCATTTCCGATTCATAAATGTAGTTCAAAAAAGCAGCATTAGGTTCATCAATCAAAGATTGTTTACTAACATCTATATGATTACTGATCAAAGCATCTACCAAATCACGCCGTTGATTTGCTTCAAAAGAAGCAGGAATACTTACTGCATATTTAATATTCAAATTAAGCCCCTTACGCTCAACAAATGATTCAATCTCCTTCTTTAAAAATCTAAAAAATAAAATGGTGGCATCCTTAGCATTTTGAATTGTAATAGTTTTCTCTTTGCCTAATACACTATTATAATATTTTGCACCTAAATCCTCGCCCAACTCCATTTTAAAAGAATACCAAACATTCTTGTCCTTTTCCAAATCATATTTTAAGTCAGCAGCTCCTTCTCCAACAAGTACCTGATTATTAGAAAGAGCGATGACTGTAGGTACTTTCCATCCAATGCATAATGCCCCATCAGACAATTTCTGCTGTAAGCCCATCACTTCACATATAAGCGCCTTCTTCCCATTATCATAATACGAATAAGAAACCACTGTAGTAGATGTGCCAAAATCAATTCCCACATAAGTAGCTTGTTCCTTATGAACCATACTTAAATCTGCAGTTACAAGATTTTCTACTGTCAATAAAATAGGCATAATCTCTAAATATTTAAATAATTACGAAATTAGTGTATAGCAATCATCCGATATTATATATTTACATACGGGTGATATAGTTTTGTCAATATCAGTCCATTATACTTCATTTTGATTTTCATCAAATACTTCATATAGTTTTCCAGCAAAAGAGCGACAAGAAAAGTTTTATGCTTTTTACAAAACAGCAAACATATTGCCTTTACTTACTCTTTCAACATTGTTAACATACAAATAAAAAACAGAAAGAATTTCCTAAAATCTACAATTACACTTCACATATTTTGCTCTAAATAACCAGCAGATTCCCGAACCGGACGGTTCATTAAACTAGATAAGAAATATTATATAAAAAAAGCGCGGGAATCTGTACCTGTTACTCGTCCCGCTGTTTGAGGCCTTCGAACTGCCCGTAGTAGTCTGAACGAGCAACGCA
>OGWR01003337.1_pt1 | contig 10381 bp, 14 predicted proteins | sample 1576061 | NCBI WGS metagenome assembly OGWR01 (sample SAMEA3541511, study PRJEB24748) | human gut metagenome | biome: human gut; feature: human-associated habitat; material: faeces | place: China | collected 2012 | reverse complement strand
GCGGTATTCCCACAGGGCTGACCCAGAACGTGAAAGACCTGCTTTCTTCCCGTGAGGTCGAGAATATTTTTGAAAATTCGGACATGATCATCATGCTGAATCAGGCGGCGGGAGACCGGCAGATCCTTGCAAAGCAGCTCAACATCTCGCCCCATCAGCTTTCCTATGTGACCCACTCTGGCGAGGGCGAGGGGCTGCTGTTTTTCGGCAATGTGATTCTGCCCTTTGTTGACCGCTTTCCCACCGATCTGGAACTCTACCGTATTATGACCACCAAGTTGGGTGAAGTTTCGGAGGGCGCACAGAAATGAGCAATCCGAAGCTGAATCACAAAGAGGAAACGTCAACCAAAAAGACCCGTTCTCCCCCGAAGAGAGCCAAGGTGGAGCAGTCGGTGCCCAAAAAGAAAAAGCTGAAAACCGATGCAGATAAAGCTGCGGAAAAGGCACAGCATCTGCGGTTTGGCAAGGCGGAACTGACCCCGGACGAACTGAGCCGGTTGAGTAAGGCGCAGAAGCGGGAGATGTACGCTGCCCATGCCGCCCGGTCTGCGGTGCATCACGAAGTTGACCAGTACGAGGATGAAAACGTCGGTGTGCAGGCGTTGAGCGAGGGCGAAAAAGCGGCAGGAAATGTCCGTGATATTTCCAAAAGCCGCTATGCCCGGAAACTGAAAAAGAAAGCCAAGATGCAGGGCAAGAAAGGCACCAAAACCGCTAAATCTTCCGCACGAGAGCCGACTGCGGCACAAGATGCAGGCGCATCCGGCACCGGTGAGGGCGGCTCCAACTGGCTTTCCCGGTGGCGGCAGAAACAGGACATCCGGCAGAGCTATTATGCCGCCGCCAGTTCGGGCACGGCGGCGCAGACCGCAGGCGGCAAAGCGGCATCCAACGGTGCATCTGCCGCCCGGTCCGGCGTGGAACAGGCGGTGGAGAAAGGCAAAACTGCCGTCAGCACCGCTGTGAAGGGGCTGATGAATGCCGCCAAGAGCAACGCACACGTTCTGGTGATCGTGGGCGTTTTTCTTTTGCTCATCCTCATGGTCATGTCCGGCTTTTCCTCCTGCGGCATCCTCTTTTCCGGCGGCACACAGGTGTCCGGGCAGACCATGTACTCTGCCGAGGACAGGGACATCCGGGGCGCAGAGCAGGACTACAAGAAGCTGGAAAAGGAACTGGACAAAAAGATCAAGCGCACTCCTACCGACCACCCCGGCTACAACGAGTACCAGTACCACCTCGACCCCATCGAGCACGACCCATGGCAGCTCACCTCTTTTCTCACGACTTTGTATGACGATTACACCCGGTCGGAGGTGCAGGGTAAGCTGAAGGAGACCTTCAAAAAGCAGTACAAGCTGACCACATGGGTGGAGGTGCAGATTCGGTATAAGACGGTCTGGGTCATCAGTCCGGCAGGTATCCCTGTTCCTACCCAAGTGCCGTATGAGTACAAGATTTTCCACACCAAGTTGGTGAACCGTGGCTTGGAGGTGGTCATCCGGGAGGAACTGGACAACGACCAATGGAAACGCTACGAGATCTTTCAGGACACCTTGGGCGGCAGACCGTATCTGTTCAACGGCGGACTGCCGCCCGGTGGCTCCGATGGCTCCGGCACACCCGGTATTGATTATCAGGTTCCGGCAGAAGCCCTGACGGACAGCGAATTTGCCGCCATCTACAAGGAGGCGCAAAAGTATGTGGGTACGCCCTACGTCTGGGGCGGCTCTACCCCGGAAACCGGTTTTGATTGCAGCGGCTATGTCTGCTGGGTGTACAACCAGAACGGCTACGATGTAGGGCGCACTACCGCCAACGGTCTGTGGAACAAGAGCCAGCACATCTCCGAAGCCGATGCAAAGCCCGGTGATCTGGTTTTCTTCAAAGGCACCTATGACACCCCCGGCATGAGCCATACTGGAATCTATCTCGGCAACGGCATGATGGTCAGTGCCGGAGACCCCATCAAGTACGCAAACATTCACTCGTCCTACTGGGAGAAGCATCTCGCCGGGTTCGGACGGCTTTCAAAATGATTGGAGGAATTACTATGAGCGAAAAGCTGGATAAGTTGCGGGCAACGCTCAAGAAAGAGCAGGAGCGCCGCATCAAGCTGAATAACCGCATTGCGGTTTTGGAGCGTCGGATTCAGGAGGAAGAAGCCGCTGAGGTCAGCAGCATGGTACGCACGGCTAATGTGACCCCGGAACAGCTCGCCGCCCTGCTGCGGCAGTCGGCAACTGCCACCCCGAACCCGGCTGCGCTGTCTGCGGTCGGCGCTATCTTTAACAAGGAGGACGGTTCCAATGAAGATGATGAATAAGGTGTGTGCGCTGCTGGTATCGGCGGCACTGTGCGTTGGCATGGCGGCTCCCGCCTTTGCCTTTGAGGGCGAAGCTGCCCCGGTGGAACAGCCTGTTCTGCCGGAAGTGGTGGAGGAGGATGTTGTCACCATCACGGACGAAACCTCTGGTGCCCTGACCCCGGAGGGCAACCTGACGCTGGTAGATGACTACCACACCGACTATTCCGATGGCAGCGGACAGCAGTTCATTACGCTGGTCAGCAAATCGGGCAGTACCTTCTATCTGGTCATTGACCGCAACGCCAAGGGACAGCAGACCGTCCACTTTATGAACCTTGTGGATGAAGCCGACCTGTTGGCTTTGATGGAGGAAGATGCTGCCGATGCTTATACCGCTGAAAAGGAAGCAGCGGCACAGGCAGAGCAGGACAAGCTGAAAGCCGAAGAAGAAGCCAAGAAAGCCGCCGAAGAAGAAGCAGCATCCGGCACAGAACAGCCCAAGGAAAACAAGGTCACAAAGATCGCATCCGGCTTTCTGGGTGTGGTCGTGCTGATTGCGCTGGCGGCAGGCGGTGGCTTCTACGTTTTTGCGAAGCAGAAGCAGAAAAAGCAGGCAGAAAAAGAAGCCCTCGACCCCGATGCAGGTTATACCGAGGACAAGGGCGATTTTGAGATTCCCACCGAGGACGAGCCGGAGGACACCGGCGAGGAGGATACCGAACCCATCTGATTGTAAGGCGGCATTTGCCGCCGTACATATCCAAATGAAAACAGATTGGAGGGAACGCTTATTTCAATTCTAGTTGTAGCAGAAAAGCCCTCGGTTGCCATGTCCTACGCCAAAGTCCTCGGTGCCACCAACCGTCAGGACGGCTACCTTGAGGGCAACGGTTATCTGGTAAGCTGGTGCGTGGGTCATCTGGTGGAGCTTGCTCCGCCCAATATCTACGATGCCAAATACGTCAAGTGGAGCATCGCAGATCTGCCCATCCTGCCGGAAAGGTGGCAGTATCTGGTGTCTGCGTCCACCAAAAAGCAGTTTGGTATCCTGCAAAAGCTGATGGACCGCCCAGATGTGGATAGCATTGTCTGTGCAACGGATGCAGGGCGTGAGGGCGAACTAATCTTCCGCCTTGTCTACCAGCAAGCGGGCTGCAAAAAGCCCTTTTCCCGCCTGTGGCTGTCCAGCATGGAGGAAAACGCCATCCGAGAGGGGTTCGCCCATCTCAAACCGTCAACTGAATACGATGCGCTGTACAACGCAGCACTTTGCCGGGAACGTGCCGACTGGATGGTCGGCATCAATGCGTCCCGGCTTTTTTCATGTCTGTACGGTCAACCTTTAGCGGTCGGTCGGGTCATGACTCCGGTGCTTGCCATGACGGTGGTGCGGGAGGCTGCGATAGCCGCTTTTGTGCCGGAAAAGTTCTACACGGTGGATCTGGAACTGACCAGCGGATGCACGGCATCCAGCCGCCGCATTCCTGAAAAATCCGTTGCAGAAAACCTGCTGGAAGCCTGTCGAAGGGAGATGGTGGCAACGATCCAGCGCATCACCCGCAAGGAAAAATCCGAGAATCCGCCGCCGCTGTACGACCTGACCACCCTTCAGCGGGACGCCAACCGCCTGCTGGGGTACAGCGCACAGCAGACGCTGGACTATGTGCAGAGCCTGTATGAGAAGAAACTTACCACTTATCCCCGGACTGATAGCTGCTATATCACCGATGATGACGAGGAAATGCTGGAGGAACTGACCGAGGAACTGGAAGTTTTTCTCGGCATTACCCCGGAGGGCATGGACGAGGCGGTGCCCCGGACACGGCGCACCGTCAACCGGGAAAAAGTCACCGATCACCACGCCATCCTGCCCACCCGCAGTATGCTGCAAGCCGATCTGGAAGCGCTGCCCAAAGGTGAGCAGAACATCCTGAAGCTCATCATCGCCCGGACGCTGATGGCAGTCAGCAAGCCCTTCCGGTATCTGGAAACCCTGCTGACCACCGAATGTGCCGGGGAGGAATTTACCGCCAAGGGCAAGGAGGTTCTGGAAGAAGGCTGGAAAGCGGTGGAACGTAAGGTGCTTGCCGACATCCTGAACCGAAAACAGGAACTCACCGCCCTGCCCAATGCGGCAGAAAACGAGTGCGGCATCCTTAACGCAGAGCTGAAGGAGGGTCAAACGTCCCCGCCGAAGCACTTTACCGAGGACACCCTGCTGCACGCTATGGAGACCGCCAGTGCGGACAGTATGCCGGAGGGCGTGGAGCGTCAGGGCATCGGTACCCCGGCAACCAGAGCCGCCACCATCGAAAAACTGGTGCAGAAGGGTTTTCTGGAACGCAAGGGCACCAAGAAAAACAAGGTGCTTCTGCCCACGGACAAGGGCAAAGCCCTCATTACTGTGATGCCCGAAGAGATCCAATCCCCGGAAATGACCGCCGATTGGGAAACGAAGCTGCTGCGTATTGAGCGCAGCGAAATGGAGCCGGGTGAATTTATGACTGAGATCAATACGATGATTACCGAACTGGTAAAGAACACGGAAATGAAAAAAGGAGCGAATGCACTTATGAAAAGCAAGATTATTGGTGTCTGTCCGAACTGTGGGAAGCCTGTCGTGGAACGTGAAAAGGGCTGGTTCTGTGAGAACAGGGAGTGCCGTTTCGTTCTGTGGAAGGACAATGCGTTCTTCAAGCGTCTGGGCAAGCGGCTGGACGCTCATGTGGCGGACAAGCTGCTGCGGGATGGTCGTGTCCGCTTGAAGGACTGCAAGAGTGCCAAGGGCAAGACCTACAATGCCACCGTGCTGCTGTCCTGTGAAGCCGATGGCCGCAGCAAGTTTTCGCTGGAATTTGAAGGTGGGTGCTGATGGAGCAGATAAAAGAAGCGGTCTACCTTATCAACGATGAACGCTATCTGCATCTCAGGGAAAACGGTGCAGGGGTCGGCTTTGCCACTTATAACAAGGTAACTGGCGAGCCGCTGGAAAGTGGGCAGATCTCGGAAAAGAATCTGCCGCCAGATGGACAAAACACCATCCCTGCCGCCCGGAACTGGTATCTGTTTGAACTTTCGGACGATGACCGTAAGGCCATCCAACAGGAAAGCGTAAAGATCCTCGAAAACATCCCGCAAGCTGGTATCGGCAGACGGCGCATCTGGGAGCCTGAAACGCTGCCGAAGGATATTCGTCTCATCAACAGCCACTATGATGACCTCTATCGCATTCCAGATGGCGGCGTGATTCAGGTGGATTACCCGGATGGGCGCAGTTTTACGGCACGGGTGGAACATCTGGATGATTATCACTTTGACATGGGCGGTCTGGGCAATGTGTTCCACATCTGCCAGTTTGCCGAGGTCATGGAGCGGAACCATGCAGACTTCTACCCCGAAATTCAGACACAGGACGAGCAGGCCGCATGGGAACTGGGTGGCAAAGGTTATCTTGCCATCCAGTCCTGTGAGGATGGATGGGACTACACCATTTACCACAGCGATTTTTCCGTGATGGACGGCGGGCAGTTGGATGCCCCGGAACTGACCATTCAGGAAGCCCGTGAGCAGATTCTGGAAGCACACCACATGGAAAAGGGGCGGCGGCTGTTGCAGGACTACGATGCCGTCATGGATAAGGTTGCGGAAGCCGAGGAACTGGGTGCAGACCATCGCCCTTCCACACTGGAAAAGCTGGCAGAACTGGCAAGTGATACGTCTGCGCCAAAATCCTCTGCACGTTCTGCACCGGAACTGTGAGGTGGATGATGCAGCAAAAATGGAACCAGAATTTTGACGATGAACCCATGACGGACATCCCGCAGAAGTTTCTGAACGCAGGGTGCGATGTTTATATGGTGATGCAGCTGCGGCATGACGAAAAAATCCTCGATGAAAGATTTGCTTCCATGCGGGAACTGCATCGTCGGGGCAAAACGCCAGACCCGGAGCATTACGAGGTCACCTACTATGCTGATCTGCCCGCCATGTGGCAGGATGTGCCGAACAACGAGGTTTTGGAAGAACTATTTCAGATGTTCAACCTCTCCCGTCCGCAGGATTTTGAGGGGCACAGCCTGTCGGTCAGCGATGTGATCGCACTTAAACGCAATGGCGAGGTGTCTGTGCATTATGTGGACAGCATCGGCTTCAAAGATTTACAGGGGTTTCTGGACAAGCAGCCGGAACGCCCTTCGGTGCTGATGAATCTCAAGGAAAAGTGCGATGCCCCGGAGTGTAACCCAACTGGAAGCCGGAAAGCGAGGACTGAACATGAACTTTGACCATGAAGAACTCATGCTGATGATGCTTTACAACACCGGCACCCGACTGGGGCTTATCCACGAACTGCGGCTCATGCAGTGCTACCTGATGCCGGATGAAACCGCCCTGCGGGAACTGTCCGAGGGTGTTATCGAAAAGCTGAAACTGCTGACCGATGCGGAATTTGCCGAACTGGAATTTCCACTGGATTGACTTTTGCCGCCTGCGGGCGGCGTACATAAAGTATTTTGTTCTTCCAAAAGATATGCTATAATCAAATCAGACAAAATTCCTTTCTTCAAGCGATTTCTCCGCAATTTTCCTGTGGCTCTGCTCGTATCAAAAATAAGGGACCGATTTTTAATTGTCAGAACGGAGGAACCATTATGGCAATCTTTGAAAAGACCATCCGAAACAAGAATTTTGACAAACTGCTTCGGAAGCTGGAAAATGAAATCCCGGACAGCAGTTGGTCGGCAGATTTAGAGGCAGGCAGTGATTTCAAAGAGGGCGATGCCCGGTGCAGTGTCCGTGTGTTTGAACGGTACAGCATGATGGGCGGCAACCGCCTGAGTCTGACACTGACCATGTTCCAGAATGGAGATAGCCCGATTCGGCTGTCTGCAATTACAGCGGGCGGCAGTCAAGCGGTGTTCTTCAAGGTGAACACCCTCGGAGAAGAATCTTTTCTGGACGATGTAAAGGACCTGCTGGAAGAAATTTTGGAGGAATAAGATGTTTTACGCTGGAATTGATCTGCTGTTCAGTATCCTGTTTCCCATCCTGTTCCTTGTGGTTTTGGGCATGATCCTGTGTGCCATCATCGGAAATATCAGCACATGGAATAAGAACAACCATTCACCGCGGCTGACCGTTCCGGCAACGGTGGTGGCAAAGCGCACGGAAGTTTCTCGCCACCATACGGACAATACGATGATGCATACGTTCACGACCTATTATGTGACCTTTCAGGTGGAAAGCGGCGACCGCATGGAACTTACCGTAAGTGGTTCGGACTACGGAATGCTTGTGGAGGGCGACATTGGAAAGCTGAGTTTTCAGGGCACCCGCTATCTTGGGTTTGAGCGGAACTAAGCGTTCTCCTACATTATATAGTAAGGAGTACTGTATGAACGATCTGTTTATCCAAGGGCTGACCATCGACTGGAACAGAGTTCGCCCATACAATTATGTTCGTCAGATTCCTGCCATCAGTGGAATCGACACTTTTACATTCCATAAGCCCATTACGTTCTTTGTTGGCGAAAATGGAAGTGGAAAATCTACGCTTCTGGAAGCAATCGCTGTTGCTTACGGCTTCAACGCAGAGGGTGGAACGAAGAACTATTCATTTTCCACATACAACTCCCATTCGGAACTATGTGAGGCTATGACGATTTCCAAGGGGTATCGCAGACCAAAGTTCGGGTATTTTCTCCGAGCAGAGAGTTTCTATAATGTAGCCACCAAGGAAATCGACTATTCCGATGACGATCATCCCTCCAAAGGCTATCACCAAAAATCACACGGTGAAAGTTTCCTCGCCATTGCGCAGGACTACATGGGTGCAGATGGAGTCTATATTTTTGACGAGCCGGAAGCCGCTTTATCCCCGCAGCGGCAGCTCACGTTACTGATCAACATTTATCGGTGTGCCCAAGAAGGGGCGCAATTCATTATCGTATCACATTCACCCATTCTCCTCGGAATGCCTGATGCTGAGATTTTTAGCTTCGACAATGGCACGATTCATCCTTGTCAGTATGAAGATACGGACAGCTACGTTATCACCAAAACATTTGTAAATAATCGGCAGCATTTTTTGAACCAGCTTCTGAACGAAGAAACGTAATGCCGGGAAAGGACATTCCATATGAATGATTCTACGTTGAAAGAGCTTTGGCAGCAGGTCGCTGAAAAGAAAAGCTGCGAAGCAAAGCAGAAAGAACTGACCGCCCAGAGAGATACGCTTGCTGACCGCCTGAAAAAGCTGGAAAAATCCAAGCTGGCAGAGCAGGCTGATGTGGACCGTCTGGAGGGACACAGCCTTGCCGCATTTTTCTATCAGGTCATCGGAAAGATGGATGAAAAGCTGGACAAAGAACGGCAGGAAGCCTATGCAGCCCGTGTCAAGTACGATGCGGCTCTCCATGACCTTTCTTCCGTTGATGCTGATTTAGCACAAATTCAAAATAGGTTGGCACGGCTGTCCGATTGCGAAAGGCAGTATCAAGCTGCTCTTTCCGAAAAAATCAAAAGCATCAAAGCATCTGCCCACCCTGCCGCACAGCAGGTTGCGGAAAGCGAAAGCCGTATTGCCGCGCTGAAAGTCCAAAAACGGGAGCTGCTGGAAGCTATCAACGCCGGAAAGACCGCCCTGCATACGGTCAATGAAGTTCTGGAAACCCTCGACAATGCCGAGGGCTGGAGTACATGGGACGTAATGGGCGGCGGTTTGATGGCCGATCTTGCCAAGTATGAGGAACTGGACGATGCACAGGAACAAATCGAACAGCTCCAAGTGGAACTGCGGCGGTTCAAAACTGAACTTTCCGATGTTGAAATCACCGCAGACCTTCAGGTTACGGTGGACAGCTTTTTGAAATTTGCGGATTTCTTCTTTGACGGCCTCTTTGCAGACTGGGCAGTTCTGGATCACATCAATCAGGCACAGAGCAGGGTGGAAAACACCAAGGGTCAAATCAAGCGAGTCCTCGCACTTTTGAAAAAGATGCGCGAAGATATTGACGTCCAAATCGCTGACGAAAAAGAAAAACAGGAGCAGCTTGCGGTGGAAACCGAACTGTAGGTTTGGAGTGTCTGTGTATGAAACGAAAATTCCCAAAGATTTTGGATGTCGCTATTCATTCCATAAATCTTATTCTTATCAATTATGCGCTATCGAATATGATGGCTTTTTTTCGGAGCAGCCTCCTTTACATTTTGTTTTTCACCTCTGAAATGTGGGTCTTTGTCCAATACCGAAAAAATATTGAAGAATTGAGCGACAGTAAAGCTCTTGCAAATCTTCTGCTGATAATCTGTGTTGCTATCGAAATCGGGCTTTTGTATTTCTTTGGGATTGTTTCTGGCGAACTGATTCCATTTAAGATCAAGTGGTGAAATCAAATCTTTTAGTGTACTATTGATTAGGAGACGCTGATATGAAATGTCCTATTTGTGGAGAAGAAATGCTTGCGGGAGGATTGATTTCCGCTGGTATCTCAGTTGGGTGGGTTCCAAAAGACGAGTTTGATAAAAAAGGACTTAGAAGAATTTCCTATCAGGAATGGCACAGTATTGGCAATTCCAGCATTTTATTAGGACAGACAAAGATACCAAACGCTTTTCTATGCAAAAAATACAATAAAGTCATTGGCGTGTTTGATGTTCGCAAAACATTTTCTCATTATGAAGCTGTAACTTTATAGATTAAGGAGATGAATTCTCATGAGTTATGGATGGGCAACTGTTTTCACTTTAGCGGCATGGTTTGCAGGGCTTGTGATTGATGTAAATGTGCGGGTCGGCGACCTCGGTTTACGAACCGTGCTTCCCGTCATCGTGATGGGGTGCTGCGTTATGAAGTACATAAAGGACAATAGCAAATAATCTTATCTCAATACACTTTCCAGCGGGCAACCCCAAAATGGTTGCCCGCTATTTTTATACCCTAAAATCTAAAAAAGGAGGCAAAAATGCCAAGCAAAACCGAAGAATATCTCGCCCTTGCCCAGCGCACGGCCAACGGCCTGACCCGGTATTGGGAAAGCTGGACGGACTACCTGACCACCGCATCCCGGCTGTA
>OGWR01003333.1_pt1 | contig 10390 bp, 9 predicted proteins | sample 1576061 | NCBI WGS metagenome assembly OGWR01 (sample SAMEA3541511, study PRJEB24748) | human gut metagenome | biome: human gut; feature: human-associated habitat; material: faeces | place: China | collected 2012 | reverse complement strand
CGATATATCATTGTGCTTAACCTTGCCAGTTCAGGCAGATACTTAAACTGACGTATTTTCTAACATAGTTCAATAAGTTCAGTTGTTCCAGGCCAATGGGAGAAGTTATTACATAGTGCGTGCAATATCACATTTTCTGCTATGCAATGAATAAAAAGTTATATCACTTTTTCTCATAAAACAGTCAGTTAACGGCTATCAATCACCCCAAAGAGAAGTCAATCGCCAAAGGTATTGTAAATTTAAAATAAGAAAAATTGATGAATGCGCAAAAAAATCAAGAGAGAAACGTTTCGCTAATAAATAATACCACACTTAATCACAAATCCGATGTAAACATCCTAATAAATTAATGGGCTAAATATCTTTTTCTGATATCCCGTTACGCAAATAAATAATATGATAATTATTTGAAGTCAGACCAGAGTTTTAATTTGAAGCAGTTGCACCATGGCAGTGCGTATAATCAGGATGAATTGAGTAACCCTTCAACGACGGGGTTACTCAAGATTGAGGAAGGATTATCGTTCGGCGACCAGACGAATAATATCTTCGTCTTCAACCGATTTTTGACTCTCAACGGTCTTTTTATCTGCTTTCTCAGGTTCGTTTGCTTCGCACAAACGACGTAACAGAGCATTTTGACGTTTTTGCTGATCCAGCAACGCCTCAAGCAGTTCAATCTGTTCGTTAGTCCGTGAACTGGCACGATTGATAAAAAACCACAAGATAAGCCCGATAAAAAGAACCACCACCGATACAACCAAAGACGCAATGTTCATCACGCCTGAATTAACAACTTCGTTCATTTCACCACCTCTGAGTAGAGGCGCTATTCTACCACTGCTGGAGAGGAAGAAAATCTAGTGCTGAAAAAATGATATCACCACGGGATAAACTGGTTAATGGCACAAATTCCGCTGAAAAATTGTACATCCTGATCGCACATCATGTTGAATACCTGCGCCCAAAGCAGCAAGCAAGCCAACACCACGACAACCAGAACGACCCATCGAAACTTTTTCACTCCAATCTCCGTTTCACCTACCTTATGTCATTAAACTAGCATGCGTTAGTTAAACAGCGCCTAACTATGTCGATATTCGTGCTTTTTCAGAATGAGTCGCTTGCTTCAGCGCATATTGCCGCTACGATTAAGCGAACATAAAAAGAGAAGAGGTTGTAATGCGATTCATCATTCGCACAGTTATGCTGATAGCACTGGTATGGATAGGATTATTACTCAGCGGATATGGCGTTTTGATTGGAAGCAAAGAGAATGCCGCGGGATTAGGTTTACAATGTACCTATCTGACCGCCAGAGGCACCAGCACGGTACAATACCTGCACACTAAAAGTGGTTTTCTGGGGATAACAGATTGCCCGTTGTTACGTAAAAGCAATATTGTGGTCGATAATGGTTAAGGGTAATAAATAACCAGATTCTCACTCATGAGTAAAATATTCTTATCGCAAGTGCGTTTAATATAACGCCACCTTCAACTTTATTTTTCTCATGCTAAATAAAGAACCTGTCTGTTTGATATTCAGACAGGTTCTTACTCTCATCAGAATGGATAGTCGTGATAACCCATTTGGGCAGAAATTTTGCGCGCCGCGGTATGCAACATTGCGACATATTCCTGTAAACGCTCTTCAGAGAAACGCAACGTCGGGAAGGAGATGCTAAGACCGGCAATGACCACGCCAAAGCGATCAAATACCGGAACCGCAATGCAACGCAGTCCTTCTTCCTGCTCTTCGTTATCTTCGCCATACCCCTGCTCGCGCACCTGGTCCAGAACGGGTAATAACGCTTCTGTACTGATGATTGTCCGTTCGGTACTGCGTTTATACTCCACGCCCTCAAGAATTTGCTTCACTTCATCGCGATCGCGCCATGCCAGCAGTACCTTACCAATCGCGGTGCTGTACAGCGGATTACGACGCCCAATCCGTGAATACATGCGCAAATTGTACATAGAGTCAATTTTGTGAATGTAAACAATACTGTCTTCGTCCAGTGCGCCGAGGTGGATAGTTTCTTTGGTCAGGCGGGAGATCTCACGCATCTGGATATCTGCGCTACGAATTAAATCGACGTTTTGTAACGCGCGAGCGCCCAGTTCAAACAATTTCAGGGTCAGCGAATATTTCTCCGACTCCCCTTCCTGCGCCACATAACCTAAGGTTTTCATGGTCTGTAAAAAGCGATAAACGGTGCTTTTTGACATCATGACGCGCTGCGACAGCTCGGTTATCCCTATTTCGCGCTCTTCACCCAGCGCCTGCAAAATGCCAAAAACTTTTAGCACGGAAGATACAGAATCAGGCTGTTTATCCAGATCTGCGTTAGCCATTTATCACCTCATTGCGAGTGTTTTATAAAAATCAGAACTGTTTTTTATTATAATTTCGCACCTGGGTGGTCGCAATCCATCTTTTGCCGGTTAGTTACAATTCTGCGACATCCACCGTGAATATCAGTGCTAGAATCTTACCCCTGTTGATTATTCACCAAAGATATAAAATTCCTATGCCAAAAGTTCAGGCCGACGGCCTGCCGTTGCCCCAGCGATACGGTGCGATATTAACCATTGTGATTGGTATTTCGATGGCTGTCCTTGACGGCGCAATCGCCAACGTCGCCTTGCCAACAATCGCCACGGACCTTCATGCCACACCGGCCAGTTCCATCTGGGTAGTGAACGCCTATCAAATCGCCATTGTCATCTCCCTGCTCTCATTTTCGTTTCTGGGCGATATGTTTGGCTATCGACGTATTTATAAATGCGGTCTGGTCGTTTTTCTGTTGTCTTCACTGTTCTGCGCCCTTTCTGATTCGCTGCAAATGCTCACCCTTGCGCGTGTCATACAAGGTTTCGGCGGTGCAGCGTTGATGAGCGTTAATACCGCACTTATCCGCCTGATCTATCCACAACGTTTTCTGGGTCGAGGGATGGGCATAAACTCGTTTATTGTTGCCGTTTCTTCTGCTGCCGGGCCGACAATTGCTGCAGCAATCCTCTCCATCGCATCCTGGAAATGGTTATTTTTAATCAACGTACCGTTGGGTATTATCGCCCTGCTTCTGGCGATGCGTTTTCTGCCACCCAATGGTTCTCGCGCCAGTAAACCCCGTTTCGACCTGCCCAGCGCCGTGATGAACGCGTTAACCTTCGGCCTGCTTATTACTGCATTGAGTGGTTTCGCTCAGAGGCAATCGCTGACATTGATTGGTGCGGAACTGGTGGTAATGGTTGTCGTTGGTATTTTCTTTATTCGCCGCCAGCTTTCTCTTCCCGTACCGCTGCTACCGGTGGATTTACTGCGTATCCCGCTGTTTGCACATCTGTTTGCTCTTTCTGCGCACAAATGCTGGCAATGGTTTCCCTTCCCTTTTACCTGCAAACCGTGCTCGGGCGTAGTGAAGTCGAAACAGGTTTACTTCTGACACCGTGGCCGTTAGCAACGATGGTGATGGCTCCGCTGGCAGGCTATTTGATTGAACGCGTACATGCAGGATTGCTGGGTGCTTTAGGATTGTTCATCATGGCTGCGGGGCTTTTTTCCCTGGTTCTGCTGCCAGCGTCACCTGCGGATATCAATATTATCTGGCCGATGATCTTATGTGGCGCTGGATTTGGCTTATTCCAGTCACCCAATAACCACACCATTATAACCTCCGCTCCGCGCGAACGTAGCGGTGGGGCCAGTGGCATGTTAGGGACGGCTCGTCTATTGGGTCAGAGTAGTGGCGCGGCGCTGGTGGCGCTGATGCTAAATCAGTTTGGTGATAATGGTACGCACGTCTCGCTGATGGCTGCGGCTATTCTGGCAGTGATTGCTGCCTGTGTCAGTGGTTTACGTATCACTCAGCCACGAGCCAGGGCATAAAAAAAGCGCGTCGTTCAGGACGCGCTTTTTAGTATTTACTTCATATTACTTCAGGTATTCACCCGTACGCAGAGCTTCAATACGTTTATCCAGCGGCGGGTGAGTCATGAACAACACACTGAGCGATTTCGACTTACCGTTAATACAGAAAGCCATCATGCTGGTTGCTTCTTGCGGTTCATAGCTGGTTTTCAGGCGCTGCAGCGCGGCAATCATTTTCTCGCGACCAACCAGTTTTGCCGAACCGGCATCAGCATGGAATTCACGATGACGCGAGAACCACATGGTGATAATGCTCGCCAGAATACCAAACACCAGTTCCAGAACCGTTGCAACCGCAAAGTAGATCAGCGGGTTGCCGTTGCTCTCTTCACCTTCATCACGATTTCCGCCCATAAAACCCGCGGCAAGCTGCGCCAGAATACGGGAAATAAAGATAACGAAGGTGTTCACCACGCCCTGAATCAGCGTCATGGTGACCATATCACCATTGGCGATGTGGCTGATTTCGTGAGCAATTACCGCCTCGGCTTCATCCGGGCTCATGTTCTGCAGCAAACCGGTGCTGACAGCAACCAGAGAGGCATCACGGCGCGCACCGGTTGCAAAAGCGTTGATGTCCGGCGCATGGTAGATAGCCACTTGCGGCATAGCGATCCCCGCCTGACGAGCCTGGGTTGCTACAGTATTGACCAGCCAACGTTCCCTTTCGTTACGCGGTTGCTCGATCACTTCCCCGCCAACAGATCGTAATGCCATCCATTTGGACATCAGAAGCGAAACGAAGGAACCACCAAAACCGAACAGCAAGGCCATGATCATCAGCCCCTGAACGCTGCTCGACTGTATCCCTGTCAGTACCAGCCCGAAAACGACCATTACGGCCAGGTTCGTTAGCAGGAAGAGCGCGATTCGCATCATAATTTTCTTTTTACCTCAGTTTAACAAAACGCAATATGCGATACCCACATCGTATGGGTTACGCGACTATTTTCAAGTCTGGATAGTGCGTAAGTCACCAGAAAGACACAACTTTACATTTTGTAGCATCTGATTTACGGCATCTTGCCGCTGTTAAAAAATCAGGCACAATTTCTTGTGCCTGATTGATATTACTTGACGGGAGCGGGTTGTTCCGCGGGTCTGGCTTTTTCAAGCTTCGCCAGATCGAGTGCGATATTCACCGTCTCATCCAGATAAGGATCCGGCTCCTGGTAATCTTTCGGTAGATCATCCAGTTTCTTCAACTCCGGTTTACCTTCGCGTTTAAAGCGTTCGTTCAAACGCGCCAGACGCGTCGCATCATCTTCATTATTCTCTTTCTCACGCACCGCGTAATTCAGAGAAACGATATTGCGCTTGTCCTTCATAGCGTTGAAGCGCGCGATATCCTTCATGATGTTCTGGAACTCTGGATCTTTCGCGATACGCGCATTATGTTCCTTCAGCAGCTCCGGTTCAAAGGCCGTTAAATCTCCTGATTTCACATAAGTCGCGGCATCAATGCTATCCCACGGCAGCGCGTTATCTTCGAATTTCTCACCCGTTTCCGTTTCTTCATTACCCGTCGGCATGATGATGTCTGGCGTTACGCCTTTACGTTGCGTACTGCCGCCGTTAACGCGATAGAATTTCTGGATCGTGTACTGCACAGAACCCAGCGCTGGCCATTCAGGACGTAACATCTGATCGTAGATACGGTTCAATGAACGGTATTGCTGAACGGTGCCTTTACCAAACGTCGGTTCACCCACAACCAGCGCACGACCGTAATCCTGCATTGCCGCGGCAAAGATTTCTGAAGCCGAAGCACTGAAACGGTCAACCAGTACCACCAGCGGGCCTTTATAGAAGACCTGTCCGTCGGTATCGCTGTCTTCACGAACTTTACCGTTGTTATCACGGACCTGAACAATCGGGCCGGATGGAATAAACAGACCGGAGAGCGATACCGCTTCGGTCAGCGCCCCACCACCATTGCTACGCAGGTCGATGATGACGCTGCTGACATTCTGTTTTTCCAGTTTCTGCAGTTGCACTTTGACATCGTCTGTCAACCCCACATAGAAGCCCGGAATATCCAGCACGCCGACTTTCTCTTTACCGACGGTCTTCACCGACATTTTAACCGCACGGTCTTCGAGGCGAATACGTTCACGGGTCAACGTTACAGTACGGGTCTTGGTCCCTTTACCAGCAGGTAAAATTTCCAGACGAACTTTACTGCCCTTCGGCCCTTTAATTAAGGCAACCACATCATCAAGACGCCAGCCAATCACGTCAACCATCGGCTTGCCTGTTTGACCCACACCGACAATTTTGTCACCAACGCTGATAGCTTTGCTCTTCGCTGCCGGACCTCCTGCCACCATCGAATTGATAACGGTGTAGTCATCATCCATTTGCAGCACTGCGCCAATACCTTCCAGCGACAAACTCATTTCAGTGTTGAACTGTTCGGTATTACGCGGGGAAAGATAGTTGGTATGCGGGTCGATTTCACGCGCAAACGCCGTCATTGCCAGCGAGAAAACATCTTCGCTGTTGGTTTGCGCCAGACGACGAATGGCAAATTTGTAGCGGCGAGTCAGGGTTTCACGAATTTCTTTATCCGTTTTTCCTGCCAGCTTCAAGCTTAACTCGTCGAATTTGACTTTACTGTCCCACAGCGCGTTCAACTCAGCCTCGTTTTTCGGCCATGGCGCTTTGCTGCGGTCAAGGTTATAAGTGTCGTTGCCGGTAAAATCCATCGGCTTTTCCAGTACCGACAAAGCGTACTGGTAACGCTCAAAACGGCGCTTTTGCGCCAGATTGTAGAGATCGTAGAAAACGTCGAGTTTTCCTGAACGTAGTTCATCGCCTAACTCGGTTTTCTTTTTCGCGAACTGTTCAACATCGCTTGCCAGCAGCACGTTGTGGCTGTAATCGAGCAGATTCAGGTAGCGGTCAAAGATTTTGGCCGAAAATGCCTGATCGAGGTCGAACTGGCGATAATGAGAACGGGTGAAGCGCGACGTTACGCGCTCACTTACCGTCGCATGCTGCGTCTCTTCCTTTAATACCGGAATTTGATCAGCACGCGTGATATCTTCTACAGCGAAGGTCTGGCCTGCTATTGCAAGCAGGCCAGCTAACGCGGTAAGCCTAAAAAACATGTTCATGCCTGGCCCGGCCTCCGTTTCAGAACACCAGGTGTTCTGCGCGCACAATCAAAGACATACCCGAATTCAGCTGGACGCGGACGCCGTCTTTGGTGATTTCTAATACGGTGGCATCCATCGCGTTTTGACCCGCTTTCACCTTCAGGGCTTGTCCGACAGTCAGAGCTGAAATGTCAGAAACCGGGGTGTGCTGTTCTTCGCGAGGTGCTTTTACTGTTTTTGGCGCTTTCTCTACCGGCTTTTGCGCACGAGGTTTACGTTCAGCGCCTTCTTTGCGGCGTGGCGTGGTCGGACGTGGCTTGCGTTCGCGGCGCGGTGCGTCTTCTTTCTCACCAGCAGCTGCGGCAGCTTCGCGTTTTTTCGCTTGCTGTTCAGCACGCTGTGCCTGAACACGCGCTTTCGCTTCTTCAAGCTGCTTGCGAGCATGCTCGACATGTTGCTCGTCCAGCTCACCGCATGGGTTGCCGTCAAGATCGACACGCGTTGCGCCGGGTTTAACACCGTAAAGGTAACGCCAGCTCGAAGTGTAGAGACGTAAAGCGGATCGCAATTGCGTTTTGCTCAGGTTCATTTCCCCGGCAACACGATCGACCAAATCCTGAAAAATACCGATTTTCAGCGGACGCGCTTCACCTTCCGCACTGAAACAGTGGGGAAAACGTTCGGCCAGAAACGCGATTACTTCTTTACTGCTATTCAACTTAGGTTGATTTTCCATGAAATTTCCTGATTACAACGGACGTAGCCAACAAGCGCAGGCATGAACAGGCGTCATTATAATGACGCTATCAGTAAATGCTACGTTATCCGTTGATTATCCTGCGACGCTCGCAAAGAATTTTTTGTAATCCGTCGTTGCAAGCACTTTTTCAAGCTGTGCCACAAGCTGACGTAAGCCTTGCTCGTCCTCGTCTGTAAAGCGACCGAAGACGGTACTATCGATGTCGAGAACACCAATAATCTGATTTTTCACCACCAGTGGCAGAACAATTTCAGAATTACTCGCCGCATCACAGGCAATATGCCCGTCAAACGCGTGAACATCCTCGATACGCTGCACTTGATTGCGGGCAACCGCAGTGCCGCATACGCCGCGCCCAACGGGTATCCGGACACAGGCAATTTTGCCCTGAAATGGTCCGAGCACCAGTGTATCGTCGTCAAGCAAATAAAAACCTGCCCAGTTTACGTCACTGAGACGCTCATATAACAACGCACTGGTGTTAGCAAGCGTTGCCAGAAAACTGGTTTCTCCTGCCATCAGCGCGTTAAAGTCGCGATTTAAATCCGCGTAAAATTCTGTTTTGTTCATTATATAATCACTTGGTTGTCTTACCTGGAACTGCCAGCCTATTAAAATAAGCATTAAATGCGTTAATGCTCAAGATCATTCCCATCATGGGTTAAGATTAATGTTAATTCTTATTACATTTGGCACGTCATGGCTCTTAACACACCACAAATTACGCCGACAAAGAAGATAACAGTGAGGGCTATCGGCGAGGAACTGCCGCGTGGTGATTACCAACGTTGCCCGCAATGTGACATGCTGTTTAGCCTGCCCGAGATAAATTCTCATCAAAGTGCCTATTGTCCGCGCTGCCAGGCAAAAATTCGTGACGGGCGCGACTGGTCGCTAACGCGCCTGGCGGCAATGGCCTTCACCATGCTGTTGCTTATGCCGTTTGCCTGGGGCGAACCGCTGTTGCATATCTGGCTGTTAGGCATTCGTATTGACGCCAACGTTATGCAAGGCATCTGGCAAATGACCAAACAGGGCGATGCGATAACGGGGTCGATGGTCTTTTTCTGCGTTATCGGTGCCCCCCTCATTCTGGTGACCTCCATAGCTTATTTATGGTTTGGTAACCGACTGGGAATGAATCTACGTCCGGTACTGCTGATGCTTGAGCGACTGAAAGAGTGGGTAATGCTCGATATCTACCTGGTCGGCATTGGCGTTGCTTCTATAAAGGTACAGGATTATGCCCATATCCAGGCGGGTGTCGGCTTGTTCTCTTTTGTGGCGTTGGTGATTTTAACGACGGTGACGTTGTCACATCTTAATGTCGAAGAACTGTGGGAGCGATTTTATCCGCAGCGCCCCGCTACGCGAAGGGACGAGAAACTCCGTGTCTGTCTTGGGTGTCATTTTACCGGCTATCCTGATCAGCGTGGTCGCTGCCCGCGTTGCCATATCCCGCTACGCCTGCGTCGCCGTCATAGTCTGCAAAAATGCTGGGCGGCGCTGTTAGCGTCAATCGTTTTGTTGTTACCTGCCAACCTGTTGCCTATCTCTATCATTTATCTGAATGGTGGTCGGCAGGAAGATACGATTCTTTCCGGAATTATGTCGCTGGCAAGTAGCAACATTGCGGTTGCGGGAATCGTGTTTATCGCCAGTATTCTGGTACCGTTTACTAAAGTGATCGTCATGTTCACTTTACTGTTGAGTATTCATTTTAAATGCCAGCAAGGTTTACGCACACGCATTCTGTTACTGCGGATGGTGACCTGGATTGGTCGCTGGTCGATGCTCGACCTGTTTGTCATATCTTTAACCATGTCGCTGATTAATCGCGATCAGATCCTCGCTTTTACTATGGGACCGGCTGCGTTTTATTTCGGCGCAGCGGTAATTTTGACTATTCTTGCTGTGGAATGGCTGGACAGCCGCTTACTTTGGGATGCACATGAGTCAGGAAACGCCCGCTTCGACGACTGAAGCGCAGATTAAAAATAAACGCCGTATCTCACCTTTCTGGCTGCTGCCGATCATCGCGCTAATGATTGCCGGTTGGCTGATTTGGGACAGTTATCAGGACCGGGGTAATACTGTCACCATCGACTTTATGTCGGCGGATGGTATTGTCCCGGGCCGCACCCCTGTTCGTTATCAGGGCGTTGAAGTCGGAACTGTGCAGGATATCAGCCTGAGCGACGATCTTCGTAAGATTGAAGTCAAGGTCAGCATCAAGTCCGATATGAAAGATGCGCTGCGCGAAGAGACACAGTTCTGGTTGGTGACGCCAAAGGCCTCGTTGGCAGGTGTCTCCGGGCTGGACGCCCTCGTCGGTGGTAATTATATCGGCATGATGCCGGGTAAAGGTAAAGAGCAGGATCACTTTGTCGCACTCGATACCCAACCGAAGTATCGGCTGGATAATGGCGATCTGATGATCCACCTGCAAGCCCCCGATCTCGGTTCACTGAGCAGTGGTTCATTGGTCTATTTCCGCAAGATCCCGGTGGGTAAAGTCTACGACTATGCCATCAATCCCAACAAGCAAGGCGTGGTGATTGATGTCCTGATCGAGCGGCGTTTTACCGAT
>OGWR01003324.1_pt1 | contig 10419 bp, 11 predicted proteins | sample 1576061 | NCBI WGS metagenome assembly OGWR01 (sample SAMEA3541511, study PRJEB24748) | human gut metagenome | biome: human gut; feature: human-associated habitat; material: faeces | place: China | collected 2012 | reverse complement strand
CATTCCAAGAATGTAGATCGTATTACAAAATATGCAAAAGCAATTGACACAGCAATTCTTGTTAAGAACGGACCATCCTATGCGGCACTTGGATTCGGAGGCGAAGGCTTCTGTACATTTACAATTGCCAGCAGAACTGGTGAAGGACTTACAAGCGCAAGCAGCTTCACAAAGAGAAGACGTTGCGTAATGACAGACAGCTTATGTATAAGATAACGGAGGTATAGACAATGGAAATGAATTCTGCTAATGTAGAAGCTGTTGTAAAACACGAGAAGTTCAGCGACCACCATATACAGCATGCTGGAAAAGAAAGTTCCAGAAGCAGCTCCGGCACAGAAAGCAGCAGGAAATGAAATTCCAAAGACAGCTCACGTAGCTATGCTTACAGCACTTGAGCATTTTGAAATCAAAGAGTATCCGATGCCGGAAGTTGGTGACGGAGATATTCTTGTTAAAGTTGAAGGATGTGGTGTTTGTGGAACAGACGCTCACGAATTCAAGAGAGACCCATTCAGCCTTATTCCTGTAGTACTCGGACATGAGGGAACAGGTGAGATCGTTAAGATGGGTAAAAACGTTAAAGTTGACAGCGCTGGAAAAGCTCTGAATCTTGGAGATAAAGTTGTTACATGTATGATCTTCAAGGATGATCCGGAGATCACAATGTACGACCTCAACAAACAGAACGTAGGCGGAGCTGATGTATACGGACTTCTCCCGGACGATGATGTTCATCTGAATGGATGGTTCTCAGATTACATCCTGATCCGTGAGGGATCTACAGTATTCAACGTAAGTGATCTGGATCTGAAATCCCGTGTACTGATCGAGCCATGTGCAGTACTTGTACATGCAGTAGAAAGAGCTAAGACAACAGGAATCTTAAGATTCAACAGCAGAGTTGTTGTTCAGGGATGTGGACCGATCGGACTGATCTGTATCGCAGTTCTTCGTACAATGGGTATTGAGAATATCGTAGCTGTAGACGGAGAGCAGAAGAGACTTGACTTTGCTAAGAGAATGGGAGCTGAGAAGTCAGTTAACTTCAAAGATTTCCAGGGAATCGATGCACTTGCACAGGGAGTAAAAGATGCATTCGGCGGACATGCTGCTGACTTCGCATTCCAGTGTACAGGATCACCGATCGCTCATGCAAACATTTACAAATTCATCCGCAATGGTGGTGGACTTTGTGAGCTTGGATTCTTTATCAATGGTGGAGATGCAACAATCAACCCACACTTCGATCTTTGCTCAAAAGAAATCACACTGGTTGGCTCATGGGTATACACTCTGAGAGATTATGCAACTACATTTGATTTCCTTAAGAGAGCAAAAGCAATCGGACTTCCGATGGATGATCTGATCACACATGAGTTCCCGCTCGAGCAGATCAATGAGGCTCACCAGACAAACCTGGCTATGAAAGGTCTTAAGATTGCAATCATCAACAAATAAGGTGAGAGAGTATGGAAGCAGTAGGTATGCTGGAAGTATTCGGACTTGCAACGGCATTTGCAGCGGCTGACGCCGGATGTAAGGCAGGAAATGTAAGACTGGAGAACTTCGATAAAAATAAACCTGCGAATGCAGACGAATTGCCTGTACCGTTGATCGTAATGGTCAAGTTCCGCGGACAGGTTGCAGATGTGGAGGCAGCACTTGAGGCTGCTACAGCGAAAGCAGAGTCAATGACAGGAATTGTCACAAAGTATAAGATCTCAAGACCGACTGAGGACACTGAGAAGATGCTTAAGCTTAACGCATTTGATAAAGGAACACCACACAAAGTAACAGACGAAGAAGTCGAAGAAATTTAGGAGGATATTACAATGGCAATGGCACAGCTTGCATTAGGAATGGTAGAAACAAGAGGACTTACAGCAGCAATCGAGGCTGCAGATGCAATGACAAAAGCAGCAGAGGTTACACTTGTAGGAACAGAGAAGATCGGATCCGGACTTGTAACAGTTATGGTTCGTGGAGATGTTGGAGCTGTTAAAGCAGCAGTTGAGACAGGTGCTGACGCAGCTGGAAGACTTGGAGAACTCGTAGCTACACACGTAATCCCAAGACCACACAACGACGTTGAGAAGATCCTTCCTACAGTATAGTTTGAAGTCAAACAGCTAGAAAAGGAGCAGTCTCATGGGAAAAGCGTATGGATTCTTTGAAATCCCAAGCGTTACGGCAGCAGTGGTAGCCGTGGATATCATGTGCAAGACTGCTGATGTGCAGTTCGTTACATGGGAGAAAAAACTGGGTGGAAGACTTGTCACGATCATAATTCGTGGTGATGTATCCGCAGTTGCGCAGGCCATTGAAGCTGCCGAGCAGAATGGAATCAAAAAACCAGTGAGCACAGTAGTGATCCCAAGTCCTCACGAGGAGATCTTGAGAATCATTAACACAAGTGTAAACAAGGTTGTATAGGAGGCAGCTACAGATGGCAGACGAAAAAGAAAAGAAAACAACAACAGCCAAAGCGCCAGCCAAAACTGTACGCAGAGTAAAAAAGACGGCGCAAAAGGTAGAAACGGTTCAGAAGAAACCGGAAGTTCAGAAGGAGGAACGCAGAATGTCACAGGAAGCATTAGGAATGGTTGAAACAAGAGGACTTGTAGCATCTATCGAGGCAGCAGATTCAATGTTAAAGGCTGCTAACGTAGCACTCGTTGGAACAGAGAAGATCGGATCCGGTCTTGTAACAGTTATGGTTCGTGGAGACGTTGGAGCAGTTAAATCAGCAGTTGAGTCTGGAGCAGAGTCAGCAGGAAGACTTGGAGAGCTTGTAGCTACACATGTAATCCCAAGACCACATACAGATGTTGAGAAGATTCTTCCACAGATCAAATAATAGTCAAAGGTAAATAAAACCGGTACTTTCAGGGGATTAAGCGCCGGGCGCTGATCCCCTGAGAGTGCTTAAATAAGTAAGTGGAGCAATCCACTTTGCGAGGAGACACAAATATGGATAACAGTAATGTGGAATTAATTACAAAAATGGTTCTCGAAGCAGTAGAGAAAAAGAATGCTGCTCAGTCTGGAGAAGGTTTTCTCGTTCCAATCGGAGTGTCCGCAAGACATATCCATCTCACACAGGAGCATGTCGAGATTCTGTTTGGAGAAGGCTACCATCTTACAAAGTTCAAAGAACTTATGGGTGGACAGTTTGCATCAAACGAAAAGGTTACAATTGTTGGTCTTAAATTAAGAGCAATCGAGAATGTAAGAGTTCTTGGACCAGTCAGAAAGAATACTCAGGTAGAGATTTCTGCAACAGATGCAATCAGCCTCGGTGTAAAAGCACCAATCAGAGAATCAGGAAATATTGCAGGAAGCGCACCAATCGCGATCATCGGACCAAAAGGTGCGGTGTATCTGAACGAGGGATGCATTGTTGCGAAGAGACATATTCACATGGCTCCGAAAGATGCGATGGCAGCAGGAGTTCATGATGGTGATATCGTATCTGTAAAAGCAGATAATGAGAGAGGAACCATCTTTAACAACGTACAGATCCGTGTAGATGACAGCTTTACACTTGAGATGCACATCGATACAGATGAAGCAAATGCAGCGCAGATTAAGAGCGGGGATACCGTGAGGATTGTATCATGTTAATGGGAAAAGTTGTTGGCAGTGTTGTATCAACACGCAAGAATGAAAACTTAGTCGGAAATAAATTCATGATTGTAGAAGTGGCAGATCATATGCGTCAGGGAGCAAAACAGATCATTGCAATCGATAAGATCGGCGCAGGAATCGGCGAATACGTTCTGGTTGTACAGGGAAGTGCTGCGAGAATCGGAAGTGGTATGCCGGAAGCACCGATCGATGCTGCAATCGTTGGAATTATTGACGAAGGATTAGGACTGGAGTAGTGAAATTATGGATATGAAAGAATTAAGCAGCATATTGCAGCAGAACGGTATCGTTGGTGCTGGTGGTGCAGGCTTTCCTACATATGCTAAATTAGATGAACGTGCAGAGACAATCATTCTGAACTGTGCAGAGTGTGAGCCACTGCTTCGACTTCACAGACAGCTCCTTGAGAAATATGCAAAGGAGATCATTGATACATTTCATATGATCGGCGAGACAGTCGGTGCGAAAGAAGTCATCATTGGTATTAAGAAAGCTTACACAGCAACGATCGAAGCTGTAAAGGCCGTTATGGGACAGTATCCGGAAGTAAGACTTGGACTGTTGGATGAAGTATATCCGGCAGGTGATGAGGTTGTTCTTATTTATGAGACAACAGGTAAAGTTGTAAGACCGGGCGGACTTCCAATCGAAAGCGGCGTAGCTGTATTCAACGTAGAGACAGTTTACAATGTATACAGAGCACTGAATGAGAAGACACCTGTTGAGGACAAGCTTGTATCAGTAGTAGCTGAGGTAGAGCACCCAATCACAGTACGTGTTCCAATCGGAACACCACTGGAAGAGGTAGTAGCTCTTGCCGGCGGTGTGACTACAAAAGATGCAGTTTACTTCGTTGGTGGACCTATGATGGGTAATATCGGAACAGGAGCGCAGCCTGTTACAAAGACAACAAATGCAATCCTTGTTCTTCCGAAAGACCATCACATCATTCAGAAGAAATTAAAGAAAAACTCAATCGATATGAAGAGAGCAGCAGCTTGCTGTTGCCAGTGTACAATGTGTACAGACTTATGTCCAAGACATCTGTTAGGACATCCGATTGAGCCAAATAAATTTATGCTTGCAGCAACATGCAAGGATGTACAGGAGCCGAACATCTTCATCAATACGTTGTTCTGCTCATCCTGCGGACTTTGTGAGATGTATTCCTGTTTCCAGGGACTTTCACCAAGAAGTCTTATGGCAGAGTACAAGGGAGGTCTTCGTGCAAACGGAATCCGTCCTCCGAAAGTAGAAGCAAAACCTGTAGGACCGGAAAGAGAATACAGAAAAGTTCCGATGGAGAGACTTATGGCGCGTCTTGATCTTACGAGATATAACCGTGAAGCACCGCTTGATGAATCAGCAGTGCCGGTTAAGACAGTACGTATTCTGTTAAGTCAGCATATTGGAGCACCTGCTTCTGCAATTGTGAAAGCAGGCGACATGGTAACTAAAGGACAGATGATTGCTGAACCAGGAAAGGGATTAAGCGTTGGAATCCACGCATCCGTGAATGGTTTAGTTACAGAAGTAAATGAGAAATATATTGTCATAGAATCTCAGGAAGGACGTGCAGGCAATGAGTAAGGCTATTGGAATGGTAGAATATAAGACTGTTTCAGCAGGTATTACCGCAGCTGATGCTATGGTAAAGACTTCTGAAGTCAGCATAATCGAAGCACAGACAGTATGTCCGGGCAAATATATCGCGATCATTACAGGTGACTTAAGTGCCGTTAAAGCAGCAGTGGATAATGCAAAAGAGATGCATGGTCTTCACCTGATCGACAGTTTTGTGCTCGGTAATCCGCACGAGTCCATCTTCCCGGCAATCTACGGTGCTGCACATATTGAAGACGTATCCGCTCTTGGTATTATGGAGACATACGATGCATCTTCAATTATTGTAGCTGCTGATGAGGCTGCGAAGACGGCTATCGTTGATTTGATCGAGCTTCGTATCGCACGTGGTATGTGCGGAAAATCCTACATGCTGCTCACTGGTGAAGTGGCTGCTGTAGAAGCTGCAATCGAAAAAGCTAAGGAAGCAATCAAAGATAGAGGAATGTTCCTTGACTCTTCCGTTATTGCTCATCCGGATGCTCAGATTCGCGACGCAATCTTATAATGAACTCTGCTTTAATGTCTGAGGGAATTATAGTTCAATACCAGTAACATTATATTGGACTTAGGACAGGAGGCAGTTAGATGCTTGCGATAGAGAGAAGAAATGAAATATTAGAAAAACTGCAGAACGATAGAAGAGTCGTAGTAAGCGAACTGAGTCAGATTTACGAGGTTTCTGAGGAGACAATCCGAAGAGACCTCGATAAACTGGTTCAGGACGGTTTCGCCATAAAAAGCTATGGCGGTGCCGTGATCAATGAAAATGTGAATATCGAGCTTCCTTTCAACATCAGAAAGAATCGCAATATTGTTGGTAAACAGCATATTGCGGAACTGGTGAGTGAACAGATCAAAGATGGGGACAGCATCATGCTTGATGCAAGTTCTACAGCAGTATATGTTGCAAAGACACTTCTTGAACAGGGAAAGAAGAATCTTACCGTGCTCACAAACTCTGTGGAGATTATCATAGAGCTTTTTGGGGCGCAGGATTGGAAGGTTCTCTCTACCGGAGGAGAGTCAAGAGAAGGATCCTTTGCACTGGTAGGTTATCAGACAGACCGGATGCTTCGATCTTATCATGTAGATAAGGCAATTATCTCTGCAAAGGGAATCGATATGAACGCTGGACTTACAGATTCAGATGATCTGCATGCGAATAATAAGCGAACAATGCTGACAAGAGCAAAAGAAAAAATTCTTGCTGTAGACAGCAGTAAGTTCGATCAAGTAGCATTTGCTGAGATAGGTTCATTAGATCAGATCACAACTATAGTTACGGATGCAAAGCCGGAAACAAGATGGCTTCAGCATTTTGATAAGATTGGTGTAAAATGTATCTATCCAAAGTAAGGAAGGGCAGTTATGAAAAGCTTTCAGATTAAAACTAGAGTAAATTTTGGAGATAATGCGCTGGATCGACTGGCAGAAGTGCCATATAAGAAGATCCTGATCGTTACAGACCCATTTATGGCGAAAAGCAAAAATCTGAACCTGATTCTCGATCCAATCAAAAAAGCAGGTAAGGAATATGATATCTTTCAGGATATTGTTCCGGATCCACCGATTGAGAAGATCAGTCTCGGTGTTAAGAAGATGCTTGAATATAAGCCGGATGCAATTGTTGCAGTTGGTGGCGGATCAGCAATTGACTCCTCCAAGTCAATCCGTGAATTTGCACTTCGCGTAGATCATTACGCAGAGGTAGGGCTGATCGCAATCCCGACAACAAGCGGTACAGGATCAGAGGTAACTTCATTTGCCGTTGTATCAGACCCGGCAGAGCAGAGAAAATATCCACTTGTATCCTGGGAATTGACACCGGACGAGGCAATCCTCGATGCAGAACTTGTAAAGAGTGTGCCAGCGGCGATTACAGCAGATACAGGAATGGACGTATTTACACACGCACTTGAAGCATGTGTAAGTACAGATAGAAGCGATTTCTCAACAGCACTTGCAGAGAAATCAATTGAGTTGGTTGGAGTATTCCTTCTCAGAGCATATCTGGATGGAAATGATACTCATGCACGTCAGAAGATGCATTCTGCATCCTGTCTGGCAGGATTGGCATTCAACTCAGCATCTCTCGGACTGAACCATGGTATGGCTCATCAGTTAGGTGCAAAGTTCCACATCCCACACGGACGTGCGAACGCAATGCTTCTTCCACATATCATTGAATTCAACAGTGATATCAATAAACATAGTAAGAGTCAGAAAGAATATCTTCCGGCTGTTAAGCGTTATGCAACCGTAGCTCAGATCCTTGGACTGAGCAGCTACAATGAGATTATGACAGTCAGATCCCTTGTAAACTGGGTACAGTTTATGTTAAAAGAGATGGATATTCCGCTGTCAATCTCTCAGATGGGTACAATCTCAGAGGAAGAGTACTTCAATGCAATCGACAGTATGGCAGATGCCGCACTCGAGGATGGATGTACAGCAACAAACCCGAGAGTACCAAATAAGGAAGATGTTATTGAAATCTACAAGAAATTGTGGAAATAATAAGCATAAAAAAGAAGTAAAAAAGAAGCTGCGTATTGTAGCTTCTTTTTTTACACTCTCTTTTGCTTCTTTTTTAGGTATATTTTTAAAGTTCTCGGGTAACGGTACCTATTTATTAATTGAGTGTTATCTGAAAGAATTCTTGTATATACTATATCAAACACCTGGGAAATGGACAGGAAGCGTGAAATGAGATTACCTATTTATATAGAAGCAGCAATGGGAGTTTTTCTGGTAGTGATTCTGGCAATGGCAGGAAGAAACGGAATGATTCCTCAGAACCAGAAAAATAATGTTATGAAACAGTCAGAAGTAGAACAGAAATCAGATTCTGACATACAAAACGAAAAGGAAGGAGTTGCGGAAGAGGCAACAGATTCGATAGAAGAAGTTGCACAGACTGACAGCGTAGCAATAACAGCACAGATGTGTTCTCCGGCCGGGCAGTATCCGGTTATGGGGGAGAGTGTTGTTACGGTGGATGAGCTTGCAGATTATTTCAATCAATCGGGATACGAATATCCGTCGGAAGAACTGGCAAAAGGTGGAGCAGATACCATAGAAACATTCTGCCAGATCTACTGTGAAGAAGCAGAGGCAGAAGACATCCGGGCAGAGGTTGCATTTACCCAGGCAATGAAAGAGACTGGATTTCTTCAGTTTGGCGGTGATGTAAGTATTGAACAGTTCAATTTTGCCGGAATAGGAACAACCGGGGGAGGAGTGCCGGGAAATTCTTATCCGGATGTCAGAACAGGAGTGCGGGCACAGATACAGCATCTGAAGGCCTATGCGACAGATGAACCGCTGAATCAGACTTGCGTGGATAACCGTTATGAATATGTGAAAAAAGCTTCCGCACCTTATGTACAATGGCTGGGACAGAAAGAGAACCCGGAAGGAGCCGGTTGGGCGACAGGAGAGAACTACGGGTATGATATTGCAGGGATGTTGCAACATTTACTTCTAAAAGAGCAAGGTTAAGAAGATATGGCTGGACTTCCGGCTGTGGTTATGATATTTTAAGATTTCTTAAAGAAAGGGAAATCCCTTGACAAATCAGCCTTTGACAGCTATAGTAGTAACAGTTAAAAAGTATTTAACAACTATGTAAAGATACAGGTGTTGAAGAAGAGGAGTACATCATTACTTCCCACAGAGAGAACCGTTCAGATTGCTAAGAGGATCTGGCTGTGAGACGGTTTGGAAAAAGGATGATGGAAGGTAGCTTCGGAGCCGGAATTCTGAAAGGTCGAAGAGGTTGGATAGGAGTTCCCGGAGTCGTTCACGTTACAGAACGAAGAGATGTATATGTAAAGAACAAGGTTAATACAAACAGTAATAAGTTCTTACATATATAAATAAGGTGGTACCGCGAGATTTTCGCCCTTTACGTGAAGTAGAGGGCGTTTTCTAGTTATAGAAGAAAGAGATATCCACTTTTAAAACAATGAGATTGTGGAAAACAACTACAAAATTAACATAATATGTGGAAAAAGGAGAACAATCATGAGCAAAGAACTCGCAAAGACTTACGATCCGAAACAGATCGAAGAGAAACTCTATGAGAGATGGTGTGAGAACAAGTATTTTCATGCTGAAGTAGACAGAAGTAAGAAACCATTTACAACAGTAATGCCGCCTCCGAATATTACAGGAAAGCTGCATATGGGACATGCACTTGACAATACACTGCAGGATATCCTGATCCGTTACAAGAGAATGGAAGGATATAACGCACTGTGGATCCCGGGAACAGACCATGCAGCAATCTCTACAGAGGTTAAGGTTACAAATCAGCTCAAAGAAGAGGGAATCGACAAGAAAGAACTCGGACGTGAGGGATTCCTTGAGAGAACATGGCAGTGGAAAGAAGAATATGCAGGAACAATCGAGAACCAGCTGAAGAAGCTTGGTATTTCCTGTGACTGGGACAGAGAGCGTTTCACAATGGACGAGGGATGTTCCAAAGCTGTAGAAGAAGTATTCATCAACTTATACAACAAGGGATATATTTACAAAGGTTCCAGAATCATCAACTGGTGTCCGAAATGTAAGACATCGCTGTCAGACGCAGAGGTAGAGCATGAGGATCAGGACGGAAACTTCTGGCACATTAAGTACCCGATCGCCGGAACAGACCGTTTCCTTGAGATTGCAACAACACGTCCGGAGACACTGCTTGGAGATACAGCGATCGCCGTTCACCCGGATGATGAGAGATACAAAGATATCGTAGGAAAGATGGCAATCCTTCCGCTTGTAAATCGTGAGATCCCAATCGTTGCGGATTATTATGTAGATAAAGAATTCGGAACAGGTGCTGTTAAGATCACACCGGCACATGACCCGAATGATTTCGAAGTAGGAAAGCGTCATAATCTTCCGGAGATCAACATCATGAATGATGATGCTACGATCAATGAGAAGGGTGGAAAATACGCAGGAATGGATCGTTACGAGGCCAGAAAGGCAATCGTAGCAGATCTGGATGAGCAGGGATACCTTGTAAAGGTTGTTCCGCACATGCATGCAGTAGGAACTCATGACCGTTGTGGTACAACAGTTGAGCCGTTGATCAAACAGCAGTGGTTCGTAAAGATGGAAGAACTTGCAAAACCGGCG
>OGWR01003302.1_pt1 | contig 10481 bp, 8 predicted proteins | sample 1576061 | NCBI WGS metagenome assembly OGWR01 (sample SAMEA3541511, study PRJEB24748) | human gut metagenome | biome: human gut; feature: human-associated habitat; material: faeces | place: China | collected 2012 | reverse complement strand
TTATAGGCAATGAAGAGCGAGAAAGAATGGATTAATAACTTACGTAACCGGATGGAGGACTATTCCGAGCCTCTTCCTGAAGGCCTTTGGGACAAGTTGTCCAAGGAGCTGGAAGAGCCGAAAACTCCAAAGGTGATTCCGATATGGAGACGGTGGCAGGCAGCAGCGGCAGTGCTGGTCTTGCTGGTGTCTTCCCTGACGTACTGGTTTTGGTCTTCTCCAGAAGCGGACTTCCGTAATCAGGAACTGGCGGTGGAGGTGAAGAATACGCCTTTGCCAGCGCAAACTTCTTCTTTAGATGAACAAGTGGCTGAAGTAAAGCATGCTGAGCCTTTCCAGAAAGAACCTGTGGCTCTTTTGGCCAATGTTTCTTCTAAGAAATCTGCCGGAGAAGTGCCGGAAGAAATAGTAGAGGTAGCTCCTGCTTCAGTAGCATTGGCTGAACAGGAAGCACCAATAGAATCGGTTAAAAAAGAAAAGGCTGTAAAGCAGCAGGAGGTTAGCCGGTCTGCCGAAAGAAGCCGGCAGGTGAAAAGGAGTCGCGCGGCCGACCGGGAACAGATGGAACGTAATGCGAGGGCATTGAAAAATAAGTCGGATAAATCTTCAGGTTTTTCTGTGGGTGTTGGTGCTGGAAATACACCTTACAGTTCTTTGAATACATTTGATGGAATGGGAAGTTTTGTAGCCCGCTCGGCTTATTATACTTCCTCAGATTTGAGTATGTCTCCGATAAATAATAATGGGCTGGCTTATAGTCAGGTGTTGCTGGAAAACGCCATACAGGCTCCTCAAACGACGGTAAAGCATCATATTCCTGTTACGGTAGGATTGACGGTAGCCTGGCAGTTTCATGAAGACTGGGCACTGGAAACAGGACTGAACTATACATTGCTTTCTTCTGATATTCATTCCGGCTCTAAATCGTATGTGGAGGAAACGCAGAAATTGCATTATATAGGTATTCCGCTTAAACTGCATCGTTCCATCTGGAAAAATAACTGGCTTTCAGTGTATGCATCGGCTGGAGGAGTAATGGAAAAATGTGTATCTGGAAATTTGGAAACTGTGACAGTAACGAATGGAGGAAATCGTACGTCTGAAAATACTTCATTAGATGTAGATCCGCTTCAATGGTCTGTTACCGCAGCAGCCGGAGCACAGGTGAACTTTACTTCACGTTTTGGTTTGTATCTGGAACCGGGAATCGCGTATTACTTTGATGACCACAGTGGCGTGGAGACAATACGAAAGGAACATCCGTTCAATTTTAATCTGCAGCTGGGTTTGCGCTTTAATGTGACCAAATAAGTTTTTATAGTTGATTTATGAGAAAAGATGCTTATCTTTGTTGAAAAGAATCTGATTAACTAAAATAAATCGATGGAAAAAATTATGGTAGCTCCTTCCTTGCTCTCTGCAAATTTTGCTGATTTGAAGAGTGACTTGGAAAAAATAAATCAAAGTGAGGCAGACTGGTTGCATCTGGACATTATGGACGGGGTGTTTGTACCCAATATTTCTTTTGGTTTTCCTGTATTAAAGTATGTGGCGGAACTTAGTGAGAAGCCGCTGGATGTACATCTGATGATTGTACAGCCGGAGAAATTCATTCAGGAGGTGAAGAAGTTAGGAGCCATGATGATGAATGTGCACTATGAGGCATGCCCTCATTTGCATCGCGTCATTCAGCAGATTAAGGAAGCGGGTATGAAGGCGGGGGTTACGCTGAATCCGGCTACACCGGTCTCCGTATTGGAGGATATTATCACAGAGGTAGATATGGTGTTGCTTATGAGTGTCAACCCGGGATTCGGTGGTCAGAAATTTATTCCTAATACATTTAAAAAGATTGAGCAACTTCGTGAAATGATAACCCGTAGTGGGGCTTCTGCTCTTATTGAAGTGGACGGAGGTGTCAATCCGGAAAATGCTCCTTTGCTGCAACGTGCCGGAGCAGATGTGCTGGTGGCCGGTAGTTCTGTTTTTAAATCGCCGGATATGATAAAAGCTATTCAGGAGTTGAAATATGTGGAGTAAGTATTGGGAGCTTTACAATCTTTGATAGCGTACCCTTTGTTCCGGTTGACTATTTGTCTGGCAACCGGAATTTTTTTATTCGACACGTTGTGGCCGGAAAATCTTTCATGGCAATATGGGGCTGCAATATGGCTGTTTTTTGCCGGTATTTGCGGAGGAGTATTCTGGCTTTCCCGTTGGCGGTGGAGATGGCTTTTCGGCGGAATGGCTGGAGGGGCTTTTTTCTTGTGGGGAGGAATATCGGTACTTCATCAGAGAGAAACAGTGCAATATAGCTGGGATGGAGCCCCCGCTATATATAAAGGTATAGTGGAAAGTGTGCCGGAAGTCAGAGGGAAGACACTTCGGGCGGAAGTGCGTGTAGAAATGCAGCGGTTGTCTGGTGGCAAATGGAAAAGGGTAGACCGGAATATCCTTTTGTCATGGATGCCAGACTCTCTGTCAAGTCCTTTAGCTTGTGGTGACAGTGTTTGTTTCTATGCAAAAGTTTCACGTCCTTTTTCTGAAAAAGAGCTGACCGGATTTGATTATGGGGATTATCTTTTACGAAAAGGTATCAGTGGAACGGCTCTGGCTTATGCCGGAAACTGGCGCTGTACGGGAAAACCTCATTCGTTGTCTTTCATGCAGCGGGCAAAGGTGTATCAGCAAAAGGTGGTAGATGTATATCGAAGTTGGAGGTTGGAGGAAGATGTACAGGCTGTGGTGTCGGCATTGACAATCGGAGAGAAAAGTGAGTTGACTCCTGAATTGAAAGCGGTGTACAGCGCGGCAGGTGCCAGTCACGTACTGGCGTTGTCGGGGTTGCATGTGGGGATTTTTTCATGTATTCTTTTGTGGTTGTTTTATCCGTTGACTTATCTGAAGCACGGGCGCAAAATGCTGGCTCTGCTGGTTGTCTGCTTGTTGTGGGGCTTTGCCTTTATCTCCGGATTAAGCTCGTCGGTGGTGCGTGCAGTGGTGATGTATAGTCTATACACCCTTGCCTCATTCTGTCTGGAAGAACGTTTTTCGGGTATGCACTCCCTGGTATTGGCTGCTTTCCTGATGCTGGTGTATAATCCATTCTTTCTTTTTGATATAAGTTTTCAGTTGTCCTTTGTTGCCGTCTTTTCCATTCTGGCGTTTTATCCTTTGTTCTCGCGTAGCTTATGTATCAAAAATCGTGTGCTGCGTTATGTATGGAATACCCTCAGTCTGTCTATGTCGGCTCAGCTAGGTACGTTGCCTTTCATTCTGTATTACTTTGGAAGTTTCCCGACCTATTTTCTGCTGGCTAATTTGGTTGTAGTTATATTGGCTGGTGTAATATTGGTGCTGACGTTTGCTGCGTTATGCTTGGCTTCCGTCCCTATAGTGGGAAATACGGTGATTACCTTGTTGGAATGGGGTACTTTAATCTTGAATGAATCCATGCAGGGAGTACAGCAACTGGCCGGTTCTCAGATTACTTCCGTCTATTTATCATCCCCTCAAGCCTGTTTGCTGGCTGGAGTGATTATTTGCCTTTATCTTTGCTGGGCATCCGGAATACACCGCAAGGCTTCCGACTGGATTCGTTTATTGGCGGTTTGTAATCTGTTTGTGGCGGTGTCTTGTGTGGAATATGCAGGAGAAGCTCCGGAACAGTTGTATTTCTTCCGTTCGGAAATCTACACCCGTAAGAAAGACTGTGTCTCCACCCATCGTTCTGAAACGGGGTTGTTGTGTATTCGAAATATGCATATTGCAGTGTTGAATGATGCCCGCTGGAGAACGTATGAGTCTTCATCGCGTTTCCCTTTGGAGTATGCATATATTTGTAAGGGATTTAAAGGGAGCCTTTTGCAGTTGGACAAACTATTTGCCATTCGGCAAGTAATTTTGGACAGCTCACTGAATGATGCTTTCCGTGAAAAGCTTATAAGGGAATGTCAATTACTTAAAATATCTTATACAGACCTTTCTGTTCAAGGTTCTTATTCCGTTGTGCTGTAGTTTATAAAAATAAATTTGTACTTTTGCTCCTTTCAAAAGTGTAAGTTTAAGAAAAAGAATATGTTGTCAAAAGTAATTCTTCAGGCCCATATTGATAAAGTTGAGACCTATTTTGACCGGGCTGATAAAGTGGTGATTGTGACCCATTTTTCTCCTGACGGAGATGCGCTGGGTTCTTCGTTGGGCTTGTATCATTTTTTGTCTGTACATGGCAAGACCGTGAATGTGATTGTACCTAATGCATTTCCTGACTTTTTGCGGTGGATGCCTGGAGCAAAAGATATTATTCGTTATGATAAATACGCTGAGTTTGCCGATAAGCTGATTGCTGAGGCAGATGTAATCTGTTGTCTTGATTTTAACGCATTGTCGCGTATTGACCGGATGGCAGATGCAGTAAGAGATGCACAGGGAAGAAAGGTGATGATTGACCACCATCTGAATCCGGAACCTTTTTGTCGGGTGACTATTTCACATCCGGAAATTTCTTCTACTTCGGAGTTAATCTTTAGATTGATATGCCGTCTGGGATGTTTTGATGACATTACTTTGGAAGGTGCAGAATGTATCTATACCGGAATGATGACGGATACGGGAGGCTTTACTTATAACTCCAATAACCGTGAGATTTATTTCATTATCAGCGAACTGCTATCTAAGGGTATTGATAAAGATGATATTTATCGTAAGGTGTTCAATACGTATTCAGAAGGACGTCTTCGCCTGATGGGGTATGTACTTTATGAAAAAATGCAGGTATATCCTCAGTTCCGTGCAGCTTTAATCTGTCTTTCAAAGGAAGAACAGGGCAAATTCCGTTATGTAAAAGGAGATACGGAAGGCTTTGTAAACATTCCTCTTCAGATGAAGGGAATTTGTTTTTCGGTATTCTTGCGTGAAGATACCGAGAAGGATATGATTAAGGTTTCGCTTCGTTCGGTAGGAGCATTCCCCTGTAATCAGGTAGCCGCTGAATTCTTCAATGGAGGTGGGCATTTGAATGCTTCCGGTGGAGAGTTTTACGGTACGATGGATGAGGCTGTAGACTTGTTTAAGCAGGCTTTGGTGAAATATGAGAGCTTGTTATTGAAAAATTAGTGAGAAATTTTTATTCTTGAACAATATTAGACATAATTGGACAAAATAGGAAGGATGTTTTTGAGACATTTTACTACATTTGCCCGTGTAAACATGCTTATTAAGATGAAAAAGAACTATTTGTTGTGGGCTGTAACTGCCATGATAATGTTGGCACTGCAGAGTTGTAATAACGGAAAGACCTACGCTGAAATGAAAGAAGAGGAGGCAGATGCTATTAATAAGTACATTTTGGAAAATGATATAAAGGTGATTTCTGAAGCAGATTTTGCTGCGCAGGATTCCACTACGAAAGAAAATGAATATGTGCTGCTGGATGAAAGCGGAGTGTATATGCATGTGGATAATCGTGGACCAGGTGAAGAAGTGTTGGGAAATGGAACGTATGATATGGTTGCACGTTTTGTAGAAATAGCACTTCAGACACGCAGTGACTTAGGTATGACGGCAGGAGATACATTGCTGGCTAATTTTCACGTGTCCAATCCTTCGTATACGATTAAAGGAGAAGATTTTAAACTGACCATTAGTGGTGAGTCGTATTCTGCTTCATTTACCCGCAGTGATTCTTATAGCATGTATGGCATGTATGGAACAGTAGCCGTTCCTTCTGGTTGGTTGATTCCATTGCGTTACTTGAAACCAGGAAAAACGACTGATTCTGGAGAAATTGCACGTGTGAAACTGATTGTGCCGCATAGTGAAGGTACTTCTTCGGCCACTCAGTCTGTGTATCCATGTTTTTATGAACTGACTTATGTAAAACTGTGATAACCTAAAAACCTAAATAATTAAAACCTTTATTTATGACACTTATTAAATCTATTTCCGGTATTCGTGGCACTATAGGCGGCCATGCCGGCGAAGGATTGAATCCTTTGGACATCGTGAAATTCACTTCAGCGTATGCTACATTGATTCGTAAGACTACGACCAATAAATCAAATAAGATTGTAGTGGGCCGTGATGCACGTATCTCTGGTGAAATGGTGAAAAATGTGGTTTGCGGAACGTTGATGGGAATGGGATTCGATGTAGTAAATATCGGGTTGGCTTCTACTCCGACTACAGAACTTGCTGTAACTATGGAAGGAGCATGCGGTGGTATTATTTTGACTGCCAGCCATAATCCGAGACAATGGAATGCATTGAAGTTGTTGAATGAACATGGTGAATTCCTGAATGCGGCAGAAGGTAATGAGGTATTGCGTATTGCTGCTGCAGAAGAATTTGAATTTGCAGACATCGAACATATCGGTAAGTACCGTGAAGACAATACATACAACCAGAAACATATTGACAGCGTGTTGGCGTTGAAACTGGTAGACGTAGAAGCTATCCGTAAGGCTAATTTCCGCGTGGCAATTGATTGCGTAAACTCTGTTGGTGGTGTGGTATTGCCTCAATTGTTGGAGCAGTTGGGCGTACAGCATGTGGAAAAATTGTATTGCGAACCGACTGGCGACTTCCAGCATAATCCGGAACCTTTGGAAAAGAACTTGGGTGACATCATGGGCCTGATGAAGAAAGGAACTTGTGATGTAGCCTTTGTGGTAGACCCTGACGTAGACCGTCTGGCTATTATCTGTGAGAACGGAGCTATGTATGGCGAAGAATATACACTGGTTACAGTAGCAGATTATGTATTGAAGCATACTCCGGGCAATACAGTTTCTAACCTGAGTTCAACTCGTGCACTGCGTGATGTAACTCGTAAATACGGTATGGAATACAATGCATCTGCAGTGGGTGAAGTAAATGTAGTAACCAAGATGAAAGCTACTAATGCGGTTATCGGTGGTGAAGGTAATGGTGGAGTGATTTATCCGGAATCTCACTACGGACGTGATGCATTGGTAGGTATTGCTTTGTTCTTGAGTCATCTGGCACACGAAGGTAAGAAAGTAAGTGAATTGCGTGCTACTTATCCTAATTATTTCATTGCGAAGAATCGTATTGACCTGACTCCGGAAACAGATGTAGATGCCATCTTGGCGAAGGTAAAAGAACTTTACAAGAATGAAGAAATCAATGACATCGACGGTGTGAAGATTGATTTCCCTGATAAGTGGGTTCACCTGCGTAAGAGTAACACAGAACCGATTATTCGTGTGTATTCAGAAGCTTCTACAATGGAAGCTGCTGATGAAATCGGTAAGCAGATTATGGACATTGTATACAGTCTGGCTAAATAAGAAGAGCGTTAGCACATTCTTTTGAAAATAAAATGAATTCCGGAATGAAATAAAGCGGTTAGCTGGTTTTCATTCCGGAATTTTTTTGTGAATGTGTGATAGAGAAAATGTGTGTAGGGGTTATTCCTTTTCAGATTCTTCTGAAGAAATGGGAGCTAATTCTGAATGTAATGCCGATTCTTTTTGTGGTGAACCAATAGGGGACGAGTTTTCTTCTGACGAGAAACCAGCATGGAATAATGCGTAAAAGAAGGGCAGAATAACTTTTTGAGTTTCCATAATGCGTTGTTTTTAGGGGTTTGTAATGAAAACGCCAAAATGTGAATATCCCCCTATTGAGGAAGTGTTAAATAATCTAATCGTCTACCCATAACAGGTCGCTCATGATTCCATCGGAGATGAATATCCCTTTTTCTGTGAGTTTCATGATGTGATTATCGAGTGTCAGGAATCCTTGTTTCAGATGGGGAGAAGCCATGCGCATGCAGTAATCAAATAAGGTTTCTCCAAATGTTTCTTTCAGTATATGGGTGGGGATGCCGTAAGTAGTGCGCAGGCGGGTAATGATAAAGTCATTATAGCGCGTATACAGATCAAGCTCTTCCTTTTCCTGATAAGGCGTTCCTTTTTGAATACCTTGTATATACTGAGAAAGGGAAGCTACGTTCCATTGTCTGGAAATTCCGTCGTAGGAATGGGCAGAAGGACCGCAACCCAGGTATTTTTTGCCTGTCCAGTAACTGGAGTTGTGGCGTGAATGAAATCCCGGTCGGCAGAAATTGGATATTTCATAATGTTCATATCCGTTGCTCTTGAGGGTATGTATCAACTCCTTGAATAAGGAAACGCTTAAATCTTCATCCGTTTCTTCCACTTGATGTGCTTCTTTCAAGTTCCATAAAGGAGTACCTTCTTCATAAATCAGGTGATAGGCTGAAATATGCTCCGGACGCATCTGAAGGGCTGTTTGAAGGTCTTTTTGCCAATCTTCTAATGTTTCTCCGGGCAGCCCGTACATCAAATCGATACTGATATTCTGAAAACCAGCTTCTCGGCAATGTTGGTATGCTTGTTGAGCCTGAGCAGCCGTGTGCCGGCGGTGAAGCAGACGAAGAGTATCTTCCTTGAAGGTTTGTATACCCATGCTTAACCGGTTAAACGGGAGGGTACGCAGCATGGCTATGTATTGAGGTGTCAGGTCGTCGGGATTTGCTTCAATCGTAATTTCGGCTTTTGGGTTTATGGTATATATCTTATAGATGGTTTCGAAAAGTTGGATGAAATCTTTTTCTTCTAATTGTGAAGGCGTACCTCCACCAAAGTAGATGGTGTCAATAATTTCTCCATCCAGATAGTCTTTCCGCAGCTCAAGTTCTTTGGATAGAGCCTGTACGTATGTGCTTTTTTTATCATTTTCTGTCGTAGAAAAGAAGTCACAGTAAATGCAACGTCGTTTGCAAAAAGGGATATGAAGATAGATGCCAGCCATAATTAATCTACTGTAAGAAGTTGTTTTACGGGTGTAAAGATACGGATAATTTATGGGAGGAAAGAAGGAATGCAGATTTTGTATGTCTGAAAACATAGTTTAGTAACACGAAACTTTTTATTGTTTTTCTGAATTATAATCTCTAATTTGCGCTTCGTTAAAAAATAAGAGATATGAAAAGCATATCCTTTCGTTACTAAACTAAATCTTGAAATACCATGAAAGTATATCAGACAAACGAAATCAAGAACATTGCCCTTCTCGGTAATGATGGCTCAGGTAAAACCACTCTCACAGAAGCTTTGCTCTATGAGAGTGGTATTATAAAACGTCGCGGAAGAATTACTGCCAAGAATACGGTGAGTGATTATTTCCCGGTAGAGCAGGAATACGGATATTCGGTATTTTCTACTGTATATCATGTAGAATGGAACGGAAAGAAGTTGAATATTATCGACTGTCCGGGAAGTGATGACTTCGTGGGAGCTGCCATTACCGCATTGAATGTGACTGATACAGCCATTTTGTTATTGAACGGGCAATATGGTCCGGAAGTGGGTACACAGAATCACTTCCGTTATACTGAAAAACTGGGTAAGCCGGTGATTTTCCTGGTAAACCAGTTGGATAGTGAAAAATGTGATTTTGACCATGTGCTTGAACAGTTGAAAGAGAATTATGGTTCTAAAGTTGTTCCGGTTCAGTATCCGCTTAGTACAGGACCTGACTTCAATTCGTTGATTGATGTACTTTTAATGAAGAAATATTCTTGGGGACCGGACGGCGGTGCTCCAACCATTGAAGACATTCCGGCAGAAGAAATGGAAAAAGCGCAGGAATGGCATAAGACGCTGGTGGAAGCTGCGGCTGAACACGACGAGAGCCTGATGGAAAAATTCTTTGAATCTGAATCGCTGACAGAAGATGAAATGCGTGAAGGTATTCGTAAGGGATTGGCTGCCAGAGGTATGTTCCCGGTATTCTGTGTATGTGCAGGTAAGGACATGGGCGTGCGTCGCTTGATGGAATTCTTGGGCAATGTGGTACCGTTCGTGGATGAAATGCCGGTAGTTCACAATACACGTGGTGTTCCTGTTCCTCCCGATCCGAATGGTCCTACTTCACTTTACTTCTTTAAGACAGCTGTGGAACCTCATATCGGAGATGTACAGTACTTTAAAGTAATGAGTGGTGTGGTGCATGAAGGCGATGATTTGAGCAACGCAGACAGAGGTTCGAAAGAACGTATGGCGCAGCTTTATGTATGTGCAGGTGCCAACCGTGAAAAAGTAGACGAACTGCGTGCGGGAGATATTGGCTGTACAGTAAAATTGAAAGATGTGAAGACGGGCAATACCTTGAATGGTAAGGATTGTGAGAACCGATTCAATTTCATTAAATATCCGAATCCGAAGTATACGAGAGCTATCAAGCCGGTAAATGAAGCCGACACAGAAAAGATGATGGCGGTATTGAACCGTATGCGTGAAGAAGACCCGACTTGGATTGTTGAACAGTCTAAGGAATTGTGTCAGATTCTGGTACACGGTCAGGGAGAATTCCATCTGCGTACATTGAAATGGCGCCTGGAAAACAACGAAAAGTTGCAGATTCAGTTCTATGAACCTAAGATTCCATATCGTGAAACAATTACTAAGTCGGCTCGTGCAGACTATCGTCAT
>OGWR01003298.1_pt1 | contig 10493 bp, 5 predicted proteins | sample 1576061 | NCBI WGS metagenome assembly OGWR01 (sample SAMEA3541511, study PRJEB24748) | human gut metagenome | biome: human gut; feature: human-associated habitat; material: faeces | place: China | collected 2012 | reverse complement strand
GCTATGGAATCCTGAAAGAAAGGATGCCTGCGCTGATCACAGATGCTGTGCGTGCAGATCTTCTGGAGAGCAAAGGTTATGATACCCAGATCCTGGAGTTTATTGATATGGAACATACACCTAAGAATCTCCTGATCAGAGCAGTCAGAACAGGGAAAAGATCAGACCAGGGTAAGGTGGAGAAAATGCTTGCAGCCCTGAATATCCATCCCACACTGGACAGGCTTCTGAATGAAAAAGAACAGGAAGGGAGTGTGCGATGAAAAGGATACTGAAAAAAGCAGGTATTCTTCTTCTGGTATTTCTGCTTGGTACAGCAGGTACTGCATTGCTTCTTAACAGTGAATCCACAGATAACCGTTCTGATTTTAATGACGCAGTGTTTCCGGAAGTCATGGTGGATATGAATGATACGCTGATAAACCGGATGTATGGATATGCGCAGCCTATGCAGGCGGATTTTAGCAGAGACAGTGTGACTCCTCTGGATACATCAAAAAAACTGACATTTAAAGTGAATCCCTATGATTCGGAAGTAAAGAGTTTTTCTTATGAGATCCGTACATCTGATGGAAGTAAAGTCCTTGAAAATAAGAAGATTAAGAATCTTGTAAAAGAAGATCAGTATTTGTCCGTAGACGTGGAGATTGGCAGTGATCTGCGTATGAATCAGGAATATTCCATGCAGATTGCCCTGGAACTGGATGAGGGTACAGCATATTATTAAACGAGAGTTGTTTCCAGGTCACAGGTACATGCATCAGATTATGCAGCTTTTGTAAAATATTTTTATGAAGCGTGTCTTGACAAAGAGTCAGCAGATGCACTGGGAAGTTATCTGGAACCACAGACAACAGGAGCAGCAACGAATTACTCGGGAATTAATATTAATTCTTCCCTGAGTGAGATCAGTTGGGGGAATCTTGCTCCGCAGCTGTGTCAGGAGGGAATTCCTGTGATCAAAGAGATCAATGAGACAACTGCCAGCGTTGTGCTGGAATATCAGCTGACTTCGCAGAATGAGGATGAGGAAACGGAATTATATGACGTAAAAGAATTTTACAGAATGAAATATCAGGATACCAGGATTTATCTGCTGGATTTCCAGCGTTCTGCAAATCAGGTCTTTGATGGTACACTGCCTGTTTATGAGGATGATGGGATTATCCTTGGAGTGCGCGATAAGAATGTAGAATATATGATGAATGATGCTGCTACTGTGATAGCTTTTGTGCAGGAGGGAGATCTGTGGTCCTATTCACCGGGCAATGAAAAGGTAAATCAGGTTTTCAGTTTCAGAAAATTGAAGGACGGAGATTTCCGCGATTCCAGAACTCAGCATGACATCAAGATCGTCAGAGTAACTGATGAAGGAGATATTGATTTCGTACTTTATGGATATATGAACAGAGGAAGCCATGAAGGATATGAAGGAATTGCAGTTTACCATTACAATCGTGATAAAAACGTGGCAGAAGAAAGAGCCTTTATCCCTGTTTCGGAATCATTTGAATTTCTGAAAAAAGATCTTGAAAAACTGTCCTATGTCAATGAAAAGAATGAGCTGTTTCTGATTCTGGCGAAGAATCTTTACAGGATCAATATCGAAGAGAACTCCAGTGAAATTCTTGAAAAAGGAATAAAAAATGCGAATTTTGTATCTTCCGATAATAATGACCATGCAGCCTGGCTGGTTTCAGAGGGGGATGAAAAGGGAAATATCAAGGAAATTGATTTTGATACCTGTAAAACCCGACTGATCGCACCGCAGAAAGGCCAGAGACTTCGTACAGTTGGATTTATGAATGAAGATCTGATTTATGGAATGCTGAATAAAGAAGATATTCTTACAGATGAGGAGGGACATAAATCTGTTGGGATCCGCATTCTGCGCATTGAAGATTTTGAAGGAAATGTAAAAAAAGAATACCGGAAAGACGGACTTTATATCACTGATATTTCAGTAGGAAATACTCTGATCGAGTTTGAACTTTCTGCAAAATCCGGAGAAACCTCTTATGTTGCCCAGAAGAAAGATACGATCATGAATAATAAAAAGGCAGCGGCAAATACAGTAAAAATCGAACTTATTTCTGCATCCAGGACAGGTGTTCGTGTGAAACTGGTATTTAACACAACCAAACAGACAGATTCTCCGCTGACTATGTATGCAAAGGTAAGCAGTTCCGATCGGAAAGACATTGTTCTGGACACTCAGATTCCTCAGGAAACAGCATATTATGTTTACGGACAGGGCGGACTGGACGGTATCTATACAGATCCGGCGAAGGCTGTATTGCGTGCAGATACGCTGGGAGGTGTAGTGCTGAACCGTACACAGCAGTATGTATGGGAACGTGGAAATAAAAAGACAAAAATGCAGATAGATACAGAAGGGATTCCGGAGATTGTGCTTCAGGGAACCTATGATATTAAAACCCTGAAAAAGAGCCTCAAAAAGACCGGAACTGTGATCGATCTTTCCGGCTGCAGTCTGGACAGTGTGCTGTACGAGATAAGTGCACAGCGTCCGGTAATTGCCAAAACGGGAGCAGATACAAGCGTAGTGATCGTAGGATATGATGAATATAATACCTGGCTGTATGATCCGGTTAAAAAAGAGACCTATCCGTATGGAATGAATGACAGTACGGATCTTTTCCAGAAAGCCGGAAATGTGTTTATCACCTATATAGAAACAGTAAATTACTGATGAAAAACATAACCGGCAGGCAGCTGAGAACGGAGCGAACAGTAACGCGACAGCAACCTGCCGGTTATTCATCCAAAAAATTGTAAAAATGCTTCTTTACATTTCGCTGATATTTGAGTATTCTAAAAAGGACAAACAGTGGCAGAGAAATTTATTGTTTAAACACGTTACTGTAAGAGTGAAACAGTAACAGCGAAACGGAGGAACGTACAGATGTTATATGAGAACATTAAAAAATTAGTACAGTACGGAGTAGAAACAGGACTTACACCGGCCTGCGAGAAGAATTATACAATAAATCTTCTTCTGGATGTCTTTAAAGAAGACGAATATGTGGAACCTGAGGAAGAGTACAGGGATATCGATCTTGAAGAGGTATTAAATGCACTTCTGGATGAGGCTGTGAAGAGAAATCTCATAGAAGACAGTGTTGTGTACAGAGACCTTTTTGATACCAGACTTATGAACTGTCTGATGCCGCGTCCGGCACAGGTACAGAATGAGTTCTGGAGCAGATATGAGAAAGATCCACAGGAAGCAACCGATTACTTCTATAAACTCAGTCAGGACAGCGATTATATTCGTCGTTATCGTGTAAAGAAAGATCAGAAATGGACAGTAGACAGTGAATATGGTAAAATCGATATCACCATCAATCTTTCCAAACCGGAAAAAGATCCGAAGGCAATCGCTGCTGCCAAGCTTGTAAAATCCAGCAGTTATCCGAAATGTCTTCTTTGCCCGGAGAACGAAGGATATGCAGGAAGAGTTAATCATCCTGCCAGAGAGAATCACAGAATCATTCCTATCACTGTAAATGACAGTCCCTGGGGATTTCAGTATTCCCCATATGTGTATTACAATGAGCATTGCATCGTCTTTAACAGTCAGCATGTTCCGATGAAGATTGAGAAGAATACATTTATCAAACTTTTTGATTTTGTAAAACTTTTCCCGCATTACTTCCTGGGATCCAATGCAGACCTTCCGATCGTTGGCGGTTCTATCTTAAGCCACGATCATTTCCAGGGTGGAAATTATACTTTCGCAATGGCGAAAGCTCCGATCATTGAACACTTCACTGTGAAAGGTTACGAAGATGTAACTGCCGGTATCGTAAAATGGCCTCTGTCTGTTATCCGTCTTCAGAGCAAAGAAGTAAAACCTCTGATTGATCTGGCTGAACACATTTTAAATGCATGGAGATCTTATACAGATGAAGATGCTTTCATCTTCGCTGAGACAGACGGTACACCGCACAACACGATCACACCGATTGCAAGAAAGCGTGGAGATCTCTACGAACTCGACCTGACATTGAGAAATAATATCACAACAGAAGAACACCCGCTTGGTGTCTACCATCCACATGCTAAACTGCACCATATTAAGAAAGAAAACATCGGTCTTATCGAAGTAATGGGACTTGCTGTTCTCCCTGCAAGATTAAAAGGAGAGATGGAACTTCTGAAAGATTACATCCTGACAGAAAAAGATATCCGCAGCAATGAACAGATTGCAAAACACGCTGACTGGGTAGATGAATTCCTTCCAAATTACACATCCATCACAGAGGAGAATGTTGAAGAGATCCTTCAGCAGGAAGTCGGAAAAGTATTCTGCGAAGTACTCGAAGATGCTGGAGTTTATAAGTGTGATGAAAAAGGACTGGAGGCATTCCATCGTTTTATAGGGGTGTTGTAATTTGTTGAACTTGGATTCATTATCACTCAAATAAGTACTTTTAATAAAAACAGACGTGAGGGAGTCACTGTATTGCATCGGACACCGGCCCGCTTTACCTCATCCCTTTGACAATCTGTAACGAAAAAGCCAGAGCACTCACCGTGTGTGATTCGTGTTTGGCTTTTTCTAACAGATTCTGCAAAGTGTATTCGGAACGCTCCTGCCTTAAATGTGTCCTCAACAATACAGTGGCTCCCTCACTCAGCTTTTCAAATGAGTAAGTGCTATTCCAAATGAAATGAATCCAGAAAACAAAATACAAACTTAGTACGTGCGTAAAAAGGGGACGATTATCTTAGTCGATAAAACATCCGTTTACGTTTACCTACAGATTCTGTAATTTGTTTTCTGGATTTGTCTGATTGGAATTAAATATCCCGTTTGGAATATGTAAGCAAGGACAGTCCTGCTGTTGCCACGAGCACATGTAAGGCAGGAGCGTTCCGAATACACTTTGTTCAGTATGTTAATAAGAGCCAGAACAGGCACCACACACGGTAACTGTTCTGGCTCTTATGTTACATACTTTCAAAGGGATGAGGTAAAGCGGGCCGGTGCTCGTGGTAATAGCAGGGCTGGCCTTGCGACACCATTCTATAGGCTGTTTAATACCAATTAATACAACTTCGCACTGATCAGTTTTGGTCTGAATCCAGCCTTATCAAGTGTATCCAGAATCTTTTTCTTATGATCTGTTCCGAATGCTTCCATTGTGATACGAAGCTCTACTGCTGCGTTTCTGTTTGTGCTTACAAACTGGTTATGCTCCAGCTTAATGATGTTACCCTGTACGTCTGCGACTGTCTGCGCCACACGTGCGAGTTCACCCGGCTTATCCGGAAGGAGTACGGATACGGAGAAGATACGGTCTCTCTGGATCAATCCGTGCTGGACGATCGAGGACATTGTGATAACATCCATATTTCCACCACTTAATACACAGACTACTTTCTTTCCTTTGATGTCCATCTGCTTTAATGCAGCTACGGAAAGAAGTCCTGAATTTTCTACGATCATTTTGTGGTTTTCTACCATGTCAAGGAATGCACCAATCAGTTCATCATCATCTACGAGAAGAATATCGTCTACATTCTCTTTCACATACGGAACAACTTTATCTCCAACTTCTTTTACAGCTGTTCCGTCTGCGATTGTATTTGCAGATGGAAGTTCTACAGGCTCTCCTGCTTTCAGGGCTGCTGTCATACTGGCCGCTTCTGACGGCTCTACACCGATTACTTTGATCTTTGGATTCAGCATCTTGGCAAGTGTGGAAACACCTGTGATCAGTCCACCTCCACCGATTGGTGCAAGGATATAATCTACAGTCGGGAGTTCCTGAACGATCTCCATTGCGATTGTTCCCTGACCTGTAGCGACATCAAGGTCATTAAACGGATGAACGAATGTATATCCGTTCTCTTCTGCAAGTTTACATGCATATGCGTAAGCATCATCATAAACATCACCATGAAGTACTACGTCTGCTCCAAAGCTTTTTGTACGGTTTACTTTGATCAGCGGTGTAACTGTAGGCATAACGATCGTAGCTTTGCATCCAAACTGTTTTGCTGCAAATGCAACGCCCTGTGCATGATTTCCTGCTGATGCTGTGATCAGTCCACGGCTTCTTTCTTCGTCTGTCAGTGTGCTGATCTTGTAATATGCACCACGGATCTTATAAGCTCCTGTGTGCTGCATATTTTCCGGTTTTAAATAAACCTTTGCTCCTGTCTGTGCACTTAAGTATTCACTGTAAATGAGTTTTGTAGGATTTGTTACCTTTTTTACCAGTTCGCTAGCTTCTTCAAATTTCTCTAATGTCATCATGGTCTTTCTTCCTCTCTGTAAAACAACGCGTTTACGAACTCCTCTGAGTCAAATTTCTGCAAGTCATCAATTGTTTCTCCTACACCGATATATTTTACCGGGATACCAAGTTCAGACTGGATTGCTACTGCAATTCCTCCTTTGGCTGTTCCATCCATCTTTGTCAGAACAATTCCTGTTATATCTGTTACTTCATTGAATTCCTTTGCCTGGGCAAGCGCATTCTGTCCTGTCGTTGCATCCAGCACAACCAGCGTCTCACGGAACGCATCCGGATACTCTCTGTCAATCACACGATTGATCTTCTTAAGCTCTTCCATCAGGTTCTTCTTATTGTGAAGTCTTCCGGCTGTATCGCACAGAAGTACATCTGCCCTTCTCGCTTTCGCAGCAGCAACCGCATCATATACAACTGATGCCGGATCTGCACCTTCCTGACCGCCGATCATCTCAACACCGGCACGGTTGGACCATTCTTTTAACTGCTCTCCTGCAGCCGCACGGAATGTGTCCGCTGCCGCAAGGATCACTTTCTTATTCTGTGCTTTCAGCTTTCCTGCAAGTTTACCAATCGTTGTTGTTTTACCAACACCATTTACTCCGATCACGAAAACCACACTCTGACGATTCTCAAACTCATATGCTGTCTCTCCGACATCCATCTGTTCACGAATACTGTCGATCACAAGCTGTCTACATTCAATCGGTTCCTTGATATGTTGCTCTTTTACTTTAACCTTTAAATCTTCAATGATATCCATTGTTGCTCTGACACCAAGATCTCCCATGATCAGAGTTTCTTCCAGTTCTTCATAAAAGTCATCATCAATCTTCGAAAATCCATGGAAAATACTGTCCATGCCGGACACAATATTATCTCTTGTCTTTGTCAGACCGGATACAAGTCGTTTAAAAAATCCCTTTTTTTCTTCTCCCATTTTCAGCCTCCTGTTCTCTTAATACCCTGTTTACAATAAAAACAGGTTTATTTTTCCAGATCATCTTCCAACAGATCCACAGAAACAAGTGTAGATACTCCTTTTTCCTGCATGGTAATTCCATACAACCGGTCTGCTGCTGCCATTGTACCACGTCTGTGGGTAATGACAATGAACTGTGTATATTTTGTCAGCTTATGTAAATATTTCGCATAACGATCTACATTGTTGTCATCCAGTGCCGCTTCAATCTCATCAAGGAGACAGAACGGAGATGGCTTCAGATTCTGGATTGCAAATAGTAATGCGATTGCAGTCAGCGCCTTCTCTCCACCTGAAAGCTGCATCATATTCTGTAGTTTCTTTCCAGGCGGCTGTGCGATGATGCGTATTCCTGCCTCAAGGATGTCTACGTCCTCCTGAAGTTCAAGCGAACCTTTTCCGCCTCCAAAAAGCTGACGGAATACATCATTGAACTCTGTCGCAATTCTCGCAAACTGTTCTGTAAACTGCTTGCGCATCGCAACATCGAGTTCCTCAATGATCTGCTCAAGAGAAGCTTCTGCTTCCACAAGATCGTCATGCTGACCTTTCAAGAATGTATAACGCTCGGATACGTTTTTGTAATCCTCAATTGCGTTGACATTGACCGAACCAAGCTTTCGGATCTCATTCTTAAGTTCCTGGATCTTTTTCTTCATCAATGCCAGGTCTGTCAGTGTCTCATTACGAAGTTCTTTCGCATGATTGTAAGTGAGCTCATATTCCTCCCACATGTAATTCATCTGCTTCTCTGACGCTTCCTCATAGCCTTCTTTCTGGCTATTTAAACGGAAACATTCTTTATCAAGATCTGACACATGCTTCGCAAGTTCTTCTCTTTGTCTCAGGAAATCTTTGTGCTGCTGATTCAGTTCCTCTCGCTTCTTGCTCTGTACTTTAATCTCTTCACCGATCTCTGTAAACAGATCTTTTGAATCTTCAATCGTTTTCTTAAGCCCTTCGATTTCATTTTCTTTTTGCAGAATTTCCTCAGATACATCTCCACGATTTTCGGCAAGTTCTTCCTGCTCTTTTTCATATCTGGTGATTTCCTCATCTATACGGGAAATATTTTCTACAATAAACGTTTTCTGCTGATCCAGACCTGCCAGTGAAAGATGGACTTCCTCAGACTGTTTCATCTGGACAGCCTCATCCTCTCTTTCTTTCTCCAACTGCATCTGCAAAGCTTCAATCTGTTCATTCAGCTCTTTTTCCAGCTTCTCTGATGTCTCAAGTTCCATTTGGATAGAATCTTCGTTCTCATTGATTTCATCCAGCTCCTGAAGCAATGCTTTCTGTTCTTTCAGGAATCCTTCGTAACGCTGTTTCGATTCTAACTGTTCTCTCTGTACCTGTGCAACATTCATTCGCGCAGTATTCTCCAGCACTGATTCTTCTCTTAAATGTTCCTGTACTTCATCAATCACATTGTAGCATGCTGCACGACGGTTCTTCGCCTCTGTAACTTCTTTTTCCAGCACATCCATGTCAGACTTGAGCATATCAACCGTCTTCTCGAATTCTTCGATTTCGCGGCGTCTGCTCAGCAGATTACTTGAATTCTTAAATGCACCACCTGTCATGGACCCGCCCGGATTGATCAGGTCACCTTCCAATGTGACCAGACGCAGAGACTGGCGGTATTTTCTCGCAATTGCGATTCCGTGATCGATGTGGTCTACTACGATCGTACGCCCAAGCAGCTGATCTGCCAGTCCGTCAAATCTTGATTCCACATGGATCAATGTATTCGCAAGTCCGATCACTCCCGGCTCTTTAAGTGCTTCCAGATTCCTGATTCCTCCGCCGCCATGCATACTTGTCAGCGGAAGAAATGTTGCCCTTCCGAATTTATTACGCTTAAGGAAATCAATCATACGCTTGGCTGTATCTTCATTATCTGTAACAATATTCTGAATACTTCCTCCAAGTGCTGTCTCAATAGCAATCTCATATTCCTTATCAACCTTAATGATATCCGCTACAACACCGATCAGACCTTTCTCACGTTCTTTATTCGACATTACCTTTCGGATACTGTTACCATATCCGTCATAGCGCTCTGTAATATTCTTTAATGACTCCAGACGGGAAGATTCTCTGTGATATGCGGTCTGTCCGATCCGTAACTTTTCCTGCTTCTCTTTCAGCTCATTCTGAAGCTTGCCAAGTTCCTCTTCGTTCAGGGAAATCTTATCCTTATAGGTTTGAATGCGCTCACGGATCTGACCAAGTTCTTCTTCATACTTCTTAAGTCTGTTGTTCTGTCCTTCTGCTACCGTCGAAATCTCAAGAATATTTCTGGCAACGACAGCCTTCCGTGTCTGGATCTGTTCTTTCGTTGTATCAAAATGCTGAATCTTAGCTTTTGTTGAAGCACGATTTCCAAGCAGGTCCATGATCTCCCGCTTCTTCTGCTCGATTTCAGTACTATGTTCTGCAATCTTTGACTGAATCTCAATTAAACTCTGCTGTGCTTCTGTATCCTGTCCACTGGCTGATTCTAACTGTTCTGAAATTCTTTTCTTCTCTTCTTCAAGCTCTCTTTTCTGCTGCTGCCTCGTATCTATCTCACTGACGATCGTACTCAGGCGATGATCATAATGCTCATCATTCATACGGGCTGTATTAATCTGCTCTTTCAGGACATTGATCTGGCCTTCCAGCTGTTGCTTTAAAAGATTCGTCTCATTCATCTGGTTCTTCGCAGTTTCAATTGCAAGATCAATCTGATCTACTTCTTCCTCGATTGCCTCGTATTCTGCTTTCATCTTCTCATAACGGGCATTTGATTCCTGCATCTCCTGAGAAGCAATCTCATATTTCCCACCGACTTCACGAATACGCTCCTGCAGCCGCTCTTCCTCCAACAAAAACATATTAATGTCGTATGTTTTTAATTCTTCTTTCATCTTCAGATAGATTCTGGCTGTCTCTGACTGTCTTTCCAAAGGACCAATCTGTTTCTCAAGCTCTGCAAGAATATCATTCACGCGGGTAAGATTCTGCCGTTCATCCTCCAGCTTTTTCAAAGAAAGGGACTTTCTTCTCTTATATTTTACAATTCCGGCGGCCTCATCAAAAAGTTCTCTTCTCTCTTCCGGCTTACCGCTTAAGATCTTATCAATCTGCCCCTGACCAATAATTGAATAGCCTTCTTTACCGATACCTGTATCATAGAACATCTCATTGATATCTTTCAGTCTGCAGGCTGAACCATT
>OGWR01003297.1_pt1 | contig 10493 bp, 8 predicted proteins | sample 1576061 | NCBI WGS metagenome assembly OGWR01 (sample SAMEA3541511, study PRJEB24748) | human gut metagenome | biome: human gut; feature: human-associated habitat; material: faeces | place: China | collected 2012 | reverse complement strand
ATCTGCTGGTGGCCGTCAACGACATGGAAATCTGCAAGGAAATCCCGCATGGTCAAAATGTCCATGTGTCAGCAAAATTGCGATCGGTGTCAGCTTTTCCTGACGAATCTTCTTGGCAAGTTGATCTGCACTTGCCCCCGGATCGATAACCAGTACTTCTTTTGTGTCATCGTTGATCGCAAAATAACAGTTTGTCTGTACCGGACCAACTACATATTGTTCTACTTTCAGTGGTGCCATATTTTCCCCTTTCCTGTCTGACAAAATCTTTTTCTTTACAGAAAAACTGGCTGCCCATCTGGATGCGGTTCATGTTTCCCACAACCTTCTGACAACCAGTTCTTTTAGCCCGTCGTTCTCTCTATATCAATGATACTCTCGATCTGCCGCAGTCTCTCCACAACGCTTGTAAGTTCTTCCCTGCCCTTCGTGCTGAAAGATACATCGATTGTTGCAATTCCCTGCTTGCTTGTTTTGGAGTGAATCGAATCAATATCGATCTCACGCTCTGTAAATACCTTTGTGATATCCACGAGAAGACCGGTTCGGTTATTGCCGTAGATCTTGATCTCTGCACGGTACAGGCCACTGCTACCGGACTCTTCATCATGCTGCCACTCTGCATCGATCAGACGCTCACGCTCCATATCAGACAGATTGATAATGTTGATACAGTCTGTTCTATGGATGGAAACACCTCGGCCTCTGGTTACAAATCCAACGATCTCGTCTCCCGGTACCGGACTGCAGCACTTTGAAAAATGCACTGCCACATCATAAAGTCCTTTTACAATGATACCGCTCTTGGAATGTTTCTGTACGACCTTATCTTTATTCTCGGCAATGGTCTCAAGCACTTCATCATCCGTGATACACGCAAGATGGTCTTTTTTGTATTCCTCATACATGCGGTTTACGATCTGACCTTCTTTTAAACCACCATGTCCGATCGTTGCAAGGCAGGAATTCCAGTCATGGAAACCATATTTTCTTAAAATTTTCTCCTGATATTCCGGCTTATTGATATCCGGGAAATTGATTCCCTTGGATTTTGCCGATGCGATCAAAAGTTCCTTGCCGTGTGTAATATTTTCTTCTTTTAACTCACTGCGGAACCACTGATTGATCTTATTTTTCGCCTGGGTGCTTTTTACAATATTTAACCAGTCACGGCTCGGTCCCTTTGAATTCTGGGAAGTGATTACTTCCACACGGTCACCGTTCTGGATGATGTAGTCGATTGGAACCAGTTTTCCGTTGACTTTTGCACCGATCATCTTATTGCCGACCGCGGAATGAATACTGTAAGCAAAGTCGATCGGCGTGGAACCGGTCGGAAGATTCTTGACATCTCCGGTCGGTGTAAAACAGAATACCGTATCGGAAAACAGGTCAAGATCGCTCTTTAGCAGGCTCATGAACTCTTTATTATCTGACATGTCGCGCTGCCACTCTAAGATCTGACGGAGCCAGCTCAGCTTTTCCTCTTCGGTAACGGTCATTGGCTGTGACACACCGCCATTGTTACTTGCCTCTTTGTACTTCCAATGGGCAGCGATACCATATTCAGCCGTACGATGCATCTCAAAGGTACGGATCTGTATCTCAAACGGCTGACCGGTCGGTCCGATCAGAGTCGTATGGAGTGACTGGTACATGTTCGGCTTAGGCATCGCAATGTAGTCTTTAAACCGTCCCGGAATCGGCTTATACATCTCATGAATCACACCGAGTGCTGCATAACAGTCCTTGACGGAATCCACGATGATGCGGATGGCAAACAGATCATAAATCTGGTCTAATGTCTTGTGCTGATTGACCATTTTTTTGTAAATACTGAAGAAATGTTTTGCACGTCCGTCAACCTGTGCAGGAATTCCTGCATCTTTGATGTGCTGACGCACTTCTTCCACCAGTTTCTGTACATATTCGTCCCTGACACTCTTGCGCTGTGCGATCTGATGTACCAGATCATAATAGGCATCCGGCTCTAAATACTTGAGTGAGAGATCGTCCAGCTCGATCTTGATCTTGGAAATACCAAGACGCTGTGCGATTGGTGCGTAAATATCCATCGTTTCACGCGCTTTTTCCTTCTGCTTCTCAGGTGTCATGTATTTGAGCGTACGCATATTGTGAAGACGATCCGCAAGCTTGATCAGGATAACACGGATATCCTTTGCCATTGCAAGGAACATCTTACGAAGATTCTCTGCCTGAACCTCCACTTTATCCGCATCATAAGAGAGCTGTCCTAATTTGGTAACACCATCTACCAGAAGAGCAACCTCATCTCCAAACTCCTGTGCAATCTGTTCATCCGTCATAACAGTATCTTCCACAACATCATGTAAAAGTCCTGCAACGATCGTCTCCTTATCCAGCTCTAACTCCGCTAAAATAATCGCAACACACAATGGATGGATGATATATGGCTCGCCGGACTTTCTTGCCTGTCCCTCATGTGCATCCCTCGCAACATGATATGCTTTCTCGATCAGCGATATATCTGTCGATGGATGATACTTTCGCACGCTGGCGATCAGTTCGTCATATAGTTTTTCCGGACTCTCAAACTCTTTCATCGGCTTGATGTTATCGTCCTCTTCTTTTACTTTTTTTTGCAGATCCAGTGATTCTGATGAAAAATCCGCCATGTGCCTCACCCACTTTATCCCTTTTTTAGTAGTTTATATTATATTTTATTTTTATGGAAAATGCAACGTTTATTGATGATATCATGCCCCGCTTTTGCTTATGGTATAGCGTTTCATGCATTTTCCGTCCAGATCCATTTCCTCCCGGAACATAAATCCCAGTTTTTCTGCCAGACATTCCGATGCTTTATTTCCTTTCTGGATCAGACAGTTTAATTTATCGAATTCAAGAAAATTCCATGCGTAACCGATCACAGCAAGACAGACCTCTGTTGCATATCCTTTTCTCTGATACGATACGTCGATCATATATCCAAGTTCCGGCTCTCCGTCACATGCCTCACGATTTTCAATACCGACACGCCCGATCAGCTTTCCCGTCGCCTTTTCGATCACGACCCACATGCCGTACCCATAAAGGCGGTACATATAGTTAATATACGACCGCTGATACTCTTTTTCCTTTTCGTATTCATACAGCGGGTCTAAATATTCCGTCATTCCCTCCCCGGCATACAGTGCAAACAGGCTGTCTAAATCATCCAGCGTGATCTCCCGCACGATGCAGCGTTCTGTCGTGACGATCGTCCACGGAATACCATGTTTACGTTCATACGCACGAAGCAGAAACGTTTCATCCACTTCCTCAAGACCTTCGATTAACATAACCGCAGCCTGCATTCCCTGTTCTTCGATTCCCTCCGTCACTTCATCTGTGCTGTCATTACAATTCACGTTCTGACTACCAATTTCTGTAATCACATCGTCCGGTACTTCTCCTGTGCTCTCATTCTCTGCTCCGCCCGGTCCGATATATCCCAGCGTTGCCATTCCAAGCTGATCCATATTAGAAATAATGTGCCCATCTGTAGAGATGAGCACACTTTCTTCTGGCGGGAACAGAGAAAACTCTGCTCTGCGATTGGCATTATTTTTCCCTGTTACCACCAGTTTCAGATCCGGTTCCGGTCTGATATTCTGTTTTAAATAATCCAGTTCCCGCTCCGGGAGTCTGTCTGCTATTATAAATCTTAATTCCGGCATCGTATTTCACATTACCTCAATCGCTTATTCTAAGGTATCCTCTTCTGTATCCGGTTCCGGCACGACCGGATCTGTGGCATAATCATATTTGATATCATCATATCCCCATCCGGCAATGATATCTTTTGGTTTGCCATCTACCATAACTGTTTTATAGGTCGTTATTCTTACAAAATAGCGTTTGCCCTTGGTAAGTCCCTTGATCGTATATTTTAATTTATTGCTGTTTTTGATCTTGATCAGATGGATATCTTTTTCCGGTGTCGAATAAAAACCACCTTCTCCATCCGTATACTGGATCATATAACCGGTAATCTGCTCTTTGGTCTTCTTTGGTACATTCCAGCTTACCGTAGCAGAATTTGACGTCATCACCAGATCATTCAGCATTGCATTCTGCGGTGCGATCGTAAACTCCCGGATGATCGTTCCGCGGAAATCACCTTTTAATTTAATCTGAATACGATGTACTCCGATACTCCTGCAGTCTGTCAGATATTTTACGGAATAATTCTTTTTCGGAACCGTCTTTCCGGTATAATTACGTTTTACCGTTACTGCAGGTTTATGTTTCTTTCCGTCGTAGACATAAGTTGTCTCTCTCTGCCAGTTATCATCCGCAAGACACACATACAGGCTGGTTGACTGTACTAGCGGCCATTTGTTTTTGATGGAACGGTTATTTTTAAAAGTAGACTTTTTAATTCCAGGAATCTGTGTCCATGAACTTAAGTCTGTATAGGAGAGAAGATTCTTCGTCTTATCCAAAGACTCCTTTGAATCGATCACTTTAAATGTATTATATATTTTACGCTCTCTGCCATTGATATCGCGAAGTCCCCAGTAAAAGCCCTGATCCACATCCGACTGCGGTTCGGTATCTCTCGCATAGATAAAGGATTCGATCATCTTATTGCCTTCGCTGATATAGTAAGCATACGCATATGTTGCTGCCTGCAGCTCTTCTCCCTGTGTCGAATTGAACGCCTGCTCTGCAAGCATGATCGTTGCATCTTTGCCGATCTTCTTTTTTACATATTCCGTCAGGACAGAAATATTTTTCATGGTAATGATCGTGGAATCCACACCACTGCCTGCTAAAGAGTCATCCCAGAATTTTGGCTCCACAAGTCCCTGTGAATATGCATGATATGCAATGTTTGGACAGATCTTACCCTGCGCTTTCAGTTTCGAATAAAATGTGTCCAGTGTCTTCTTCGTCGAGAAAAAGCTGTTTCCGCCTCCATCGACATCCTGATTCCAGTTATAATCAAGGCTGATATATACCTTTGAATGGCTGCTGACACTCTTTGTGGCATTATATGCAATGCGGAATGCCCGCGCATAATCATCCATATACGCACTTAAGCTTTTTCCGCCCGCATAGTTCCAGTCATAAGGGCTGTCAACCTCATTTCCTAAGATCCATCCGGACACCAAATGCTGTTCATTGCCAAATTTCTCTGCCATGTAACTCATAAATGCTTCCCAGGTACGGCATCCTGCTGCTGATGTTGTCTTAATGGAAGAGAATATTTTTCCACCGCCATAACTCATTTTGCCCGCCTGGCCTTTTGCGTCTTTGCCAAGAAGCAGGATCACATATACTTTGGATCCATCGTCAATATACTGACGCACCTGATCCTGCAGCCAGTTTATACGATCCCTGTCAAATGTATATTTTTTTCCGCGGTATTTATACACCTCTTTATTTCCGCAGTCTTTGTTTAAAATTTCTTCAATTGACCAGTTTAAGACAACATGCTGTGTACGAAGCTTTTTTACGGATGTATGGTCTGCCCAGTCCGGCTGCAGTCCCTTTTTAGAGGTAGTCTTTACGCCGGTTCCGGTGTAGGATGCTAATACTTCCGGATTGGTAATGTACTGTGCACCGCTTATTGCTGCATATTTTTTCCCTTTTTTGTATGCAGCCACAAATTTCTGACAAAGCATACTGCTTTTATATTTTACGGAAAATGTAACTGTACCTTTCTTAAAGTTGGCCGAAGCCACCGGTTTTCCGGTAAGCTTTGCATTCTCTTTTACATTGGCATCCACCGAAAACAGGTAAAGCTTGTTTCCCATTCCTTTCTGTTTTCCGGCAACTTTTGCTTTTACTGTCACCTTGCTGCCACCGGAATTTAGTTTACAGGATACTAACTGTACCGGCTTTCCAGCTGCATAAACCTCTGTCTGTGCACCGGGAAAAAGCCCTGCTGCCAGGATTGCAACGAGACAGATACAAATGATTTTTTTTAATATTTTCATAACTTACATTCCCCTGTGATTTATCTATCGTGTACTGCACCTACGAGTTCTTTGATATCTTTTACCTGATAACGCTCCATATAATCGCGGATTCCGTCAACAATCTCCATGGTTACCTGTGGATTGGTAAAGTTTGCTGTTCCGACAGACACTGCCGTTGCTCCCGCAAGGATCATCTCGATCGCATCATCTGCATTCATGATCCCGCCCATACCAACGATCGGGATATTTACCGCCTGTGCGGTCTGATATACCATGCGCACTGCAACCGGATGCACGGCAGGACCTGACATGCCGCCCGTTCTGTTTGCCAGTGCAAACGTGCGTCTGTGGATATCGATCTTCATTCCTGTCAGCGTGTTGATCAACGATAAACCGTCCGCACCGCCGGCTTCTGCCGCACGCGCCATCTCCGTGATGTCTGTTACATTCGGTGAAAGTTTCATGATGACAGGCTGTTTTGCATGCGCCTTGATCTCTCTTGTGATATCTTCAACCATCTTTGGATTCTGTCCAAAGGCAATTCCGCCCTCTTTTACATTCGGACAGGAAATATTGATCTCTAAAAGATCGACCGGCTGATCGGCAAGTCTGTCTACAACTTCAACATATTCCGCAGTTGTGTGTCCACATACATTGACAACAATTCTGGTATCATATTTTTTTAAAAACGGAATATCACGCTCGATAAAAAGATCGATACCCGGATTCTGAAGTCCGATCGCATTTAACATACCGCCATACACTTCTGCCACACGTGGTGTCGGATTTCCCTCCCATGGCACATTTGCAACACCTTTTGTCACAACAGCACCAAGACGGTTCAAATCCACAAACTCCGAATATTCTTCTCCGGCGCCAAACGTTCCGGACGCAGTCATGACCGGATTATTTAATGTCACTCCACATAAATCTACTTTCATGTTCATTAGAATTCTACCTCCTGTGCAAGAAATACCGGTCCCTCTTTACAGATTCTCTTATTTTTTACATTGCTGTGTGCATCTTTTTCTTTTGACTTGCACACACAGGCAAGGCAGGCACCGATTCCACATGCCATACGCTCTTCCATGGAAATCCAGCATTCGATATTCTGCTCTGCCGCGTATTCTTTGATCGCACGAAGCATCGGTGTCGGTCCACAGGCATAGATGATATCTGCGTCTAATCCATTCTCACGGATCGCATCCAGGACATTTCCTTCCGTTCCGGCACTGCCATCCTCCGTTGCAATATAGATCTGTCCGCGATTCCGGAAATCCTCTAATAAAAACAGTTCATCCCTGAATCCAAGCACGATCTTTTTCTCGCAGTCTAACTCTTTTGCGAGTTCTAACATTGGCGGGATTCCGATTCCTCCACCGATCAGAAATGCCTTTTTGTTTTTCTGTGGGAATCCATTTCCAAGCGGTCCTACCACTTTTAACTGCATACCGGTGCGCATACCGGAAAATTCTGCGGTTCCCTTTCCTGCCACACGGTATACCAGACGGATGGCGCCGTCTTTTCTGTCGATCTCACAGATACTGATCGGTCTTGGAAGCAGTCTGCTTCCCTCATTACAGTAAACAGAGACAAACTGTCCTGCCTTTGCATGTGCTGCGATATTCTCTGTGCGAAGCCACATGCTGTAAATGTCATCCGCGATCTCTTCCTGCCTGATGATGATCGCAGTTTCCTCAAATTTTGTACCCTTTGTCTGCATGAATTTTCTCCTTTTATTAACCGCTTTTCTTATTCTTCATATACAATGTGACCGCCAACGATCGTCATTTTTACTTTTCCAGTCACGGTTCTGCCGTCAAACGGTGTATTTCTTCCTTTGCTGGCAAATTTATTTTTATCAATCTTATAAGTCTCATTTGGATCAAAGATCACAATATCTGCTGTCTTTCCCGGTGCAATATCACCCTTATCGATTCCAACGATCTTTGCCGGATTGTAGCTCATTTTTTCTGCCATCTGCATCGGTGTCAGATAACCGCCAAGTACCAGTTCTGTATAGGTTAAGCATGCTGCGGTTTCAAGTCCGACGATTCCAAACGGCGCATTCTTCATGGAGGTATTTTTATCTGCAAATGTATGCGGTGCATGATCGGTAGAAATCACATCCATAATATTGTCACGAAGTCCCACTCTTAGTGCCTCCACGTCTTTTTTAGTACGAAGCGGCGGGTTCATCTTAAAATTAGTATCTGCATCCGCATCCGCAGCAATCACATTCTTTTCCACATCCATTTCCGGTGCGATCTTGCGGATATCATCAGAAGTCAGTGTAAAATGATGCGGGCATACTTCAGCGGTAACTTTTACATTCTTCTGCTTTGCAAGATCGACCATCATGACGGAATCTTCCGTCGAGCAATGACATAAATGAAGTTTTGCCCCGGTGTCGTGGCTTAGCATGATATCTCTTGCAACAATGATATCTTCTACGGAATTGGTGATTCCCTTTAATCCAAGCTCTCTTGCATGCTCATCCTCATTCATGACACCGCCATTGACAAGATTTTTATCCTCACAATGTGCAAGTACCACAATGCCCAATTTTGCAGCTTTTTCCATCGCCTCGCGATATAACTGGGCGTTCATGACGGATTTTCCGTCCTCACTGATTGCAGGGATTCCAGCCTTTACCATTCCCTCAATATCCGCAAGTTCTTTTCCTTCCTGGTTCTTTGTCACGGCACCCACCTGTAATACATTTACAAGTCCGACCGTTTTTGCCTTATTATGCACATAATTTACAACATCCGGATTGTCAACAACCGGTTTGGTGTTCGGCATTGCAAGAATCGTTGTATATCCACCGTGTGCTGCTGCGCGGCAGCCTGTTTCGATCGTTTCCTTTTCCTCAAATCCCGGATCACGCAGATGCACATGCATGTCAATAAATCCCGGCATGACAAAACATCCCTTTGCATTGATCTTCCGGTCTGCTTTCTCTTTGATCCCTTTTGCAATCTTAGAAACAACACCATCTTCCACCAATACATCTGCAACTTCATTCATCCCTGTGGCAGGATTGATCACCTGTCCATTTTGAATTAATATTGTCATAATTTCTCCATTCCGAAGCACGCTTTCATCGCTTCTGTGCAAAATTTTGTCTGTATTCTGTCAAATTTTATATCAGTGTACCATATGCAAAAATCTTCGTAAACACAAAGCCTCTATAAACTGCCATAGATTTCCGGCGTGACATAGGCGCGGATAAAAATGCCCTCCGGTCGGTACTCTTCCTCTAAAAGTTCTCCACTCTTTCTGATCTGCTGTAAAATTCCCGCATCCTGATAAGCGATCGTGCGCTCCACTAATATTTTATTATCCCGCAGCAGCGTACAGAAAAGTTCTTTTAACTCCTCTAAACCGGTTTCCTCTTTCGCAGAGATCGCTAATGTATGATCCGCCTTAAAATCACGTAACGGTTCCCCGTCTGTTACCTGATCCTGTTTGTTAAACAGCGTTATGATCGTTTTTTCTTTGATATCGAGCTGGTAAAGTGTGTCATACACGATATGCATCTGCTTATCGCGCTGTGGATTGGAGGCATCCACCACATGCAGAATATAGTCCGCATATTTTGCTTCCTCTAAAGTACTCTTAAACGCTTCGATCAGATGATGTGGCAGCTTCCTGATAAAACCAACCGTATCTGTCAGAAGTATTTCCTGTCTGCCCGGCAGCTCTAAGACACGAGTTGTCGGATCTAAAGTAGCAAACAGCTTATCTTCCTCTAACACGCCCGCGCCTGTTAAGTGATTTAACAGTGTTGACTTTCCTGCATTGGTGTATCCGACAATCGCAGCCACAGGTATCTGTTTCTTTTCTCTCTGGGCACGCGTGATTTCGCGGTGTTTACGCACTTCTTTTAATTCGCGGTTCAACTGGGCGATGCGGTCTTTGATAAGACGCCTGTCCATCTCTAACTTTTTCTCACCCGGTCCTCTTGTACCGATACCACCACCAAGCCTTGACATTGACCTGCCAAGTCCGGTCAGACGGCTGAGTCTGTATTTTAACTGCGCTAACTCAACCTGGATCTTTCCTTCACTTGTTGTCGCCCGCGCCGCAAAAATATCAAGAATAATAAGTGTCCGGTCCATGACCTTCGTGTCTAACATCTGCTCTAAGTTTTTAAGCTGTGCCGGTGACAGCTCATCATCACAGACAATACCTGTTGCCCCCAGCTCTGCGATCATGTCTGCGATCTCCTGAACTTTTCCGGTTCCGACATAGGTGCCCGGATGGATCAGTTCGCGTTTCTGGATCAGAGTTCCAACGGTAACCGCTCCGGCAGTCTTAACGAGTTCTGCTAACTCTGCAACAGAATCCTCCGCATCGTCTCCCTCCTGTTCACTGACACCTACTAAGATGACGCGTTCTTTTACCTCTTCTATTTTAATGGGTTCTGGCATGTGTTCCTCCCTTGCTGTCTCTAATTCTAATTTCCTGTATCCTGTGAAGAACTGTCTCCCGCAGTATTATCCCCTGTCGAATCACTCTGTGCTGAACGATTCTCCG
>OGWR01003287.1_pt1 | contig 10531 bp, 6 predicted proteins | sample 1576061 | NCBI WGS metagenome assembly OGWR01 (sample SAMEA3541511, study PRJEB24748) | human gut metagenome | biome: human gut; feature: human-associated habitat; material: faeces | place: China | collected 2012 | reverse complement strand
GACCGTCACTTCTTTCCTCCACGAAAATCTTCGAGGACTGCGTCGTGCTATGGGTTCCACAAAATTTGAAAAACAGCTCATCAAACAGATGAAACGTTCCGGCACCGTAGCCATGTGCCGCCTCGACAACAACACTGTACTCGAAAAAGGACTTTATTACTATCAAGGCAACGACTTTGCCAGCGAACTGGTTTACAGTATTTCTCGTCTCTGCGAACCTTGCCTGGAACATACCGACAACAACTTCAACCCATTGGATGCCATTCAGAAAGGTGAATTCAGCGATGTTGCCGAAGATATTACATATCTGATTCAGCAATGCCGTAAGAAAATGGAAAACAACGAGTACAACAATCTGGAAGAAGAAATCCGCCGTGCCAACGACCTCAACGGACAGCTTTCGCTATTGAAACGTAAGGAACTGCAACGTATCCAAAGCCAATCAGGAAGCATCCGGGTTAGCATGGTATATCTCACGATGGTTCAGGAAGCACAGAACGTAGTCACTTACACCATCAACTTAATGAAAGTAAGCCGTAAATTCCAAATGGAGACTGAAATGCCGTAAAGGCTGGAAACGATAACGTTCTTCACTGGAAAAAACGAATGATAACTCGAAAGGAAAGGACTGTTTGATAAACCCTATTTATATAAGTGAGGGTATGTCAAACAGTCTTTTCTTTTTAGAAAGTGGTTTGATAAAAAAGCTCTGTTCTTTAGCATTTGATTTGATAAAATTGTATATTTATAGTCGGTAAGATATTTGAGACGATTTAAAATGCAATGGTATAAAAATGAAATGAATGAAATATCAATTAGAAATAACCACTTTACTGGTTCCTGTCAATGTGCATCAGTTGTTTGAGAAATGTGAATGGCCCGAACTAAACAGTTTTGACAGAGAAATGGTTGAGAACTATTTCTCTGATTTGGTAAATGGTATTCAAACCGATGAGGCTTTGGACGATTGGACGCTGACCGTTGTCCTTTATATCGGCACTTATTTGGGAGCCAACCATATCAGTATCTGGAAACATGGAATCACCGATACGGTAACTAAAGAAAAAGTGCTGACGATAGGTATACCTCTTCCTTGTAGTAAAACCATTCGTTGGGGAGTGAAGAAGAAAGGACGTTTTACGGGTAAAATACCGGATGAAAGCTTTAGGAGGAATAACAGACTCCTTCCCGTCAACTTTGCAAAATATGATAATATGGGAACCTATATAGAAGATAATATCCGGATAGCCCTTTCGAACCTGTTTGAAGTTGGTTTTACCCTGAAAGGGTATAAAGTAAAGAAGCGGTGATAGTAGCTGAATCGTAAAAATAGGATAGATTTTAGTGGTATAGACAAGGAACTGACATTTCTGTATACTGCTGCAAAGAGTCTAAATTCTATAATCGACGACTCTTTGCGGCAGCTTTGTTTTTCTACTTTTCTATGAAAGTATTCAGAGAATGAGGTTGTAAGGTTACATTCAAATAGCGGGTACCTAGTTTCACGGTAAGCTCTTTGGCTTCTTCGTCGAAATTACCGGCTATCACCACTTGTTTCTTTTGTGGAGTCATGACGATCATTACCGGCATCCTGTCCCCTCTATCTTTATATGCCAGCACTTTCGAGCCGGGTGTTACATAATGGCTGTAATGTTTTACTGCATAATATTCGGGAGTGTAGGTCGCACTCCCCGTCTTTGAATCCACATGAATCAAAGCATTCTGTTTCCATCCCCATCCGCTGAAACCTCCGTCGTACAAAATGGCATTCCAGAAAGTATATTCTTCACAGCCATTGCCCAGATAATGATTCATTAGTCCGAAAGTGTGTTCGGCTGCTTTCCAGTCGAAAGAGCCCCAGCCACATTCACTTTCCGTTTGTACGTACTTGTATTGCGGATATTTGGCACGAAGTTTGGATAAAATCTGACCGCCTTCCCATTGGAGGCCGACCCCTTCTATTGTTTCCGGCATACGTGGGTCGGAAAGTACCTGATCGATCACCTCGTAGCGGTTGGTGTTGATTGTTCCTAAATATAACTTTACTTCCGGATGCTGCTTTTTCAGAGTAGGAGCGAGGTACTCTGTATTGAAGCGGATAATACCTTCTGCCGTCCAGGCACACCCCGGATAGTTGGTGTAACTCCATGATTCATTTTGGAACATAATCATGGAGATGGGGATACCTTGTTCCTTGTAAGCATCGATAAATTTGCAAAAGTAATTTGCATAGGTTTGCAGATAACGTGGGTCCTGGATAAAGTAATCATTTACAGCCAACTGTTGTGGAAATACCTGTGTGTTCTTTTCTTTACTATCCTCATAGAGAGCCACATCAGACAAAGGCGGCATCTGATTTTGATTACGGTCACTGCGAACTGAATAGTAGTGATTGATTTTCATCCAGGAAGGAGGCGACCATGGCGACATCCAGAAAGTCATATCCGGATTATACTGTTGTGCAGCTTTGATAAAAGGAATCAACGTCGTTTTATCCCGATTGATATTGAAATGCTTCAATTGGAAGTCACCGGATACTTCATCGCAACTGTACCAGTCGCGAGCGTAGTCGTTGGCATTCATGGAGAAGCGTCCCATGGTAAACTTCAGATCTCCTCCGGGAGCAAACAACTGTTGAAGAACAATCTCCTGTTGCTTGCGTGGAAGCATGTTGAGCGCATCCCATCCAAGTTCATTAAAGCATGTTCCCCAGGCCTTGAAGACAGTTCCATTCTCCGAACCATTGATTTCAAGTAGAGGAGTATGCCCGGTATTTGTCTGCAGCTTGACTTTAGACTGTTGCCATGTGTTATTTTCCGTACTGCTAATCCACTCGTAGGATTGCGCATTCATAGTACCCATTGACAGCGCAATGGCTAGACTACTAAATAAGGTGGTTTTCCTAATCATGTTTTTCCTGTTCTTATATTTTTTATATTACTGTTTAAAACAATCTCATACAGTATACTCAACTGTGCATCTTTAACAAGGATTGGTCTATTAATAAGTCTCTATGACAATAGCCGCTTCCGGCAATCCTTCTGCTGAAACAGTAAGAGTGATCGTCCCTTTTTCAGTATTTGGCTGAACGATAGCAATTGCTTTTCCCCGGAACGTTTTCGGCTTTAAGGAACGAAAGCTTCTCATATCATCCGCACTTCCATTACCTGCAGCAATGACGGCCCCTTTTCCGGCAGATTTAATTTCCAAAGGAACGGAGCAGTCAGGTATTAACTTTTCATTTTTATCCAATATTTCAACCTTTACATACGATAGGTCATTTTTATCTGCCTTTATTTTAGTATGATCGGCTGTCAAACGTATCATTGCCGGGATTCCGGTTGTGCAAAGTTCAGTCGATGTCGTTTCTTTCTTTCCTTTCAGGTTAACAGCCTTCAATTGTCCCGGTTCATAGGGAACCTCGAAAGAAGCCGTATAGGTATCGAGATTGACTTCCTTTTCTCCCAATAACCTGTTATTCAAATAAAGTCTTACTTTAGGGGAACGGCTATACACATGTACTACCATCGTTTCGCCTTCGTATCCTTTCCAGTTCCAACTAAGGAATTCGTTTTTCCATCCCCAGTAGTTGATGTCTTCCCTTTTTCCTTTGGCTACGGGAGGTTGTACAGCTAATGAAATATCACGTCTTTTCCAAAGAATGTCGCGATAATAAGATTGCGGTTTCTTGTCTCCGCAGAAGTCAATGTCACCACACCATGCATTATACCACGGCCACCCCATAAATTGCGGACTGTGCTCTCCCGGAGCAAGTTCGAGAGTATGTGCAAGACCGGCTTCACCCAGATAGTCGAGGGCAGTCCAGACAAAATCTCCAATCAGATAGGAATTCTTGTCGATCAGGTTCCAGTTTTGTGCTGCTTCTTTAGGCACCGATTCACTGCCGTACATAATCCGTTGCGGGAATCGTGCGTGATCTTTTTCATATTCCTTCCATTGATAATTATAGCCGGAGACATCCAGGTTCCGAAAAGCCCTTTCCGAATCCTTCTCCCAACTAAAATCTCTTCTGTCCCAAAACGAATTAACAGCGGCAGTAGTGGCGCGACTTGTGTCATATTTGTGAATGGTTGCAATCAATTTCCGGGCTATGATCTCTCCGGTGGGTTCGTCGGCGCGTTCAGCTATTTCATTGCCAATACTCCACATGATAATAGAAGGATGGTTTCTGTCTCTGCGTACCATGGTGGCTATATCGTGTTCACTCCATTCATCGAAGAATTGGTGATAATCTTGCGGGCGTTTTGCTTGTTGCCATTGATCGAATACTTCATCAATCACTAACAATCCCAATCTGTCACACGCCTGTAGAAAATACTCCGACGGTAAGTTGTGTGAACATCTGACCGCATTGAAACCATTTGCTTTCATTAACTCTACCTTGCGCTCTTCTGCCCTGTTGATAGCTACGGCACCCAACAAACCATTGTCATGATGCAAGCAACCACCTTTCAATTTTAGCGGTTTCCCATTTAATAGAAATCCTTTTTCAGCGGAGAATTCGACGGTTCGTATTCCGAAAGGAACGGTTATTTCATCAGATAGCTTTTTAGATTTCACGGATAGATGCGCAGTGTATAAACTAGGACTATCTACCGACCATAATTCCGGCTTTTTTATATCAAAAGTAAGGGAAATGGGGATATTGGTTTCACCGGATATATTGACTGGTTGAGTAGTGGAATAAACTTCTTCCCCCTGTGGAGAGAATATCTGAATCTTCAGATGGGCGGTCACTTTTTCTTTGCCAGAGTTATGTAGAATGGAGTGAAGATCAACCGTCGCTTTTTTACCTTCTACTTTGGAAGCATCTATAAAAGTATCCCATTCATCCAAATGTACTTTGTCCGTTTTCATTAGCCATACGTGTCGGTAAATGCCGGAACCGGCATACCACCGGCTGTTCAGACCTTCATTCACCACTTTGACGGCTATTGTATTCGGAACGCCGGGAGCGTTACAATATGGATGGATGTCGATTTTGAAAGGTATATATCCATAAGGATTAAAACAGGCTTTCTGTCCGTTTATCCAGACTTCTGTCTGGTTATAAGCTCCTTCAAAATAAAGGGAAATAATCTTATCGGCATCTTCCGGCTGTATGGTGAATTCTTTTCTATACCATCCTTCACCTCCTATGGTTTGTCCGGTATCTGCTCCGCCTACACTCATGCGCGAGAAAGGACCGATTGTTATACCTTCTCTTTGTATGGGCACAGGATCCATGCTCCAGTCATGAGGCAAGTCGAGCTCTCTCCATTGAGTGTCTTTGAAAGATGTTTGTTCGGCATTGGCAATGCAACCCCGGTAAAACTTCCAGTTCTCATTCATACTGACTTTGCGTTCCGATGCGAAATTTTCAGTGATAAAACAGGGTATTAACGCTAAAAGAGCGAGTAGCTTTACAGAAGATTTGAAGTAGTTATTCATCATTTCCTATTCTTTGTTTAATAATGGGCAAAGATAGGAGAGAGAGCGGTGATGTGCGGAATAGAAATGTAACAAGATACTGCAACAAATGTATCAAACTTCCTTTTCATAGGGATTAAACTTGTTTGTCCCGGCAGGAAAACGTATCTTTGTTGGTAAGAAAACTATAACCGCAAGTTCTGATTATAAAACCGGAACTTTTGATTATGTAATCAGAAGTTTCAGTTATAAAACCAGAACTTGCGGTTTTAGTTTGCCCTAAGGGAAAAAGAACTTTTCTTCTAGGGGAGAACAAGTTTTCTACCTATAGCAAGGATGTTTTCTATTAGTAATCAATATTTCAAATAAACTTTAGTACTATGGCAATGTATGTAATGGAAGAAATGCCCGATATTCATGGAACGGGCGAACAAGTACTTTATCCTCGGTTTGCAATGATGGATCAGGTTTCTACCGAGGAGCTGATACGTCAGATAGCATCCAGTAGTGGTTTTAATGTCGGAGATGTGGAAGGCGTAATTACACAGATAGGTATTGAGATGGCACATCAGATGGCAGAAGGCAAGTCTGTGAAGCTGGATGGCATCGGAACATTCTCTCCTTCGTTGGCGTTATGCAAAGATAAAGAACGCGAAAAGGCCGGAGAGGGTGAAACCCATCGTAATGCACGAAGCATTGTGGTGGGAAACGTGAACTTTCGTGTAGACAGGAAAATGATGAGGCGTATCAATGGAAGATGTCTGCTGGAAAGAGCTCCGTGGAAGTCGCAACGTTCTTCACAGAAGTATACACCGGAGCAACGACTAGCATTGGCTGTTAGATATCTGGAGGAACATCCTTTTCTGACGGTCTACGAATACCGGAAACTGACAGGGCTGTTGCGTACAGCGGCTACCAATGAATTGCGGCAGTGGGCGTATACACCCGGTTCCGGTATCGGGATTGATGGTAGAGGAACACATCGGGTGTATATAAAGAAAACATAATTCATTATATTTGTATGATGATACGTTGAGAATTGGAATAAAGAGCATTGGGGGGAATTGCGGTGAGGGTGCTTTTCTTCAGGGACATGCTTGAGTGATAACTAAAATTAATAAAAATGGGGAATTTGATTTCATTTATGAAGGAAGTAGCTGAAGGGCTTCGAAAAAGTGGGAACTATGGAACTGCTCATGTTTACAGGAGTAGCATGAATGCTATCATTGCATTTAACGGGAGCAGGAATCTGCCGTTCAAGAAAGTGAATCAGGAGTTTCTTAAAAGCTTTGAAACGTATTTGCGGGAAAAGGATTGTAGCTGGAACACAGTTTCAACCTATATGCGTACGTTGAGGGCGGTATACAACCGTGCGGTTGACCGTCGGATGGCGTCTTATATACCGCATCATTTCCGGTATGTCTATACAGGAACACGTGCCGACAGAAAGCGTGCATTGGAAAAGGAGGATATGGAACGGTTGATGAAAGAGCTTCCCAAACAAATTCATCAGGGAAGAGGAGAATTACAACGTACGCGCGCGTACTTTTTCTTAATGTTCATGCTTCGTGGTATGCCGTTCGTAGATCTTGCGTATCTTAAAAAGCAGGATATAGTGGGGAATGTACTTACTTATCGTCGTAGAAAAACCGGAAGACTTCTGACCGTGACGCTTCTGCCGGAAACTATGAAACTGATGAAAAAGTATATGAATACCGATTCTGCTTCTCCTTATCTTTTTCCCATACTGACTGGCGGAGAGAGTACCGAAGCTACCTACAGGGAATATCAGATAGCTTTGCGTAATTTTAACTATCAGCTTCTGTTGTTGAAACAAGTACTTGCATTGACTTCTGATTTAAGCTCATATACGGCTCGGCATACTTGGGCTACAATGGCATATTATTGCGAGATACATCCAGGCATTATTTCAGAGGCGATGGGACATTCATCCATTATCGTCACAGAGACTTATCTAAAACCTTTTAAGAATAAGAAAATTGATGAAGCGAATGTGACGATCCTATCTTCGCTGAAAAGGAACTATGTTTGTGGCAAGTAGCTGATTGATAGTGCTGTTACTTTGTAGGTAACGGGAAGAAAAGACGCTGCAAATATGAGCATATTTCTTAAAACATCCAAACAAAATCGTACATTTTTTCTAATAAACTACTCAAAATAGGAATAAACACAGAAGAACACGTGGATTCTTTGTCTTAGAGCTTTGTTTACGTCTAAATTTTGCAATAGATTTCCCGCCCCTCTACTTTTTCTCATAAGTAGGGGTAAGAAGATTCGTCATATATCGTATTATTTTCTAGTATAGACTACTCCAAAAGAGCAGGCACAAGGGTTTTCCCGTTACCTACAAAGTAACGGGAAGAGGGGGAGTGAAGCGAAATAAATCATGAATTAGTACAAACAAATTTTTTATTTATTAATTGTATAACATTTAATTTACTTTTATGAGAAAATGGACGTATTTAGTCGCAACCTTGCTCATGGCAGGTACGACGGCGACATTCACGGGATGTATTGATACCGATGAACCGGAAGGCATTGCAGAACTTAGGGGAGCAAAGTCTGAATTTATCAAAGCTCAAGCTGCAGTTGAGCTTGTAGAGGCTGAATTGAGAAAAGCACAGGTTGCAGAGCAAGAGTTAGTTAATGCAGGTTTGGCACTTCAGAATAAGTCTGCAGAAATTGATTTGCAGTTGCATGAACTGGATATTCAGTTGAAGCAACTCCTGATTGAAAAGGAAGAAGCTGCTACTGCACAAGCAAAAGCAGAAGCGGAAGCTGCCATTGCAAAAGCGGAAGCTGACAAAACTAAGTGGGAAAATGAAAAGGCATTGATTGTTGAGCAGTATAAGGAAAAAATGCTTCTTGCCGAAACTGCCACTGCTAAAGCACAGGAAGCTTACAAACAAGCTATGGAACAGATTGAAGCTTCCAAGTTATTGCTGACAGATGAGGAACAAGCTCGTTTGAATGGTGTACAAGCGCAAGTTGCCTATGCAAAACAAGCAATGGACAAGGCAATGTATGGATATTCAACAACTGTTATCAAAAGAATTCTGTCATCGGAAGTTGCAAATTCCACTACTACTACAAATCCGGATGAAAGCACGGAGACTAATTCTTCTACGACTAAGTATTATGTTTATCTTATTACTGAAGATCCTACCCAGTCTGCGGATGGCTATAAAGCCGGTAGCTTGAAAAAACTTCAGGAGCAATTAGCTAACTATTCTGATATAGTAGCTGATAATAATTTAGAAGCGGTTTTGGATAATGCATTGAAAAATGCAGAATTTGCTTTAGAAATGACGCAGAAGTATGCTGATAACTTGAAAGCTATCTTGGATAATGAGTATACTACTGTTGCAGATTGGGAAGCAGAAGTCAAGAAGCTGGAAGAAGAAATTGCTGCTGCAAAAGTCAAGGAACAACAGTATAATATTGAAAAAGGCAAGTTGGAAGTTGCTAATCCTAAACTGATGTCTGACTTGGAAGCTACTAGCAATAAGTTGGAGACTGCTAAAAATAACCAGAACTCTAACAAGAACAAAGCTAAAACAGCTGCAGCTTATTCTAAGAAAGTAGAGGCTGAAAGTGTAAAGAAAGGATTAAATGATGCAATACCTAATGGAACAACTGTTGCAGGTTATAATTCTTCTACTGGTACTTTTGCTTATGTTAAAGGTATACAAGTTACTGAAGCACAAAGTCAGATTGAGGGTTGGGTTAAGCTGATTGATAAGGCTACTAAAGGTGTTGATTTGGAAAATATAGAATGGGCCAAACCACAATTGGCTACAGCTCTTGCAGCACAAAAAGAAGCAGAAGAGAACTATACTAAAGATTATAAAGCATGGGAAGATGCAATGGCAGCTTATGATGAAAGTCTGAAAATAGATTTGGAGAAATCAGAGGCAGCCGCTAATGCTGCAATAAAGAAATATAATGGACTTAAACCAGAAGATAGAAAAAAAGAAGCTAATATTGATGCTGTAGCTGCGGCTTTAGTTGCATACTATAAGGATGCATTGGCTAAAGAAGCACAAGTTACTAAGGCAACTGCAACAAAAGGAAGTGATACGAAAAAAATCTCTGCTTGGTTGATAGCAGACGCTGATAACTTTAAAAAAGTTGTTGGAGTAGATTTAGGCTTTATCACTTGGGATGCTGGTGACATTGCTACTGCAAATGAAATTAGTAAAGAAAATATTGGAAAATTAATAGATGTAGAGCAAGATTCCAGTGTAAAGACTCCATTGGAAAAGTGGAAATCTGCTTCTTCTGCTGTATTTAGCGATAATTTCAATTCAGGTAATAATCCAAGAAGATTGCCAGTATCTAAGGACGAAGTAATAGCTGCGGCTGGTGGTAATCATGTAGACGCCTTGAAGAATGATTATGGTTCTCTTGGTAAGATGATTTGGGCAACAGCAGAAACAGCTAGTCTACAGGCTATAATTGATCAGGTAGAAACTTACAAAGCTTTGAAAGAAGCATTTACTGCTCAAAAAGTTGTAGAACAGACTACTCAAGATAAAGCAAATGCTGCTTTGGCGGATGCTGTAGATAAAGCTAAGAAAGCTAACGACGAAGCTCAGGCTGCTTATGATAAAGTATTTAAAGAAGTAAATGATAATATTGCAACAGTACAAAAAGAATACGGCAATAACGAAATTATCAAAGGCAAGATTGAAACGGAAATCACTGTTTATTTGAATAATAACTTTACTAATGGTGATTTAGGTTCTTTGGAAGCTATCAAGAATTTGGTTAAGCAAGAACATATGATTGCTTTGGCAAATGTCACTGCCGCTAAGGCCGATGTTGCTAAAGCTAAGAGAAATATAGAGAAATTAGCGGCAGGTACTTATACTGATACAGATTATATTACTGAATCATTGGTAAGTATTCAGGAAAAGATCAAAGTAAAACAGGCTGAATATGATGCTGCCAAGGCAGACTATGATACTGCAAGCGCTCAGTTGAAAGCACTTCTTGCTATCTTCTTGAAATAATTCCCTAACTACGTAAAAGTAACAAGATGATAAAAAAACTATGCACATTACTTTTGCTGACCTGT
>OGWR01003280.1_pt1 | contig 10544 bp, 15 predicted proteins | sample 1576061 | NCBI WGS metagenome assembly OGWR01 (sample SAMEA3541511, study PRJEB24748) | human gut metagenome | biome: human gut; feature: human-associated habitat; material: faeces | place: China | collected 2012 | reverse complement strand
TTTGCACGCGCGGCAGTCGGCATGGTGCTGGTAGGTATGGGCTGAAACCCAGCTGGCTCCCAGATTGGTAAGTTCAATGGACGCTCCGGAAGCATTAGCCAGCCGGAACAGATAAATGGATTCTCCCGATGGAGTATATCCCCAATGTGTAATAGCGGTATTCATGATTTACTTATTTGATGTGAACCTTTTGTTTAATATTCTTAACCTGCCCAGTTCTCCCTGTCCAAATTACGGTAACTGATGGCTTCGGCCAAATGTGAAGGTTGAATCCACTCCATATTTTCCAGATCGGCAATAGTACGTGCCACTTTTAATATACGGTCGTACGCGCGTGCAGAGAGATTGAGACGTTCCATCGCGTTTCGTAGCAGAGAAAGTCCTTTGTCATCCGGATGTGCATAGATGGATAGTAGTTTGCTGCTCATCTGCGCATTACAGTAGATACCGGGGTAATCGGCATAACGCTGTTCCTGTATCCGGCGTGCCCGAATCACTCTTTCCCGAATGACGCTGCTTGCTTCTCCTTGCCGCTGGTCGGATATCTTATCAAAAGGTACAGGAACGATTTCTATTTGGATATCTATACTATAATACATTTTGTAGGGCTATTTATTTTAAATATTAATATTCACTTTCTTTAGAAGTGAATATTAATGTTATGTTTAACTTGTTTATAATCAATGTATTAAACTTAAAGTGCCATAAATCCTCTAGGAAGTATATTCACTTATGGGATAATGCCTATAATATTGAATATTACAATTACTTCTTAGGAAGTGAGATTTCATATTTCAACAGAGTTTTTTCAATGTTAGACATCATTTCATAATCTACATTGTCTTTGCGATAACTATAGACATACCTTTTAATACTATTTTTATTCTCCTTTTTGATTTCTGAATTATATGGAGTGCCATTAATATAATTAACTACTTTAATAATAGTATCTTCATCCACCTTATCTTTCAGCATATAATAGATAATACCACACTTCTCTTTCAGTGTGGTTTCGTCCTTCACAGTTGGAGTTGTAATTATATCCATATTATCCATACTATCTTCTAACTCATTACTGGGTTTTATATAATACCGTCTAAACAAGTCCTCTCCATAATACGGAGATTTGGCTAGTTCGTCATTTTCATTTATTGGAATTTCAATATTTATATCTTCATAAATAATATGTTTTCCTCTTATAAAATTGGACTGGTCAAGATTTCCACCTATTCCCCTTCTTATCATCTCGTCAGTTATGGCGTACAAGCTAACATCCAACATATCTCCTTCATAACAGTTATCATACTTGAGAGTGATGAAATCCAAAAAGAAATCTTGCATCTTATTAATTGGGAATGAAAAGTCATTCTCATTCGTTGTCACAGCAATAGCACCATCATTTAAAATAAACTGCTCAAGGAGATTCATTGCAAATTGAAATAAGGAAATAGTTTGGTTTATTTCATACTCAAAAACTAAAAAGGGTACAATAACCCAAACATCATACTTCTTTTGATTATATTTCCTCCAACCTATTAATATTTCTGTAACCTCTTCCTTCCATAGCATTAATTTAGCTCGCCTTAGTGGCATGGAGGACTGTTTAAGAGTTAATAGAGCTATTAAATTATAAATATCTTCATAATCATTATCAGTCCCATGATAGAAGATACCATATACTAATTGGTATAAATCACCTCTATAACAAGACTTGGTTATAAAATCGGTATCTGTAATATATTTCCGTTCTTTCGCCATTTTTTTTTGTTTGGATTTAAATTTAAGCACAAATATACTGATTATTAGAGATGTATAGAACAATATACAGCATTTATTTAATATTGGATTTTATATGGATTAAGAACTGGACTATCCAAAATGAATCCAAATTGTAGCTTCCAGTTAATTCACATACCTTTGCAACGTCAATGAGAGACAAGGTGACATTGTGGAACTTATATAATCTACCTTAAAATGTAAGTGAAGCAATTTTAATTAATAGCTGACAATCAGCTGAGGTAGATTGGTTAATATTCTATGTCTCTCATAACTTGAATAACTAAAATAATTAAAAACTAAATAAAATGGAAAAAGTAAATATTAATGACTTGCAATTAGCAGTTTTGGGTAGTAATCGTGAAGTTAGAGTTACTAAGGAGTTTAAGAAATCTATTAAGGCCAAAGGAGTACTTATGCCGCTTATATTAGTAAAAGCTATAGATATAGACGAAAGTATTGAGCTGCGTAATATTAGAACTAATGAGATTATAACGGATAGAAATGGATATTATGTTATAATTGACGGACAGCATAGAACAGTAGCTACGCTTCAAATCATTTCTGAAGAAGAAGATAAGGCAGAGAAAAGTAAAATAGAGATAAGGAAATGGGAAAAGAAGAAATTAGGGCAGAAGGATGCTGATTCTAAACCTATTGAATATCACCCCCAATACTTGCCTATTGTAAAGTATGAAGTTATTAGCATGGATGAAATAGGCAATCTCAATGACTATATAATTGAGATTAATAGCCAATCTCGCAAGTGGAGTGATGCTGACTACATTAATCATGCACACAAGACTAAGAGGGATGATAATTTAATTAAAACAATCCACTACTTTGCTAGTAGGTATAGTTTTCCCACTACTTCTATCAGCCTCATCCTCTGTAATAATAAAGAATCTTATACTAGTAAGGCATTGTCAAACTATGTCAATCATGGTATTGCGATACGCCATGCAAATTATGAACGAGCTATTCGATTGTATATTTATTTGCGAAAGAAAAAGTTTACTAATAAATTTTTGAAAAAACGCTATTTATTAGAGCTTTTGAGTAAAGAATGTGCAAATGGAGGTATTGACCAGATTCTACATAGAATGGAGTATTTAAACGAATCAGATGTTCAAAAGATGTGTAATCTTAGTGGAAGTGATATTGAGAGTAATATATATGCAATACTCGATGCTGCCTATGGCATGAATAAGGGTAAAATAAAAAAAGACGTTCTCTCCAATTACCTTGCGTTAATTAGCGTAGATGAAATTCAGCTCTTTTTAAATGGGGAATACCCCAAAGAGGGTGAAAATATTAACAATAGCAATACCAATACAGAAAGTAATGATGATACAGAAAACAGCACCAATACGGAAATCAACGCTGGTGCAGAAATGGAAGTTAGCGGTAGTTCTACAAAAGAGATGAAGAATAGTGATATTTCAGAGAATAATATCAGTCTAGTCGATAACAATGTTGATGAAGAATATACCGATATTGCTGCTAGAATACCACTCGCAAACAATGCGGTAAAGGCTATTAGTACTTCCACAGACTAGTTCTTACATAGAATTAAAGGCAACTGCTATAAGTTGCCTTTAATATCCTATTTATTAACATGTTATTACTTATAATTAGCCGATTTTCCAATGAGTTGTAGACCATTGTCAGAATAGTCAAACAAATGGACACCAGCGTATATTCTATCACCATCAGTGATATTAAGCCAAACTTCCCATTTTTCAATATCTTCAACTTCATCGAGAGGATTCTTTTTATTATCAATGAAACCATCTTCAATTAATAATTCTTTAAACTCTCTTTTGAATGACTTATGTGTGTAATCACCATAATCAACATACCCTCCAGTATGTGTGAATAATGTAATGGATATTTGAGTTGAGGCTATCGTCACTTTGGGAGTAATGCACTTTACATCTGCTTTAAAATTATATTCATAGATGTATGTTAGAAATTCCACAAATTTTTCTTTTGTCATAGTATCTTATTTTTTAGATTGGTTCGCAAAGATAATAAAAAAGGAGATATAGCACTATACCTCCTTGTTGTTTGTATTGTTATAATGAAGAACTCTTAATTATGAAGCCGATAATAGGTTATAGTACCATTCATAACATGAGTTTCTGTATACCCTTTTCCTTTTAATTCAACAAAAGTAAAATCTATAAATTCAAGGGTTATACTTTCGTTAGATATAGCCTTAACTATCAAATTACCACTAAGATTTTCATCAAAATCGTCTTTAGGTGTTACATTCGTTATATCATTATAACTCCTTATCCATGCAATGTCGGTTAAATCATCATTAACTTTGATTTTACTAAGGTCATATATACCACTTAGTCTAATCACGAAGTTATACGTATCTGGTAGGTTTGTCAATAGAACGCTAAACGAAGCCTCAATATCAACGTATGGGTCCTCAATCCTAGTACCGTTTGAACATTGCTCACTGCTCGTTACATAACCTTTACCGTTCACGACAAAATCGCCACCTCCATTTTCTTCATCATCATTTGAACAACTAGTTATAAATGACAAACTTAATAATAGCACACTGATTAAATAAAATCCTTTTCGTTTCATATTTCTCTAATATTAATAAGTTGATATAATTATTTTAAAATATTTGTTATTTCAGAAAACCGATAATAATAAGCTGTCCCATTTAAAAATCAATAGTTATATTCCCACTCGCTTACATCAAACTTAACTGATTGTTTAGTGAATGTCCTCTCCCTTTCCCAATAAATTCCTTTTAATTGAATATTTCCATCAGACGCAAGAGACATTTTTAGTCTAATATCTGGAGTATACTTAACACTACCTAAAGATGTCCCACTGTGCAATAAAACCTCATTACCTTCAATACGATACCTATATACTGAACATTGGTTTTTGGAATAATATTTAAAATCTATTGAACATACAATAACAGTAGCTCTACCTTCAGTTTCACTTTGGGGATAAAATGCTAGACCTACATTTCTAGATGCTTTAACATCTGCTAGCATCTCATCATCTATTTCTTGATATTCCATGTAATATCCGATAGAAACAAACTTTTTGTAAATAGGTACATTATATACTGTGTAGTTGTTCGATATTGATTTATTGAATTTCTTTAAAAGAGCTGAATTTCCACCACTAAATATATTGATATTACTACCTATTTTACTAAAAGATTCTCCTAAAGACACTGTATCATTGCTAATAAACTGATACCCTCCAAAGAATATACATAAAATCATTAATACATAAAATACATACTTTTTTAAATGATAATTTTTATCTTTTTCAAATTGTATTCTATTTGTGTTTTTATGATATAATATTTTTTTAGTAGTTACGCTTAGTTTCTTATATATATTGTTTATATCATTGGACGTTTGGTGTAAATCACAGTCTTTATTGCTGTTTACTTCTATATATGGAGTTCCACATTTAGCACAGAATTTTTCATCTACCTTCTGTTCAGTGCCACACTTTTTACAAAACATATTTTTGCCTCCTTATTCTTTTGTAAAAAAGCATATATCTGAAATGCAAAGGTCATTCCACTTGTTTCCCTTATGTATAGATGAAATTATTATTTTCACTTCTTCTACATTATCATATTCTTTTTCGAATGTTATCCACTCTGGCCAATGTTGTTCTATTCCAGTAAGTTCATTGCTGCTTGCTAAAACACCATTGATATAAACTTTTATATCTTTTGCACGACTATTATTCTCAAAAGACTCAACACTTTTATTATACCCATTAACAATACTTAATTTATACAATTTATTAGCGTTCATTCGAAAGGTAAGCGTTTCTTCATTTCCAATAAAATGTGTAGCCCATGCAGTAGTCCAATCATTGTCCAATAAGTTAGTTGCTTGATATGAGTTTGAAGCTTGATTTGCTAATACATTCGATGCAACCACTGACACATCAGTAACCTCTACGCCACCACATCGAGGCTCTGGACATATCACTTCTCCTTCCTCTGTTGATTCTGAAGTCTGAATTGAAGCTGTTTGAGACTCATTATTTAGTTGTGAGTCATTTTTTAAATAAAAGAAAACTCCACCACCAATTATGACACATAACCCTATAATTAAGGCTAATATTATCATCTTTTTAGACTTTCCTTTAATTCGTTCACCTTTGATAGTCATCTCACTATCAACTTGTTTTGCTAGCCTTTTACCACAATTAGTACAAAATAAAGAATCGTTTTCTACTTTTGAATTACAATATGGACATTTTTCCATAAGATTGAATAATGCACTTATGGCTCGAAAGTGCTTTTAGCATTATAAATGACAGATATAAAAAAGAAAGTGTGAGCCAATTAGTTCTTTTCTGTACTAAGAGGCTCTCGACTGCCTATGTGATAGAAAAGAAAAAACAGCTCACACCCTTTGCTGTATATGAGGTACACATATAACAAACGAAAGGGAGAGACGTTCTATCCATATTCCATCACACTAACGAGTTGTCGAGATTCCTTAGTACGGAATAGGAGCTAAACGCTTCCTAAATTATGTCCGCAACTATTTGTTGCGCTGCAAATTTAAGAATTTCTTAGCATAAGAACATCCTTGTGAGCTGTTATTTTTTACAAAGTTAATATTTTTATAATTAGAAATTTAGCATATCGTATGTTTCCATTAATTCTTCGGTTCTTAATCCTAAATACCGTCTCGTGGTTTGTACATCTGAATGATTGAATAATTCTGATAACTTGATTAGAGCAAATTCTGAATTTTCACCAGCAGCCTCAACGACTTTTCTACCAAAAGTTTTTCTCATGCTATGCGTTGAGAAATGTTCTACTTTCAAACTATATTTTGACTTTACTTCTTTAAATAAAACATTAATGCGTTGCGTGCTATAAACCATTTTTTTACGACTAATGAAACAACTCTCATTCTTATTCGTAATATTCAGTACTTTATAACACTCTCTTATGTGTTTTTGAAAGTCACCATTAATTTTGATTTCTCTTCTTTTTCCAGTTTTTTTCTCAATGAGCATGAATCTATCATTATCTAATAACATAGTCCATGTTAAAGTTAATAGGTCTGAAATCCGTAATCCAAAGAAACAGCCACACCCAATTAATAGGGATAAGCGATATTCCTTGTCTCTATATAATTTACGGACTAGAGATAACATAGAATCCCATTCAATGTAGTCGCTTGTTACATTACTATTTTTTAAACTCATAATATTCTCTTTTATGTGAATTTCGTGTCTTTTGAATCTATTATAAAACTCTATATTATTAAATTGTTGATAATCAGATTATATTCAATAATTACAGAAGTGAATATTCAGAGTTCACACATTCTGTATAATTCTCTGTTTTCTCAACCACGTTATCAATTACTTCAACCAACATATCAAAAAATACATCCTCAACAACATGTACAACGTTATTTCTTTCAATGAATGTAACCTTAAACAAATCCTTCCCTTCTTCATACATTACTTCAACCCATCCTTTAAACTTGAAACCTTGCACTTTAAATTTAAGACCATTAGTGATAGCTATTGGGGAATTGAATCCCCATGACCATACTATCATTAGTTGTGCTTTCAAGAGTCTTAATATGTAATTTGCCATTTCCATTATGCTGCCATTTTTACTTCTGATGGAAAAATAGTAGCCATCAGTTCTACTCTTATAGATTCATACTTAGCTTTCTTTTCTTTATCATCCGTCCAAGCCTTGTGAGCGGTAACCTCCCATAACTCACGTAAGGTAGAAACGATAGTTACATCAGAGATTTCAGCGATAAACTCAACAAAGGCTCTCATGTGTCCATACGCCTTATCACGTGCATCACCACAATACTCTGCCCATGCCCACCACCAATCATGTTCATCTATCATCTGAAGTGCCTTTTCTATTTTGTCTACCATTGCCATATCTTTAATTATTAATCTTATTTCTTATTACTTTGCAAAGATATGACATATATTGATTATATGCAATATTTCAACGTTAAACCCAGTTAAATATATGACATTTAATTCATATATGTAACATAAAGAAGGGGACATTTAAGTCCCCTTCGATTAATCAACTATTCCTATAATTCGCTCCTCCTTAAAGCCTCGCCATGCCATTTTTTGCAAATCCAAGTAAACGAACATTCCATAAAATCTCTTAGGGATTCCCCCACCATTTATATTTGATTGAACAGCGTCAGTTTGAAGTGTTCCAACAGCGTAACGGATACTACCATCTAATTTCTGATAGCAGAAGCGAACTACCTCTCCTCTCATCATACGTTTTTTCAAAGTTTCTATCAACATCCCTTTACATATTGATGTTGGTACATCAATTTCATGTTTAATACATTTAATTGAATTGATTATTACACTGTTTTCGTTAATTTGAATCGCTTTCATATCATTATTCTCTAAATTATTACTACTTTCTTTATTAACCCACTGCAAATTTATGACATATATTTAATTAATGCAATATTTTACCGTTAATCTCAGTTAAATTAATGACATTTATTTATTATATGTAACATAATTCTTATTTTTGCAGTAAAATTGAGATTATGAACACAGAGAAGAAGGAAAGAACGGTGATTCATTTAGAATTTACCAACGGTGAACACCATTATTTTGGCTCTATTGCCAATATCTATGAATATTTTAGTACAGAAATGGTGGGGATTAGTTATGGCTCATTAAGAAATTATGGATTATCAAGTGAAAAACCATATCAAAACGCAAAATGTATAATTAGAAAAGGGATTCTTTTATCAAAAGAAGGAAACAGAGGACGCAAGCGAGAAAATATAGAATCAAAATAACCGTCTCAATGAATGATAAACGGTTATTTTCTATTCTACAGTATCTTACAAGCCATATTTGCTCAAAAAGATAGTTATTGAACGTGTCTATTTAAATTGTTTAAGTACTGATTTAGTTCATCATTGATTACTTTTTTAAGGTAATTACTGTTAATTCCGCTACTCATAATTGCGACAAAGTTAAGTGCTTGTTGAATGTCGCTAAATCCTATCGTGTCCGAAAATATGCACTGCTTTAATAAATCAATCTTAGCATTCAAATCACTTTTTCCTACTTTACTCTTTAAATCAATATCTTCTGCTTGCAGTGATTTTCTAATAGCCGCATAGCGCTGCTTTTGACTGTCGGATATTTTACGTTTCGTAAGTTCAGAATGTCTCTTCCCATACATGGGATTCATATTACCCTCACGTGAAGGATGGTTAGTGTTATTGATATTTTCCATATAATATTCGTTTTTAGTACATTATTAAAAAGGTATTTTCATATTTTCTCTCTCTCTTTCTTTACGCTCTTTTTCAAGTCTTTCTCTTTCTCTTGCTTCTTTTAGTTCTCGCCTAAAATCATTTCTATCAATAACAGCTATTATCTTATTATTAGGTATTTCTTTTTCTTTTAAAGTAGAATACCTTAGAGGAAGATTATAGCCTATTACTTGATATAACTTGGTATCATCATCAACTGGTATAATTTCATTGTTAATCATGTTATATTTATCTAGTCCTAAAAGTTTTTTTATATCAGATATATTATTGTTTGTCATTTTCTGTTTCTTTAAAATATTTATATTATGAAGTAACTTTTGATGCTACTTCATAATATAAATATCTGATAAGTCAGAAAAAAAACATCTTTTGATGATATTTTTTTGTATTTTTGTAAATAAACATAGTTATGAGAAAGAAAGCAGAATGTAGGATAATCCTACCCAAAAATATAAGCATTGACGAAATAGTCGAAGCACATATAAAGTATGTGACTACACCACAAACATTAGTTGATTATAGGAGTATAAGTTGCGATAGTTCTTGCTTTGAACCTAAAGTTGATATTATTAAGGAGGCGAAAGTTGCTCCAAGAAAGTCTATTCTCATTCATAAATACCTATTTTTGCTCCATCTAATCATCTCTAAATGTAGGGATAGTAAGAGTAATAAGATACATTTAGAGTATAAAATACTAACTGATATATTAGGTGATGGCTATGGTGATATGCTATATAATTTAAAGGAACTGCGTATAATCAACATGACTACTACATATACCATAGGAGTAGCGAGTAGAATAATCAGCCTTGTTAATTGGGAGTTTGATATAAAAGTATTTAAGAATCTAAGAGTTATATCTTATATCAAGAAATATGAAGATAAGGTTAGTCAGTTGGGTAAGGAGTTTGCAAAGGAAGTTGAAAATAATAAATTTCTACGAGACTACAATGAATCGTTATCTTATTTTGAGCTTATAAATATAGAAAAAGCAATTGAGTATATTAATAGCCAAATAAAACAACCTTCTCATAGTTATCATTTCTATTTAACTAGAATTGAAAATTTTAACAAGAAGAATTTGAAGATAATTAGTATTGACAATAATAATAGAATATATCATTACTTTACTAATTTACCAAAATCATTAAAACAATTCTTTAATATTAAATATCAATTAGATATATCTAATTCTCATCCATTATTATTCTCTAAATATTTAATTAATTATTATTCTATTAATAAATCTATTTTAAATAATTTATACAATATAGATATAGATTCTTATCATAAAGTATCCCAACAACTCTGTAAGTATTTGGGTATCAGAATTGTAGATGTACCTAATGATGTGCTGCGATATTTATATTCTACTAGTAAAGGATTATTTTGGGATAATTTTGTAGAAGTATTTGGAAATATGGATAGAGGTGA
>OGWR01003279.1_pt1 | contig 10550 bp, 8 predicted proteins | sample 1576061 | NCBI WGS metagenome assembly OGWR01 (sample SAMEA3541511, study PRJEB24748) | human gut metagenome | biome: human gut; feature: human-associated habitat; material: faeces | place: China | collected 2012 | reverse complement strand
ATAAATATGATATGATTAAAATAAAAAAGGAGGTTACATATTGAATACTAAAAAATGCCCTGGGTGAGCCCACGGCCTGCGCCATGTTCTCCGGACTTCATACCGGCGTCCAGCTGGGCGATACGGTGGTGGTCATGGGAGGCGGCTACGCGGGACAGATCATTGCCCAGTGTTCCCGGCTGAAGGGCGCTTACCAGGTGATCGTGGTGGATGTGCTGGATGGAAAGCTGGATCTGGCAAAATCCCTGGGAGCTGATGTGGTCATCAATTCCAGAGAAGAGGACCCGGTGGCAAAGGTGAAGGCACTGACCGGAGGACGAGGAGCCGACGTGGTGGTGGAGGCCGCCGGAACGGCAGAATCCTTCAATGCCGCCAGCGCCATGATCCGCCACAATGGAAAGTTTGTTTTTTACAGCTGGGTGACCACTCCGGTGAATTTAAATATCAGCCGGTGGCATGACGACGGCCTGGAATTTGTCAATACCTGTCTGGTGCATCATACCTGGCAGGAGCGGTATGTATGGGTGCCCGATACCCTGCGGCCTATTATCCAGGGCAGTGTAAAGATCCATCCGCTGATCACCAATGAATTCCGGCTGGAGAATATCCGGGCCGGCTTTGACCTGGCAGATAAGGACGATGCGGCCATTAAGATCGTATTCCGTCCATAAAAGAAAAGGAGCAGAATCTATGGATTATACAAATCTTCTCAATGACAGATCAGGAAGGGTGTCCCGGGTGGGAGTAGTGGGAGCCACCAAGGGCTATGGGTACACGCTGCTGGCCCAGATCCCCACAGTGGCCCACATGAAGCTTCGGGTCATTTGTTCCAGACATACGGATGAATGCCTGGAGGTACTGAAGGAGATCGGCTACGATGAGGCTGGGATCACGGTGTGCAATAGCCTGGAGGATATCAAGGCAGCATCTGAGGATGCCATTCTTATTGTGGATGATTACCGTCTGGTGACGGAATGCGGGATCACGGCATTGGTGGAGTGCACCGGCAATACGGCAGTCAGCTCCGACGCGGCCTTAAGGGCGCTGAGGAAAGGGATCAACGTGTATATGGTCTCCAAGGAGACAGACAGTGTCTGCGGTCCTGTACTGAACCAGACCGCAGAGGAGAACCATGCGGTGTATGCCCTGGTAAACGGGGATCAGCCGAGAAATCTCCTGGACCTTTATTCCTGGGCGAGGCTTCTGGGCCTGGAGGTGATCGCTGCCGGCAAATCCAGCGAATATGATATGGTATGGGACCGGGAGACAGGGACCTTCCAATATCTGGACGGAAACAGCGGACCGGAGGAGCTTCCGGAGCTTTTGGACTGCTGGAGCTATAAGGGGACCGAAACCCTGGAGGCCAGGAAAAAGCTGCTGGGCAAATATGCAGAGGTGATCTCTGCAGATCTTTGTGAGATGAACCTGGTGTCCAATATCACAGGACTGGTCCCGGCGTCTCCATTCTTAAGCTACCCCATGGCCAGGGTCAGTGAGCTGGCCGATATTTTTATTCCCAAAGAGGACGGCGGGATCCTGGATAAGACCGGAGTGGTGGATGTGTTCTATAATCTCCGGGAAAAGAATGAGGCAAGCTTCTGCGGCGGTGAATTCGTCATCGTCCGCTGTGAGAATAAAAAAATGTGGGAGATCTTAAAGGGAAAGGGCCATGTGATGAGCCGGAATGGGAAATACTGCTGTATCTACCACCCCTATCATTATATGGGGCTGGAGACCCCGGTTTCGATCCTGGAGGGAGATCTCATGGGGATCGGCACCCACAGTGAATGCCGTCAGGTATCGGTGCTTGCCGGCGTCGCCCAGAGGGATATCCCGGCAGGGACGGTACTCACAGTCCATGGCCATCACCATGAAATCGATGGCCTGACACCGGAGCTTCTGGAACGGGCAGCTGTGGGAAGCGCGGCACCGTTTTATCTTTTAAACGGAGCGGTACTCCTGCAGGATGTGAAGGCAGGGGAGCCGGTGACTCTGAATGACGTAGATCTCTCTGGCCTGGAAACGTACAGGCTGTACGCGGAGGGACTGAAATTATAAAACAATAGAAACCTCCTATTATACAACCTCTTATTTTTGTATCAGCCTCCGGCCGCCCCAGCCGGAGGCTTTTTTAGATAGAAAATCCAGAAACTGCCTGGCTCATGCCCTGGAGACTGTCGCTGTGAGCCGGTCTATTGACAGGTTTTCATACGGGATGTAAGATAAGATAAATTGCAGAGGTGTGAAGAAAAGAATCGGATATGGTATGAACCGGGCGGATGCAGCCATCCGGCAGATGGATGAGCTCCGCGCCAGGAAAGAGGAGGAATAAGTATGGATTATATCTGTTCTAAATGCGGAAAAAAAGTATCTGTTTCCACCCGCCAGGCCAGATGCAGCTGCGGGGGACTCTGGAAGCTGGATTTTACTCCACCTCCCTTTAGGCCGGACGGCATTGACAAAAGCCAGTGGAGCCAGTTCCGCTACCGGAAATACATGGCTCTGGAGGACGAAAGCTGGAGGGAGCTGACCCTGGGAGAGGGTATGACTCCGGTGGTCCGCATGGACGGGAACGTTCTTTTAAAAATGGACTACATGATGCCCACCCTTTCCTATAAGGACCGGGGGGCGGCCGTTCTGATGGCCCATTGTAAGGCGGCGGGAGTGGACTATGTGGTCCAGGACAGCAGCGGCAACGCAGGAAACAGCATTGCCGCCTATGCGTCCAGGGCCGGGATCCCCTGTGAGATCTTTGTGCCCCAGGGAACTTCTCCTAAAAAGATCGCCATGATCCGGGCCCACGGAGCCGTATGTACGGTGGTGCCCGGAAACCGAGACCACTGTGCCGCCGTGTGCAGGGAAAAGGCCGACCGGGAAGGGCTGTACTACGCCAATCATGTATACAATCCATTTTTCTATGAGGGGACAAAGACGTATATCTACGAGGTCATGGAGCAGCTGGGGAGGATCCCGGAACATCTGGTGATCCCCGTGGGAAACGGTACGCTTTTCCTGGGGGCTGTAAAGGCCCTGGAGCATCTGCTGGAAAGTGGAGCCATTGTCTCCATGCCCCGGATCCTGGCGGTCCAGAGCGAAAAATGCGATCCCTTATTAAAGGCGGCCCAGGAGGGCAGCCGGGAGCCCGCCAGGGTATCTCCGGAGCCCACACTGGCCGAGGGCATTGCCATTGGAGTTCCTATGCGGGGAGAAGAGATCCTGGAGTACGCTTATAAATATCATGTCCAGTTCATCCATGCTCCGGAGGAGAAGATCCTGGAGGCCAGGGAGATCCTGGCCGGAAAGGGGATCTATTGTGAACACACCACTGCAGCCAATTACGCGGCCTACCTGGAATTCTGCCGCCAAAACGGAGAGACCAGAGACTGCCTGATCACCATGTGCGGAGCGGGGCTGAAATCCGATCATTAAGGGAGCTGTCCCAGGGAAAGGACGTGCCCCGGCCGGTTGGAATGCAAAAATAGGAGATAGAAAAACAGAGAGCCAGCCACTTAAAAATGGCGGACTCTCTGTTTTTGTAACTATTTCAGATACTGCATCAGTTCTGAGAGGGTATCAATCGTCATCGCGGTCGTCATCGTCATCGACCTCATACTACCAGCCGCTGGAATCCTGTTTCCATTCATCCGCAGAGGCAGAAAAGGGTAACGCGGCGGCCGCGGTCATGGCAGCCAGTAAAGAGATCAAAAGTTTTTTTCTCATCATTTCAGTGCCCTCCTGTCGTTTTTCTGATCGGTGAGTGGAGTATAATGGATGGAGATATGAAATGAATCAAGGATATGTAAAAACAGAGTAAAATCTGGAGTCCATGACAGCATATCTTCCATCAGCACGATGTTTTAGAAAAATATTTTGTGCACTTTGCATATTTTACTTGTAATATTGCATGAATTTTGGTAGAATATCCTCATAGGTTTGGAGATAAAAATGAAATTGTCCGAAAACCAACGACTAAAACAGTACGGGAGGAATGAATATGGACGTTTATGGAACAAAACAGATCCGCAATGTTGTACTTTTAGGCCACGGTGGCGCCGGAAAGTCCACAGTCGCTGAAGCACTGGCTTATCTGACCGGCGTGACCAAGAGAATGGGAAAAGTCTCTGACGGAAATACCATCAGTGATTACGATAAAGAAGAAATTAAAAGACAGTTCTCGATCTCTACAACCATGGTCCCCATTGAATACCAGGGCGCAGAAGGCAAGGTTAAGATCAACCTCCTGGATACTCCCGGATATTTCGACTTTGTGGGTGAAGTGGAAGAGGCTGTCAGCGTTGCAGACGCAGCTATTATCGTTGTAAACTGCAAGGCAGGGATTGAAGTAGGTACAGAAAAGGCGTGGGAGTTATGTGAAGAGTACCGCCTCCCCAGGATCATTTTCGTGACCAATATGGATGATGATCATGCATCCTTCCGTGAACTGATCTTAAAGCTGGAAAAACAGTTTGGAAGAAAGATCGCCCCGTTCCAGGTGCCGATCCGTGAAAATGAAAAATTCGTCGGCTTCGTAAACGCTGTTAAGATGGAAGGCAGACGGTTTACGAACCTGTCCGACTATGAGGAATGTGAGATTCCCGAATATACGAAGAAAAACTTAGGGATCATCCGCGACGCCCTGATCGAGGCTGTTGCCGAGACCAGCGAGGAATATATGGAGCGCTACTTCTCCGGCGAGGAATTTACCCAGGATGAGATCTATACTGCCGTACAGACCAACGTCTGCCAGGGCAATATCGTTCCTGTTATGATGGGCTCCGGTATCAACTGCCAGGGCTTCCACGCTCTGTTGAATGCCATTGACCGCTACTTCCCGTCTCCGGATGAGGCTGGCGAGTGCATCGGCGTGGACGTTTCCAACGGAGAGCGTTTTACAGCTAAATATAACGACGAAGTCTCCCTTTCTGCAAAGGTATTTAAGACCGTGGTGGATCCCTTCATTGGCAAATATTCCCTGATGAAGATCTGTACTGGTGTCTTAAAGCCTGACAGTACGATCTATAACGTCAATAAGGACGCAGAAGAAAAGATCGCCAAGGTTTATGTTTTAAGGGGCAAGGAAGTGATCGAGGTCCCGGAATTAAAAGCCGGAGATATCGGAGCGGTTGCCAAGCTGGCCGTTACCCAGACCGGCGACACCATCGCCCTGCGGACGGCCCCCATCGTTTACCATAAGCCGAAGATCTCCACACCGTATACGTATATGCGCTATACAGCAAAAACAAAGGGAGACGAGGACAAGATCTCCAGCGCCCTGTCAAAGCTTATGGAAGAGGATCTGACCTTACGGGCTGTCAACGATGCGGAGAACCGCCAGAGCCTCCTTTACGGCATTGGGGACCAGCAACTGGAGGTAGTTGTAAGCAAGCTTCTGAGCCGTTATAAGGTAGAAGTGGAGCTTTCCAAACCGAAATTTGCGTTCCGCGAGACCATCCGTAAAAAGGTAGAGGCTCCCGGAAGATATAAAAAGCAGTCCGGCGGTCACGGTCAGTTTGGCGATGTTAAAATGTCCTTTGAGCCCTCCGGCGATCTGGAGACACCGTATGTATTCGAGGAAAAGGTATTCGGCGGCGCAGTTCCCAAGAACTACTTCCCGGCAGTGGAAAAAGGCGTTCAGGAATGCTGCGTGAAGGGCCCGCTGGCCGCATATCCGGTGGTCGGCATCAAGGCTACTCTTCTGGACGGCTCCTACCATCCGGTGGACTCCTCTGAAATGGCCTTTAAGATGGCTGCGACCCTGGCCTTCAAGAAGGGCTTTATGGAAGCTGGTCCGGTGCTTTTAGAGCCCATCGCCTCCTTAAAGGTCGTGGTTCCGGATAAGTATACCGGCGACGTTATGGGAGACTTGAACCGCAGAAGAGGCCGTGTTCTGGGAATGAACTCCTTACACGGAGGAAAGCAGGAGATCGTAGCGGACGTGCCTGTATCGGAGCTTTATGGCTATAATACAGATCTCCGTTCCATGACCGGCGGTATCGGCGTTTATTCTTACGAATTCAGCCGTTATGAGCAGGCTCCTGGCGATGTCCAGAAAAAGGAAGTGGAAGCAAGGGCTGCAAGCCTTGATTCTTCCGAATCCTAAGATACGGAAATAAGCGGTCCCCTTCCCGGGTTTCGGAAAATTTCAGAAATCCTGGGGAGGGGACTTTTGCAGTACGGTCCCGGCAGATGCCCGCCAAGGCTGGGAACGCATATACTGGAGCAGACGGACACGAAAAGGAGAAAAATATGTGGGAAATTTGTAAAGATTTACAGGATGAGATCGTAACCATGCGCAGGGACCTGCACCAGATCCCGGAGATCGGGGGAGACCTGCCGGAGACCAAGGCATACGTAATGAAGAAGCTGACAGAAATGGGGATCCCATTTACTGAAAATAAAAGCGACAGCGGCCTTATGGCTGAGATCCGGGGAGGAAAGCCGGGAAAGACCATTGCCCTCCGGGCCGATATGGACGCCCTGCCCATCCAGGAGGCCAATGAGGTGGAATATATCTCCCGGCATGAGGGGATCATGCACGCCTGCGGCCATGATGCCCATACGGCCATGCTCCTGGGGGCAGCCAGGGTATTGAGTGAAAATAAGGAACGGATCCCAGGCACAGTCCGCCTTTTATTCCAGACCGATGAGGAGGGCTCCAGAGGAGCGGAGCGCACCATAAAGGAAGGCGGGATCCAGGGGGCGGACGCAGTGTTCGGCACCCATATCGGGACCATACTTTCTAAAGACATTCCGTCGGGAACCATGGTATGCACGCCGGGCTGCTGTATGGCGTCCTTCGATAAATTCGTGATCCGGGTAAAGGGAAACGGCTGTCATGGCTCCACACCGGAAAAGGGCGTGGACCCCATCAATATCGCTTCCCATATTGTGATTAATCTCCAGGAGATCGTTGCCAGGGAGATCGCGGCCACGAAGCCGGCAGTGCTGACCATCGGCCATATGGAGGCCGGGTTCGCATACAATGTGATCCCATCGGAAGCTCTGATCGAGGGGACCATCCGCGCTCTGGAGGAGGACGTCCGCCAGGAACTGGCCAGACGGATCAAAGAGGTGGCGGAGGCCACGGCCAGGACCTTCCGCGGTGAAGTGGAGTATGAGATGATCTGGGGAGCTCCGCCGGTGATCAGTGATCCAGAGATGGCGGCTCTGGCAGCAGACTGTGCAAGAGAGGTGGTCGGGGAGAGCCGCGTCATCGACCGTGTGGACGCGCCCAACATGGGAGGCGAGGACTTTGCCTATTTCCTCAACCAGGTGCCGGGAGCCTTCATGTTCTTAAGCTCCTCCAACCCGGAAAAGCACACCGACGTCCCCCATCATAACCCCAGGTTCAATGTGGACGAGGATGTGCTCTGGATCGGATCGGCCATGTTTGTAAAGATCGCGGAAAGATTTCTGGAAATGGAATAAAGGAACAGAGGCTGCTGCCTTATTTGCCCAGCAGCAGCTTTACGATCAGCACCACCACCACGCAGATCATCACAGGCCGGATGATCTTTGCTCCGTTTTTCACGGCAAAGTCTGCGCCGATGTAATTTCCCAGGACGTTGCATACGGCGCAGGGAATGCCGATGGCAAAGGGAACGTTTCCAGAAAGGATGTAGCTGATGAGGGCGGTATAGTTGGAGACGATCAGGACCATCTTTGCATTCCCGGAGCTGGTGCGGATATCATAGTGGAACAGGAATGTAAAGAGCAGCATGGCGATGGTGCCGCCGCCGGGACCGTAAAGGCTGTCGTAAAGGCCGATGGTCATGCCAGTGATCAGGGCCATGAGAATGTTCCGGGCCGTCAGAGACTGCTCCTTTGCCGTATAGCTCCAGGCGTTTTTCACGAAGATCACCAGAACGGCGGTCAGGGGCAGCAGTACCATGAGCATGGACCGGATCTGGGCGTCGGTGAGGTAAAAAATGATCCGGGTGCCTAAAAAGGAGCAGAGGAACGAGGAAACGGCGCTGACGGCTGTGATCTTAAGATCCAGACAGCCGCTTTTAAAGTATTTATATGCGGCGGCGGTGCTTCCGAAGGCACATTGGAACTTATTGCATCCATATACGTAATACATGGGCATTCCGCACATCATATAAGCCGGCATGGCAATGAGTCCGCCGCCTCCGGCGATGGAGTCGATGAATCCGGCGACAAACAGCATGGGACAGAGCCAGATCAGATTGTGAACGTATTCCATAGCAGTAAAAATCCCCCTTGTGGTTTTGTTTTTTATCATTTGTGCCTTACCATCATAAACTGGTTCATGGAAATAGTCAAATGATTTTAGATCCATCACCGGACCGGGCTTTTGGGGGAGCAGCCTGGGACCGGAAGGAAAGGAGGCTGAAGGCGTGAGCAAAGGACAAAAGAGGATGGCCGCGATCTTTCTGTGTATCATGGGGATCGTGGGGACGCTGATGGCCTTGAAGCGGTAGGGGCTCCCGGAGGGACCGGAACAATAAAGCACCTTCCTCCGCCGCTATGACGAAGGGAGGTGCTTTTCTGCACGGACAGTCCGATAAAATGGAATTGTCAGTTTTTATTTATTAATCTTATTAATAGTATCCACTCTAATGGCGTTCCTTAGATCAGATAAATATTTTGAAAAGTCCACTTTGTCATCTGCATAAGTTAAATTCAATGTGAATTCGTTTTCAGACCATGTTGATATATCAGATAAATTATGTTGAATCAATGCTTCTAAGCTATCTATTGCCTTGTATATTTTTGATTCAATCGATTGCCTTTCTTCCATTTCTTTATACAGTGTTTTCATTTCCACTTGAGTAGCTTCTGGTAATGATTCAACCCATTCATTAAGCAAATTTTCTTCTGTACATTCATGCTCTTTTGTTTTCATGAAAGCGGGAATATCTCCTGTAAAGCATTCTCCCAAATCGTGAATGATGCACATTTGAATTACTTTATTCATGTCGGCATTTGGGAATTCGTTCTTCATAAAAAAGCAATTACAGTCATCATCCAACTATGTTCTGCCACACTTTCATGTCTTCCTTTTGATGTGTAACAATGTCTGGTTGTATCTTTCAATCTTTCTGCAATAATTAATGCATTTAATAATTCTCTTACTTCCATGTTTCCCTCCCATACAAACTCTGGTTTATTGTCCAACCTTACTTTACCATATTTGTATGCCTCCCTCAATATACAGTGAGATCGGCAAAGCTGGGAGCCATCCGTACAAAAGCAGGCAGGGGCAATGGATTCCGGCACTTGACAGAAAAACCGAAATATGATACATTAAATTCCAGTTCAAAAACTTAGAAGAGGAGCAGTAGGGACGGAATGGGATCCAGAGAGCCGCTGGGTGGTGCGAAGCGGTTTCCGTGAAATTCTGAACTCGCCTCGGAGTTGCATGCTGAAGGGGATTTTTAGTCTCTGGGTAGGCAGAGCCGGTCCGACCGTTACCAGGAAATGAGTGCGTGAAAGCCCAGGGCCTTCACGAAATAGAGTGGTACCGCGTGTGAATCAAGCCCCACGTCTCTATGAATGGATAGAGACCTGGGGCATTTTTGTTTCACTGGGAAGTTCCGTTCCCGGCGAGGCATATACACTGGTGATCCGTACCAAAGGAAATGGAGGAAATCGTCATGGCACAGTACAACCATGCCGCCATTGAGAAAAAATGGCGGGAAAACTGGGAAAAGAATCCCATCAACGTAAACGATGGAAAAAAAGAAAAATATTACTGCCTGGATATGTTCCCGTATCCGTCCGGCAGCGGCCTTCACGTTGGCCATTGGAGAGGCTATGTGATCTCTGATGTGTGGAGCCGTTACCAGCTTTTAAAAGGAAAATATGTGATCCATCCCATGGGCTGGGATGCCTTCGGCCTTCCGGCTGAAAACTACGCCATTAAAATGGGCGTGCATCCGGCCAAATCCACAGCCGCCAATGTGGCCAACATCAAGCGCCAGATCGGTGAGATCGCAGCCATCTATGACTGGGATATGGAGGTCAATACCACAGATCCGGCCTTCTATAAATGGACCCAGTGGATCTTTGTCCAGATGTTCAAAAAGGGTCTGGCTTATGAAAAGGAATTCCCCATCAACTGGTGTCCGTCCTGTAAGACCGGTCTGGCCAACGAGGAAGTGGTCAACGGCTGCTGCGAGCGCTGCGGCACCACAGTTACCAAGAAGAATCTGCGCCAGTGGATGCTTAAAATTACTGCTTACGCAGAGCGTCTGTTAAATGACCTGGATAAGCTGGACTGGCCTGAGAAGGTCAAGAAGATGCAGACTGACTGGATCGGCAAGTCATACGGCGCAGAGGTGGATTTCCCCATTGACGGGCGGGAAGAGAAGATTACCGTGTACACCACCAGGCCGGACACCCTTTACGGAGCCACCTTCATGGTGCTGGCGCCGGAGCATGCCCTGGCCAAGAGTCTGGCAACCGATGAGACAAGGGAGGCCGTTGAAAAATATATATTCGATTCTTCCATGCGTTCCAATGTGGACCGTATGCAGGCCAAGGAAAAGACCGGCGTGTTTACCGGAAGCTATGCAGTTAATCCG
>OGWR01003277.1_pt1 | contig 10556 bp, 8 predicted proteins | sample 1576061 | NCBI WGS metagenome assembly OGWR01 (sample SAMEA3541511, study PRJEB24748) | human gut metagenome | biome: human gut; feature: human-associated habitat; material: faeces | place: China | collected 2012 | reverse complement strand
CACATCGAGGACCACATGGAGGCCCTGCGGGAGCTGGGGTATGACGAGGAGCTGGCAGAAGAGCGGGCCATCGCCGCCATGGGAGAGCCAGATGAGGTGGGACGGGAGCTGAACAGGCAATACACCGGCTGGGGCTGGGTGCTGGTGAGCCGGGCGGCGGTGGTGCTGACAGTGGTGCTGTGCGCTCAGGCTCTGCTGGCCCTGGGAATATTGGGGATGGTTATTGATAGCATCTCCGCCCGTATTTATCCGAATGAACCGTCTGCATATACCGCTGTGGCAGCAACGGAGCGGTTGGATATCCGCATTCCAGTTGGAAACGACATCCTGCGGGTTTACCGGATCAGCATAGGGCAGGCGGATGATACCCCAGGTGTGTGGGAGGCGGAAGTTCAGCTGTGTGCGTATGATCGAATTCCCGGCGGCATTGTGTCCAGACGGCTGATGGAGCAAACCTGGCTGGAAACGCCGGGAGGAAGGAGAGACCCTCCGAAGGGAAGCGGACGGGGAAACTGGAGGGTAGAATATGGCTCCTGCTATGTGCGCCTCTCCCCGGAGGATACATACGTCGTACTGCGCTTTGAGGCATTTGACGAGCAGATCCGTCTGGAACTGCCCCTGCCGGAACAGGAGGGATTATGAGACGGAAAAAGCTGCCCTCCCGGAAACGGCAGGCCCTGTGGCGGGTGCTGCTGGCACTGGTGAGTTTGCTGCTTGTGGATCATATTTTTGGTATCGCCCTGCTCCCGATTCAGGCTGTCCGGCGGGAGGCGGAACATGAGGGGATCGGCAGGGCCTGGGTCGTTGAGCGGAAGTGGGAGCCGTCGCTCTATAAAACACATCTTTTCTACCTGATGGAAAACGAGCGCGCTGTGATGCTGGGAGATACCCATCTCAGTCCGCTGGGCTGGGAGACGATGTTCGGAGCTACGGTGGACTGCACCGGCGAGGAACCCATATATGCGGGCTATCATCAGATCAGCCATGATGACAAGGTACTGGGCTGCTATTTTGGACAGATCAATGACCCCGCAATCGAGACAGTGGTGATCAGCATTCAGCAGGAGCTGCTGAAGTCAATGCTCTCTGTCGGCATCAGAATCCCGCGCAAGTCGGTGCTTCTCTCGACAGGTACCCCTCGCCAGAAAGCCGATATGCTCGACGCCGCCCATGCTCTCCACAACCATGGCTTCACCATCTACGCTACAGGCGGAACCTGGCAGTTCCTAACCGACAACGGCATTCCGGCCCTGCGTGTTTATTGGCCGAGCCAGCCCGATATGGAGCCTCAGGCATTGCGGTTGCTTCATGAGCACGCCATCGACCTCGTTGTCAACGTGCCGAAAAACCTCAGTTCAACCGAGTTGAGCAACGGCTACAAGATTCGTCGCGCGGCCATCGACCTGAACATACCTCTGCTGACGAACGCGCGTTTGGCTTCAGCGTTCATCGATGCTTTCACGACGATCCCCCTCTCTGACATCGAAATCAAATCCTGGGACGAATACTAAATCCAAAAGATCATATACACAAACAGCCCGCGTCTTTTCCGGCGCGGGCTGTTTGTGTCTGTAGAGGGCAAGTCAGTTCAATATAACCTTCTCGACATCCCGGCCGGCTACCCGAATGTAAAGACCCGAAGCCGGATTCTCTATCTGACGTCCTGATAAATCGTAGTATGCCGGAGCAGAGACTGGAGCCGACTCAGTAGTGGGCAGCGAGGTTGGCGTGCCGCCATTTATTTTATGCGTGACCTCTATCTTCGGGATTCCGACAAATACACCATCTTTGTCTGCTCTATCAAAATCTACTTTTTTAGTATCGTCAACTTCAGGCGTCCATCTATAACGTTTGACATAGAAATTATAACTTTCATCTGTCTTATATTGCTCACCGGTATCTTCTAAAAAGCCTGAGTCACAGACAAGTTCGCCATCAGAGTCAATGATCATTTCCAATAATTCATCATTATCGCCACAAGCAATAGAAAAGCCTTTCGGAATAGCATTATCATTACGCTTATCAAGGATACAACCATCCTTCCACATAAATAGGCGTTGAGTTGTATTTCCGCAAGTCGTGAATATTATTCCCTCATTGCTGACCGTTGCAACCGCACCATCTTTAAGTGTAAGATAACCGTTTACAAGATCGGTTTTTCCTACAACAACATCTTTACTATCGTACTGAGCAAGACGGTAATCCGTAAGGTCTATTGTCGTAACCACAGGGTCAAAAATGGCATTTTCCACGTCGGTCAGTAACAGGCGCATTTCTGTCGAGGTGTTGCGCACGATACCTGTGAGCACATAAGCATGTTCTTCCGTCAGCGGAATTCCGAAAGAATTGAAAAGAGTGACATCTCCGGCCTTATAGACTCCGTCGGAAAGCGTGAGGCCGTCCATATCAAACTTCACATATTGGTTGGGCTCGCACGACGCAATTTCGTCGGGTGTGATCCTTTGAGGTGAAAGTGGAGTCTGCGTCGAGCCGGAAAGAACAAATGTCAGATTATCGGGCTTCATAGTTATGCACTCGTCGTCGGCAGCCACTCCTGCCGATAACGCTCCGATTACATCACCGGCCTTGAATCCGTTCGGAGCGCCCTCAATCAACAACGGCGATTCGCCCGAGAGAGTGCTCACCAGCACATAATTGCCTCCGGCAAAATTTACAAGCAGAGGCTCGTTTATTCCTGTCAGATCAGTAGGCCGGGCGGTTTCCCACTCTTCCAGACTCATGTAGTTAGACAATCGTTCGGCAAATGTGATACTTTGCAGCGAAAACGGCTCATCTCCGGCTTTCATGGAAAGCGATGTAACGTCAGCCCCGACAGAAATTGTTACAGTCTTCGAACCGCCAAGAGCGTAGGACTTCGAATCGATATTTACGCTTGAGCCGGAAGAAAACGTCAACATGGCGTGAGTAAAGTCATTAGCCTTGAAGTTTATCACGGAGCTGCCGTTTTTATCTACAGTCAGCTCCGTTTCGTCGGACGACAGACGGCAATCGCGGTATGTCCAGATTATATCATGCTCCCCGCCTATAGCCTTACTCGCCTGAGTCAGTGTAAGTTCTCCGGGGTCCCCGACGGATGCGACAGTCTGCCCGGTCACTGCAATAAATACAAACAGCGCAATACACGCCGATGTGATGAATTGTTTTTTCATAATATCAGATTTGTAAATAATTTATACAATAGTCCAGTCGGCGATGTTGCGGGTCTCCGACGAGAAGCTGACAGCCACTTTGACGACGCGCCGACCGTCGGCTGCGAATGGAAGGGCATATTCTTTGGAGTCGATCTGCGACATTGCCGCCTCGGCGCCCGCGTCGAGCTTGAACTCGAAGACATAGACAGCCTCTTTCGTGCCGAGGCTCATGTCGGCGCGTCCCGACGACGTGCGGTATTCGGCCTGAACATAGAAGCCCAGCAGCTTGGTTATGCAATAGATCACGTCCTGATAGTGGGCCTCGTTGCGCTTTATCAGCTCGTAGGGGAAGTCGGCGAAGAAACTCCGCAGCTTCTCCAGATAACCCGCGATGTCGCCCGACTGAACCGTCATCGCAAGCTCGAGAACGAGGGTGGAACTTTCTCCAGCATTGACATTTGTCGACAGTGCGAGAACGTTGTCAAGAAAGCCGCGCCTGACCTCCCCGTTGGGATAACCTAAGATGACCGAGTTCATGGCGCGGTTATACTGCTTGATCGTCAGGTAGCCCGTATAATAGAGCGTCGCAATAATGTCGTCGCCGGTGACATTCCCCTCAGTGAGACGTGTGAAGGTGCACGGCGACCCGTCAAGATTCTTTATCGGCACGTCGGTTCGCTTAAGCATCTTTATAAGATGTGTCGGCGTCCCGGTTCGATACCACGAGTCGGTTATCATCCTGTTTTTCAATGCGGTGAGCAGACTATAAGGGTTGTAGACATCGCGCATGTCACCGGCGAAATGATAGCCGTCGTAGTTCGCTTTCAAAGCTTCGTATGTCTCGGCTACAGTGAGACCGTTTGCCTCGGCCAGATCCGCGACTCCTTTCCCGAAATATTCCCGAAGTTCAGGTTCGGTAACGCCGCATATCGTAGAATATATCGGATTCATCGATATATCCTCGATGTTGTTCAGGCCGCTGAACACGTTCATCTGAGGCAGTTTGCCGACGCCGGTCAGCATAACGAAACGCAGATTGGCATCCTGAGACTTCATGACACTGTAGAAGCTGCGCAGAACCTCGCGGTTGTTCTCTTCGAGCTCCCTGTCGCCGAGAACATCGAGAATAGGCTTGTCGTATTCGTCGATAAGCACGACGACCTGACGGCCGGTCTTCTCCACCGCGTTCCTTATCACCGCCCCAAAGCGGAGGGCATAAGACATCGAGACATCAGACGCGCCATATTCACGTTCCCATTCGCGCAGACAGCTTTCCAGAACCTCACCCACCGACGTCTTGGAATCGTACAGCTGTCCGTTGAAGTCGATATGAAGCACGGGGTGACATGGCCATTCGCCCGGTTCGAGACCCTCGATGGCCAAGCCTTTGAAAATAGCACGGTTCCCGATGAAATACTCGTGGAGCGTCGAGATCAGAAGGCTCTTTCCGAATCGGCGAGGACGGCTCAGAAAATAATAGTAACCTGTAGTGACGAGTTCGTGGACAAGCGCTGTCTTGTCGACATAATAGCAATTCTCGTTGCGTAGTTTCGAGAAGCTCTGCACTCCTATGGGATAGATATGATTTGCCATAGTCATTATATTTTATACAATCGTCCAGTCGGCGATGTTGCGGGTTTCCGACGAGAAGCTGACGGCCACTTTGACAACGCGGCGTCCGTCGGCTGCGAATGGAAGGGCATATTCTTTGGAGTCGATCTGCGACATAGCCGCCTCGGCGCCCGCGTCGAGCTTGAACTCGAAGACATAGACAGCTTCCTTTGTGCCGAGAATCATGTCGGCGCGTCCCGACGACGTGCGGTATTCGGCCTGAACATAGAAGCCCAGCAGCTTGGTTATGCAATAGATCACGTCCTGATAGTGGGCCTCGTTGCGCTTTATCAGCTCGTAGGGGAAGTCGGCGAAGAAACTCCGCAGCTTCTCCAGATAACCCGCGATGTCGCCCGACTGAACCGTCATCGCAAGCTCGAGAACGAGGGTGGAACTTTCTCCAGCATTGACATTTGTCGACAGTGCGAGAACGTTGTCAAGAAAGCCGCGCCTGACCTCCCCGTTGGGATAACCTAAGATGACCGAGTTCATGGCGCGGTTATACTGCTTGATCGTCAGATAACCCGTATAATAGAGCGTCGCCACTATGTCGTCACCGGTGACATTCCCCTCGGTGAGACGAGCGAATGTGCACGGCGACCCGTCAAGATTTCTTATCGGCACGTCGGTTCGCTTAAGCATCTTTATCAGATGAGTGGGCGTGCCGGTTCGATACCACGAGTCGGTTATCTGCCTGTCGTATAGGGCTATCAGAAGGCTGAAAGGATTGTAGACATCGCGCATGTCGCCGGCGAAATGATAGCCGTCGTAGTTCGCCTTCAAGGCCTCGTAGGCTTCGTCGACTGTCATACAGTTTGCCTCAGCCAGATCCGCGACCCCCTTGCCGAAATACTCATGAAGCTCAGGCTCTGTTATACCGCAGATTGTCGAATATTTCGGATTCATCGAGATGTCCATTATATTGTTCAGGCCGCTGAACACGTTCATCTGAGGCAGTTTGCCGACACCGGTCAGCATGACAAACCGCAGATTGGCGTCCTGAGACTTCATGACGCTGTAGAAGCTGCGCAGAACCTCGCGGTTGTTCTCTTCGAGTTCCCTGTCGCCGAGAACGTCAAGAATAGGCTTGTCGTATTCGTCGATGAGAACTACTACCTGACGGCCGGTCTTTTCTACGGCGTTCCTTATCACCGCTCCGAAGCGAAGGGCATAGGACATCGAGGCGTCAGACGCGCCATATTCACGTTCCCATTCGCGCAGGCAGCTTTCCAGAACCTCACCCACCGACGTCTTGGAATCATACAGCTGCCCGTTGAAGTCGATATGAAGCACGGGATGGCAGGGCCACTCGCCCGGCTCAAGCCTGTCAATGGCCAACCCTTTGAAAAGACCGCGGTTGCCCTTGAAATACTCGTGGAGCGTCGAGATCAGCAGGCTCTTCCCGAACCGGCGCGGACGGCTCAGAAAATAATACTTACCCGTATCGGCAAGTTCATGCACAAGGGCCGTCTTGTCGACATAGATGCTGCCGAGAGAACGAATCTCTACAAAGCTCTGTATTCCGATGGGATATACGATATTTGCCATAACCAGAAAGATACGATAGCAAAGTTATAAAAAAAAACGCAAACCCGCCCATTTATACAAAATATAACCCAAAATATGGGCAGAGTTGCTCATTTGACGAAAAAAAGCCAACTTTGCAGTGTGTTACTATTTGCCATAACAACCGAAATCTGCGTTATTGCTCTATTTATAGCGGCAGCAGTCATAGCGGCCTGCGTGAAGCCATCGTCATCCGGCCCGATCCGCGAACAGCTTATCGCGGGAGGGCTGGTCGACGATCCTCTTTCCGAACCATGGCTCGAGCTATCGGTCACCGACGACCTTCTTCTCGCCGTGACACGCCGTGGAATCCCCGACATGACAACCGCCGGAGCCGTCAGTCTCGCCGTGACAATAAAAGGATATGAAGTCAATATTCAGGAAAGGCGCGTAGAGCGTCAGGGTGGAGAACCTGTCAATTGCGCCCTGTTTTGCATCGAGGGGCTTGCCGAGGAACGCTATCATATCACCTACCGCCGCGACGGCAGCGAGATCGCGGCCGTATTCACTCTGCATGTAAGGCCCGGGATGCGGCGCTCATTCGAGCGATGAGGCAACTACGGCAATCGTCTCAGTCGTTTCTGTAACGGCATATAGCCTCGACTGGCGCAGTCCTTCGACCCACAACAGCTCGCCGTCGCGCGTCAGCACGCGGATGCGTCGCCGTTCATCGTGGGAGAGGTGCAAATCTTTGAGAATATCGCTGACCAGCCGCGAGCCGTTCATTCCGAGCAGTTTTATCCGGTCGCCATGGTTCCATAGACGGAGCGTCCAACGATGGTCGCCTTCGAGTGCCGAGGCATCGAGAATAAGATGGCGCCCGTCGGCGAATTCTTTCATTCTGTCTCGGGGCAAAACCGACAGACCCACAATATCGCCGAGCTGCTCCGACTCAAGTATGCGGCATTCGGCCGTCTCGAAAGGCATAAGGCGTTTGCGCTCAAGACGCCATGAGCCGAAACGGCGTTCTCCCCCCAGAGGGAGCGCGGTAAGAATGGCGTCGGTCGACGCCCTGTTGAAGCCCGACGGCGCGAGAATCTGATAAAGTTTGGCTGAAGCCAGCGAATCAGAGACATCGAACGTCGAGAAATCCCATCCGTCGCCCCGGCGGAAACGCTTGCGGAGCCAGTCCGCATAATCGTCGAGCAGGCGCGAGTCTTCATCAAGAATCGCCATTGTCCGGCGCAGACCGTCGAGTGCGCCCGGGCAAACCGATTCCAATGCCGGAACGACATGATGACGCACGCGGTTGCGGGCGAATCCATCGGCGGCATTTGTCGAGTCGTTGACAAAACCCGCTCCGGTCGATGCGACATAAGCCTCTATTTCGGCGCGGGTAAGCTCTATGAGCGGACGGACAATATGACCGTTGACGCGCGATATACCGCGCAGACCGCGTACCCCTGTCCCACGACTGAGATTGAGGAAGAAAGTCTCGACGGAATCCTCACGATGATGCCCTACTGCCACATAATGCGCTCCGTAGCGGCGCCGCAACTCTTCGAACCATTCGTAGCGTATTTCGCGGCATGCCATTTCGGCCGAAATACCATGCCGTCGGCAACGTTCGCCGACATCGGCCCTCAACACCTCAAAAGCAGCGCCGAATTTCCCGGCAACCGCTCTGGCATGAGCCTCGTCGCGGTCTGACTCCGCACCGCGCAGCCCGTAGTTGACGTGGGCCGCGACGACACGACAGCCCGCACGGGCGAGGATTGCCGTCAGAGCTACCGAATCGGCCCCGCCGCTGAGTCCTACAATGACAGGCTCGCCCGGCTTGAGCGGTTCAATCGAAATCAATGTCGGGATAGATGACTGTTCCGTAGCGCAGCTTATCGACAACGATTGTCGCCTGGGCCAATGCATAGAAGCCGTAGGGAGGACGCGGGCCGCCTATACGGAACCACACGTTGAACTCGATATTACGCGAAGGGTCATGATAGTAATCGTCGTAGTCGATGCCATAACTATAGTCATAGCTGAGGACATTCCATTCGCTGTAGGCCGTCAGTACGACGATGCTCGAATAGCGGAAGTCGACATCGAGAGCGTCGGGATATTCGCGCAGCTGAGCCTCATTGTAGTAATAGAAGAGGTCGTCGTAAGAGTCGATAACAGTAACAGAGCCGTCGAATTCGTCATACCATGCATAGCCGTCGGGCGACGACGGATTGACCTGCGGGGGACAGATCGGCGGCATCATTATCGGAATCGAACGAAGTTCCTCGAAACCTCCGCCGGGATAGGGAGGCGGCGGGTCATTGTCGTCACACGACTGCGACAAAACAGCCACAAGGGCTATCATCAGTATCTTAAGATATTTCATAGTCTCAGAAAATATTAACGTTACAGGTCATCTCCGTCAGGAAACGACTCGACATCTTCGAGGATATGTGCCTCATGACGGTGTCCGCGGTCAATGACATACTCATTGTAATATGCCAGAAGCAGGGTCGTCAGCGGAAGCGCTATGATAAGGCCAAGCAATCCGAGAAGCGAGCCCCATACGCTCAGCGACAACAGAATAAGCGCGGGATTCAGCCCCATCGTCTTTCCCATGATCTTAGGGGTCAGAACAAGATCCTGAATAGCCTGAACTACGCAATAGACGGCTATACATTTCCCCATCATGGGCCAGAAGGGAACTCCGCCGCTCACCGAAGCCACAAAGCAGAGCACCACTGCCGGCACGAGAGAGACAAGCTGAAGATAAGGCACCATGTTCAGCATCCCTATAAACAGCCCGAAGATGATTGCCATAGGCATTCCGATAATGGAGAAGCCGATGGCAAAAAGAACTCCCACGAGGAAAGCTATCAGCGCCTGACCGCGGAAGTAGAGGTTCATCGATGTCTTGATGTCGTTGAGAACCTTGAATACATTCTTACGGTAGCGCGGCGGCACAAGATTGCGCCACAGGCGCCCCAGACGGTCATAGTCGACCATTATGAAAATCACATAGAGCAGCACTATACACCATGAGGCGGCGCTTATGAGGAATGTCACACTACCGGCAAGCACGTCCCAGGCCGTTGAAAGCGTCTGTTTGATTGTCTCGGTCCAGTCGAATGTCGATAGCATGTGGGAAACCTGACGCAGATTGACGTTTCTAACGACAAAATCGTGGATCTGCGCCGGAAGATAAGGCAGATTAAGCTCCGACGAGGCGTATGCCGAAAGCATCTTGCCCATTGAATTGACCTCGCTGACGATCATCGGCACTACGAAATAGCAGGCGATCGCAACAAACGTCATCATTTCGAACAGTGTGACAAAAATAGCCACTATGCGCCCCTTGAGATGAAGGAGGCGCCTGTTGAACTGGACGAACGGCTCGAAGATATAGGCAATGAGCGCCGCCACAAAAAACGGCAGCAGAACATCTTTGAGATACCTCACCAGCAAGACCACAATCACGAGAGTGGCTATGTTCAGAAAAAGTCTGACGGTGCGGTCGAGAGTATATGGCTTGCGGGTATACATTTGTCAGCAAACAGTGAGGGCCGTTATCCGCGGGCTTTCGGAGCTTCGGGATGGGCGTCGATATGCGACGCTATCTTCGAGAAGATGTCGTCGACCGATCCCTTGCCGTCAACGCCGTGGTATTTTCCGGCGCGGGTATAGAAATCTTTCAGCGGACGGGTTGTGGTGTGATAGATGTCGAGGCGGTGGTTAATGGCCTGAGGATTGTCGTCGCTGCGGCCGCTTTCTTTTCCGCGCTCGATAAGCCGCTGACGCAGCTCGTCGTCGTCGACCTCCAGACCTATTACCCCGTGGAGTTGGGTTCCCCGGCTGCGCAGCATCTTGTCGAGAGCCTCAGCCTGGGCTACGGTACGCGGAAATCCGTCGAAAATCACACCTTCGCCGGCTGCCGGATGGTCGAGCTCGTGAGAGAGGATGTCGATCATCAGGTCGTCGGGGATCAGACCGCCGTTGGAGATATAGCTGTCGGCCAGACGTCCGAGCTCGGTTCCTTTGGCGATCTCACTTCTCAGGAGTTCGCCCGTCGAAATATGGTGAAGCGGGTATCGCTCGATGAGTTTTTCGCTTTGGGTGCCCTTTCCACTGCCGGGGGCACCGAAAATAACAAGGTTATACATTTCTTGTAACTATGTGGAAACTAAAAACAGACCGATCAATCTTTCTGCTCCTTGAGCACCCAGATGTCGGGATGAAACTTTCGCAGAAGTCGATTTCGCCACGCATGGCTCTTTCCGTGATGGCTTT
>OGWR01003275.1_pt1 | contig 10562 bp, 7 predicted proteins | sample 1576061 | NCBI WGS metagenome assembly OGWR01 (sample SAMEA3541511, study PRJEB24748) | human gut metagenome | biome: human gut; feature: human-associated habitat; material: faeces | place: China | collected 2012 | reverse complement strand
CCGTAGCACCGGAACCGTTCACATAGCCACTTTCATCCCATGCGCCAACAAACAACGTCTCCAAGCGGGTAGACCCCGGCAGCTATGAGATCACAGAAAAATCCGTTCCCTCCCCATATTATATCTCAGAAACGGAATCGGAACGGGTCCAGACCATCAGCCTGAACGCCGGCGATGAAAAGACGATCAGCTTTGAGAACCACAAGCAGCCTTTTATTGAGATCATCAAGGAAAACGAGATCACTCATGATCCCATCGAAAATGTCAAGATGCAGGTCTGGTACGCCTCCAACAATACCGCCACCGGAGAGTATAACGACCTGGGCGTGTACTATACGGACTCCGAGGGCCGTATCGTTCTCTCCGAGCCGGACATCTCCCTCCGGGACGGCTGGTACCGGGTAAAAGAGCTGGAGCCTGCCCCTGGATTCGCCCTGCCGGACGAGGACACGCAGGAGGTATTCATTCCGGCTGGGGGAAGCCATACCTTCCGCTTCCAAAACCAACCTCTCTCAGCCATCTGTGTGTGGAAGTATGATTCCAAAACAGGGGCCGCTTTATCTGACTGCTGGTTCCAAGTCCGGTATCTGAGCGGCAACGCCAGCGGCAGCGGCGGCACGGTGATCGGCGTCTACCAGACCTCGGAGAATGGCTCCTTTACCGTCACCGGCTGTGAAGCTGGCACTTATATCATTGAGGAGCTCGCCAGCGACGCCAACGAGTTACATTCCGATTGCAGTCTGTCTCGCTCACTATTTAGATAAATGACTTTTTGCAAGGTATTTGCCTGAGAGATAGCATCGACCACTTTACTTATTGGGCTTTCTTTATCTTAGGAAAGTCTTATGTCTTTTATAAATTTAGAAAAGTCATCCATATTTCTTAGCTATAACTAATTATCACAAAGAGTAAAAGAGTTTTAAGGCAGTTGTAAGATAGTCAATGTAAGGTCATTCAATCACTTCCCAAGAACCGCCTTTTGTCGGGCCAATATGTCTTAACTTACGCTCTTTTACAAGAGTTTCAAGTCGACGCTGGACGCTACTCTCATGAAGTGTTAAGATTTCTGCAATTTCAGCTCTCGTTATGGCTGGATTTTGAGACAGTAACTCCAAAATCCGATTTTTCTGTTCGATTTTGGTCCGGGTTTGGTTCGGTTTTAGTTCGATATGCTTTTATACGCTAGTCAATATTATTGTTATGCATAATTATAGCATAGCAAAGCTTTTTCATGAATTCATTAAGCGCTCCTATGTCCTTGTTTGGGCATTCTTTTCCTGTGGAAGCATAATTAGATTTTGCATGAACTATTGAATTTCGCGTCGCATACAGTATTTTGCCTAATGATATATTTAGTTTCACAAAGTCATCATTGGTCAACTCTTCGATCTTGCGATTTGCAGATACGCCACTATCTCTTAGCATTAATCTCCATATTGAATCCGGGATATATGGTACAGATAATTCAATATCACAACATTCAGTTAAAACAGTGGAAGCCAATTCTGCATCAGAGATACTTCTATTGTAGCGGTGTACTAAATCTATAATCGAGTTATAATAACTTTCCCCTTTCTTAGAAAAGACTCCAATATTCAATCTTGCTTCTAGTCTCTTATATAGGATTGAATTAGCAATAATCGGTGAAATATACTCTATTATTTTATAAAATAATAAGAACCGAAGGCTCTTATCCCTAATAGATAAAGCATCGAGGTACATCTTTAACATTGGTGATCTTTTGGGTAGATCAGAAGATTTGTGTATGATCTGCTCCTTCCCCTTAAAAAAATCACAATTTTCTAAATCAGATTCTTCAATACTCTCATTGTCTATTAAATCTCCTTTCTCAATCTCAGGCAGTTCTGAAATTCGTATTAGGTAATTGTTTTTTATATTTAATGCAAAGATGAATCGATAGATTTCTTCTAATTCCTGCTCATAAGGAAGCTTTTTTACACCTTCTTTATATCGAAATTCTACTGCATGGAAATATCTACATGGAGACCAAAAGTCGTAATTATAGCAATCATGTCGTAAATTACGGATTCCGATAAGAATTGGTCCTTCGACTATTGATGCGACAAAACTGTCTGTTTCATAAATTTCATTTAATATCTCTCCATCATAATACCAATTATACTCTATATCTATTACGGTTTGACTTAAATTAGCGCACCTTACTGTAGCCTCTCCTTTCTCTTCATAAGTATCCAATTTATCTGTTATGCTAATAAGATCATCTACGGTAATTTGCACACAATCTTCATCACCTGGAAAGCTAAAGTTTATAGCTTCTTCCCCAATCTCAACATAATCTTCTGAATTGTAATCTTCTGCATCAAGACCACAATACTCCCATAGTTTAATGGCGCGTTCTTTTATGTCAAAAATATTGTCTGATGTTATTTCCATATAAGTACGATTAATCAGAATACTCTTTTACTCATCAAATTTCATTTTTATTTTTCAATTCTTCTTCTAATAATCTCACTCTTGCTTGCAGTTCTTCTGCCGACGGGAGCAGACTTGAAGGAGCTATCTGAACATTATCATATGAAGCTACACCCATAGGAGTTCGTATTCCTTTGAACGCCCAACGCACATCGGTTTCATTTTTATCGCTACAAATCAACAGTCCAATAGTAGGATTGTCATCAGCACCTTTAAGCAGCTCATCAACAGCATTGACATAGTAGTTAAGTTTCCCGGCATACTCAGGATCGAATGGCTTTACTTTCAGTTCAACCACAACATAAGCCTTTAGACGTATATGGTAGAACAGCATATCAATCCTACGGGTACGACCTCCGACGATCAGTTCCTTTTGTCGGCCAACGAAAGCGAATCCTGTCCCAAGTTCAAGAAGGAAACGGGTTATATTCTGCTCCAATGCCACTTCAAGCTGTTCCTCCTTATAGTCCGCAGGGACAGTTACAAAACCGAAATCATAGTTATCCTTAGTGATTTCTTGCGCCATACGGCTTTGTGCCTCTGGCAGATATTGTGGAAAATTACTGATAGCGTTACCATGGTTCTTGTATAGATTAGCTTTCAGCGAATTATCCAAAGTCTGACGACTCCAGCCATTCAATACACACTCTTTCAAATAGAAAATAGCCTCATCAACCGACCTACATTTTGTTATAATGTTCACCTGATGACGCCATGGCACAAGACCAAGAACCAACGGAAAGTCTGCATCAATTTCTCCACCAAGTTGGTGGAGTTTTATAATCCTTTGTGGGTTTGTATTTTGTAATTCTCCACCAAGTTGGTGGAGTTTTTCTGTTGCCTCTGATGAAGAAAAGAACAAATACCATTTCTTCATAGCCCAAAGATTTGTAGTACCAAAACCTCGGTCGTTAGGGAAAGCCTCCTGCAAGTCAAAGCTAAGCTGCTCAACAACCCCACTGCCCCATGTTTCTTCCGCCTTACGCATCACAAGGTCACGCCCTACACTCCAGTTGAACGCCAGCTTTTCCGTATTGACCTTGAGCGCCGCTTTGATTTGGGCAGAATGATAGCGCCGCTTGATTTCAGAGAGCCAGACAGCATAGTCAGCGTCAATCCTAAAATCCTTGACACTGACAATATGGGGTTCGTTGTTCATTATATCAGCCATAGTAATGCAAAATTACCGCAAAATACTGACATCCACAAGTTAATGCATAATTTAGAGACTCGATAGGATCCTAAAATCAAAAGAAAATCGTTATCTTTACAGTTCGTAAAGAATGGGCGCTTTGAGAGAGCCGAAACTGTTAAACCTGGAGATACAAGCCTCTCAAATCATGTTTTTGTATTCTAAGAGCGCAACCTGCTTACTGTCAAATCTATGCTATAATCGCAATCGGGATATAAAATTCTGACAACTGTCAAACTCCCGATTAATTCGTATATTTGTAAACTAAAACAGACCTTTTGGGCCTATTTGAGCAAACGAACGAATTATGAACAATCTTAACCTGTTCCACGAGTTAGAAAAATTGTTGCGCAACGAGAGCCGCTTCTGCTCTGAGGACGGTATTCTTCTTAAGAATGCCATTGTCGAAGCTGCCCTTGCTTTGCGTCCGGAGATTATCAGGATTTTACTGTCTCACGATAGATTGAAAGCTAATTTTTTCTCTGAGATCGACGGCATTCTCGTATTCGACAAGATTCGCTTCCAGAAATTCGTGATGAATAAGCGGTTTCTCCCCGACAGCTATACGAGTTTCAAAAACAGAATAGGCCTGACAACCGAAGACGAGGATTTCGTGGCCGATAGTCGTGAGGTCGTTCTTTCATGGCCCTATAGAGATTGTGTTCTTGAAGGTGGCCAGACAAAGGAAGATGCTCGACGCAATGAGGTGTTCTGGAATGAGATACTCGCGCCTGACGAAATCAATCGCCTGACTGAGCCGAAAGTCCTTTCCGGCTTCCTTCGTTACGATATCAAAGGCCCGCACAAGCCTGAGCATGTATCATCGCGCGACAACTATATCATCAAAGGGAACAATCTTTTGGTTCTTCATTCCTTAAAAAAGAGATTCTCGGGAAAAGCAAAGATGATCTATATCGATGTCCCATATAATACTGGAAATGATTCGTTCGGGTATAACGACTCTTTCAAACATTCAACATGGTTGACATTCATGCACAACCGTATATCAGCGGCCATTCCGCTTTTGAGAAATGACGGGCTCTTTATTCTTCAGTGCGACGACAACGAGCAGGCATATCTCAAGGTTCTGTTAGACGGTTTCCACCAGCTATCATTCCTGAACTGTATAGCTGTCAAGATGAGCGAGGCGACCGGCGTAAAAATGAATCATGCCAAAGGACGTTTCCCTAAATTGAAAGAATACATCCTCATCTATACGATGCCGGGGTTCAAGCAGTTCGAGACTGTCGACAAATATTCATCAGAGATATGGGACAAAGAGAATAATATCTTCCTTGAAGGCATGACTAAGGAGCTGCGTGCCCGGCTTCTCGAACTGGAGTTGAAAGAGGTGAACACTCAGGAAGATGTCGAAATTGCGAATAATATACTTAAATCGGTAAAGAAAGTCTCATTGTCGAAGAAGATAAATGAGCTGGAATTGGAAGGCGATAAGTTGACCGAATGGCTTTTTGACAATTCCTATCGTATTATCAAAACCGCCGGTTCCGAAAGCCTTGCAAAGCTTGTGAAGAGGATTCCGAAAGTAAAAGGTCAGGAAATTGCCTCGGCCGTCTCGAAGAAAGGGGTAATGTTTTTCTATCTGGTTAATTATAACACACATACATCTCAGCCCCGGTTGCGTGTAATTTTCGCCGATGAGAACATTGAAAAGAACCCATGCGATTTTTGGCAGGACATTAAAACCGCCGGAGGCATTGCGACAGAAGGAGGTGTCAAGCTCGAGAATGGCAAGAAACCGGAAAAAATTCTTTATCGGCTGATAAAAATGTGCTCAAAGCCCGGCGATTTGATTGTAGACTTTTTCGGAGGAAGCGGCACAACGGCTGCCGTTGCTATGAAAATGGGCCGGAAGTTCATCTCTTGCGAGCAGCTCGACGATCATGTAAACCTGATATGCACCCGTCTCCGTAATGTTGTTGACGGCGACGGAACCGGCATTTCCGGATTTGACGATGTCAACTGGAAGGGAGGCGGCTCGTTTGTTTATTGCGAACTGGCCATCGCCAACCAAAAGTTTGCCGATCGTATCAATGATGCAGAATCTACAGCCGAGCTACTGACTGTTTGGAATGAAATGCAGGCCACAGGCTTCTTGTCATGGAAAATCAGTCCTCGCGTTTTCAATGATAACGCCGGCGAGTTCAGCGAATTGAAACTCAGCGAGCAAAAGATGTTTTTAATCGAATGTCTCGATAAGAATATGCTTTATGTTCCGATTTCGGAAATCGACAATGCAGAATTTGAAATTAGCGACACTGATAAACGGCTTTCCTCAGATTTTTATAACACGCTGAACTGACAATGATAAAAAAGATACAACCGGAAATCAGTATCGACGAATTCCTCCGCAACAATCTACAGGCCACACTACGTAGCGAGTTGGGCCGCAAACAGATTGAGAGCACGGAATTGCCTGAGAGTTTTTCTGCGTCGCTTAATCCGGCCATGCGTCTGCGTCCGTATCAGACCAAGGCATTTCAATATTTCATCTCCTATTGGGAGAATGACTTCGAAGGAAAAGCATTTAAGCCTCAGTTGCTCTTCCATATGGCCACAGGAAGCGGAAAGACGCTCATAATGGCCGGCCTCATCCTTTATTTGTATGAGAAAGGCTATCGCAACTTCCTGTTTTTTGTCAACAACAGCAACGTTATCGAAAAGACCAAAGACAACTTTTTCAACGCGGCCTCATCGAAATATCTGTTCGCGCCGGCGATAACAATAGCGAACAGGCGTGTTGAAGTGAAACAGGTCGACAATTTCCAGAACAGCGATCCCGACGCAATAAATTTCTGTTTGCAGACAATTCAGGGTCTTCATTCCGATTTGAATTCGCCGAAAGAAAACGCTGTGACCTACGAAGACTTCCGATGGATGAAAGTTGCCATGATAGCCGATGAGGCCCATCATATTAATTCAGCCGTTAAAAAAGGGAATACGCCATCTAAACAATTGAAAATGTTTGCCGATGAAGCCCGCGACGGATATTCGGCAAGCGACGATTGGGAAACCACGGTAATGCGTATATTCAACGCCAACAGCGCTAATGTTTTGCTTGAATTCACAGCTACCGAAGATTTTACCAACGTCAACATCGCTGATAAATATCGCGACAAAGTAATTTTCGATTATCCGCTGAAAAAATTCCGCGAAGACTGCTATTCAAAAGATATTGCCGTCGTGCAGAGCGACATGCCTCCTATCGACCGGGCTATTCAGGCTGTGATAATGAGCCAGTTCCGCCGGAAATTGGGAAACCTGATCCATCAGGACATCAAACCGGTAGTGATGCTGAAATCAAAGAAAATCAAGGAGAACAAAGCTTTCTTCGACCTCTTTGTCGAGACGGTCAAGCACCTCTCTGTTGAAACTCTCGGCCATATCCGTGACAACGCGAGAGATATTCTGCAAGAAGCGTTCAGATATTTCGAGTCTCAGTCGATAAGCCTCGAGAACCTCCTTTATGAAATCCGGGAAGATTTTAAGGAAGACAATCTGCTTCTTGTCGACGGGAATTCTATCAGCCCTGAAAAACAGAAGCTCCTTAATTCGCTGGAAGATAAAGACAACGGAATCAGAGCCGTATTCGCTGTTGATATGTTGAATGAGGGATGGGACGTGCTCAATCTTTTCGACATTGTCCGACTCTATGACACCCGCGATTCGAGAGCCGGAGTTATCGGCAAAACTACTAACAGCGAAGCTCAGCTGATTGGTCGGGGTGCCCGTTACCTGCCTTTTACCGATAAAATTGGACCAGCAGATGAAAACGGGCATCCCGCAGTAGAAGCTTCCGCTCAGTCATACACTACACCGAAGCCACTGTCAGAATATGCCACTAAACGCAAATTCGACAATCAGCTCGACAATCCTCTGCGTCATCTTGAAACGCTGACATATCACAGTCAGAGTAATCCGCGCTATATTCAGGAGCTCAACTCGGCTCTTGCCGCTACCGGGATTATCGAGTCAAGAAGCGTTGAAGTATTCGAAAAATTAAAGGAAAGCTTCAAACAGACAAGGCTCTATAACGAGGGTTATGTTTTTGTCAATGAACAGGTGAGCTGCCATGTCAACGAAAATCTGACTGATATAGGGCGCGATATTCTTGACAGAGAGTTCTCTGTGAGAATTAGCAGCGGCGAAATGTCGACAAGTCTCGTTTTCTCGGACAAGACAGATAATGAAACTATGTCTTTGCAGAAAATAAGCTGTCGGCTGAGCGAACTCGGGAAGAATGTATTGCGAACCGCCATCAACAAGGTTGACGGGTTCGCTTTCGCAGAGCTTCATGAGATTTTCCCCAATCTCGAATCGATAAGTCAGTTCATTGAAAGTGAAAGTTATCTCGCCGCTATCCGTGTGACTATCTACGGACGCGAAAATACTATAGATAATCTTTCTCAGAAAGAGAAACTATTCATCGCAGTTGAGGTTCTTCGCCAGTTAAAGCCGATGCTTTCAAAAGGAGGTATCGCCACCCGTGGAAGCCGCCGTTTTACGCCGAAGCCGATTCGAGACGTATTCCATGACCATCGCTATAGAGTCGCTTTGGGCTCTGAAAACAAGGAAGACGGTGTTTCAATGAAGGAAACATCCAATATGCTTTTACAGCTCGACCTTATGAACTGTGAATGGTATGCCTACGAGGATAATTTCGGTACCGAAGAAGAAAAGTTTCTCATCAGATATATTGAGTCTATCATTGGCAGACTTAAAGAAAAATATTCCGAGGTGTACCTGTTGCGCAATTATAAAGATCTGAAAATATATTCATTCGACGATGGCCGGGCAACCGAGCCCGATTTCGTCATGTTTCTGCGAAAAAAGGGGAAAGGGCGTCATTACGACAACATTCAGATATTCATTGAACCCAAAGGCGAGTATCTCCGTCGAACCGACTCTTGGAAAGAAACTTTTGAAAAAAGCATCCATAACGAGGCTACACTCAGTTTCATGACGGCGAATGACAGATTTGAGGTCAGGGGTATGCCATTTTTCACAAGAAGTGTCGAATATGAATTTGCCGACGCGATGACTCAGAATTTTCTGAAATAAACGGCAATACTCGGCTCCCTCTCGCCCTCCGGCTTATAGATCAATCTGATAAAGAACGTGCCTGAGCAAAGGAGAATCTGCTGAAAGCTCCGGGTGGTTAAATTCGCCGACCTTGACCATGCCGATCTTTTGCATTACGCGCTCTGACGGGGCGTTGATCCTGGCGGTAAATGAATAGAGTCGTATGATTCCTGATCCCTTCGCCAAATTCAATACAGCCTTGGCTGCTTCGGTTGCATATCCATGATTGTGATAATCCGCCGCCAGCCGCCAGCCGATTTCAGTGCCGGGCGTAAAATAAGCCTCAAACCCGATTTCATGTAATCCGACATATCCGATGAACTCTCCCGTCGATTTTATTTCCACTGCATAGAGCCCCCGGCCTTTGCGGTGGAATTCATCCTGAATCCGGTTATAAAACGCCTCTGTTTCAGATTCAGTCAGTAAGCTCGGGAAATAACGCATAACCCGTTCATCTTTATTCATTGCTATGAATGAGGGGAGATCCTCAGGCTGCCAGGAGCGCAAAGCCAGTCTTTCTGTTTCAGCGTAGATCACTTCTGCTGAATGGTTTATTTTATCTCGGTCTTGATTTTGCGAAGAAGGATGCATTCCGCCGGCGTTGTTCCGTTCAGCCTTATCACTGAGTCGTTCTGGATGTCAATGGTTGATATGCGCGGAAGAATTCTGCGCAGGGCGTCTTCGGTATCCATGTTGTCGCAGGCCATTTCTGTCATGGCTCCGTCGCCGAATATGATGGAATCGCCCTTGACGGTATACGAGCCTGACATAGAGTTGCAGTTGGTCATTACGAAATACGTGCTGTCTTCGAACGTGATATACTGCCGTGAGCCGGGAACAGCCTCGTCGGGACGCACATAGTCTGAATCGCTGAACACGATGTTCTCGATATTCCATTGTCCGCGAATATCGGCAACGGCCGCTGTTGTCGGCGTATCGTCGGCTATGCCGGTTGCTTTATTGTCTTTGCCGCCCGTACAACCGGTCGCGATTATGGCTGAAAGTATTGCTGTGGCAATCAAAGGTCTGATATGAGACTTCATAAAACTGTCTATATTATGGTTATTTTTTTCCATAGGCAAAATTAAAAAAAGCCAGACAATAATCCCTAATTTAGTGCAACGGAATCAGCAAATCATATAAGGATTGTGTAAATCCTTACAGATGCCATATGCCGTTTCGGTAGTCTTTCAGCTGATCTTCGGGAAGACTGGCTATCGCATTGTCAAATTCCCGGAGTATTGCGGCTTTGTCGTCAGGTAATGCCCCGGTTATCGGAATCGTGTTTGAGATATGATGTCCGAGTAGATTGACTCTGATTGTCAGTCTGTCGATGAGTGTGCGCATCTCTGTCAGACGCTCAATCTCAGGTTCCTCGATATATGTTCCGTCCAATACCTCCTGATATAACTGCGATTCCGGGAAAATCGTCAGCGATACGATGTTGATGATCCAGGGATGCAGACGGTTCAGCACGTCGGCGGTGGCGACAGCGCTTGCCTCTCCGTTGCCCTTGCCTCCGAGTCCGTTCAGGTAGAACACATTGTAGTGGATCCCCGCCTCGTCGAGTTTCGAAAGCTGTTCAAGAATGTCGGAGGCACGATATCCCTTGTTCATCCGCTCCAGAGTCGGGTCGTGGGCGGTCTCGATGCCGATGTTGATGTTGTCAAGCTTCAGATGGCGCAGATTCTTCAGTTCTTCCACCGACTTAGGCGTGATGTCTGTGACACGTGCGAACATACCGAACGACACCATGTGAGGCAGATATTTCCTCAATAACAGTGCCACATCCGTCAGCCTGTTATAGCTCAAT
>OGWR01003262.1_pt1 | contig 10596 bp, 9 predicted proteins | sample 1576061 | NCBI WGS metagenome assembly OGWR01 (sample SAMEA3541511, study PRJEB24748) | human gut metagenome | biome: human gut; feature: human-associated habitat; material: faeces | place: China | collected 2012 | reverse complement strand
GCCAAAAGCCTGGTACATTTTAAAAAGGAAAGCATCACGCTTATTCAAGAACTCACGCTTCAATCTCATCGTTGGCATAGAATACGGTAATGTGCGGATAGTTTCTTGCATAGTGCTGCTTTGGCAGATGCATCATATGTTGGATAAAAGAGGACAGTTCCGCATTGGTTCGGATTCGATTGGTCACCTTGTATTTATATGGTCTGATGTGTTTACTTGTAGTTTTCTGCGAGTTCGCGGATAGCATGGAATATGCGGTTGTCGGCCTCGGAAAGCGAGCGGCCGCGACGAGCCATCATGCGCTTGGCGATGTCGAAGAATTTCTCCATGGGCAGATCGGTGAAGCCCGAAGGTCCGCCCTCGCTGAACGAGGCGATGAAATTGCGCGGGAAGCCCGAGCCATGGATGTTGACTCCCACGCCTACAACGGTGGCCGTGTTAAACATCGTGTTGATTCCGGCCTTCGAGTGGTCGGCCATAATCAGGCCGCAGAACTGCAGTCCGGTGCGCAGGAAGCGGTGGCTGGGATAGTTCCAGAGCTTGATTTCCGTATAGTCGTTCTTTAGGTTCGAGGCAACGCAGCCGGCACCGAGGTTGCACCATTCGCCGATTACGGCGTTGCCCAGGAAGCCGTCGTGGGCCTTGTTGGTGAAGCCGAAAATCACAACGTTGTTGAGCTCGCCGCCTACCTTACACCATGGGCCGAGCGACGTGCCCGGGTAGATTCGCGTTCCCATATTGACGGTGGAATGCTCGCCCAGCGCGATGGGGCCGCGGAGGCAGCTTCCTTCCATTATTTCCACGTGGCGGCCGACGTAAATAGGGCCGTGGGATGCGTTGAGCACCACGCCCTCCACTATGGCGCCGCTCTCGATATAAATACGGTCGGGATCGCCGATTACGGTGTTGCTGCGCGGTATGCTCTGCCCTTCGCGCCCCGCGGTAAGTACGTCGAAGTCGGCCTCGATCTGGCGCCCGTTGAGCAGGAAGATGTCGTAAACGTAGTTGATGGCGTCGACTTTCTCCTCATATACAATTCCGGCAGGCATGGAATGAATCACTTCGTCGAGACGGTTGGCACCGCCCTTGAAGCCCACAAGCACGCGCTGGCCGGCCATGGTGTCGGCCATCAGCACCTCGCCCGGCTCGAGCGAGTCGAGGCGGCGCGCCAGATGCTCGGTGGCGATGATGTTCGAGGCGATGAAGAGATTTTCCTCTGCCGTCTTCATCGGGTATTTCTCGGAGAGATAGCCCACTGTGGAATATGAGAACTCTCCTGCGAGAAACGATTCCCACTTCTTGCGCAAGGTCGTGATTCCGACCAGAAAGTCGGCTATGGGCCTGGTGTAGCTAAGCGGAAGTAGATTTTCACGCACCGCAGGGAGGTCGAAAAGGATGATGTTGCGCTGTTTCATATGGGGATAGTTTTAGCAGTTGTAAAATTGGCTTTTGAATGTTGAGCAAAAATAGTATTTTTGCAACATAATAACAACCCGCCGGCCGATTGTTTTGGCCGATGTTAAATTTTTTTCACGCCCTAAGCACTGAGTTTAGGCCGATTTTTTATAACAAGACACAATTCTTTTTCATCTATGAACTTCATTCCTACCGAAATAGAAGGTGTATGGATTGTCGAACCGAAAAAATTCGGCGACGCCAGAGGCTACTTTATGGAGACTTTCAAACAGGCTGAATTCGAGGCCGCCACGGGCATCGCGCCCAGATTCGTGCAGGACAACGAATCGATGTCGACGCGTGGCGTGCTCCGCGGGCTGCATTTCCAGAAAGGCGAATGGTCGCAGGCCAAACTGGTGCGCGTGTCGCGCGGCCGTGTACTTGACGTTGCCGTTGACATCCGCAAGGGTTCGCCCACATTCGGCCGCCACGTGGCCGTGGAGCTTTCCGACGAGAATGCCCGTCAGCTCTACATTCCGCGCCATTTCGCCCACGGATTTCTCGTGCTGAGCGACGTGGCCCAGTTCCAGTATAAGGTCGACAACGTCTACGCTCCGCAGAGCGAGGCAACCCTCCGCTTCGACGATCCTGAAGTAGGCATCGACTGGCCTGTCGACCCGGCGGAAATGCTTCTCTCCCCCAAAGACCTGCGCGGCATATCGCTCGCCGAGCTGAAGACCTCGCTGTTCTGACCCCATCAGCAGGTTTTAAAACCTATACCCTAAACCGTCAACTTTAAACCTTCCGCCCCTATGGACCACCGCCTGCTCACCTCCGGCGAAATCGATATACTCGAAGCCAATGCATGCACTTGCGACGACTGGACCCGCATCCGCGTTGCCGACCCCTTCCGCCCTCAGCACTACCGCCACGCCACGTTTTCCGGCGACGTGACCCTCGGCACCACCGAGGAGGTACTGACGGCCGGCGGCCACGTGCCCATGCAGACGGGAATCTACTTCGCCCGCGTCCACAACTGCAATATAGGCGACAACGTGCTCATCGACCGCATCGGCAACTATATAGCCGACTACGACATAGCCGACGGTACGCTCATCGCCAACACGGCCTGCATAGCCATGACCGGCGAATCGACCTTCGGCAACGGCATCGAGGTATCGGTGCTCAACGAGACGGGCGGACGCGAAGTGCCGATCTACGACTGCCTCTCGGCCCATGTGGCCTACATAATAGCCATGTACCGTCACGACAAGGAGCTGATAGGCCGGCTCCGTAAACTCGTAGACGACTACGTGGAGTCGCGGCGTTCCTCACGCGGCAAAATTGCCGACCACGTCACCATAGTCAACACCGGGACCATCAACGACCTCTACGTCGGGCCGCACGCGACCATCGACGGAGCCACGCGCCTTGTCAACGGCTCAATAATGTCGGAAGCCGACGACCCCGTTTTCGTCGGGCCTAACGTGATGGCTGAAGACTTCATTCTCTGCGCCGGAGCTAAAGTCGACTGTGGCGCGGTGCTCGTCCATACCTTCGTAGGGCAGGCATCGCAGCTTACGCGCCTTTTCTCGGCCCACGATTCGCTTTTCTTCGCCAACTGCGCCTGTGAAAACGGCGAGTCGGCCGCTATCTTCGCCGGCCCTTATACCGTGACGATGCACAAGTCGAGCCTCCTGATAGCCGGTATGTTCTCATTCCTCAACGCCGGCTCCGGATCGAACCAGAGCAACCACATGTACAAGCTCGGCCCCATCCATCAGGGCGTGGTCGACCGCGGCTCGAAAACCACCTCCGACAGCTACATCCTGTGGCCGGCCCACATCGGCGCATTCTCGCTGGTGATGGGGCGCCACGTAAGCCACTCCGATACCTCCCGCCTTCCATTCAGCTACCTGATAGAGAAAGCCGGGGAATCCCACCTCGTGCCAGGCGTCAACCTCAAGAGCGTCGGCACAATCCGCGACGCCATGAAGTGGCCCAAGCGCGACAAGCGCCGCACACCCCATAAGCTTGATTTCATCAATTTCAACCTGCTCAGTCCCTATACCGTGCAGAAGATGATGGACGGCATCTCCCTGCTCGACGAAATCGAAGCCACCTCGGGCGAAACGTCGCAATTCTACTCCTACCAGGGGATGACCATCAGCGCATCCGCCCTGCGCAAGGGGCGCATGTACTACGGCATGGCCATCGACAAATTCATGGGCAACTCCGTGCTGAAACGCCTCGAAGGGATGCAGATTACCTGCGATGCTGACATCCGGCGCCGCCTCGCCCCTACCCTCGAAGCCGGACGCGGCGAATGGGTTGACCTTGCCGGACTCATCGCACCCAAGCAGGAAATTCGCCGTCTGTGCTCCGAAATTGCCGACGGAAGCATCCAGCGCCTCGACTCGGTCAACCAGCGGCTGCACCGCCTCCATGCCGACTACTATGAGATGGAATGGACATGGGTTGTGGAGAATTTCAGCCGCTGGCTCGGCAAAGAATGCTCCGACCTCACCATAGCCGACGTGGCGGCAATAGCAAAACGCTGGGTCGAGAGCGTGGTAAAACTCGACCGCATGCTCTACGACGACGCCCGCAAGGAGTTCTCGGCAGTATCACACATCGGCTTCGGCCTCGATACCACCTCCGAACGCAACCGCCGGGGCGACTTCGAGCAGGTGCGCGGCGAATTCGAGCGCGACCCCTTCGTACGCATGGTCCTCGACCACATCGAAAAGAAAACCGCCCTCCACGACGACCTCCTCTCCCGCCTCCACCCCGCCAAATAATAAGAAATGACAAAAAAGTATATAATCCCAATTTTTAACTATGGCGAATTCGCCACAATTAGAAATCAGTCCGGCCTCAACAGCTTCAAAATCAACGTTAAAGAATTCGCATCAAGAACAAACGCAATAAGCCTTCAGGCACAGGCCGGCAGATATGGCTACTGCCAAAGATGGCGACAACCGTTCAGCCGACATCATCAAAAACTGGTTAAGGAACCGTTATACAATTGAATTCCTCGGCACCTGGGAGGTGATACATAACTCCAATTTTAAAGTGGTCGAATTCGACCACTTTAAAAGGCAACATAAGGGATTATGCCACAATCAACGAACTAATATGCCTCTCTAATATGGAAAATCTCAATGCTGTTTTCATTGAGCAAGGCCTGACACAGCGAGAACGGCTAATAAAGCTTAATCAGATAGCTATTCATCAGATGAGCGTACTGGAAAACACCGTCTCCGACAGAAAACTCTTGAAATAAGAACTTTCGGTAAGTTATTTCCATGAAGTCATTTAAACTTTTTCTTCGAAAAGAATTTGAGACTGTTTATGAGCGGATTTAACCTGAAATTGAGGGAGCGATGCGGGCATCGTGACCGAAAATGAGGGTAAAATCAGCCAAAAAGAGGCCAAATTCTTGAAGAATACATCTTGTGAAGCCATTTGAAGAAAAAGTTTAAATGACTTCAATGTCTTTTCGACCGACCTCTTTTCTGTCACATTACGTTCAATCACGCCGGTTTTCAGTTTCCATTTGTGTTGCACAAAATCAAAATTTTAAATATCTTTGCATTGTCGCAGTCACCGACTCGACAGACATATTTATAATGAGCGTTTTGGCTTTATCCTGAATCCGAAATCGCCAATTTCATCAAAGTACGCAGGAGGAAGCAGTCAAAACGCTTCATGCTTGTCGCATGTCCACCCCCCGACAAGAGGGGTCGATATATCGACGTGGCGTGGGGTGGACTGTTTATCGCGTACAGGCGTTTGGCGATGCCCGGATTAGATAAACTGACATTGTCCCACGCTATTTTTTATCAAAACCCGTCGGGAAGAGGGGAGGACACACCGACTGCACATTTCAATCCTTTATACACACCAATTAACGGTCGACGCTAAGAACTGACGCATCCGGGACAACTGGACTATGGATGCCCTCGAACTGCAATCGCGCATAATCCACATCAACGACGACTCGACAGCGCAGAATGCCGGCATATCAGCATATTCCGCCTGAGGCTTCTGCAAGCTCGTTAACTTACGATTGGTAATGCGAAAGCGTAACACGTTCATTCCACTTTCAGTACTTACCGATAACAAATTTATACAGCATTATTTATGAGAAAGATAAATTTGCGATGGATTTTTTCATTGCTAATAGGAACAGCTCTCGCAGGTTGCGGCAATAACTCATCAGACGGAAATGCCAGCTCGGATGTTGCCAATACCGATTCAGTAGCTCCTGCCCCCAATCCTGCAGAGGTGGCTTTGCCGCAAATGTCTCCTCAACAGGTCATAGATACATTCATTGCGGAAATGAAAGTAGTTGACCGGATGATATTTAATGAGAACATCAACGGAGCCAAAGCCAGATTTGACGGCGCATGCTCAAAGGCGTTGATGTATATTGATAGAATGTCGGACGAGGAGCGGTCTGAAGCATACGAATACTGGGCGCAGATTACCAATAGTCCTCAGATACGGAATCTGGATTCATTTAATTTTGATACTCCGACCGGTATGGAATTCGCCAAACGTATTGAAGAAATGCGTATCAAGCATGATGAGAACTCAATGTCGTTAATCGGCACGTTGCTGGAATTTACCGATAAAGCCGGAACACGTTTTATATTACATATCAATAAAAGCGAAAACGAACCCGGAAGTCCACAAAACGAGGGGATATGCCTTCTTTATCCGGTAGATAGGGATGAAGAATATTCCGGTACATGGAAATTTCAAAGCAAAGACCTTGGGATGTCGTCGCTGAGAATTATAATTAAAGATATTAAAGGTTTTGACGAAGATTGGAACACCGTAGACAGAGGTGTGGATTTTGGCGGAGCCCATGATTATCACAACAGTCATTACGAATTCTTTCCGAGTTCATCATCAAATCAGTTTTATATCGTAAAAGGGAAAATATGGCCATATTTTATCGAGACCGATGGATTTAACGAGTATGAACAATTCGCATTGTCGTATACGGCTCACACCAAGGAGCCATCGGGAGAATGATTTCCAGAAATCAGATTCTGAATAGCAAGGTATCTCCTCGTTTTCTAAATATATCACATGAATAATTTGACAACAATGAAATCAAATATCTGCCGCATATTGTTGTTGGCACTCTTTCTTGCATCATTCTGTGAGGTTGAGGCCAAAAATCATGATTTTAAAGTAGACGGACTCTATTATAAAATTATTGCTGACAGCAAGGTCGAAGTTACATATGAGAAAAAAGACAGTGAGAAGAATTATAAAAACTTCTCAGCCGTGATTATCCCCGGTCAGGTAGAGTATAAGGGGCGGGAATATTCCGTAGTAAAAATCGGAGAGGACGCATTTCGCAAGTCTCAAATAACTTCCGTTACGTTGCCGGAAGGAATAAAAGAGATTGATACGAATGCTTTTAATAGCTGTAGGCATCTTCAATCTGTATCCCTCCCCCGCGATTTGGAGATATTAGGAGCAAGGGCTTTTTGCGCCTGTACTGCACTTAATTCAATTTCCCTGCCGGAAAGCACTATAACGATAGGAAACGAGGCCTTTAAGTTTTGTCATAAACTTCAAGATGTCAGATTGCCGTCAGAATTGACTGCAATCAAATCTGGAATGTTTTCATTCTCCGGAATAAAAAAGATAGAATTGCCTAAAAATATAAAGACAATAGAAAGCAGCGCATTTTCTCATTCAAATTTGGAAGAAATTGTTTTTCCCGACGGCCTTAAGAAAATTGATAGCTATGCTTTTGCATCCTGTAAGAAATTAAAGGAGATTTATTTGCCCGACGGGGTTGAATCTGTCGGCGAGAATGCATTCTGCTTGGTTCCCGCAAAAGTATCCTATTTCTATAAAACAACATTTGAGGATTATCCGGACAATTCAAAAGCACGACGACAGACGGCTGCCGAAATAGCCAAACAGCGAAGGAAAGAGGAAATGCGTAAAATGGAGGAGCGCATAAAGCAACAGGAACGTAAGGCGCAGGAACTGAAGAAAAAACAGGCTGAGGAAGCCTTCCGCAAGCCAATCAATTGGGCGCCAAATATTCCTGAGGCCAAAAAAGCTGTAATTCAGGCAGCCTACGACAATATGGTCTATATTGCAGACGGAACATTCCGAATGGGAGCTAAAAAGGCGTATAAGATTGATGAGCCGGGACATAAGGTTTCGCTGAGTCCGTATTTAATTGGTAAATACGGGGTTGACCAGACCCTCTGGAGCGCCGTTATGGGCTATAATCCGAGCAATAATCCGTCGGACAATGGTCCGGTTGACAATGTGTCGTGGAATGACTGCATGGAATTCTTAAAGAAACTCCGACAGATGACCGGCATTGAGTTCCGCTTGCCTACCGAAGCGCAATGGGAATATGCTGCAAAGGGAGGAAGTGCGTCAAAAGGCTATCTATATGCCGGAACAAACCGGGCTGACGATTTGTATCGAAAAAACAGAGATGGCTCGTTCCGTATATTGCCAAATGAGCTGGGCCTTTACGGAATGAGTGGCGGGGTCTATGAGTGGTGCTCCGACTGGTTCGGTCCTTATTCGGAAATTGAGGTTAAGAATCCGGTCGGCCCTGCAAGCGGCAATGGCCGGGTCTTGCGAAGCGGAGGCGGCACAACCGATTATGGCGGCAATATCAATCAGGTAACGACGCGTAAGTGGGGAGGCGAGGCGTTCAGAAGTAAAGACACCGGTCTGCGCCTTGTTGTATGTCCTGATTACAAGGAGGAAAAAATACTCACTCCCGAGCAGCAGGCGCGGCTTAACCATCCGTTGTTTAAGAAAGTTATCTGGGCGAAAGGTATCAGCAGCGACCGTAAGGAAATCATTTCAGATGCGATTGCCGATATGGTGAAAGTGGAAGGGGGTACATATACCTTCAGGGGTAAAATCACCGAGTATATACCATCAAACATCCCTTATGGTACAGAGTTGAATGTGAGAACGTTCTATATAAATAAATTTGAAGTGAGCAATAAGCTTTGGGAAGCAGTCCTGCCGGGCTTTGATTCTTTCTACAGACCATTGACCGGCTCTGCCAGAACGCCTGAACAATCGGTAGTCGATATCAAGCCTGATGAGATTGCAAAATTTATCAGGGAGTTGAACCGCATCACGGGGCTTACTTTCTCGCTCCCTTCGGAAGCGCAATGGGAATACGCCGCTCGCGGCGGAAACCAGTCGAGGGGATATGCTTATGCAGGCACTAACGATAAATCCAAGGTCGATATATACGCTAAGAAAAAGATTGCTAATGAATTGGGATTGTATGATATGACCGGTGGCGTGTGGGAGCTTGTTTCCAATCAGCCATATAGCACGGGATTCAAGATGACAGTCAATATCTGGCGTGGCGGCCCGGAGACAATATATGAACGGTGGAAGACCACATACACTCCCCATGGCAATAATCTTGGATTCAGATTAGTCCTGAACATAAAGTAGAGACTTCCATAACCACAAAAATAATCAGAAACGTTATTTTAAACCTTAATTTATGAAGAAAGAGTTTTTTATGTCATTGATTATGGCGGTGATTATTACCGGCTGCGGTAATAAAAACAGCGCTGCGGCCGATTCTTCTGCCGATGGAATCGAGGACACAGAATCGCAGATGGTTGAAGCGAAACAGATGTATGCTCCCGATAATATCTCCACGCCATATTCTATTTCGGCTGTGCCGGTTATGAACGTGGATATTGCGACTATTACACTTGACAATAGCGGACGTGCACATCTTGCATTTCGAGGCGACGGCGCAAGCGGAATTCCTACTAAGAAGCTGCGCAGAATGGTGGCGCTTCAGGCGCTTCTTTCCTCCGGCGTTGACCGCGAGAATATTACCGATGATCAACTTGCCAATTTTGTTGCGTTGGACGACATCGGTATGACCGTGAAGCAATGGAGCGAAAACTACCGCAAGCCATTGGCAGAACTTAAATCTATAAATGGCAGCGGCATCTTGCCGCAAACCGACTACGATGATAACTATGCAAACAGCATCATGAATTGGATTGCTGCACTCCGTGTGGTTGCACAAAGTGTAGAATCAGGAAATGCCGAGCAGGATTATTCGCTTAATCCGGTCCAGGAGATAGAAGATGAAGAAACTGAAGCGAATAATTTGGCATTATTAGAGGAATTAGAACCGGAAGAAGAAGTAGAACTTCCCGAAGAAATTCTTAATACGGAACCGCTGATATGGAATTCAAATACAATGCCGGAAGCAAGCAATCTGCCACTTGGTTTCGATTTAGTGATTGTTGCCGATAAATCCTGTGCGTATTCACATATTGACCGTCTGTTGGGCGATGTTTACCGGATACATCCTTACAAATTCATGACCTCGCAAGTCGAGGACAGCAATGAGGGTGGCTGGTGCCTGTCGTTCATGGGTGCCGGCGACGGTTGGGGCGCCAATGTGAGAAGTTTAAATGATGCCTGGGGAGGCTTTATCGACGAGAACAGGGCTCTTGTATTGGTTGTTGACAATATCCGCGATTCTTCGGGAAAGCCCATCAACAGCAGTGAGGGCGGACATCGAAAATTCATTGCCCGTGTATGGAACGGCACTCAGACCGCAGATCAGGCGCAGGAATATGAACTCATGGATTGCCGTACCGACTATAACGAAGGTCGTGGGGGATTGCCGATGGTACTAAGTCAGAGCAATGAACTCGTCATAAACGCTGTAGACCGATTGAAGGAGAGATTACATAAGATTGAGATTACGACAGATGAGTATCTCAATCTGCTGAAAGGGCTTCGCGAAGAATACAAATACAGCAATACTCCTCAGGTGCTCATAAAAATGGCTCCGAATGCCACATACGAGACTTTTATCGCTGCAATCAACGAAATGTATTTAAACCAGATCCTCAATTGGCGTATAACAAAAGCCGACCCACGGGAATTGCAGCAATATATGGTAAACAGCGAAGATGTGACAAATTATTAACGAGTAGTATCGCTTCAACCATTTCGGTGTAGGCGCGACAGCACGCTTCTCCCGTCAGAGAGAGACAGCGAGATTAACGCCACATTTCCTCCATAAGAATCTATGCATAGCATTAAGGTCCTTAAGGTCTTTAACGACCCTAAGGACCTTAATAACGCGAGTTCGGGATAACACAAGACCCAACGGCTGGTCTGCAAATGGACATA
>OGWR01003260.1_pt1 | contig 10607 bp, 7 predicted proteins | sample 1576061 | NCBI WGS metagenome assembly OGWR01 (sample SAMEA3541511, study PRJEB24748) | human gut metagenome | biome: human gut; feature: human-associated habitat; material: faeces | place: China | collected 2012 | reverse complement strand
GAGAATGTAATGAATAGGCAGCCACTTTGCCCGCCCGGCGGGATCATCCCGCTCCGCGATCTGGAACGCGACGCCATTCTGGACGCCGTCCGCCGCTGCGGGGACGACACGCCCGGAAAGAAGGCCGCTGCCGCCGCCCTCGGCATCGGCGTCGCCACGCTCTACAGGAAGCTGAAGGAGTATGAGGACGAAGCGGCGGCTCTCTCCCGTACCACCTAACCCCACCTGAACAGGATGGAACTTGCGATTTTTGGGATTTCGCAGTAGAGTCCCTCCTTTGTGTGCCGACTGGCGAGAGTGGCGGAATTGGTAGACGCACTGGACTTAGAATCCAGCGGATTTCCGTGGGGGTTCAACTCCCCCCTCTCGCACCAGAAAGCCTTCCGGTGCATTCATAAACTTCGTGTTTTGATTGATAAAAAGCTCGTCCGTCCGCCCTTGAGCAGGTCGGCTCCCCTAAGGAGGGAATCCCCATGGAATTTGTCGTTGAAAACCTTTCCCCTACCCGGAAAAAGATCGCCTTCACCCTGACCGCGGATGATGTGAACGCCGCTATCAACACCGCCGTCAAGGGCTTCCAGAAGGATCTGTCCCTGCCCGGCTTCCGTAAGGGTAAAGTCCCCGCGTCCGTAGTGGAAAAGCGCTTCGGCGAAGACGTGTACGCCCGCGCCACGCAGGACGAGATCAACGGCCTCCTCCAGAAGACCCTCAAGGACTCCAGCCTGACCCCCGTTTCCAGCATGGAAATGGACAACCATGACGCCTTCGCCCGCGATACCGAATTCAAGTGCAACGTCACCTTCGACGTGCTGCCCGAAATCGAGTTCCCCAACTACGAAGGCCTCGAAGTCGATCAGGCCAAGGCCGACGTGTCCGACGACGACGTGAACGAAATCATTGAAAACCTCCGCGGCCGCATGGCGGAACTTACCGAAGTGACCGAAGATCGCCTGCCCCAGGACGGCGACACCGTGGATGTCGACTACTCCGGCACCGATGAGGAAGGCAACAAGATCGACGACGTGCAGGGCGAAAACTTCGGCGTGGCCCTCGGCCAGGGCCAGGCCCTCCCCGATTTCGAAGCCCTCGTGAAGACCGCCAAGGTCGGCGAAGAAAAGACCGGCCCCGTGAACTTCCCCGCCGACTACCCCCACAAGCCGCTGGCTGGCAAGACCGTCATCTTCACCATCAAGGTGAACAAGATCCAGACCAGCCAGAAGCCCGAAGTGAACGAGGAGTTCGCTCAGAAGGTCGGCCAGGAAAGCCTGGAAAAGATGAAGGCCTCCATCGTCGAGCACGTTTCCGCCACGAAGGCTCAGGCCGCCCGCAGCGAAGCCATGAAGAAGCTCATCGACGGCCTCCTTGAAAAGGTTTCTTTCGAAATCCCCGATTCCATGCTGAACGCCCGCGTCGAGCGCGTGGTGCAGGAACAGGCCATGAAGCTCCAGCGCATGGGCCTCGACGACCTCCGCAAGGACCAGGCTCAGGAAGAAAAGCGCGAAGAAGCCAAGAAGGAAGCCCTCGAAACCCTGCGTCCCCAGGTGTTCCTGATGGCCCTCGCCCAGAAGGAAAACATCACCGTCAACGATCAGGAAGTGGAAATGGCCATCTACGGCATGGCCATGCGCGCCCAGCAGGACTACAAGAAGGTCAGCGAAGCCTATCACAAGAGCGGCCTGATCTATGAGCTGCGCGACCGCATCCTCGCTGACAAGGCCCTGGAAATGGTCTACAGCAAGGCGAAGATCAACGAAGTCCCCGCCGTGAGCCTGAGCGAGCCCAAGAACGCGGACTAGTCCGTTTTCCGCCCGCTTTTTGGGAAAAATAAGGAGAGGGGAGTGTCCGCACTCCCCTCTTTATTGTATGGGGGCCCTGTGCTATTTCCCGTTTTTATGGCTTCATCCCGAGACAACGGCGCAATCGTGCTTATCTGACGGGGAAAGCCCTGATGCCCAATTATCATATGGAGACAGTATGCAAGATATTCTTGATATGACGGTGCCCATCGTCGTCGAAACGTCGGGCCGCACCGAACGCGCTTATGATATTTTTTCCCGCCTGCTGAAAGACCGCATCGTGCTCCTCGGCTCCGAGGTCAACGACGCGGTGGCGTCCCTCATCTGCGCCCAGCTGCTTTTCCTCGAATCGCAGGACCCGGAAAAAGAGATTTATCTCTACATCAACAGCCCCGGCGGCTCCGTCACGGCGGGCATGGCCATCTACGATACCATGAACTACATCACCCCGCCCATCGCCACCGTGTGCATGGGCCGCGCCGCCAGCATGGGAGCCTTCCTCCTCAGCGCGGGCCAGAAGGGTATGCGCTACGCCCTGCCCAACAGCCAGGTGATGATCCACCAGCCCCTCGGCGGATTCCAGGGACAGGCCACCGACATCGACATCCATGCCCGCGAGATCCTGCGTATGCGCGAGACCCTCAACGGGCTGCTGGCGAAGCATACCGGCCAGCCCATCGAAAAGATCGCCCAGGATACCGAACGCGACAACTTCATGACCGCCGAAATGGCGCAGGCCTATGGTCTGGTGGACAAGGTTCTCGCCTCCCGCCGTGACCTCCTCGCCGAAAAGTCCGAATAGGAAGAGAGATGCCCAATACCACTCCCCCGAACGAACCCCGCTGCTCTTTCTGCGGCAAAACCGAAACGCAGGCGAACCAGCTCGTCTCCGGGCCGGACGGCGTGCACATCTGCGACGAGTGCATCGCCACCTGCAACGAAATGATGGCCCAGAACGCCATCGAGCAGGTCCGCGAAGACGAACGCCTGCTTACCCCGCAGGAAATCAAGGCCCGCCTCGACGAATACGTCATCGGGCAGGACGAGGCCAAAAAGATCCTCGCCGTGGCGGTGCACAACCACTACAAGCGCGTCTTTTACGCCGACGCCCTCAAGGGCGACGACGGTGTGGAGCTCGAAAAGAGCAACATCCTGCTTGTCGGCCCCTCCGGGAGCGGCAAGACGCTCCTCGCCAAGACGCTGGCCCGCGTCCTGCGCGTGCCGTTCGCCATCGCGGACGCCACCACGCTGACCGAGGCCGGGTATGTGGGCGAAGACGTGGAAAACATTCTGGTCCAGTTGCTTCAAAATGCCGACTACGACCTTGAAGCGGCCCGCAAGGGGATCATCTACATCGACGAAATCGACAAGATCTCCCGTAAGGCAGACGGGCCGTCCATCACCCGCGACGTGTCCGGCGAAGGCGTCCAGCAGGCGCTGCTCAAGATCATCGAAGGCACGGAAGCCAACATCCCTCCCAAAGGCGGCCGCAAGCACCCACAGCAGGAATTCATCCGCATGGACACCTCGAACATCCTGTTCATCGTGGGCGGGGCGTTCATCGGTCTGGACAAGATCGTCGAGCAGCGTATGCGCGGCGGCAGCATGGGCTTCGGGGCCAAGGTGGAGACCAAAAAGGAGCGCACCCTCGGCGAGCTCCTCGAACAGGTGCATCCCGCCGACCTCGTGCAGTTCGGGCTCATCCCCGAATTCGTGGGCCGTATCCCGGTCCTGACGCACGTGGACGATCTCGGCGAGGACGACCTCGTCCGTATCCTGACCGAGCCCAAGAACGCCCTCACCCGGCAGTACCAGAAGCTGTTCGAGCTCGACAACGTGACCCTGCGCTTCACCTCCGACGCCCTGCGTGCCATCGCCCACAGGGCCATCGAGCGCAAGACCGGCGCGCGCGGCCTGCGCAACGTCATGGAAAGCGTCATGCTCGACATCATGTATCAGCTTCCCTCCATGCCCGGCGTGAAGGAGTGCGTGATCAACGACGCGGTCATCGAAAAGAAGGCCCCGCCGCTGTACATCTACGACACCGAAGCGCACATCGCTTCGTAAGGTTTGTGGTAAGGGAGAATGCGGGGGAAGGGGAACCTTTCTGAAGAAAGGTTCCCCTTCCCCCGCACCCCCAATCCCTCCAAAGACTTTCGACCGGTGGGGAGGAAACGCGGCAGGCGTTTCCCTTTGCAATATGAAAATTTCCATACGGCCCGTCGCGGCATACGAAGCCGGGCTGGGGGCCGTTATAAAAGCCTTGGGAAGATGAGAGGAGGGGAACCGGGGGAGGGGAGAAGGAAGCCCTTCTTCAGAAGGCTTCCTTCTCCCCTCCCCCGGTTCCGTACCTTCTAAAGGAGCGAGCATGAACGAAACGAACGACGCCATCACCAGCAATGCAACACTGGAGGGATTCGAGCTTCCGCTCATGCCCTTACGGGAGGTGGTCATGTCGCCGCACTCGATCATGCCCCTCCTCGTGGGCCGCGAAGCCTCGATCAAGGCCATCGAAAGCGCCGTGAACGACTACGGCAAGCGCATCTGCCTCGTGACGCAGCGCGAACCCGAACTGGAAAAGCCCGATCCGGCGGATCTCTATGCCGTTGGCGTGGTCGGGCGCGTGCTCCAGTACATGAGGCTGCCTGAAGGCCCGATCAAGGTGCTCTTCGAGGGCCTGTACCGCATCAGCTGGCGGCCTCTGACGCCCGAAGATCAGGAAAACCCGTTCGGGACGGATGCCTTCCCCAAGGTCGTGGTCACGCCGTTGCCCATCATGCGCAATGACGGCCCGGAAACCGAAGCGCTGGTACGGGCCACAAAGGAAATCCTCGCGGAATACGCCCATACCAACAAAAAACTCACTCCGGAGATCCTTTCCGCCGTCTCCGCCCTGCGCGATCCCGGACAGCTCGCCGACACCATCCTGCCCCTGCTCAAAATCGAATACCCCAAAAAACAGGAAGCGCTGGAGCTGGCCGATCCAGGACAGCGCCTTGAAAAGGTTTACGAGTTCCTGAATACCGAGATGGAACGGGTCTCGATGGAACGGCGCATCAAGAGCCGCGTCAAAGACCAGATGGATAAAAACCAGCGGGAATACTATCTTTCCGAGCAGATCAAGGCCATCAACAAGGAAATGGGCCGCGAAGACGATCCGCAGGCCGAGATCGCGGAGCTTGAGCAGATGCTCAAGGCCAAGAACATGCCTGAGGAAGCCCGGGAAAAAGGCATGTCCGAGCTCAAGAAGCTGCGCATGATGGCCCCGGCCTCCGCCGAATACGCCATCGTCCGCAACTATGTGGACTGGATTCTGGAACTGCCGTGGAACGACATGCGGGAAACCAGCATCGACATTCCCGAGGCCCGCGCCATCCTCGACGCCGACCATTTCGGCCTTGAGAAGCCCAAGCAGCGCATCCTTGAGTTCCTCGCCGTCCAGAAGCTCACCAACGCGCTCAAAGGCCCCATCCTCTGCCTCGTAGGGCCTCCCGGCGTGGGCAAGACCTCGCTGGCCCGCTCCGTCGCCACGGCCACGGGGCGCGAATACGTGCGCCTGTCCCTCGGCGGGGTGCGCGACGAAGCCGAAATCCGAGGCCACCGGCGCACCTACGTGGGAGCCATGCCCGGCAAGATCATCATGGCCCTCAAACGCGCCAAGTCCAGCAACCCGTTGTTCTGCCTTGATGAAATCGACAAGATGAGCTCCGATTACCGGGGCGATCCCGCGTCCGCCCTGCTGGAGGTACTCGACCCCGAGCAGAACAAGACCTTCAACGACCACTATCTCGACATCGACTACGACCTGTCGAAGGTGTTCTTCATCACCACGGCGAACTCGCTGCACAATATTCCCGCTCCGCTTCAGGACCGTATGGAAATCATTGAGCTTTCCAGCTATCTCGAAGTAGAGAAAAAGCACATCGCCCGTGACTTCCTCCTGCCGCGCCAGATCAAGGAGCATGGCCTCAAGCCCGGGAACATCTCCCTGCCCGAGGAGACGCTCACCGAGGTCATCCGTTCCTACACGCGCGAGGCCGGGGTCCGCAGCCTTGAACGCGAAATCGGCGCACTGTGCCGCAAAACCGCGATCAAGCTGGTGGAAGAGGACAACCTCGACCAGTGCGTGACCATTACGCCGGAGGCTCTGGAAACCTATCTCGGCGTGAAGAAGTACCGCATGGACGAGAATGAAAAGTCCCCCAAGGTCGGCGTGGTCAACGGTCTGGCCTATACGGGCGTGGGCGGCGTGCTGCTCAATGTGGAAACGGTGATCATGCCCGGCAAGGGGAATGTGGCCACCACCGGCAAGATCGGCGAAGTCATGAGCGAGTCCGCGAAGGCGGCGCTTTCTTATGTACGTTCCCGGGCCGCGGCGCTGGGGCTCAAGCCCGATTTCCACAGCGAGATCGACATCCACACGCACTTCCCCGAAGGCGCGACCCCCAAGGACGGCCCCTCGGCGGGCACCGCCATCACCACGAGCCTCGTTTCCGCCCTGCTCGGCATCCCCGTGCGGCATGACGTGGCCATGACCGGCGAAGTCACCCTGCGCGGGCGTGTGCTGCCCATCGGCGGCCTGCGTGAAAAGCTTCTCGCCGCCAGCCGCGCCGAGATGGCGACCGTGATCATCCCGCGCGACAACGCCAAGGATCTCAAGGAAGTGCCTGACGAGATCCTCCAGACGCTGCGCATCGAGCTCGTGGACCATGTGGACGAGGTGCTCCCCATTGCCCTCGACGCGCCCGAGGACGCCATTTGGGACAAGAGCGACTGCCCCTCCCTTATCGAGTCCCTCCGCCGCCATCACGAGCCCGCGGTGACGACGGCGCAGTAGGAAGTGAGAGGATTGGGGAGGGGGCTTTTTATAAAAAGCCCCTCCCCCGTGCCTTTCTCCAATATTCCAAACCGCAGGGACGGCCCTGCGGCTGCTTACGAACCGGGGACGGCCTCGACAACATGGCGAGGTAATGTATGCACTGGTTTCTGCTTGTTTTGGCCGGATTGCTCGAGGTAGGCTGGGCCATCGGCTTAAAGAGTTCCCACGGGTTCACGCGGTTCTGGCCTTCGGTGGCGACGCTTGTCCTCATGGCCCTGAGCTTTTTCCTGCTGGCCTCGGCCCTGAAACACCTTCCCATCGGCACTGCCTACGCGGTCTGGACGGGCATCGGGGCTGTGGGCACGGCGCTGCTCGGCATCGTTCTTTTCGGCGAATCGGCATCCCCGGCGCGCCTTCTGTGCATCGGGCTGATCCTCGCGGGCATCGCCGGGCTGAAACTGCTTTCCGATGCATAACGGCATATTGTGAATGAACAAGGGTGAAACGGTATGGCACGCATTCTGATCATCGACGACGAGGAACCCATCCGGTTCTCGCTCCGGGGCATTTTGGAGGACGAAGGGTACGAAGTGCTTGAGGCCGCCACCGCCGAGGAAGGGCTTGAGGTCGCCGACGCGGAACGTCCGGATCTCGTTTTCCTCGACATCTGGCTGCCCGGCATGGACGGCCTCACCGCGCAGGCGCGCCTCAAGGGGAACCATCCCGATCTGCCCGTCGTGATGATCTCGGGGCACGGAACCATCGAGACCGCCGTAAGCGCCATCCAGCAAGGGGCCTACGATTTCATCGAAAAGCCCCTTTCTCTGGAAAAGGTCGTCATCGTCGCGGCCCGCGCCCTTGAAGCGGGCTCCCTGCGCCGGGAAAATCAGGTGCTCCGTACCGTTTTGCCCGAACAGGACGAACTCATCGGCCAGTCCCCGGTCATGCTCAAATTCCAGGAACTGCTGGCCCGCGTCGCCCCCACGGACGTGTGGGTACTGCTCACCGGGGAAAACGGCACGGGCAAGGAACTCGCCGCCCGCGCCCTGCACGCCGCCGTTCCAACTTCTTGCGCAGGGTGGCCATATAGACCCGGAGAGATGCCACATCGTTTTCCCAACTCCTGCCCCAGATCTGCTGGGCGATGAAGGTGTGCGTCAACACTTTGCCCACATTCTTGCACAGCAGGCATAGCAGCTTGTACTCACTGGGCGTCAGATGCAGTTCCTCTTCGCCCAGAAACGCGCACCCCGCAGCATAATCCACCTTCAGCCTGCCGTTGGTGAATACAGCGCCTTCGTTCACCACTCCGGCCTGCAGGGTAGCCAGCCTGCGCTGGGTTACCCGCAGACGGGCCAACAGTTCCTCCACGGAGAACGGCTTGGTCAGATAGTCATCTGCCCCGGCATCCAGCGCCTCAATCTTATCCGTGTCCTCGCTGCGGGCGCTAATCACAATAATCGGCAGATTCGACCAGGTGCGGACACGGTGAATCACCTCTACGCCATCCAGATCCGGCAGTCCCAAATCCAACAGCATGATGTCCGGATTGTGCGAACTGGCTTCCAGAATAGCGGATTCCCCGTTGGCCGCAGAGAGAAAACGGTAATCGTGCGCCCGCAGAGTCGTTGTGATCAGACTGCGGACAGGCGCATCGTCCTCCACGACCAAAATCAAGGGTTTATTCATGCAATTCAACCTCCTCAATTGGTATGGTAAACGTAAAAACTGTCCCATGGGGCGCGTGGTCAGCCACCGTGATCTCCCCGCCATGGGCCGTGATGATAGACTTGCACAGCGCCAGCCCCAGCCCCATGCTGCGACGGCTGTCGGCAATCCGGTTCGAGGCGCTGTAGAACATGTCAAAAACGCGGGGTTTTGCCGAGTCAGGAATGCCCGGGCCGTTGTCAGCAACCGACAGTGCGGCGAACCGCCCCTGCCGCTCCCAGCTAATCTCAATGTCAGAGCCAGGCGGCGTGTACTTGATCGCATTGTCCACGATATTGATGATGACCTGCACGATCAAATGCGCGTCCATCTGCGCCAGCAGGTACTCGTCGCCGCTCTGGATATGCAGATGGTGCTCCGCGCTTCTGCGGTTGATGTGCCGCAGCGCCTCAGCCACCACTTCACCTATCAGCTCTGTGGACAGGTGCAGATTCATCTGCCCTCCCTCCAGGCGGCTGACGGATAATAGATTCTCCACCAGATTGATGAGCCACATGGCGTCGTCATAAATATCCACATACATCTGATGCTTGGTCTTTGCGTCAAACATATCTCCGTTGGAGAGAAGGTTGCTGGCATTTCCGGAGATGGAGGTGAGCGGTGTGCGCAGGTCGTGGGAAATCGAGCGGAGCAGATTGGCCCGCAGCTGCTCGTTCTTGGCCAGGACCGCAGCCGCCTCTTTCTCCTCCAGGTTTTTCTGGTTTTCCATAGCGAGGGCGCACTCCCCCAGGATCGAGAGGAGCAGTCCGCCTTCAAAGGAATCCATCTCCTCGCCAGAGGCCGCGACGCCTATGACCCCATATACCTGTTCTGCGGTCCGGACGGCCAGATATGTGCAGCACGCATCCGAAAACGTCTCCGTCCCGGCGCCCGCCCGCTTGTTGTTGGTCAGAACCCACTGGGCCGCCTGATGCTCCGATGCGGCGGAGTATTTGCTTTCGGAAAACGCATCATCAACCGGAAAGATCTTCGGCGCGTCCAGCTGTCCCTGATCTGACCGATAGGTGACAATATCGCGCTGAAAAATCTTCAGCAGCTGCCGTGCGGTGACAGAAAGGATCTCGTCCTGGGTTCCGGCCTTCTGCAATTCCTGATTCGTTTCAAACAAAAGCTTGGTCCGCCATGCCAGCTGGGCTGAGTGCTTCGCCAGAGATTTCAGCTTGGCGGCCAGAGAGCCTGTAAGAAGGGATGCCAGAAACATGACCAAAAATGTGACCATATAGTCGCTGGCGTAGATATGCAGTGAAAATCTTGGCTCCGTAAAAAAGAAGTTAAACGCCAAGACGCCCACAACCGAGTTCAGAAAGCTGCAAACCGCGCTCTTTGTGAAGATAGAGGTCAGCATCACCCCCAGGATATAGACTGTGATGATATTGGCCTCGCTCAAGCCCAGATAATAGAAGATAAGGCCCACCAGCGTAGACAGCACCAGGAGCAGAGTGCTTTTCAGCAAATCCAGGAGGGGGACCGCGGGTGCATACAGCTCTTTTTTGTAATGGGAGGCAAACCGCCTTGCTGTTCCAGTGTCAGGAATGATGTGGATGTCCAGTTCCGGTGTGAGCTCAACCAGCCGTTCCGTCAGCGAGGGCTTCCAAAACAGGATGCGGTTGGAAGTCTCTCCACGGCCCAGCACAATCTTGGTCACGCCGGACAGCCTGGAAAATTCGGCGATCTGGTAGGCCACGTCATCGCCATATACCGTCTCGACGGATGCACCCAGTTGTTGAGCCAAACGCAGATTGGCCCTCAGACGGTTCCGATCCGGCTGCGGTATGGACTGAAAATTTTTTGTCTCAACAAACAGCGCCGTAAAGCCGCAGCGGAACGCGTCGGCCATCCGGGCAGCCGTTCGGATGACACGTTCATTGGAAGGTGCTGCGGAAAGGCAGACCAGGACATGCTCCCGGGTCCGGTACCTCTCTCCGCCCCGGCTCTTTTGTGTATCCAGAGCCGTCCGGTCCGCGCAGCGGCGAAGGGCAAGCTCCCGAAGCGCGCTCAATTTGGGCTGTGAATATTCAGACAGCAGATCCGTCCGGTCCTGCCGGATCAGGCGTTCCCGCAGGTCTTCCGGTTCACAGTCCACGAATTCCACGCGCGCGGCCTGATCGAACACCCTGTCCGGAATCCGCTCCTCGGCCGGAGCGCCCAAAATTTCGGAAACGGTGTCCTGAATACTCTCAATGTGCTGTACATCCAGCGTCGTATAGATATCAATCCCTGCCTGCAGCAGTTCTTCAATATCCTGGCAGCGTTTTCTGTGGCGG
>OGWR01003258.1_pt1 | contig 10610 bp, 2 predicted proteins | sample 1576061 | NCBI WGS metagenome assembly OGWR01 (sample SAMEA3541511, study PRJEB24748) | human gut metagenome | biome: human gut; feature: human-associated habitat; material: faeces | place: China | collected 2012 | reverse complement strand
CGAAGGGCGTGCCTTGTGCTGAGCTGGCAGCCGCAGGCTGACTGAGGGATTTTTTCTGTGAAATTTGCAGATAAGGAAAAATTCATTGTAATTCCTTTACCAGCTTCGCTGGTTCAAGGAAGGCTTATTTCTATAGTTTTCACTACAATATAAAGCAGGGATACCTCACACAACCCATCCCATTCAAGAAAACGGAGCAGGGTTTGTGCTGCTCCGTTTTCGTCAGATTATATCAGAATGTGTGATAACACGTTCTCAGATATTCCAGATATCCTTTGCATATTCGTTAACTGCACGGTCAGCGGAGAAGATGCCTGCGTTGGCAATGTTGTGCAGGGACATCTTGGTCCATGTGTCCTTGTCGGTGTACAGCTTGGAACTGTGTTCCTGTACCTGACAATAGCTGTCGAAGTCTGCCAGAACCATGTACGGATCCAGTGTCCGCAGAGAGTCTGCCACTTCAGTGAACTTGCAGCCGTTGATGCCGGCATACATGCGGTCGATACAGCTCTTGATGACCGGATTGTTGTTGTAATAGTCCTCCGGACGATAGCCGCGGGCCTTGAGGGTGTTGACTTCCTCGGTCTTCATGCCGAAGATGAGGATATTTTCCGGACCAACTGCATCGCCAATTTCGATGTTTGCACCGTCCAGTGTACCCAGTGTAATGGCACCGTTCAGCATCAGCTTCATGTTGCCGGTACCGGAAGCCTCTGTGCCTGCCAGAGAGATCTGCTCGGAGATGTCGCAGGCCGGCATCAGCAGTTCAGACATGGTAACACAGTAGTTTTCGAGGAAGTATACAGACAGCTTGTCGGAAATGCGGGGGTTCTTGCGGATCTCCTCGGACAGAGCCCAGATCATCTTAATGATCTGCTTTGCCAGATAGTAGCCCGGAGCAGCCTTTGCGGCGAAGATGTAGGTCTTGGGAGTAAAGTCCATATCCGGATTTTCCAGCAGGGCGTTGTACTGTGCCAGAATGTGCAGAGCATTCAGGTGCTGCCGCTTGTATTCGTGCAGACGCTTTACCTGAGCATCGAAAATGCTGTCGGTGTCCAGAACCAGACCGCTCTTTTTCTTGACATACTTGGCGAAACGCTGCTTGTTTTCCTTCTTGATCTTCCGCAGCTGTTCCAGAACGGCCTTGTCGTCTGCGAAAACGTCCAGCTTCTTCAGCTCGCTGCCGTCTTTCAGGAAGCCGTCGCCGATCTTGTCACGCAGCAGCTGGGTCAGACCCGGATTGGACTGATACAGCCATCTCCGGTATGCGATACCGTTGGTGACATTCTTGAACTTGTTCGGCGTATCCAGATATTCTTCGTGGAATACGCTGTCCTTGATGATCTCCGAGTGCAGCTTGGAAACGCCGTTGACACTGTGAGAAGCCATGACGCACAGGGTAGCCATGTGGATCTGGTTGTCCTTGATGATAGACATGCGGGTGGTCTTTGCACTGTCGCCGCCGTTGCGTTCCATCAGACCGGTACAGTAGCGGTTGTTGATCTCCACGATGATCTGGAAGATACGCGGCACGATCTGCTTGACCAGATTCACGTCCCACTTTTCCAGAGCCTCTGCCATAACGGTGTGGTTGGTGTAGGCAAAGGTGTTGGTGACGATGTGCCATGCGCGATCCCATGTATAGCCGCAGTCGTCCAGCAGCACACGCATCAGTTCCGGAATTGCCAGTGTCGGGTGTGTGTCGTTGATGTGGATCGCTACCTTTTCATGCAGGTTTTCCAGTGTGCCGTATACGTTCATGTGGTGGTTGACGATGTCGCCGATAGCTGCGGCACACAGGAAGTACTGCTGACGCAGACGCAGGGACTTGCCCTCCAGATGGTTGTCGTTAGGGTACAGTACCTTGGAGATCGCATTCGCCATGGAGTTGCGGGACAGAGCCTGTTCATAGTTGCCCTCGTTGAATTCCTTCATGTCAAAGCTGGGTGCCTGTGCCTTCCACAGACGCAGGGTAGAAACGCCGGCACTGCCGTAACCGGAAACGTACATGTCATACGGGATCGCGATAACGGTGTTGTAGTTGACATGGGAAATATAGTGATAGGAATCCTGCCAGTATTCCTGGACATTGCCCTCGAAGTGGACTTCAATGGCTTCGTCCGGCTTCGGGTCCAGCCATACGCTGCCGCCCGGCAGCCAGTTGTCCGGTTCCTCGGTCTGCCAGCCGTCCTCCAGGATCTGCTTGAAGATACCGTACTCATAGCAGATGGAGTGACCGGTTGCCGGGATCTCCTGGGTTGCCATAGCGTCCAGATAGCAGGCAGCCAGACGGCCCAGACCGCCGTTGCCCAGACCTGCGTCCGGCTCGCACTCAAAGATGTTGTCCAGGTTGATGTGATAGTCCTGTAGGATGGCACGAACATCGTCTGCCAGCTCCAGGTTGTACAGGGTGGTCTTTAGGGAACGTCCCATCAGGAATTCCATAGACAGGTAGTATACGCTCTTGCCGCCTACGGAATTGGTTTTGTTTACAAAGTGCTGACGCTTGTGCTTCAGCTTTTCTACCATCAGTGCGGACAGCACCTGATAGATCTGCTTATCAGATGCCTCGTCCGGAGAAACACTGCACTCCAGCTGAAGTCTGTCTACAAATTTCTGTTTCAATTCTTCTCTCTGGGGATTTCCAGTTGTTTTTACTGCCATGTTATCCTCCTCAACAGTTTCGGCGGAATCTTCTCGTTCCCGGCACACAGAAACCGTGCCGGAATCCCATTCGTACCTCTTTATGGTGCGCCGAACCACCATAATACAGACTGCTCCGCCAGGTTGGAACATATCTAATACTATTATACCGGATTTTGGTCGATGTTGCAATAGCTTTTTTCACGAAATATTTGAAAAAACAATGGCGGGATTCGTCATATGTGATTGAAAGAAGTTGCATGCGGGTAAATTCGGACAGCCATTCGCCGGAGATGCCGCTGCAAAATTTGGAGAATCAGAAAGCCGTTTGAATAGACTTCCTGATTCTTCCTCTTGCTTTTCAAATATTATATAAAAAATGATATAAAATTTCACGGATAATCAGTATAATAAAGTTGTATCAGAGCGATTTCCGTGATTTGTGCCAAAATGTTCTTTTGATTGTGGAAACAATTGAACAGCTGAAAGCGGCGGAGTTGGTGGAAATTGCCGTAAAAAATGTGGTATGTATATCGTTTTTGTCGATGTTGCTGCCACGGTGCAAAAAATCTGAGGAAACGCCGTACAAAGTTTGCACGAAAGAATGCAGAACAGACTGCGTGCAGCGTTCCCGCAATGAGAGGAGTTTTTTTATGCAGGCAGAAAAAACAAGGCATATGCGGGCAAGCGTGATCAGCGTCTTGCTGGCAGTTTTGATGATCGTGACTTGCATTCCGTCGGCGTTCTTTGCGTCGGCGGCAGAAAATGCGAAAGCGAGCGGACCGCTGGTATTGACAAATTCCAGCATAGAATTTCGGGACAGTAAGTACAACCCTATTCCTGATCCTGAGAAAGGCAAAGAAGGCGTAGAATCCGGCGATCTGTTCTATCTGATGGCGACGATCTCCGGAAACAATGTCAATGAGGGTGAAGAAGACACCTATCGGATCGAGATCACCGACCAGAATCTTCTGCTGCCCAACTTTGCCGGAAACGGTTTCCGGGACGGCGCAGTGTACAACGGATATGTACTGCACGTCAATCCGGACGGCAGCCGGTATATTACATTCAGTATTGACAACGGTCAGACCAAGCAGATCCGGCTCCAGGCGAAGTTCCGGAACGGCAAAACGCCGAACGGCACCGTCGCAGAGGTGCGTATCTCACAGGATGGCTCCGGAAAGAGCGTGTCCAATACGATCACCGCAATTGCAGCCATGAACTGGAATGCGTCCAAGAGCGAGGACCGCACCAGTCTGAAAGCCAGCGACATTGCAGGCGGCACTTCGGTGAACTATACGCTCAGCGCCTCTTCCAACAATGCGTCCCAGAAAAAAGGCGCAGAGTGGGTGAAGAGCCTGACCTTCCAGGATACGATCAGCCTGGAAAACATGACATTCCTGGACGACGATGCAGCAGATGCCATCCGGAACGCCGTAAAGTCGGCGATCCAGGCGGCAGGCTATGATGCAGAACCCACCGTCACCGTAAAAGGCGCAAAGGCAGACATCTCTTTTGTGCTGAACAGCAAGAACGAGAACGCCGAGATGCCGGCAGTGCGTCTGAATGTGGCACTGCCGCTGAACAGCAGTACCGTAAAGATGAACGGTACAGCAGACGGCAAGGTCACCAACGATCTGAGCGTTTCCGGCAAGCCCTACGGGGACAATGCAGCGGAAAAGTCCATCGGCGGAAACAGCGTGGAACTGACAGTCAGCGCACCCAAGGGACCGCAGTTCAGTCTGAGCAAAACGGTGGAAAATGAAAAGGCATACTACTTAAAAGGCGATAAGGTCAAGTTTGTCATTACCGTGACCAACACCGGCGATATGGATGGTGATATCGATATCACGGATACCCTGCCGGACGGACTGACACCGACCGGGGACACTGCCTGGACAGGCATTGCCGTACCTGCCGGAAAGAGCGTCACCAAGGAAATCGAGTGTACCGTGGACAAGGACGAAACCGTGGCGCTGACCAATACCGTTACCGGAAACCACGGCGAAAAAGCGGAAAAGACCATCCAGGTGAAAAAGGATGAGGCTGTGATTGAAACGCCGGTGAAGAGTGGTTCTGTTATCTATAATGGTAAGAACCTGGGACAGAAGTACTACACAGACATTTCCGGGCAGACTGCTACTTATACCATTTCTGTCACCAATTCCGGTGCAAAGGATGCGAAAGATGTTGCTGTTTCTGATGCGAACTTGCTGCAGTATCTGGAAAATATGACTTATAAGGTAGATGGTGCTGCAGTGGCTGATTTCCCGGGCAAAATTGACGTTCCGGCAGGAAAGACAGTACAGATCACGGTAACTGGTACAATCAAAGACGGCGTGAACGGAGAAATTTCCAATGTTGCAACCGTAGACGGAAAGCCGTCAAATAAAGTGAAGTTTACACCGGATAGACCGAAAGCACAGCTGGGAATCACGAAGACGGCAGATGTCGGCAATTACACATTTGGCACGGCAAAAGATGTTGTTTACACAATTACAGTAACGAATAATGGTGAAGCAGATGCTGAAAATGTGAAAATAGAGGACATCTTGCCGGACGGCATGACATTCCGTGAAAATAGTGGTGCATATGGCATTTTGACCTTATCAGACGGCACCACAAAAAATATTACTTCCGTTGATACAAAAACATTGACTGCCGGCGGAACGATTACTGTTCCAAAAGGAAAGTCAATTACTTTGACAGTATATGCAAATGTGGAAGATTCTGCAACAGCCGCAGCACTGACAAATACCGCAAAAGTATATGAAGGTGCGGAAGTAAAGGGTACTGCGACGCATACTATTTACGGCGGTGAAGATTTAAGCAAATATAGCTTGCAAAAGAAAATCATTGCAGTAAATGGTATACCAGCAGATGATACAACAGAAATTGTAAATGGTGATAAGCTGACATATCAGGCGACTTTTACCAACCACGGAACCACGACCATGGAAAACCTGTACTTATATGATTATGGTACAACGTTGAAGTGGGAAGCTTCTGATGTTCTGAAAGTCGTTGCAATTAACGGCAATGCGTCTAACCCCAGAATTCAGACTGTTACTGTAGAGCAAAATAAAATTGATGGTGGAGGCTATGCGGTTGAAACCTTTAATATTATGGGAATCAATCTGGCGGCTGGCGAATCAGTGACAGTGGAATACGTGGTACTTGGAAACGATGTCACTAATACAAATAATGACTACGCTTCTGAAAAAAGGGGAATTCAGGGGTATGGTGATGGTACTAATCTGAATAATAGTGCATTGATGCAGACATTAAGTGCATTTGAAACAAAGTTCGGAACACAGAGAGGTGTCTATAACTATACCGCAGTAGGCGGTCTGACTGTAAACGAACACGGAAGCAAAACTGTAACTTGGTATGCACATGACATGATTTTGAATCCAGTAAGCAATACTGTTTTTGAGGCGAAAAAGTCACTGACAAATAGTGAGGACAAAACGACCAATATCGTTGGTATGACAGCGGCAGATCTGGAGAAGAAAACATTTAGCTACAGCTTGGCACTTTCTGGTTCAAATAATGACTATGCTGGGAAAACGATCGTTGTAGAAGATACGCTGCCGGACGGCATGGAATATGTGCCAAATAGTGTAGAGGGAACTGCAAATTATACAGCTTTGAGTGGCATTCAGGCAACTCAAGTTGGACAGACGCTGACCTTTACATTTGTTTCCACAGAAAAATTTGCAGATCAGTGGGGCGTTGGCGTAAAGTTGACTTACCAAGCCAAGCTGACCGCCGACAAGGCACAGGAACTGGCAAACAGCACGGCGAAAAAAGTCACACTGACAAACACCCTTTCCAAGGTGACAGTGGTGGAGGGCAGAAATGACGGCAGTGACCGTGTGATCTCGCCGGAGGATAAGGTGGACATCTCCTTCACCAAAACCACTCCCGCACCCGGTTTCGCCAAGCTGGCAGTGGCATCCTTTGCAGGACAGACCTACAATGCCGATGACGTACAGCCGGTAGAAAACGGCTACATCACCGCCGGTGATACACTGATCTGGCAGACTGTGCTGTACAACGGCAGAGGCGACTCCACCGATGTGGCAGACTTGAAACTGGACGGCGTGACGCTGACCGACAATCTGCCGCCGACATACCAGTTCAGCAATGAGACCGGCTTGCAGATGACCTACCAGGAACTGACGCTGACGCATAACAGCGACGGCAGTTCCACATTTAAGGCAAACGACAAGACTGGTCTGCTGGAAAGCGGCACGCCTGTTCCCCGCGATGCCTACAAGATCGACGGTTCGAAACTGATTATTTATGCGGACAAGCTGGGCAAGGCAACGCTTGCACCGAACAAGTGCCTTGTATTCCAGTTCACCACCACCGTCAAGGACGGTCAGGAAAAAGAGGGCGTCATCACCAATACCGGCTATGCCAGCGTGACACAGCCGTTCTCCACCGAAGATACGGTTGCCGGCGAAAAGCGTGACGACCAGATCTGGAGCTACGCAAACTATAACATCGTTGGTCTGACCACCGAATCCTGGAAGACCATTACCTACACCAACCAGAACCACACCGGCACACCGCACACGGACCCGGCTACCGATACCGGTTACAGCCGCCAGCCTACCCACAACTATGTGCAGGGTATGCAGGGCGAAGATGTGACCTATGAACTCCACATCAAGAACAACTCGCCGGTAGATCTGGAAAACATGACCATTATCGACCGTCTGCCCTATGTGGGAGACCTGGGTCTGGTTTCCGGCTATGAGCGTTTCTCCGCATTCGGCGTGAAATTCAAGAGCATTGATTCTGTTGTGGTGAACGGAACAGATGTAATTGACAAAACAGTACGCAGCTACTCCACCGACAAGACCTCCGTCCTGGATGAATATTCCAAGGACTGGCTGGGACAGAATGACGTGATGAACTGGACGGGCAACTCCTCTGCGGATACCGTGAACTTCCGTATCCAGCTGAAAGATACGACCGTCAAGGTCGGTGAGGAAGTTGTTGTCAAAGTTACTGCAACCGTTCCCAGCTATGTGGCAAAGACCGGCGAGGAGAATATCGCATGGAACAGCTTTGCGTATTCCTATCAGAATACCAGCATTCTGGGCGATACCGTCATGGTGGCAGAGCCGGCAAAGGTCGGCGTCTGGGTACAGACACCGGACACCACCATTGATGTGACCGTCAACAAGACGCTGACAGAGGCAGAGACCAAGGATGCAACCTTCTACTTTGCCCTGTTTGCTGACGAAAATTACACCACACGTTTGAGCGATGTGATTTCCGTCACCGTTCCGGCAGGACAGACTGCGGCATCCGTCACCATGAAGGACGTAGACCTGTCCTCGATCAAGCAGCAGAACAACGCCAACAACATCTATCTCCTGGAAACCGACGCCAAGGGCAACCGGATTCAGAATTACACACCGAAATATACCGATAATGTAATTTCCACCGATGCCACGGCGAACCAGACTGTCGGCGTGACCAACACCAAAAATGTGGGCAATATCACGCTGACCAAGACACTGGCAGGCGTGGAAGGCGGAAACGTCACCGGCGACACCTTCTATTTTGCCCTGTTCACCAAGAATGCAGCCGGGGACTATGTGCGCTATGAAGATGCGCCGGTACAGTCTCTGACATTCACCGAGGCAGGCAAGGACAGCGTAATATTTGAAGATGTGCCCAAGGGCGTGGATTTCTACGTGCTGGAAACCAATGCCAACGGCGTTCTGGCAGATACAGACTTTGCAAAATACACCTCAGACAGCGGTATCCGCTATACCTCCGAACCGGCAGCACCGGCGGCAGTACAGGCAGACGGCAAAACTGAGATCACCAACACCGAGGAGATCGACTACAGCATCACCGTCAGCAAGGTGCTGATCGCAGATGATGTCAAGAGCACACCCGCATTCTCTGTGGGACTGTTCACCAAGAACGGTGACACCTATACACAGATTGATGCAAAAACTGTTAGTGCTGGCTCTAGCGTGACCTTTGACGGTCTGGACGCTGATACCGAGTATTACATCTTTGAGATGAACGGCAAAGAGCGTGTCGGCGCAGGGAAATCCTTTGTCCAGAGCGTCGTAACAGATTTCAAGGATCCCACTACGAAAACAGATACGACGTTCTACGTTTCCTATAATGGCTGCGGTGAGCAGGCAATTCTGCTGACCAAGGATGCACCCAGTGCGGATGCGGTCATCACCAATGCCACCGAAAATCCCACAAGAATCAAGGTAACGAAGATCGCAACCGAGGACGGCAAACCGGCAGTTGACCATGCAATCCAGGTGGGACTGTATACGCAGAATGCAGACGAGAGCTATCAGCTGGTTGAAAAGAAAGACATCAACATTACTGCCGGCGACAACGGCAGTAAGTCCGTCACCTTTGAGGGACTAGACAGCAGCAAGACCTACTACGTCTTTGAGCTGGACAAGGACGGAGACACAATAGTTCCGGACGGCGGCATGACAGAAGTCGGCAAAAAGACCTTTGTCGCAAGCTATTCCAACGGCAACATGGTTACCATGGATGCCGGCATTCCGGGCGATAAGACCATCACCGATGCGTACCAGAGCGATGTAGAGATTTCATTTGCAAAGGTAGATGTAGACGGCAGGGAAATGGCAAACTGTGCGTTTACGCTGACAGGCCCCGGCGGTTTTTCCAAGACCTTGACAGCACCGGAAACCATTGCAAATCTGGCAAAGGGTGAATACACTCTGACAGAGACTGCAGTTAAGGGCTACGCACCGCTGAGCGTGACATTCAGCGTAGATGAAAGCGGCTATGTGGTTGCCAATCATCCGGACGGCAGCCCGATTGAAAATAATAACTGTATTTTTGCGGCAAATAAGGTTACCGCTATTAACCGTTCGCAGATCAGCGTGGACAAGCAGGACATTGCAGATTCCGCAGAACTGGCAGGCGCAACCATCAAGATCACCCGGACAGACGGCAGTCTGAACGCAGATGTGCTGGAGGTCAAGCGTGGAGAAACTTCGCTGACAAAGGCAGACTCCCTGGAGGACAACGCCGATTACGGCAAGTACACGCAGACATCCGATACCATCACCTTTGTTTCAGACGGCAAAAACAAGACTGACATCATCGGTCTGCCGGACGGCGAATATATCATGGAAGAAGTCGCTGCACCGGACGGCTACAATAAGGTAAGCACAAGCTTCACCTTTACCATAAAGAATGGTCAGGTAACACAGACTTCCGCCGTTTCTGAGGAATATGACGTTTCCGATAATGAAATCGTCATGAAGGACAGCATCAAGAAAACGGTTTCTGTTAGTAAGCAGGCAGTCGGCGGCGGCGAAGAACTCACCGGCGCAGAACTGAAACTGACTGCACCGGACGGCGTTGACCTGTCCAAGGTGGGTTATGCTTACGGCGACAAGTCTACGGACGGCATTGAAAACGATGGCAAAACCATCAGCTGGACATCCGACGGCACAAAGGGCAGCGTAGAGCTGACCGATCTTCCGGCAGGCACATACACCCTGGAAGAGATCACTGCTCCGGACGGCTTTACCAAAAAGACTGAGACCATGACCTTTGTGGTCGGCGCAGACGGCATGCTCTGGGAAAATTTCTCCGGGCAAGTATTAAAAGGGAAGACTATTATACGGTAAAACAGGAAATGGAGGTTGTAGATAACTATTTATTTATCCAGAAATACAGGTTTGGAGACAAAATAGAGATCAGACATAATATTCCTGATGAAGTGCTGAATTTCTATATACCAAGCTTTATCATTCAGCCGGTTATAGAAAACAGTATTGTACATGGTCTGGAAGAACAGATTGAAAAAGGTATCTTGTGGATCAACATTCAGCTATGTGATAACAAATATCTTCAGTTTAATCTGACGGATAATCACCCTAAGCTGACCTGTTTTTGTAGTTCGTGCTTTTCGAGTTCCTCGTCCCTGT
>OGWR01003252.1_pt1 | contig 10635 bp, 7 predicted proteins | sample 1576061 | NCBI WGS metagenome assembly OGWR01 (sample SAMEA3541511, study PRJEB24748) | human gut metagenome | biome: human gut; feature: human-associated habitat; material: faeces | place: China | collected 2012 | reverse complement strand
ATGGCACAAAATTTCCCAATAATCAACTTATCTCCGAGAAACTCATAATGGTGGGTCACATGTTCTTCAAACTTTTCTGCACCATTTACATCATCGTAGTAGGTATAATCGCCTATTGTAATATTAGGGCGAGTGATTATATTTTTAATGAAGCAGACACTTTTAATTGCTTCATTTGGATAAACTGCATTTGGATTCGGTCCGTATTGCATATTCAAATCCTCCTTGATAAATTCAAAGTTATTAATCAAAATTATTAAAAACTGATATCCCTAAAATCTTTATATTCCACCCATCATTGTAACCTGTTTCTGATTCTAAATCTAACTGATGATATTTTGAAATGTCATACAAAACAGCTCTATAACGAACACTGCCGCCATCTTTATATCTTGTTGGAACAGGCATCAAAAGCACAAGTAAAATACTCGCGGTCTGCGCAGGGGGCTGCTGCCGCAGCTCCCGGTGCCGGAGGTTTCTCCCTCCACACTATAAATGAGGTGAACGAGGGGATGGAGATTCTTCACGAGCGTTTCGGACGCGGAAGAATCACCGGTGTGGAGGCCGACGAGACCGGCGACAAGATTGTGGTGCTCTTTTCCAATGTGGAGCAGCGCAAGCTTATGCTCAAGTATGCCCGTTTCCGTATTGTTGAATCCTGATAAAGAGTATTTCGGTATGAACGATAAGATAAGCCGTGACACCCGTATAGACGCGTTGCCAACACCATTCTATGTGGTCTACGAGGATCGTCTGCGTCGTAATCTCGACCTGATTTCCGACGTAGCCCGTCGGTCGGGGGCGAAGATTATCATGGCCTTTAAAGCCAACGCCCTCTGGCGCACTTTCCCTATCTTCCGCGAATACGGAGTGGAATGCACCGCTTCCTCGCTCAACGAGCTTCAGCTCGGAGTAGAGGAGTTGCACTGCCGCGTACATTCATACTGCCCGGCATATACCCCCGCCACCATCGGGCGCTATCTCGAGGGGAGCAGCCACATCACCTTCAATTCCGTGAGCCAGTGGGAGCGGTTCCGTGCCGATGTCGAGGCGTTCAACGCCGCACAACCCGGCCGCCGCGTGTCGCCCGGGTTGCGCGTAAATCCGCAGTGCTCAGTAATCGAGACGGATATCTACAATCCGGCTCTCCCCGGGAGTCGTTTCGGCGTAACGGCCGACATCCTCGCCGACGGACTTCCTGCCGGCATCGAGGGGCTGCATTTCCATGCTCTCTGCGAGTCGACGAGCTACGACCTTGAGCGTGTGCTCGAGGCGTTCGAGAGCCAGTTCGGCCATCTGCTTAAGGGGCTGAAATGGGTGAATTTCGGGGGTGGCCACCTCATGACGCGCGAGGGGTATGATACAGCCCATCTGGTGAACCTGATAAAGCGTTTCCGCAGCCGCTATCCTAATCTTGAGGTGATTCTGGAGCCCGGGAGCGCCTTCACCTGGCGCACGGGCGACCTCATCGCCTCTGTAGTCGACGTGGTCGAGAACCAGGGCGTGCGCACCGCCATTCTTGATGTGTCGTTTGCATGCCATATGCCCGACACGCTCGAAATGCCGTATAAGCCTGCGGTGAGCGAAGCGCTCCCCGACGGGGCTTCCGACGGATTCGTCTACCGTTTCGGCGGGAATTCCTGCCTGAGCGGCGACTTCATGGGCGACTGGCGGTTCTCTCAGCCTCTGGAGGCCGGCCAGCGGCTTACATTCGAGGATATGAACCATTATACTACGGTGAAAACCAATATGTTCAACGGTATAAGCCACCCCGACATCGTATTCGTGCCTTCGGAGGGTGAGCCGCGCTATCTGCGCCGTTTCGGCTACGAGGACTACAAAAACCGCATGAGCTGACCTAACCCGCCGCAAGAAAGTTATGGAAAACAACGAAAAGAAATACTCGGTAATCGTTCCGGTCTACAACCGTATCGACGAGGTTGCCGACCTGCTTGCGAGTCTGGCGGCACAGTCGGCGCGCAATTTCGAAGTGGTGATTGTGGAGGATGGTTCTACCGTCCCGTGTCGTGAGGCGGTCGACCGCTATACCGACGCTTTAGAGGTAAGGTATTATTTCAAGCCCAACGAGGGGCGTTCGATTGCCCGCAACTACGGGATGGAACGAGCCACCGGCGATTATTTCATCTTTTTCGACAGCGACTGCGTTATTCCGGCCGACTATTTCGAGAAACTCAACGACATGATGGCCCGGACTCCTTTCGACTGCTTCGGAGGCCCCGACGCGGCCGATGAGTCGTTCACTACCACCCAGAAGGCCATCAACCACGCCATGACGTCGTTCCTTACCACCGGTGGAATCCGCGGCGGCAAGGTCCGGCTTGAGAAATTCACGCCGCGCACCTTCAATATGGGCTTTTCGCGTCGGGTATATAAGGCGGTAGGAGGCTTTAGAGAAATGTTTTCCGAGGACATTGACATGAGCACCCGAATCCGGTTGGCCGGTTTTTCCATCGGGTTGTATCCCGACCTTCCGGTATACCACAAGCGCCGTGTCGATTTCCGCAAGTTCCTCCGTCAGGTTTACGTGTTCGGCATGTCGCGCATCACGCTGAAACTTCTTTATCCCGATTCGCTTAAAGCCGTGCATACACTTCCGGCCGTGTTCGTTCTGGGCGTCTGCCTGATGGTAGCGCTTTCGGTTGTATGGAGCCCTTGGTGGCTCCTGCCCCTTGGCGTATATCTTCTGGCTATCTTTGTAAGCGCCCTTATTTCCACCCGGTCGGCTGTCATTGCCTGTAAGGCTGTTCCGGCTTCTCTGATTCAGCTCGGAGGCTATGGCTGCGGCTTCCTGAAAGCTTGGTTTGTAAAGATATTGTGCGGACGTGGCCGCGACGAGGCCGAGGAAATAGCCATTAGAAAAGGGAAATAATCGCGCCTCGGCACCTTCTTGTCAACTTATTTAGTATAAAATCTACCGCATGGACACCATCGGAAATACCGGAAACCGGCTTGATGAGATTCCTGAAGACGGAATTCGGTCTGCTACGCTCATACGCGACCTCAATCTCGACGAGCGGCCACGCGAAAAGGCTATCGTTCACGGCATCGATTCGCTCTCGGATGTAGAGTTGCTGGCTCTGTTGCTCGGATCGGGGCTTCCCGGTAAGTCGGTGCTGGACCTCAGCCGCGAGATTCTCTCCGATGTCGACAACCGCCTGGCGCGCCTTTCGCGCATGACCATCCCCGAGCTGAAAAAGAAATACCGTGGTGTTGGCGACGCCAAGGCCACGCTTCTTGTGGCTGCCATGGCTTTCGGCCGCCGCGTCCACAAGGATTTCACGGTGCCGTTTCAGCAGATGCGCACGTCGCGCGACGTCTACGAATACATGCGCGAATATATCGACGGCCTCAACTACGAGGGTTTCTGGGTGCTGCATCTCAACCGGGCAAACCGGGTCGTGGCGCGCGAATGTCTCAGCCGCGGAGGCATCGCCGGAACAGCCGTAGACATCAAACTGCTTGCCAAAAGCGCCGTCGACCATCTCGACTCAGGCATTATTCTCGTCCACAATCATCCATCGGGCAATCTTTGTCCGTCGGCCCAGGACGATTCGCTTACCCGACGCATCGTGGCCATCTGCGAAGTTGTCGACGTGAAAGTCCAGGACCATGTCATTGTGGCCTCCAACGGCTTCTACAGTTATCGCGACGAAGGGCGCCTCTGATTTCCCGGCGGAAAAAATCCGCATTGGGTTGCAGGGGTGCAAACTATATCCTAAATTTGTAGGAATAAGTTTTTGCAAACAATTTTCGCATGTCGTTTATAAAATCCCTGAAGAGCGCTTTCGGATTCTCCGATCCGGAGACAGAGGAAGCTGAACTTGAAGGTATCGATGCTACTGTCGTGCCTCTGAAGGCCCGCAGCGAGGCCATCCCCGCGGATTCTCCATATCATCCTTCGGCTCCCGACACCGTGGTGGAGGATGCAGAATCCTCTGCTGAGTCAGAGGCCGTTCCCACTGACGTCCCGGAGTCGCAGGCTGTCCCTTCGGAAATTTTCGATTCTGTGGTCAAGGTGTTCAACGAGGCTCTTCCTGCGTTTCTGCGCGACTCGATGAACCGCGAGGCCCAGTGCGAATTCCTCTACCGCCAGCTTGATGACTCCATGAAGCTGTATCTTGAGAAAGTCGCTTCGGAGACTCGCACGCGAATGAACGACCGCTGGGAGGCCGAACGGCGCTCGCTACAGGCGCAGATGTCTACTCTCCGGGCCAAGGTGCAGAAGGACGAGGAGGAAAGCGCCGAGACGAAAAAGCAACATCTGAGCGCCGAACGCCAGAAGCGCGCGCTCGGAGAGCGTGTGCGCGACCTTGAGGCGCAGCTCCAGAAGGCCGAGGCCGAAAACGAACAGCTGTCGCTTGAAAACAAGAGCATGGCCAACAAGCTGCGTGTGAGTTCCGTGCTCGGCACGGAAGCTCCGGATGCTGATTTCGAGGCGGCCAAGGCGCTGGCAATGAAGGTGAATGAGCTTACCGCTGCTCTCGAGGCGGCCAATACATCGCTCGACGATGCCCGTCAGCAGGCCGTGGAGGCGCGCACTCTCGCCGATTCACGTCAGGCCGATCTCGCGACTGCCGAAACCGCCCGCTCTAAAGCGGAGGCTGAGGCAGATCGCCTTGGCGACGCGCTCGCAAAGGAGAAAGCTCTCCGGCTCGATTGTGAAGGCCGTATCGAGAGCCTTGAAAAGGCCCTCGATGAATCGCGCGTTAAAGACGATATGGGCGATGCCATGCTTACCGACCTCAATTCCAAGCTCGGGACTACCAGGGCGGCTCTCGAGGCGGCTGAAAATCGTTGTCGCGACCTCGAAGCCGACAATACCAAGGTCAACGCGGAATATGAGCGCCAGAAAGCTGAGCTTGCCCAGGCTATGGAGAATCTGGCTATCGTGGAGCAGATGCAGGTGCAGCTCTCCCAGCTGGAGGACGCGCGCAAGAACAATGAGATTTATGTTAAAAAGAAAAAGGAAGAACTTCAGAAGGCCAATGAGCGTCTTCACCAGCTCGAACTCGAAACGGGGGAGCAGAAAAACGCTCTGGCGCAGAAGGACGCCACCATACATCATCTGGAAGAGCTCACCGACTCCCTCCGCAAGACAATCGAAACCAACCTTTACGAGCACGCCCAGTGTCAGAGCGGCCTTCGTGCTGAGATTCAGCGTCTGAAAAAGTTCAAGGGAATCGACAACGATGCCGAGGTTTCCGAGGAGACGCCCGGCGGTGAACTCGGCAGCGGTCTCGGTAATGCTCCCGCTATGGCGCCCAAGGGCAATTCCAGAAAGTCGAATCAAAAGGACGCCTCCCGCCAGCCTCGTGTCAGCATATCGGCTATCGACGAGAGTCTGGAGGATACCGACTGGCTTGTAGCTTCGCCTGCCGAAGTCAAGGGAGGAGCTCCCGACCGCGATGCCGAAACGGATTTCGGCTATAAGGCGCCCGAAAGGAAGAAGACTCCCGACAATCCCGATCAGATGCTTCTGTTCTGACCGCATACGCCTTCCAGCGGAGGTGTTGCCACCTCTACCTCTATTCCAGCGTTTGTGCTCTCTCCGACCGGTAATATTGAATAACATTGCTCTGAATATGAATATTTTAGGTACAAATATCCGCACGGCTGTTTTCGCAGCTTCACTTTTTGCCGGCCCCGTTGTCACTACGGCCGCTGTGGTTCCGGCAATCGATGCCGCCGACATCGCCAGATACGTCTATCCCGACAATGCTCCCGCCACACCGGGCCGCATGGCTTTCATGCCCGACGGCGAATCTTTTCTGCGCCTGTCGGCCGACGGTACGAAAATCGTGCAGTATGCTACGACCGACGGCAAGGAGATGGCCACCGTGTTCGACACGACCCATACGCGTGAGGCATCGGTGAAGTCGGTCGAGGATTTTACGATAAGTGCCGATGGTACGAAGCTTATCGTCTGGACTGATTCTCAACCGGTATATCGCCGCTCGTTTACAGCGGTATATTATGTCTTTGAGATAAAACGCAACATTCTCCGCCCTCTTTCGAAGTCGCATGCGCGCCAGCAGTCGCCTCTCATGTCGCCCGACGGCAGGATGGTGGCATTCGTGGCTGACAACAATATCTATCTCCGCAAATTCGACTACGATACGGAGGTGCAGGTTACGACCGACGGGCAGCGCAACGCCATAATCAACGGTGTGCCCGACTGGGTGTATGAGGAAGAGTTCGCGACCTCCTGCTCCATGGCCTGGTCGCCCGACAACGGCACTCTATGCTATCTGCGCTACGACGAGACGGCGGTTCCCGTATTTACCTTCTCCCTTTATCAGGGCTGGTGCAATCCTTCCGACCAGTACGCTCTCTACCCCGGTAGCTTCAGCTACAAATATCCTGTGGCAGGCGAACCTAATTCGGTTGTAACCCTCCACAGCTACGATGTGGACACACGTAAAATCAAGGAGATTCCATTCCGGGATTCTTCTATCGAGTATATTCCCCGGATTCATTTCGGCGATACGCCCGAACGGCTGATGGTCGTCACCCTCAACCGCGCGCAGAACCGCATGGAGCTATACGCCGCCAATCCGAAATCTACGGTGGTGAAATCCATACTTGTAGAGGATTCGAAGGCGTGGCTCGACAGCAGCACCTACGAGGATATCACTTTCGAACCTACAGGCTTCATGCTCATGTCGGAGCGCACCGGCTGGCGCCATCTCTACCGCTACAGCTACGAAGGGCAGCAACTCCGTCAGGTCACTCAGGGGAGCTACGACGTGACGGCCTACTACGGCACCGATGCCCAGGGCAACGTCTACTACCAGAGTGAACCGGCCGGTTCGGTCGACCCAGATCCTCAGCTGGCTCTCAGCCGCGTGGTCTACAAGGTCGACCGCCAGGGAAAGAAAACCGATGCACTCACCGAGACCCGTGGATGGGCGTCGGCTACGTTTACCCCCGCGATGAACTATGCCGTGGTCAACTACAGCTCCGCAAAGTCTGCTCCGCGCTATACGCTCCTCAACGCCAAGGGGAAGACCGTCCGTACGCTCGAGGACAACGCTAAATACGCTTCCTCCTACGCCTCGCTCCCCGAAAAGGAATTCTTCACCTTCAACGCCGGAGGCACCATGCTCAACGGCTATATGATCAAGCCTGTAGGTTTCAATGCCGGGAAGCGCTATCCTGTAATCATGTGGCAGTACAGCGGCCCGGGCTCGCAGGAGGTTACCGACCGCTGGCATATGGACTGGGACTACTATGCAGCCACAAAGGGATTCGTGGTTGTTTGTGTCGACGGGCGCGGCACCGGTGGCCGTGGCCGCGATTTCCGCAGCATCGTCTACAAGCAGCTCGGACGCTATGAGACCGTCGACCAGCTCGCGGCCGCCCGCTATGTGGCCTCGCTCCCGTTTGTCGACCCGGCCCGCATCGGCATTGCCGGATGGAGCTACGGCGGATATGAGACGCTGATGTGCGCTACCGACGCCGAATCCACCTATGCCGCTGCCGTAGCAATCGCTCCGGTTACTTCATGGCGGTATTACGATACAGTCTATGCCGAGCGGTTCATGCTTACTCCCGGCGAGAATGCCGACGGCTACGACGAAGGGGCGCCCGTAAACCGCGCCGCTTCGCTCTCGTGCCCGTTGCTGATTATGCACGGCACCGCCGACGACAACGTGCACCTCTCCAACTCCATCGAGTTTGTCGGCCGGCTTCAGCAGGCTCACAGATATGCCGATATGCTGCTCTTCCCGGGCATGAACCATTCAATCAACGGATGCGACGCGCGTGCCATGGTATATGGCCGCATGGTGGATTTCTTCAGCCGCAATCTCTGAATTAATTAACTGGTAAAATCAATTTTTAATATTTCCGGTAGGAAAATTTTCAGAAGATTTCTTTCTGCATATGTTCAGGTCAAACGAACGTCGACAGGGTATGAGTGCCGCAATCTACGGCTTGTGGCGTAACTGGGCCGTCGCGGTTGGTATGCTGACGCTGCTCACCATGCTTGCTCCGGTCACTCCGCGCATGTGGCTTGCCCCGATCAACGTCTTGCTTTATCTTGCTCTCGAGTGGTGCCGCAGGTATTTCCGGCGCGGTCCCGTGCCTGTGTGCTCCCGCCTTAACAGGCAGGTGTCTGTGGTGATTCTTGTCACCGCTATCGCACTTGTGCTTCTTTCGATCTACGAGCGCGACGGCGAGTATCATGAGCTTACAGGCCAGGTATATACTTCCGCTTCCCCGCTTCTGTCAATTCTTATTACATCGCCGCTGGCATGTCTTGTCACGCTGTGCTTCCTGTTGCGTCGCGGCGAGCCGGAGACGTGTCAGCGATGCATAATGCGCTACGGGAATGTAATCGAACATGGTTTTGTGGGCGACCTCTACCGCAAGGAATGGCGATATCAGACCCAGCTGTTGTTTGGCCTTTCGCTCGTACTCTCGGTGGCCGACTGGTGGTATTATCTCCGCCATTATGTCAACACCAATCTTAACCACGCCGATCTTTTCTTCTTCGCGTGGCTTCCGCTTGCCATGTATGTCTGTTCCCTGATATATCTGGGAATACGCTACTATTCGCTCTGGGTCTATTATTGCCGCAACGACGAGGGACATTATGTGGCGCAGCCCGGTACCACTACGCTCCGCTATCTCGTAATCTGCGCCGACCGTATTCTTGTGGATTTCTATCCGACCGACCGAACGTTTGCCAACGGCGCCAGGGTCAAGCGGTTCGATACTCCCGTAGTGGTCCGGATTCCATATCATGAGAAAGAGAATATTGGCGAGGCCATACGCTGTTTCCAGCAGGCCACCGGGATTCCCGACGCGGAAATCAAGCTGGCTTACGATAGTCCCGACAACGTTACCTACCAGAATATATTCCATTATTTTGCTTTCGTAGGCAACGAGGAAGTTATCGCCGATTCAAAGTTGCGCGGAGAGTGGCTTTCGTGGGGAAATCTCACCCAGATGGCTTCCGAGGGTATTCTCGACCGCGATTTTGTCGCGGAAATCAAGAGGATATACCGCATTGCCATGGCATGGAAAACCTACGATGAGCGCGGCCGCCGTTTGTATCCGATAAAGCATTACAAACCCACCTTCCGTCTGAGCGAGTTGCGCAATTGGGATGTCGATTTCAACGATTATTCATGGCTGCGGGTGGCCAATCACAACGAGGATAAGTTCTGGTTTCGCGTGGCCCGCTGGTTCCACTGGCCTTCTTCTCTTCGTAAATCTACGGCTCGCTGACGTAGGCCCGTAAATCCTCAATATCGCTGCTGTACGCTAATGAACAATCCATCTTCCACCGTTTGCCTTGACGTTCCGGTACTTGCCGTAGTGGGCCCGACAGCCTCTGGCAAGACGGCACGCGCCGTGGCGTTGGCGCGTCGGCTCGGCGCGGAGATTATCAGCGGCGACTCCCGCCAGGTCTACCGGGGTATGACGCTCGGTACCGGCAAGGACCTCGAGGAGTATAGCGATGTTCCGTATCATCTGATCGACATTGCTGATGCGGGCACCAAATATAATCTGTATGGCTTTCTTCGCGATGCCTCGGACGCATATGGAGATATATGCCGCCGTGGACGTGTCCCCCTGCTGTGCGGTGGCACCGGAATGTATGTCGAGGCGTTCCTTAAGGGTACGGCTCTCCCGGAGGTGCCTCAGAACGATTCGCTGCGGCAGAGCCTCCGAGGAAAGACACTTGAGGAACTGACCGGAATGCTCAGCCGGATGAAGACGCTGCATAATATTACGGATGTGGATACTCCGAAGCGGGCGATTCGCGCTATCGAGATTCAGACATATTATGCCGAGCATCCCGAGGAGTCGCGTCTGGTCGACGCTCCTACGCCACGCCCTGCTCTCGTGGTCGGTATCGACGTGCCGCGCGATGTGCGGCGTAGCCGGATAACGTCGCGTCTGCATGCCCGTCTCGACGCCGGCATGGCCGACGAGGTAAGGGCGTTGCTCGCCTCGGGAGTCAGCGCTGAAGATCTTATGTATTACGGTCTGGAATACAAATATGTCACTCAGTATGTTGTCGGAGATATTTCGGAACAGGAAATGTTCTGTTCGCTCGAAACGGCCATTCATCAGTTCGCCAAACGGCAGATGACGTGGTTTCGGGGCATGGAGCGCCGAGGAATTCCAATCCGCTGGCTTCCCTATGATATGCCATCCGACGAATTTGTCGACGTTGTGGCCCGGGACTACTCCGCCATATGCAGTGCCGGTAAATCTGACCAATCGTTTTGACTTATGGGTGGCCACTCTCTCAATTACGTTTTTGGCAGAAAGTTGCCGATGGCAATCGCCTTGTCGATTGCTTCGGCTTTGCCCGTATCGTCGGTCTACGCCGAGCATATCCCGAACGACCGGCGTATGGTTGATGAACAACCGTTCACTCTTCGCGCCGACTCCGTGCGCGAGGTTTCGCTTTTCGCACCCAACAGCAGTTTCCGGATAGATGTCGTAGGAGCTGTGAAGCATGGACCCCAACGTATGGGCGACGACGATGCCTGGTGGGGAATCACTCTGCTCGACACGGAGGGGCGCGAACGTATGGCCGTTCGTCTGCTCTGCGGCACGGAACCGTACGATGCCACATTCAGCCGCCCGTATCTG
>OGWR01003238.1_pt1 | contig 10671 bp, 8 predicted proteins | sample 1576061 | NCBI WGS metagenome assembly OGWR01 (sample SAMEA3541511, study PRJEB24748) | human gut metagenome | biome: human gut; feature: human-associated habitat; material: faeces | place: China | collected 2012 | reverse complement strand
CGGTGGGAAGTGTCTCCTCATTGACATCAAATGCGAGGTAGCGGTAGTCGAGCCCGAGAGCCTCAAAGGATGCGTTGTGCATCATCGGGGAGACGCTGTGGGCGCAGGGGCTGCCGAGCAGACAGATAAGACCGGTGTGTCCGGTGATCGGTGAAGCTGCAGGTGTGGTGTTTTCCATTTTATGTGTACCTCCGGGGAGTGATTTTTCTTGCCTTATTATAACAGTGCAGGAAAGAAAATGCAAAAGAAAATTTATGATTTTAAAGTGTGAAAATGTAAAAAGCAGAAAAATTTAAAAAAGAGGGCTAAAAGCGGAATAGATCAGGAATGTGAAGGTTCTTTGATTGCAGAGTATGTTAAAATCTGGTATACTTGCACTAAATGACGCATGAAAGTGGAAAAGTGTTTTGGGTGTGGGAGAAAACAGTTAGAGATTTTGAGAGACTATTAGTACGAAAAGGAGAATTTAGATTATGGCGGGATTGAAGGAACATATTTTTCTGATCGGATTTATGGGCTGCGGGAAGAGTACGAACGCGGAGTGCCTGGCGGAGATGACCGGGGCGAGGCAGGTGGAGATGGATCAGATGATCGTGGAGAATGAGGGGATGGCGATCGCGGATATTTTTAAGGAGAAGGGGGAACCATATTTCCGGGAGCTGGAGACAGATCTGATCAAAAGCTTTGTGGGAGTGGAACCGGCGGTGATCTCCTGTGGGGGCGGTGCTGTCCTGAAGGAGGAGAATGTGCGGCTTATGAAGGAGTCTGGGAAGATCGTGCTTCTCACGGCAGAGCCGGAGACAATCTACGAGCGTGTGAAGGACAGCACGGAGAGACCGGTACTGAATGGGAATATGAATGTTGGGTATATTGAAGAGCTGATGGAGAAGCGCAGGCCGAAGTATGAGGCGGCGGCTGATGTGAAGGTTGCTACGGATGGGAAGACGGCAGGAGAAATCTGCGGGGAGATCCTTGAGATTTGTGGGAAATAAAGATTGGCGGGAGTACGCGCCGGTGAGTCTTCGGGCGCGGACGCAGGGGTTCGGGAGCGGTTCCTCTAAGCTTGCAGAAGAATGCTAAAGGCGGAGAACAGTCGGCACAACTCGCTGACGCTCAGACAAGTGCCGCCTGTCCTCCAACGCATTCTCCTGCGAGCCAAGAGGAAGCCAGGCTCCCTGCACAAAGCGTCCGTGCCCGAAGACTCACCGGCGCTGTGCGTTGGCGGTTTGGAAGATTGCGTATCAGCGCGGTGTGTTGACAGGAGCGAGGAGAAGTTATGTGTTTGAGTCTGAAGGTTTAAAATCGCGCTCTATTTCGAAAATTTCGAAAATTCGCTGGATTGCGTGTTGGTGGTTCAAGGGAGAGGGACTGAGGGCAGGTCGGAAAATGTAGAGAATGGCTGGAAATAGGTTGGAAAAAGTGCGGGAAATGTCTGAAATGGGGTCAGAAAAAGCGTCCGCATATGATCGAAAGGTGATCATGTGCGGACGTTTTTTTATGGAATTTCGGGATTTTTTCCGAGGCGGACGGCTTCTAAATACTTTTGGGTCTCCTCGTCCGCATGCGCGAACAGATAATTTTTTGCATTGCCGGTATGTTTTCCTTTTTCCTCAGAGATCAGCTTTCCGACACGTTCGATCTCCTCACGGAAATCCCTCGCGGACCAGAGGATACAGCCCTGACTTCGGATAATGAGCTGGATCACGCCGTCGGAGGTAGCGACTGTGGTGCGGTATCGTCTGCCGATGCGGATCGCGACTTTTTCGATGTACTGGTCGGCGGTCTCCGCCGCTTTTGTATACACGACGTTGATGTTGTGGTATTTCTGGACCTTCTCCACACCGCCGGGGACCTTGTAGGCATCGAAGACGACGATGACACATATTTTCCGGAATCCCTGGTAGTTGCTTAGGATGTCCATGAGCTTGTAGCGGGCTGCGTCGATGCTGACTGCCGCCAGGTCGCTCAGCTCCTCCCAGGCAAAGATGATGTTGTAGCCGTCAACGAGAAGATACTCGTCCTCTGGCGCCTCTTTTTCCTTCACCGGCTTCACCGGGCTGGCGTTCTTTGCGCGGATCACGGTGCGGGAGTCGTAGTCGGAGGCAAGCTTCCGCTTCGGCTCGCCGTATGTACGGGTGAAGATGGCCTGGAGTTCCTTGTCGTCATAGAAGGAAAGGGAAGAATCTCCATTTCCGCGGCTGTCGGAGGAAGAACCGGCAGTGCCATTCGCGGAAGCTCCAGAGTCGATACCGTTACCAGAAGCGGCAGAGCCGCTCGAACCAGGTCCAGCTCCAGAGCCAGAATTTTTACTGCCAGAAAAACCAGAGCCAGCAGCGCTGCCGCCAGCCGCTCCACTCGGAACTTTCCCCGCAGCTACATCCGCTGCCATCGCCTGCAGCCGTTCATTCGCTTCCTTAAGCTCCCGTTCCTGCTGTTCCTTCGCAAGCTGCTTTGCCAGCGGACTCTCCACATGCATATACTGCTTCACCTCATCCCACGGCACCACGAAGCCTGCCCCGTGGGAGCAGAAGACAGATCCGGCAGGGTCCTGGAGGTCGGAATCGAAATCGTAGCCGGAGGCCGCGATAACCTCCTCGGCGTTGTGGCACGGTTCGTAGCCGGAAAGACTCAAGGTCAGCCGTCCGCGGCCTTTCGTGTAGGAGATCACGTCGCGCTGGTAATTTCTCATGGTGGAAACCGGGGCGTTTCCCGTAAGAAGAGCCATGGAGCCATCCTGTTCCGGTGAGGAAAATTCACCCTGCATCCGGTCAAGATCCGCCATGGCGCGCCCAAGGTTTTCCGATGGGACTTCCAGACGGAACGCGTAGTAGGGTTCTAAGAGCACACACCCCGCCTCGCAGAGTCCCTGACGGACAGCGCGGTAGGTTGCCTGGCGGAAATCGCCGCCCTCCGTGTGCTTTTGGTGGGCACGTCCGGCGATCAGAGTGATCTTCATATCGGTGATCTCGGAACCGGTGAGGATTCCCTGGAAACGCTTTTCTTCCAGATGTGTCAGAATCAGCCTCTGCCAGTTTTTATCCAACATATCCTCGCTGCAGTCTGCTTCAAAGACAAGTCCGCTTCCCGGCTCTCCGGGTTCCATTAAAAGATGGACTTCCGCGTAGTGGCGCAGCGGTTCGAAATGTCCGACGCCCTCGACGGTCTTAGCGATCGTTTCCTTATATACAATATTTCCTTCCCCGAAACCGATCTCCACGCCGAAACGTTCCTGTACCTGACTTTTTAAGATCTCCATCTGTACATCGCCCATGACCTGTGCCTGGATTTCGCCAAGCGCCTCGTTCCAGACGATATGGAGCTGCGGGTCTTCCTCCTCGAGCATGCGCATGTTTTTGAGCATGGTGTGGGAGTCTGTTCCAAAGGGCAGCAGGATCCGGTAGGTGAGGACCGGCTCTAAAAGCGGAAGAGCACTCTCGGAGGCAGTTCCGAAGACCTGTCCAGGCCTCGTGTCGGAGATTCCGGTGACGGCCACCACCATGCCAGGTTCCGCTTCCTTCAATGCCTCAAACTTTGAGCCGGAGTAGAGCCGGATCTGGTTGATCTTCTCCTCAGAATCAGGGGACAGCGAATCGCGGATCTTCAAACTTCCGCCCGTGACCTTCAGATGCGTCATCCGGACGCCTGCCTCATCGCGGGAGATCTTGAACACCTTCGCGCCGAAGTCCTTCGTGTAGTCCGGACATGACGCAAACTCCCCGAGGGCGGTCAGAAATTCCCGGACGCCGGAAAGTTTTAACGCAGAGCCGAAAAAGCACGGGAAGAGTTTCCGGTCATGGATGACTTTCCGCACATCGTCTGTCTTTAAAGTACCGTCTGCGAGGTAAGCTTCCAGAAGCACTTCATCGCAGGTGGCGATCTCCTCGGCTGCCTCTTCTGGATCTCTGCAGACCGCCGCAAACGGTTCAGCAGAAGCTGAAAATGTCAACACATCCTCATTCCCGATCACCCCGCTGAAGTCCACGACTCCATGATCCAGCCGCTCCTTCAGCGATGCCAGCACCGCATCTCGATCCGTCCCTTTCTGATCCATCTTATTCACAAAGATAAACACCGGGATCCGGTATCGTCTTAAAAGTCTCCAGAGCGTTTCCGTATGTCCCTGCACCCCATCAGCCCCGCTGACGATGAGCACCGCGTAGTCCAGCACCTGCAGTGTCCGCTCCATCTCCGCCGAAAAGTCCACATGACCCGGCGTGTCAAGAAGTGTCACGGAGGCATCGCCTAACGGAAAGACCGCCTGTTTCGAAAAGATCGTGATGCCACGGGCGCGCTCCAGTGCAAACGTATCGAGAAACGCGTCCCGGTTGTCTACGCGCCCCATTTTCTTTAATTTTCCTGTCTCATATAAAATTGCCTCGGACATGGTCGTCTTTCCAGCGTCGACATGCGCGAGGATACCGATAACAAATCGTTTCATATACAATAAGGTCTGCTTTCTGTAATATAGATATAATAAGTGACCTGCCTCCTGAAAGAAAATAAAAGGCGGCAGCGTAAACATAGTATATCAGAAAACAGAATCCCATGCAACGAGGCACCGGCACAGGATTCACCAGGATCAGCATGATTTGCGTAAACGGACAGGTCTGTCGGGCTGGTCATTGTCCCAAAATCATAGAAAACACCCGGAAAACTGCACAGAAATCCCGCAAACAGGCACTTTTCCCAGCAAACCCCTTGATTTTTCAGATGTTCTATGCTATGATTTTGACGATAACATAAGTAACCGGTCAAAAGAGTGGACGAAAAAGTCCACTCTTTCGTTTTGCATAACCGGAATATTCCGGCAGAAAGGCGGTGGAAACCCATGGCAAGAAGAGATGAATATGAATCCAGGGTCGAGAAATTTTTAATTCCGATCATGGAAGAGAATAATTTTGAACTGGTGGACGTGGAGTACGTGAAGGAAGCGGGCACCTGGTATCTGAGAGCTTATATCGACAAAGAGGGCGGCTTCACGGTAGATGACTGTGAGATGGTATCGAGACGCTTAAGCGACTGGCTCGATAAAGAAGACTTTATCGATGACAGCTATATCCTGGAAGTAAGCTCCCCGGGACTTGGCAGACCGTTAAAGAAAGAGAAGGACTTCAAGAGAAGTCTCGGCGAAGCAGTCGATATCAAGCTGTACCGCGCCATCGAGAGACAGAAAGATTTCTCCGGAATTCTCACGGCATATGACGCGGACACTGTAACGATCCGCTACGAGGACGGTTCCGAGAACACATTTAATAGAAAAGACATTGCCTTAATCCGTCTGGCATTCGATTTTTAATAAGGAGGATAAAAAATGAACAAGGAACTGATGGAATCGATGAATATACTCGAAAAAGAGTACAACATCAGTAAGGACACATTGCTGGAGGCAATTGAGAATTCACTTCTCACAGCCTGCAAGAACCATTTCGGCAAAGCTGACAATGTGAAAGTCATCATTGATCCGGATGGCTGCGACTATTCTGTATATATGGAAAAAGAGGTCGTTGAGACTGTGGAGGACCCGATCACACAGATCAGCCTCGCTGACGCAAGAATGATCGCTCCGAGACATGTCCTTGGTGATATCGTCCAGATCCCCATTGATTCCCATGATTTCGGCAGAATCGCGACGCAGAACGCGAAGAACGTGATCTTACAGAAGATCCGCGAGGAGAGCCGTAAGTCCCAGTTAAGCGAGTGGCAGTGCAAGGAGAAAGAGGTCGTTACGGGTATTGTCCAGCGTTATATTGGCCGCAATGTCAGCGTAGATCTCGGAAAGATCGATGCGATCCTTCCGGAAGCTGAGCAGGTAAAGGGCGAAGTATTCCAGAGAACTGAGCGCATCAAGGTTTATATCCTGGAAGTTAAGGACAGCCCGAAGGGACCGAGAATCTCCGTATCCAGAACGCATCCGGACCTCGTAAGACGTCTGTTTGAGGCTGAGATCGCAGAGGTCCGCGACGGTACCGTTGAGATTCGCGCCATCGCCCGTGAGGCAGGTTCCAGAACAAAGATCGCTGTAAGCTCCACAGACCCGAACGTTGATCCGGTAGGTGCATGTGTAGGTTTAAACGGCGCGAGAGTCAACGCGATCGTCAACGAGCTCCGCGGTGAGAAGATCGATATCATCAACTGGGACGACAACCCGGCGTTCTTAATTGAAAACGCGTTAAGTCCGGCGAAGGTCATCTCCGTCGTTGCGGATGAGGACGAGAAAGAGGCACAGGTCATCGTTCCGGACTACCAGTTATCCTTAGCGATCGGTAAAGAAGGACAGAATGCAAGACTTGCCGCAAGACTTACCACCTACAAGATCGATATCAAGAGTGAGACACAGGCGAGAGAGCTTGGCCTCTTCGACGATATGGATTTCGGCGAGGAAGGCTTTGAGGGCGAGTACGAGAAAGATGTAGAGCCGGCAGAGGACGAAGTTCCGGCAGAGGAAACTTCCGAAGCACAGGCTGAGACAGAAGAATAGGAGAGAAGGGAACGACCACAGTGAGTACAGTAAAGAAGGTTCCGCAGAGACAGTGCATTGGCTGCGGTGAAATGAAAAACAAGCGGGAGCTGATCCGTGTCTTAAAAGGTACTGACGACGTGATTTCCATTGACGCGACCGGAAGAAAAAACGGACGCGGCGCATATATCTGCCCATCCATGGCATGCTTTGAAAAGGCAGTGAAGAGCCGGGGACTGGAACGCTCCTTTAAAATGGCAATTCCAAAAGAGGTTTACGAAAGTCTGAAAAAGGAGATGGAACAGATCGATGAACAGAAATAAGGTCCTGGGCCTGCTGGGCCTGGCGGAGAAAGCCGGCAAGGTAAGAAGTGGCGAGTTCTCCACAGAGAAGGCGGTAAAGTCCGGAAAAGCCGGACTGGTGATCGTATCGGAAGAATCTTCGGACAACACAAAGAAAATGTTCCGGAACATGTGTACTTACTATAAGGTCCCGTACTTTGAGTTCGGAAGCAAGGAAGAGCTCGGACACATCCTGGGAAAGCAGATGAGAGCGTCCCTGGCCGTGATCGACGAGAATTTTTCCAATGCGTTGTTGAAGCATTTTACTGCAAAAGCGTAGTCCTGCGGACATGAGGAGCGCATGCCTGCATGCGGCGGGTCATGTACATTGGCGATGGTTTGCAGGGACTATTTTGGAGGTGGCGAGCGTGAGTGAGTTTGAAAAGGATTTAAGAAAGAAAAAAGAGGGAACAGATACATTGAATCAGAATCAGGAGAATTCCACAAAGCCGGCAGTTCCGGCTGAAGGAGAAAATAATGCGCCGGCAGCACCGGCAAAGAAGCGTATTGCGGCAGTTTACCGTCCGCAGAACAGCACACAGAAACGTCCGGCAGGAAACCGCCAGCAGGGCGGTCAGAGACCGGCAAGACCGAACAACGGTTCCGGCATGCAGGTGAGACCGACGACAAACAGCGCGCCGGCAGAACCGGCAAAGGCAGCTGAGACTTCAGCAGCACCGGCACCGGAGAAAAAGGCGGAGACAGTTAAGACAGAGGCACCGGCACAGGATCTTCGTGAGAATGTCCGTCCGCTTCCGAACCAGAGCCGTCCGGAAGGACGCCAGGGCTTCCAGTCCAGAGAGAGCCGTCCGTTCCCGGGACGCGACGGAAACCGTGAGAGCGGAAGAGATAACCGCCAGGGAGGCTATCAGGGCAACAGAGATAATAATCGTCAGGGCGGCTACCAGGGTAACAGAGACGGAAACCGCCAGGGAGGCTACCAGGGCAACCGTGACAACAATCGTCAGGGCGGTTACCAGGGCAGAAACGACAATCGTCAGGGTGGAAACAGAAGCGGCATGGGCATTCCGAAGCCGTCCTTCGACACACCGCTTGCACAGAAGCAGCAGAATACGAAGCAGAGCAAGAACGCTTACAAGAAAGAGCATGACGCAAAGAAAGACCGCGATATCGAGATGAAAGGCAAGGCAGGAAAGGGCCAGAAGGGCGTAAAAGCTCCGGTTATGCCGCCGCAGCCGAAGAAGGAGGAGGCGAAGGTCGAGGAGATCAAGACCATCGTAATCCCGGAGGTTATCACGATCAAAGAACTCGCGGACAAGATGAAATTACAGCCGTCCGCAATCGTTAAGAAGCTCTTCTTACAGGGCACCATCGTTACGATCAACCAGGAGATCGACTTCGAGAAAGCCGAAGAGATCGCTATGGAGTATGATGTTCTCTGCGAGAAGGAGAAGAAGGTCAACGTCATCGAGGAACTCTTAAAAGAGGAAGAAGAGGACGAGAAGGACATGGTTCCGAGACCGCCGGTCATCTGCGTAATGGGTCATGTTGACCACGGTAAAACTTCCCTTCTTGACGCGATCCGCCAGACAAACGTAACCTCCAGAGAGGCAGGCGGTATCACACAGCACATCGGTGCCTATGTTGTTGAATACAACGGACAGAAGATCACATTCCTCGATACACCGGGTCATGAGGCGTTCACGGCAATGCGTATGCGTGGTGCCCAGGCAACAGATATCGCGATCCTCGTTGTCGCAGCGGACGACGGTGTTATGCCACAGACTGTTGAGGCCATCAACCACGCGAAGGCAGCAGGCGTTGAGATCATCGTTGCTGTCAACAAGATCGATAAGCCGAGCGCAAATGTAGAGAGAGTAAAACAGGAGTTATCCGAGTATGAGCTGATTCCTGAGGACTGGGGCGGAAGCACCGTATTCGTACCGGTCTCCGCACATACAAAAGAGGGAATCCCGGAACTTCTCGAGATGATCCTCTTAACAGCAGAGGTAAAAGAGTTAAAGGCAAACCCGAACCGCCGCGCAAGAGGTCTCGTGATCGAGGCGCAGCTTGATAAGGGAAGAGGACCGGTGGCAACGGTACTTGTACAGAAAGGTACCTTAAAGGTCGGTGACGCTATCGCCGCTGGCTGCTGCTACGGTAAAGTCCGCGCCATGATGGACGATAAGGGCAACCGTGTCAAAGAGGCTGGCCCGTCCACCCCGGTTGAGATCCTCGGTCTCAACGATGTTCCGAACGCAGGTGAGGTATTCATCGCGCACCAGAACGAGAAAGAGGCTAGAAGCTTCGCAGAGACATTCATCGCAGAGAGCAAGAATAAGCTTATCGAAGATACAAAGGCAAAACTCTCCTTAGACGACCTGTTCTCACAGATCAAGGCCGGAAATGTCAAGGAACTTCCGATCATCGTAAAAGCCGATGTACAGGGTTCTGTAGAGGCTGTAAAACAGAGTCTCGTAAAACTTTCCAACGAGGAAGTTGTTGTCAAAGTCATCCACGGCGGCGTTGGCGCGATCAACGAGTCCGACGTTACACTTGCATCCGCTTCCAATGCGATCATCATCGGTTTCAACGTTCGTCCGGACGCACAGGCGAAGTCCATCGCGGACCGCGAGAAAGTCGACATGCGTCTGTACCGCGTCATCTATCAGGCGATCGAGGATGTAGAGGCTGCCATGAAGGGTATGCTGGATCCGGTATACGAGGAGCAGGTAACCGGTCATGCGGTTGTCCGCCAGACGTTCAAGGCATCCGGAGTCGGCACCATCGCCGGTTCCTATGTGCTTGACGGTAAGATCACCCGCGGAAGCAAAGCCCGCATCACGAGAGACGGAGAGCAGATCTTCGAGGGACCGCTTGCATCCTTAAAGCGTTTCAAGGACGACGTGAAGGAAGTCAACGCAGGCTACGAGTGCGGTCTTGTATTCGAGGGCTTCAACGATCTTCAGGAAGACGATATGATCGAAGTTTATATCATGGTAGAGGTGCCGAGATAGTTGTCTGTCAGGTCTGTGCATAGCCGCGGAGAGTTTCGTTTCGCGGCTATGTCCGGGATAGTCGTAAAAAAAGAGGTAATATCATGAGAAAAAACAGTGTAAAAAATATCCGGATCAACGGCGAAGTCCAGAAAGCTCTGAGCGAAATCATCCGCTCCGAGCTCAAGGACCCGCGTGTTCATCCGATGACAAGCGTGGTCCAGGTCTCGGTCACACCGGACCTTAAGATCTGTAAGGCCTACATCAGCGTCCTTGCGGACGAGGAGCAGGCGAAAGATACGATCCGCGGTTTAAAGAGCGCGGAGGGCTTTATCAGAACCCAGCTTGCGAAAAAAGTAAATCTTCGGAACACCCCGCAGATCTTCTTCGTGCTGGACCAGTCTATCGAGTACGGCGTCCGCATGTCCAAGCTCATCGATGAGGTGACAAAGGATATGCCGGAGGAGCAGGAAGACGACGGAACTGAGAGCGAAAATTAAACGAAGGAACCGGTCTGCGTGGAAAATACGCGGACAGGAGCGTACTGAAATCATATAGAGGAATCCGGTCGGACACGCGTAACGCGGATTCTGCCGGATTTTTCTGTTTTTTATATTACAATACACATTAAGGGAGGCGGAACTTTTGGGAATTCTTGATGAGATGCTGGAAGGAAAGAAGAGCATTGTGATCCTGGGCCATGTAAATCCTGACGGGGACTGTATCGGTTCCTGTCTGGGACTCTATAATTATCTGAAGGAAAATTATGAGGGGCTTGAGGTCTCGGTGTATCTGGAGAAAATGGGAGTGAAATTTTCCTTTCTTTCCGGTTTTGAGGATGTACACACAGAATACGACGACACAAAAACATTTGACCTTTGCATCACATCGGATGCCAGCGACGTTCCACGCCTGG
>OGWR01003225.1_pt1 | contig 10709 bp, 10 predicted proteins | sample 1576061 | NCBI WGS metagenome assembly OGWR01 (sample SAMEA3541511, study PRJEB24748) | human gut metagenome | biome: human gut; feature: human-associated habitat; material: faeces | place: China | collected 2012 | reverse complement strand
AGAGTACGGTCGAAAGCCTCAATCTGTTGCATCACTTCCGGCGAGACTCCTTTGGGCGTTGTTATCCGCGGTTTGAGTTTCTCTTTGAATGATTGGAATGCATGTAGGTTCACATTGTACACACCTTGCTCCTTGGCATACAGGCATACTGCTCGCAGCTTTCGTAATTTACCGCTTACATCTCCACCTGTTCCGTTCTTGGCTGCCCGGATTTGTATCCACACAGCGAAATCCTGAATAAACTTCTCTGTTAGGTCGCGGAATCTGTACTTGGAGAAATCTTGATGATATTTGCTTTTTGTAAATTGGTGAAGCGAGGTGTTTAGATATTGATACTTTCGAGATGTAGATAGACTTTTGAGTACACGACCATTTTTATATCGCTCTTGATTCTCGAACTTCACAGCCAGTTCTTCGATAATATCCGATATTGGGATGTATTTATTTCGGTAGTTTGGATTGGTATCGTAATAGTGAGATAACTCCACCGGTATCCAAGCTTTCCCTTGAAAATCCCAACGTTCACCTATTTTGAGATATTTAAGTTTTTCTTGCTGCAAAAACTTATTTTTCTCGAAAGAATCCTTTCCGGTAAAAAGTTGTGATGTTTTGTCCCATTCGGAATATAGTCCGGTGATGTTTATTACTTTTGTTACACGAGCGCAACCTTGTTTATAAAATACCATTTCGAGTTTGACGAAATCGATGTTTTTCGTATCTCTTTTACCTTTAATATTGACTGTAAACATACTGATAGTGATTTTAAGAATTTCACCTTTAAAACACTATCAATTAAGATGTTATGTGAAATATTTTAAAAAGTACTCCCTAAAGTGCCCAATACCTGTATGGCTTTTTATTGTAAATATCAGTATAATAGTCTTTTATTGCAAATCAGATGTATATAGACAAATGAGGTGTCCCCTATATCGAGACACCTCTTTTCTTTTCAAATTTATCATTTTCACTGTAAATGATAAATCGCATTTCACTTACTTATTTTACGTAAGTTGTTTTGGGAAAGCACAAACCGTTTTTATATTTATTTTTTTACTCACGCATTGCAATCATTTTTTCATGATAACGGATAATTGTTTCTATGGCGCATCCGACACTAATGGTAATTTTATCGAACGGTATATTGTTAAAAAGCATCAGTTCGATGTAAATACGCTTGGTTATGCTCATCGTAAGTTCACATTTCAGATGAAGGATCTTTGCGACTTTTTTCAGCGTTTGGTTTGTTAATTCTGTCATCCGCTTGATTCGCCCTGTCTGTTGTTCGACAGTTGTATGCTTACGGGTAAATATTGGTAATAAATACTCGCCATAACTTTGATCGCTATACTTATCAATGATATTGATAGCCTCTTCACACAATAAAACCTTGGCTACTTTTTCGGATGAGATACGCTTACAATAAAGATATCCGTACTGTACATCATTTCGTCTTAATGTGGCAAGTTCATTAATTGTTGAACCTCCTGTGTAATATCCAAACAGAAACAAGTCAACGTATAATTGTTCCCTTACCGATAACCGAGAACTGTCCATTTGTATTATCTTTGAGATACAAGAATGATCAACAGGTTTCTCAGCCACTGATGGTACACGCGCTATTTTGATTTTATCAAATACGGCTGTACTTACATTGGCTTCACGGAATATCCGGCGAAACATTTGAAGTTTATTCTCCACGTTGTGGCCATTGAGGTATTCCACATATCTTAGTAGAAATATCTCGTCTATATCGGTAAAAGTCAGTTCTCTGAAGTCTCGCTTCATAGACAATCGCATGAAATTGCTCAGGCAATCCCGAACATAACGATACTTTCGTGCATTCGATGATCCAACAATTATGTTTCCGTTTCTTACTCGTTCGGTATTCGATAGTTTCTCAATGACTATGCTGAATATCTCTGATACATTTTTGCTCATAACAGATATTTTTTCGATTAATAATCTTCCGACAATGTGTCGTTATATTAAAGAGTAGGGTGTTTTCTTTCGGAAGGTTTGAACCTGGAGAAGATTTTTAAAATTTTCTGTCTCTGGTTATATTTTCTATTCCCCAAAAATCGAATTCATCTCTTTGAGCATCTCGTCAGCTTTTGTATTCTTATAATAGTGTTTATAAATTACCATCGGACTATTACCGGCCATTTCGGCCACAACATAGGGTGAATAACCTTGATCTACCATTCGGGTAATAAAACTGGCACGGGCAGAGTACCATGTAAGTTTGCTTTTGACTTTCACAATGCCACACGCTTTGGCTAGGGTTTTAGTCATTTTAGTCGTCAGACCGCTTATCCTCTTTATACGTTGCATATCGCTCTTGTGCTTATGGGTGAACACAGGGAAGACATAGCTCTCAAAGCCATTACCACGGTATTTTTCGATAATTTGTTTGGCTTTCGCAATCAGAAGAGGTTTGGCTTGTTTGGGAAACTTCATGCGTTCATAGATAATTTTATCTTCTTTGATGCTGTCCCATGTCAGATAGCAGACATCTACGTTCGCCATACCCCCTGTATAATAGCTAAACAGGAATAGATCGAGATGTAATTGCTCTTTCTTTGAGAACAAACTACGATCGATATATTCAATTTTGGCAAGTTCTTTATATGACACAGCTTTTGATATAGTTGGTCCCCACTTGATATTATCACCCAAACATTCGAATACTTTCATATCCACACCGTATATTCCTTGCTTTTCGGCATAATGACAAATGGCTCTCAGCCGTCTGAGCTTCTGAGTTAATCCCCCTTTGTTTCTGTTCTTGATTCCGTTTTTTTGGATGTAAAGTGTATAATCTAGCAGAAACCGTTCTGTGATATCTTTGAAGTAATAGGTACTTAATCCTCGACTATATTCTTCCTGAGTAAATCGGAATAACGAGTTCTTGATCTCTTTGTAAGAGCGGGCATTATTGATACTTGTGATAATTTGTCCATTTTTGTATCGCTCTTTGTGGGTAAACTTATCAATAAGTGAATCAATCATCTGAATCACAGACAACGATTTCACTTCTTCCTTGCGAGTTTGGATTTCATCGAAGCAATGTGACAATTCTACTGGAGACCATACCCTGTCTTCAAAGTCCCAATCCTCAGCTACTTTCTGGTACTGGTTCTTGAGTTCGAACAAGATTTTGTTCTTGGCGGTGAGAGCGCTGTTGTTACCTTTGAATGATTGAGATGAGTTATCCCAATCCTTGACCGGACCGGAAACATTCAATACTTTGGTTACACGGGCGTAACCTGTTTTGAAGATAATCATTTCAAGTTTGACCATCTTCAGGTCTTTGGGATTGGCTTTCCCTTTGATGTTGATCGTAAACATAAAAATAGAGTTTAGCATTCGTAATAGGGCTCTTTCGGGTGAGATGAAATCTACCGTTAGAGGCTACATAAGACTAGTGCTTTCCTCCGAAATAGGTTTAAATAGTCCTAAACCTATAAATGCTAATCTCTATCAATGTACACAAAAACAGAGACTTACATCAGCTATTAATGTAAGTCTCGTAAAGTAGGGCTGCCTAAATAGTACACCCCTAACTTATTTGCATCCATTTGCCGAACTTTGCTTCATCAATCGATTGGTAATCATTTATGTATAACTTGAAAAATGAAGCAAATATGTATGTAGATAATTACGAGTTCAAAGACTGGATGCAAAAACTACTTGATAAATTAGACGAAGTAGGAAAAGATGTAAAGAGTCTGCAAACCAATCCCGAAGTAATGCCGGGTGATAAGTTATTGGATAATCAGGATTTATGCCTGCTGTTCAAAGTTAGTACCCGTACATTGCAGAGATTGCGAAGCAAAAAAATGCTATCCTTTATGATGATTAGCGGTAAAGCCTATTATCGGGCTTCTGATGTGCGAGAGTTCATAAAGGAAAGGTTTGATGTAGGTACGCTCCGAAAGTTTGAAAAAGAACACGGAACAGACAAATAGGAAAGAAACTATCCCGAAGTTGTACACGTGGCAACTCCGGGATTTTTCTTTTTGTGCAAGCTGTTTTTACTCCTCTGCTGATATTGTCCCCTCCCTTTGATAAGACTGTTCAAACCGTCTGCTTAAAAGCACTATCATTTCATTAGTCTTTATCAATTCCAAAGTACATTGTTCCAGTCTGTAAAGCAAAGCAAGTGCTTTCTTTTCTGAAAAATTGGAATGAAGTTCTTTCACTACCTGATTGTAATTCTGTCCTATGGTCCTGAATTGTGAATAGAACTGTGTTAGCTGAATATAATAATCCACCTTACTTTTATCCCTTACTGTTACCTTAAACGACTTACCGAAAATACAGTTCTTAATAAAATGCGCTTTGATAGTGTAACCTGACCTATCAAAAAATGACAGGAATTTGGCGTTCTCCACATCGTCCAAATTGAACGAATACCGATGTGTGCGTGGGTCAAGTTTAGGCTTGCGCCCTCCATTGTGTTGATACTTCTTTTTCTGTTCCATAATTATAATTTTTACATGGTTTACGACTTCGGAGTAAACCAAACCACCTTATCAGGTGGCAAGGTTTTGAGGTGCAAAAAGCGAATAGCGGACCTCAAAACACAACTTGCTATGTTCTAATGAACATAAAAATCCTTCTTCTGTCGGATTGCCAAAGCAAGCGGTTCGGCTTCTTCCTCTGTCTGTTTATCAATTACAAAATTACAGACAGCAATTTATCTTTGAAATATAGCCCACTACGCCAAATAACGACACAAACGGTCAAAGTAACCCTATTTTTAAAAGCGTCTGTTTTTACCCTTTTCTTTGCCGGAAATTGATTGAATGAAAGCAATATATAAGACTGCCAAACAATCTTTATAAATGGCTTTAAACTATGCTTGAAAGCTATTTAAAGAAAAAGCGATATAGCTATAAAATTGGCTGGCTTTCTTTCAATCAGTATCGAAAATCAATCAACCTATTTATAAACCATTAAAAATTGAAAGCATGGAAGAAGTGAAACAATCATTACAGAAAAAACAGGAGAACTACAAAGCGGCGTATCTCCAAAAGCGAACAATCTGCAACCGTCAAAGCGTGTACATAAGCGGAGAGATACAGAAACGTATCATGCAGATTGTAGGGGTGATTACAGGCAAACAGGTAAGTATCGGAAATTTCATTGATAACGTACTGGAAGAACATTTGAATACACACAATGATGTTCTTTCGGCTCTCTACCGGGAAGAAATGCAAAAAGGAATATTCAACGAGCCAAAAGAGAAAAACGTATGAATATCATAACTATTGAGGAACAGACTTTTAAACAGGTGTGCGGTCGGTTTTCCGGCTTCGCCAGTCAGGTGGAACGGATTTGCAAAGAGAATACCCGCCAGCCGGATGAATGGCTGTCAGGTCGTGAAGTGTGTGCCCTGCTTGGTATCAGCATCCGAAGTTTGCAGAACTACCGGGATAGCGGTAAACTGGGCTACTCCCAAATAGGTAACAAGCTGTACTATAAATCTGCCGATATTGAAAGACTGATTGCTGAATGTACGGAAAACAAGAAAACGAATTATCAATCAAACAATAAATAAATATTGTCCTATGGAAAAGAAAGAAGAAAATAATACGGAAATAAACCAGTCATTCAAATTGTCTGCTATTGTCGGAATTTGGGAAAGTTTAAACCTTCATCCTACGGTGATGATATACCAAAGCAAGAAAAAGTATTTCCTTTCGATGCTCCATGTATCTGATAACGGACAGGCGAAACCAGCCGTTTACGAGATACAGAAAGAAGATAACCGTTACTTCATCGTTGAAGCCTTTAAACGGCTTTATATCGGCTATGATGCGGTAAAAGATAGTATTTCCATATTTTACTATGGCGAGTATCTGCGTAACTGACAGGTGTATGTCTGTCAATCATTCAAACGAATTATAAATCAATATAACGATATAACAATATGGAACTGATAAACGGCAACAATGAAATAATTAGGGACTTTTTTCAGTCTATGGATAGAATATTAGACGGTATCAGCCGACTGGCAAAAGAAAGCAGACCGCATTTGAACGGTGAAAAGTTTCTAAGCAACCGGGAAGCATCCAAATATCTGAAAGTAAGCATCCGCACGCTGCAAGAATGGAGAGATACGGGCGTTATCCCTTACATTCAGATAAAAGGCAAAATAATCTACCGTCAAAGCGATATAGAAAGGCTTTTGCAGACCTATTATAATAAAGAACGGCAGGAATAGCCTACCATTTTTAAAAACACACATTTTTTCCGAAACTGACTAAGAACATTAACTTTATTAGTGTAGTATTTCGTCTGTGCAAGTCTTTAACTAAAAATACAACCCGGAGCGTAGCGCAGGTGTGGAGATTTTTAGTTAAACCCGTAGGGCTTGGACTTGAACGGACGGAATACGGAGCTTACCTTTGTTAATGTTTTATTCAGCTTTGGAAAAAGTACGAAAGCCGGATAATAAATTGGGTAACTATATACAATCTTACAGTATAACCCTTGTAAAGAGATGTAAAGACTTGTTAAGTCATATTGGCAGAATATTGCCTTATAAAAATGTATTCTTGTCAGTTTCTCTGGCGCAACAACTTACAAATCATGAATTATAAATTTTGGCACACTATTAGCATTATATTTATTAGTGTCATAGGCATCCGTTTGCTGATAAATTAGAAATGATATACGGCTGGCTCTTATAGATGTCTCTCCAGTAAATGAGAATACGTGATGATAATATGTTTTACTTATAAAAAATTATTATGGGAATTAAACCTGGTCCTAAAAGAATTGCGACTTCTACAGGAAAGCCTGATCGTCGTCAAAGAGACAACAAGCAGACGCCTGGGAACACACCATCTTTGAAGCCCCATATTCATAAAAAGGGGGATTAATCTTCTTTTAAAAACGGATGTCCTTATCTTTAGATATTAGACATCCGTGGAGAAGAGATTGAATTGTTTTTACACTCAAATCGCGTAGCAGAACGATTTGAAATCTTATCAAAGTCACTGTTAGTTTGGCATTTTAACAGTGACTTTTTTATAACGGTAGAAGTAATATTTTATTATAGGTAAAACTGTATTTTATTTTTTGGGGGGAAATATCTGATTGATTTTCTTCCAATGGGGAAATTTCTTATGTGCTATTTCTGCGGTTATATCGCTTTCAATCACTTGGTATTTACCGCTTACTTTATTAAACAGCTTCTTCATGTCCTCGTTTACTTTCTGATTGGTGATTTTGGCGTATATCTGTGTCGTTTGAATAGAACAGTGTCCCATGAGTTTGGAAAGTGTTTCTATCGGAACTCCCTGTGATATACACGTTTGGGTGGCATATGTATGGCGTGCCATGTGATAGGTTAAATTCCGTTCTATACCGCATAATTTGGCTATTTCTTTTAGGTTAATGCAGATATTGGAAAGGCTTATCATATTGAAGACCTTATCTGTTTTCCTTTCATCCTTGTACTTCTCTATAATCATCAGGGGGATGCTTAACAGTTTAATATTACATATCGTCCCCGTCTTTTGGCGTGGTATCTTTATCCATGTGCTGCCGTCCTGTTCCGTTATCAGGTTATCAACCGACAAGGAGCACATATCCGCATACGACAAACCCGTAAAAGACGAAAAAATAAACCAGTCCCTTGTACGGTAATATCTTTTAGTCGCTATCGGAGTGGTGAGTAACTTTTGAAATTCTTCTTCCGTCAAGTACCTGTATTTTTTCAAAGGCTGTTCCGCCACATAATTCATAAACGGGTTACGTCTTAGTGTTCCCTGATTGATGGCACATGTGACTATCTTCTTTAGTGAAATCATGTGTCCCAAAACGGTGCTTGCCTGCATCCGTTTTTCTACCCTCAAATAGAAATCGAAATCGTTTATAAACTTATGTGTAAGGCTGACTAACGGTACATCTTCCGAATTGTATTTCATACGGATAAAGTTAGAGAGGTGCTTAAATGTCAATAGATAGCAATAGTAACTACCATAAACACGGTTTACACCTACGCATTTTTCATACTCTGCGTTATGTTCCTGAAACAGTTGTAACAGGTTACTTGCTTTTTCCCCGATACCGTTTAAGGCGTTTTTCACCCTTTCGGCTGTTACATACCCTTCGGTTTCCACTATCCGGGAATAATGGGCTTTTACCTGCTTCTCCAAACGGTCAAGTGTCCGGTTTATCTCCATGAGTTCTTTTCTTTCTTTTTTCGCCCGTCCTTTCTTTGCGTCCCAATCAGAGGATGAAAGATTTATTTTTGTGCTGAACTGTACGGAGTTCGCATCTACCGTTATGCGTCCGACAATCGGACAAGTGCCGTCTTTTTTGCGTTTGGACGTATTGAGATAAAACAAGACAGTAAAGGTGCTTCTTTTGGCTTTTGTATTCTTTTCCATATTGATAGTAATTTAGAATGATATGTTTATTGTTCTGTGCCAACCAACCGGAATTTATCCTTTATCCGTTCTTCCAGTTTGTCGGTGTCCTCTGATATTTTATTATTACTGATTTTTGCGTATATCTGCGTGGAACGCAAATCCCTATGTCCTAACATGCGGCTTACTGTTTCTATCGGTACGCCTTGCGACAGGCAAATTTCCGATGCGTAGGTATGTCTCCCGGCATGGAAAATTAAGCGTCTATCAATGTTACACAGTTTGGCTATCACCTTCAAATTTTTATTTAGTTTCCCACAGCTAAGCATCGGTAACAGTTTTTCGTCAGGGGCTAAACCTTTGTACTTGTCAAGGATTTGTAGGGGAATTTCCATTAAGGGAATTTCACAGGGCGTTCCGGTTTTCTGCCGGGTGGTTTCTATCCATAGCACGCCATCGGAAGCCCTGACGATGTTCTTTGCAGTCAGGTTGCAAATATCCCTGTATGCCAAACCTGTAAAGACGGAAAATAGAAACATGTCACGTGTTAAATATCTGCAAGGATGGTCTAATGGTGTGACCATTATTTTATTCAGTTCGTCACGTGTCAGATATTTTTGTTCGGGCTTCGGTCTTTCAGGTGAATAGCCATCAAACGGGTCACGGGTTATAATTCCCTCACCAATGGTAAGTTTTATCATTTTACGCAAATGGCGCATGATACCTAATATCGTGTTGGGCTTTAATTTCAGTTCCACACGTAGATAAAAATCGTATTTTTCGATAAAAGAGAAATCAAGCTGTGTAAATGGAATATCCGATAGCTTGCATTTTAGGGACATAAACCGTTTAAGATGGTTCAGGGAGTTTTCATACTGTACCTGTGTGGATAACTCACGGTTCACACCTACACGTTTCTTAAATTCTTCATTGTGGCGTGCAAAGTATCTGATTAGTGTTTCCTGCTGGGATGCGATGCCCTGAAAAGCGTTCTTTACCTCGCTTGCAGTGATAGTGTTCTTTTCTTCCTGCAACTTACGGTAACTGGTATTTATCGCCACCCCCATTTTATCCAGCATGGCGTTTACTTCGGTAGCGTGTTTGCTCTTGCCTGTTACCCTGCCTGAAACAATATCCCAAAGAGATGCTTTGGCGGTAACTTTTGCACTGAACTGTACAACATCTTTTCCGATGGTGATTTTTCCTATAACGGGGCACTCGCCGTTTTTCTTTTCATCGGTCTTTCTTAAATAGAAATGCACTTTCAATTCTGTTTTCATATCTCTGTTTTTTTAAGTTGATAAAATTACATTCAACAGAGTTATTTGAAATGATGCAAGCCACTGACAAACAGACCGTTCAAAGGTCTAATAAGGACAGCGAAAAGAAAGAAACGAGCTGATTTGCAGAAGTCCGTCCTAATTCCTTTTTTTTCTGCCTGTTGCCGACCTCTAAAAAGGGTAACGGATAAGCAACGGAACTACTACCTGAATACGCTCTTTTTTTCTCTTTCAAGGGTGGACAGCTAACGACTACAAACGACAAACACACATGATTATCTGCGCTTTACGTCTTATTGCTAATGATTACCTTTTCAGTATATACTTTCGCCTCATTGGTCACGCTCGAGGAGGGAGTGCCGATCGAGACCATCAGCAAAATGCTGGGACACTCCAACATAAAGACCACCCAGATATATGCCCGTGTAACTCCGAAGCGACTGTTCGAGGATATGGACAGGTTCGTCGAGGCAACCCGCGATTTGAAACTTATTCTTTAATCCCCAAACAATCATTATCATGCGCAGTACATTCAAGCTCTTATTCTACATCAACCGTAACAAGGTGAAATCGGACGGCACGACCGCCGTCCTCTGCCGGATCAGCATCGACGGAAAGAAATCGGCTGTCACGACAGGCATCTATTGCAAACCCGGAGACTGGGACAGCAAGAAGTGTGAAATCAAAACAGCCAGGGAGAACAACCGCCTTGCCGCCTTCCGAAGCCGGCTGGAAGAGGCGTACGGGAACCTGCTGAGGAACCAGGGAGTGGTCACGGCCGAGCTGCTCAAGACCACCGTATCCGGTGCCAATTCCGTGCCGGAATACCTCCTGCAGGCCGGAGAGGTGGAACGCGAACGGCTTAGGGTCCGCTCCAAGGAGATCAATTCCACCTCCACCTACCGCCAGTCGAAGACCACGCAGCTTAACCTCAGGCAGTTCATCGAATCCCGTGGGATGAAGGACATCGCCTTTTCGGACATCACCGAAGAGTTCGCCGAATCGTTCAAGGTCTTTCTCAAGAAGGAGCTGGGACACAGGAACG
>OGWR01003216.1_pt1 | contig 10733 bp, 10 predicted proteins | sample 1576061 | NCBI WGS metagenome assembly OGWR01 (sample SAMEA3541511, study PRJEB24748) | human gut metagenome | biome: human gut; feature: human-associated habitat; material: faeces | place: China | collected 2012 | reverse complement strand
GGACGCGGGCCGCGCGGAGGACGGCGTCCCCAGAAGATGGGGTGATACATCACCGTCGGCACGCCCATGCCGGGCATCATGTAGCGGCGGCGATAGCGGCGATAACGCATGCCGTCAAGCATGATCCAGAGGACAAAGAATATGATGAGGATCATGATGAACATCACACCGTTGGCCGCCTCGTCCAGCGCCGCCTCGCTCTGCTGATACTGCTGGCTCAGCTCCACATGGAGCGCGGCGCACAGCGAGCGCACCGCCGCGTCATAGTCGCCCTTCTGCACGTCGTCTGCCATGCAGGAGGCAACGAAGCTCTGCGAAAGGCCGCTGAGCAGATCGTAAAAATCGCCGCTGGCAAGCAGGTAGTAGTCCTGCTGCTGTTTTGCGATGAGCAAAACGGCGTCATTCTCGCCAAGCTCCATCTCCATGGCGCAGTCGTACGCCGCGTTCTCCATGTCGCTTTCCGAATCCGTCGTGACGACAGCCATGATGCTGCCGAACATCTTGTCCCAGTTGGCGTTGTAAAGACCGATAGTCTCCTCGGTCTTGTCGGAAAGGATACCGGCATCATCGTGCACAAACTGTTCAAACGCCGCCGTGGAAAGCGAGGTGTCGACCTTCTCACCGCCCTCCGGCGTAGAGACGGCGGGCGCCTTGTGCAGTCCCCACGCACTGGATGCGACGATCGCCAGAATCAGCACGGCGATGGCGACGCCGCGTTTTTGAAAGAATTTCATATGCTTCTCCTATCCGGAGCGTCTCAGCTTCTCAGCTTCTCAGCTCCATGAGCTTCTGCTTCAGCTCACCTTCGATGCGGCCGAGCTCGACCTCCGCTTCCTTGCGCTTCTGCGCGCCCTCGCGCTGGATGTTCACGACCTCGTCGAGCGTGGAGACGAGCTGCTCGTTCGTGTGCTGCAGCGTCTCGATATCGACGATGCTGCGCTCGGCCTCCTTGGCCGTGGCGATGGTGCCCATCTTGAGCATGTCGGCGTTCTTCTTGAGAAGCTCGTTCGTCGTCTGCGCCACCGCGCTCTGTGCGGCCGTGGCCTGACGGCTGTGCTCCATGCCGAGCGCGAGCACCATCTGGCTCTTCCAGAGGGGGATGGTATTGACGAGCGAGGACTGGATCTTTTCGACCATCAGCGTGTCGTTGTTCTGGAGAAGTCTCGTCTGCGGGCCCATCTGGAGCGACACCATGCGCGTGAGCTCCAGGTCATGCAGCTTCTTTTCAAAGCGCTCGCACTTCTGCGCGTAGTCGTTGTAGGCCTGCGCATCCTCGGCAAGGCCGCTCGCCTCCGCCTTTTTGCGCAGCTCCTCGAGCTCGCCGGAGCGGACCTCGGCCAGACGCTTTTTGCCCGCGATGATATACATGGTCAGTTCTTTGTAGTACTTGAGGTTCAGCTCATACATCTGGTCGAGCATCGCGATGTCCTTCATCAGCGTGACCTGATGCTTTTCAAGCTCAGAAACAATGCGGTTCACGCTCGTCTCGGCCTTGCCGTACTGCGCGCGCATCAGCTCGAGCTTATCCTTCTGCTTGCGGAACAGGCCTGCGAAGCCCTTCTTCTCCTCCTGACCGAAGCCCTTGACCTCGACGACGAGGTTCGAGAGCGTCTCGCCCACCTCGCCAAGATCCTTGTTGCGCACGGAGGACAGTGCATTTTCCGAGAACGTCGCAACGCTCTTCTGCGCGGCCACGCCGTAGTTGAGCACGACATTCGTGTCCTTGATGTCAATCTTTTTCGCAAAATCGTCGACGGCTTTCTTCTCCTGCTCGGTGAGCATGCTCTCATCGACCTTGACAGGCTCGACTTCCTTTTTCTCCGCCTCGGGCGCCGTGGGCGCTTCGGGCGTGAGCGTCAGCTCAGGGACGGCCTCCTGCGCCGCTTCGGTGGGGTTCAGGGTCAGCTCGGGCATCATGTTGTCGCTCATATCATTTCTCCTCCGTATTTTGGCTTTGAGTTTGTTCTTTTTCGTACTTTTTGATGCGCTGGATGCGGCGCAGGCACAGCAGCGTGGCCAACGCCCAGATCAGCGCGGAATAGTAAAGCGTATCCCTGTGCAGATGCCGCGCGCCGATGATGCTTGCCACACACATGATGGCAAAGATTGCACAGAAGATTGGGTCGAGCCACACGCCTTTCAGTCGTTTCAAGATCCACGCATTGACTTTGGTGTTGAACGCCATCACTTTCTTTCGCATCGCTTACTCCTTTATAGCTCGAGCTTGATGTCGTCCTGCGTGGCGGCAGCCGTGCCGGACTCGGCATGCAGCTCGCCAGTATCCTCGCTCAGGCCCTCGCGCTTCATCATGTTCTCAAGCACCGTGATATCGGCGGAAATATCCATCGCCTCGCTGCCGAAGAGCATGTCGAGCTGCTTTTCAAAAGCCGTAACGATCGTGCCCATCATACTCTCCACGCGCTGCATGGTCGCGTCGATGTTCTCGCCGCTCACGCCCTGCGCGCCCATACGGTCATAGGCGTTCAAGAGCTTAAGGGTCGTGGGCAGGTAGTAGTCCATGAACTTGCGGATCTGCGGCAGCTTCGACGGGTCGGATTTGACCTGCGCGAAAATTTTCGCGCTCAGGTCCTCGAGCCGGTCGATGTCGGCGGAGATCTTCTCATCCTTGATGGACGTGTTGAGCCGCTTCATCTCGGAGATGGCAAGATTGCCGTCCTTGATCATCTTGTCGAGCTCGGGGTTGCCGGTGGTCTCCTCCTTTTTCGGCGGGTCAGGCACCGTGACTTCGACCGTGCCGCACACGGCGTTCATAATGAAGAACACCACCCCCGACACGACCGCCACAAAGAGGAAATGCGGTACGCGGTAGAGCGGGAACAGCAGCGCATAAATGACCCATGTTCCCGCCGCGGCGTAATAGGGTACGGTGGATCTGCGTTTGACAGTTGCCAAGACGATCCCCTCCTGTTTTCATAAATATTTTGACTGATATATGATATCACATCGCATCAGCGCGGTCAAGCAAAGCAAGCGCTTGAAACATTGCAATATCGCACTTTTTACAAAAGAAGGCGGCGTCCGGTCCAGGACGCCGCCTTCTTGCAAAATACTGTGTTTTTCTTATTCGTTTCGGATGGCTTCGAGCGCCGAGATCTTGACCGCCTTGTTCGCGGGCTGATAGCCGGACACCAGTCCGACCAGCACCGAGAACACCAGCGCGAAAATCACAAGCTCCGGCTTGATGACAGACGTGCGCACCACGTCTTCGCCGCCGATGAGCGCCTGCTTGATAAGCTCCCACGTGACGCCCCCGCCGCCGAACGCGCCGAACGAGAACAGATTGATGATGACGGATATGATGAAGCTGAAAATAAGCCCCAAAATGCCGCCGAGAAGGCCGATGCTGCCCGCCTCCATGAGGAACATCGCGCGGATATCGCGCACATAGCAGCCGAGCGCCTTCATAATGCCGATCTCCTTCGTGCGCTCGGAGATGGACATGATCATCGTGTTCGTGATGCCGATGGCCGCGACCAGAAGCGAGATCGCACCGAGGCCGCCGAGCATCAACTCGATCTGGCGGGTCTGCTTGTTGAGCTCGTCGCGCATGCTCTGCATAGAATACGTACTGTAGCCCAAGTCCTTGATGGACTGCTCCACATCCGACACGGCATCGAGGCTCTCAGCCTTGACGTTGATGCTTGAATACTCGAACTTCGTGTCGGTCTTGCCGGTCAGGTCCTGAATAAGAGCTTTGAGCGCATTGATATCCATCATCACGCCGTCGCTCGTCTCATAGCCCTTTCCCCGGTCCTCCTTCAGCACACCGACGACCTTTAGCTCGACCTCGTAAGGCGTGGGCTCGGTGCCCGTACCGTTGTCATACGGTGTGAGTACCATGGTGATGCTCGTCTTGAGCGGGTCGAAAAACGGGTCGGGAACATTTTCGGTATCAATATTTCCGTTCTCATCCCAGACGTAACGGTCCACATAGTTTCGCCCGTCCGGCATCAGCGTATCGAAGAAGTTATAGGCAAAATACTGGCCCACGACCACCTCGTCGCTGCTCTCCGGATACCGCCCGTCCATCAGCTCAAAGCCCATGTCCTCAAGGGCGCTCGAGTCAATGCCGGCAAAATTGACCCAGTTGGCCGTGTAGCGGCCGTTGACGCCAGCCTTGAAGCTTACATTATATTCGTCGAGACTTGCCTTGGGCATGACGGCCTTGACGCCCGCGATCTCGTGGAAGCTCTCGACCGCCTTGTCGTCAAGCTTGCTCTCCGTCTGTGTGCCGGTATTCTGGTTGTAGCCGCGGTAGACCTCGATGATGGAGAGGTCGCCCATATTTTTGAGCATCTGGTCGTAGGACTCCTGCATGCCCGCGCCGATGGAGACCATCACGATGATGGACGTGCAGCCGATGAACACGCCCAGCACCGTCAGGATCGTGCGTCCTTTGCGCCGTGACAGGCTGTCAAAGCACATTTTCAGGATGTCTGCGAATCTCATTTTTTCTGCTCCTCAGCACCCGTGGCCGCAGTCTCTTTGCTTTCAGCCGCCGCGGCTTCCGCTGCCTCCTGCTTCTCCTCGGCGAGCTCCTCTTCGTCCCACTTGTCCCACAGCGCCTGCTCGGCCTTCTGCTTGGCCTTCTTCTTGCGGATGCGCAGCACGATGAGAAGGACGATAAGCGCAGCAACCCCCGCGATGATGACGTACTTCCACGGGAAGGTGCTTGCCGGCTCGGGGTCGATCATGCCGGGATCGTCCATGCCGGGGTCGGTCGGCTCATAGGCCATGGCTTCGACCGTGGCTTCAAAGACGCGCTCTTTCGTGTTGCCGTTGGAATCCTCGTAGGTGATGACGATCTTGACCTGATTCTCGCCCTCCAGCTGCGGGGTCACGGCAAAAGCGATGGTGCCGTTCTTGCCGCCGTCGATCGTGCCGACGCGCTGATAGGCCGTCGGCGTGTCGATATCGCCGGAGATGGTCGCCTCAACGTTGTTGATGGCGCTCTTGCCCTTGTTGACATAGTCGATCGTCAGGCTCGTTTCCTCGCCGACATAGCCGGTGTAGGAGGTCTTGGGTTCGCTCAGCTCAAAGCGGTCGGGCTGGTAGAGCGGCACGCTCAGCGACAGCGTGGCGTTGCCCGACTTTCTTGCGTTCTGATCGACGTATTCATAGGTAACGGCGATCTGCACCCCCTGCGCGCTGGCGCTGATGAGCTGTGCGGCCTTCATCGGCACGGTGACGGTCTTGCTGCCGCTCGCGGCGACAGATTCAAAGTAGAACGTGTTCGTCGAGCCGTTGAGCATCAGGTCCTGACCGCCGGTGACGGTGACCATGACGTTTTCGATCTTGATGGTCTTGCTGGTGTTCGTGAACGAGAAGCTCAGGTTCGTGCTTGAGCCCGCCGCAACGGACGAACCGCCGTAGTTGTACTTCGAGAGAATGACGATGGGCGTGGGGCTCGCAATGGTCTCCTCGTCCTTCGTATCCTTGGTAACGGTGGAGAGAACGTTCACGCTGCCGCTGGCGCTGCCGCCGGTGAGCTGCGTGCCGTTGTCATAGTAGAACGACAGGCTCGCGTCGATCGTCTGCATCTGGGACTCGATCTTGTCGGGCGCCTTGACCGTCACAGTGACGGCCGTGTCGCGGCCCGCGCGGATATCGTCGAGCATGTAGTCCTGGCTGCCCATGATGAGAAGCGATCCGGAGGATTTGAGCGTCAGGATAGGGTCGCGCATGGCGGTCGTGCCGGCGTTCTGGATGTAAACGGTGATGGTCTTCGTCTCGCCCGCGGCAATAGACGTGCTCGTGCCGTCGGAGTTGAAGACGGCGCGCGGCTCGGGAGTCACTTCCGGCGTCGGCTCGGGGGCGGGCGTCGGCTCGGTGTAGGGCACGCACTCGCGCACCGGAACGGTGTTGCCGTCCTGATAGCCGCCGCCGTTGCCTTCATAATAAATTGTAAAGGCAAGCTGCTTGCCGCTGTCGCCGGTGTAGGTCAGGCCGGTGAACGTAACGGTATATTCGCCGTTCTGTCCGCTTGCAACAGCGCTCGCCGTGCCGTCCTGAAAGCTGTCAAGGCCGCGCACGACGCGGATCGAATCGTTGCTGCCGTCCGTGCGGGATAAGTAGACCGTGATATCCACCGTATCGCCGGTGCAAATGCTGCTTCTGCTGGCCCGGTAGCCGGTGATCAGAAAGCTGGTTCCCGTCCGTGCCGTCGTGCCTCCGCCCGTCGCTTTGGCGTCATTCACAGGCAGCAGCGCTGCGCACAGCACAAGGGCAAGGCAGAGCGAGAGCAGGGATCTTGAGATGCGTTTCATGTTCGATTTCCTCCGTTATTCGATGTAGGGTGCGGCGTCGATCTCCGCCTTGACCTGATTTTCTACGTTGCTGACGATCCTGCCGTCGATGAGCGTGACGATGCGGTCGGCATACTCGGTCATCTCCGGATCGTGGGAGACGAGCACGATCGTCTGGTGAAAGCGCTTGGCAAAGCCGCGGATCATGTGCATGACCTCTTTCGTCGTCTTCGAGTCGAGGTTGCCGGTCGGCTCGTCGGCGAACACGACCTCGGGATGCGTGACGAACGCGCGCGCGATGCCCACGCGCTGCTGCTGTCCGCCGGACATCTGGTTTGGAAAGTGGTCCATGCGGTCCTTCAGTCCCACGCGGCAGAGCATTTTCTTCGCCTCCAGCAGCCGCACATCCGGGTCGATGCCCTTGAACATCAGCGGCATGGCCACGTTTTCCGCCGCCGTCAGCTCCGGCAGCAGGTTGTAGGACTGGAAGACGAAGCCGATATGCTTCTGCCGGAAGGCCGCGAGCTGATTTTCGTTCAGCTGTGAGATCGGCACGCCGCCGATGCGCACCACGCCGCGCGTGGGCTTTTCGAGTCCCGCCAGCTGGTTGAGCAGCGTCGATTTGCCGCTGCCGGACGTGCCGAAAATACAGCACACCTCGCCCCGCGGGATGTCGAGGTCAATATTGTGCAGTGCGACCACGTGCTCCTGCCCCATCATGTACACCTTTCGGAGCTTTCGCACCGAAATGACGGGCTTCTGGTCATTTGCCATCGCAGTTTCTCCTCAATTTTAATCTTGGGTCCATTATAATCTCATCTTATGAGGAAGTCGTTACAATCAGGCGCGATTTGGTTACAAATTATTTAAGAGTTCCTTAATTCTCGCACCGAGCCTTTTCCTGTATTATTTAGACGAAATTTATCGAAAAATGTTTCATCCTTTTTGAAAAAAAGCGGCGGATTTTTTGATCCGCCGCTTTTTTAAGTTCTTGCCGTTTTAGTTCAGCGGCACGTCGGGCACGACGTAGACCGTCATCTCTTCGCCATTTGTGTCGATGGACACGGTGTCGTCGATGGGCTGCGTCAGCTCCGCGTCCGCGTAGAGGGTGCAACCGCTGCGGCAACAGATGTTGACATACGTCCCCCTCGCCACATGGTATTCATTCACCCACCAGTCTTCGCCCCCTTCTTCCGCAGGGAGGCAGACCGTCAGCAGGCAGGCGGGTCTCGTGTCGTCCGTCGCGTACACGACATCGTTCAGAAGGTAGCGGCCTGACTTGTAGGGTTCTTGATTGTAGGGTTCATCGTAGCTCCAGTTGTAGAGCGTCGTGCCCATCTCCGTCGCGCCGCCCTCGCCGTCCGCCATATAGTCGGTCACGGACATGGCGAGCAGCTCGCCCGTCTCGGGATCGGCGTAGTAGAGGGTGGTATAGTAGTAGCCGCCGGCGTCTTTAAAGCGCGTGGTGGTCGAGAGCAGCACCGCGCCGTCCTGCTCGCTGCGCTCGTCAAGCGTTTCCTCGGCATTCTTGGCGGCGGGGTCAGTGCACTGCGGCAGCATTTCACGGAGATACTCCGTCCCCTCGCCCGGAATGGGATAGATGTTCAGGCTTGCGTTATCGTCGCTCGTCATGCGCGTGGCATACAGGCCGCCACGCCCCTGGCTCCACAGCTCATCCTCGCCCGGGCCGCTGTTGGCGGTATAGCTGTAGTGCGAGGACATGAGGATCGTGCTGTCGCCCCCGTCCGTGTACTGCAATCTTGCGGTGTAGGCCACCTCGCCGTCCCGGTCGGTGCCCTGAATGTTCACGGTCACGGCGTCGTACTTTGCAAGCAGCACACGCGGAGCGTTGACCTCGCGCAGCGTTTCGAGCGTCACGTCCATCGGCGTGTCAGCGCCGATGGTATCGTCCTCTTTGTCGTCCTTGCCGCCCTGCGTGCCGCAGCCGGCAAGAAGTGCCGCGACGCAAAGCGCGGCAATGCCTGCTTTCTTCCAGTTTTTCACCTTGGTTTCCTCCTTATTTGGGTGCGGACTCACGCCCGCGTTCTAAAGCTTTTTAATGGTTCTCTTCCAGCGGCACGATGTAGACCGTTGCACTCTCGCCGCTCGTGTCGACGCCCGCCTGATAGTCGATCTCCTGACTCAACGCTGCATCATAATAGATATTGCTGCCGGTACGGCAGGCAAACATGGCATAGCTGCCGCGCGTCACGCGGTACTGCTGTGTTTCCTCGTCCGCTGTGCCGGGGTCGTAGATGAGCGTCAGCAGGCAGGTGTCAGCACTGTCGGTCTCGTGCAGTGCTTCGCCCGCAAGGTCACGCTCAGGCGCGTAGGGCTCATCGTAGCTCCAAGTGTAGCGCATCTTGCCGTCAAAGGCCTCATCATCCGCAGCATGATCAGTCACTGTCATGGCGTGAAGCTCGCCGGATCCAGGTTCAACTTCGTAGAGCGTCTTGCTGTGATAACCGCCAAGGTTCGGATATGTCACACTCCCGGAGAGCAGGTACACACCATTCTGTAATCCGATCGTTTCCTCGCTCTCCTCGGTGCCCATCTCAAATTCCGCAATTGCGGGCAGATCAGCAAGAACATACATCTCGTAATCTATTTTGGTGAAGCAGGTCATCATCGTTCTCTCTTCGTTCGATGATCGATCCAGATACACTTTTCCGTTTGCCTGCGTCCAGCGCTCTTTTGCACTGACCGGATAATTCTCGCTCGGATCATACCCATAATGCCCCCAGGACACGACATTTCCATCCGCATTACGGGTGTACTGCACTCTGGCGGTATAAGTCACATCGCCATTTTCATCGGTGTACTGTACATTCACCGTCACGACCTCATGTCTTTCGAGCAGTGCAAGGGGTATATTGATCCCTCGAAGATCCTCGACGGTATAATCCTCGCCATCTTTCAGCCCGCAGTCGCCTCCGCAGCCTGCAAGTAAGCTCGCAGCGCATAAAGCAACGGTGACGGCTCTCTTCCAGCTTTTCATGGTGTGCTCTCCTCTCTCATCTCCCGTCAGTCTTGATCGCCGCTTTTCACATAGACGGTCGTGCTGCCGCCGTCCGGCCACTCGATCTCAGGGGTTTGATACTCCTGCGTCATGGCGGCGTCGTAGTAAGAGCGCAGCTCCTGACTGCCGCTTAAGTAAAGGAGCGAGCTCAGCGGCACGGTGACATTCTGCTCGCGCTCCCGCTCGGTGCCGGGGTCCCACACGATCGTTGCCTCGCACCTGGGGCCGTCGTCCGACAGCATCTGCGCGTAGAGGTCTTTCTCCGGCTCGTAGGGGCGGTCATAGTCGAAGGTGTACTGCTCTGTTCCGTAGCAGATGTCCTCCCCGTTTGCGTTCTTCGAGCGCAGCTCCATCCGTGCACTCAGCAGATCGTCAGAGGTTGGGTCGACGCAATACTGCTCCAGCGAATACGCGTTGTCGTCATCGCCGCCGATCAGGCGCGATTTGACCTCGAATACAAGCTTGCCGTCCTGCTCATACGGCTCTCCGGCTTCTACGCTCACACCGTCGCCGACAATGGTCAGATATGGCAGCGGGAGGATACTCTTTTCGTACCAATTCCCCGCGGCAAACACCGTCACGTCGATGCGTCCCATAACGCCGCTCTCGTCGTTCCCTGCCGCAATGAGGCTCATTCCGTTTGGAACATCGTCTGAGCAAACATCCATGCTGTAAACATCGCTCTCGCCATACTCATCACTGCTCCATCTGTGCCGCCAGCTCTGCCATCTTTCCTTTTCGTCAAGCGTATACTGATCGGTCGCTCTTTCGGCCAGGCCGCGGTTCCTGCTGTCCACGCTCTCACAAGTGACAGTCACCACCTCGTGCCGCTCGAGCAGCGCAGAGATCGTGTTCCGCTCACAGACGTCTTCATAGGTGATGGGATGCTCTTCCGCCATATCGGTCTGTTTCTCCGTCTCTCTGCAGCCCATGAGCAGCAGCGCGGCGGCAAGTGCGAGGGCACTCATTAGTCCCCAGCGGTTCATTTTGTTTCTCCTTTCATCGTCTTCTTTCCATCTTGATTATGCGGAGCTTTTTTCGTTCCGTACATTCTCTTAGACGAGAAATTTCTCAAAAAGTTTCACCCTTATGATTTTTTTAAGAAACTTTTTTCTTTCCCGTGCGAGCTCTTGCATTTTCCGCCGATGCGGCATACAATGAGGACACATTTTACCCGGGAGGGGCGTTTTTATGAACTATATCGGCATCGACCTCGGCGGCACGAACATCAAGGGCGCACTCGTGAGCGCGAAGGGCGAGATCTTAAAGGAGCATTCTATCCCGACGCGCGTCGATCTCGGCCCCGAGGCGGTCGCGGGACGCATCGGTCAGGTCATCGCGCAGCTCTCTATCGGCGAGGACACCGTCGGCGGCGTGGGCGTTGGCTGCCCCGGCACGGTGGACGACGCGAGCGTGCCTGATATTTTTTGACAATATGAGCTACGAGC
>OGWR01003201.1_pt1 | contig 10765 bp, 9 predicted proteins | sample 1576061 | NCBI WGS metagenome assembly OGWR01 (sample SAMEA3541511, study PRJEB24748) | human gut metagenome | biome: human gut; feature: human-associated habitat; material: faeces | place: China | collected 2012 | reverse complement strand
AGGTGTACAGTGTGCCCGGCAACACAAAGCACCCCTGCCAAACGCTGTGCCATCAGCACATTGGCAGAGGTTGGGTTTTCCACACTATCCAGTATAAATAAAATACGCATGGTGTTTATCCTGTGCAAAAGGAGTCAGCGCCGGTCTTTTAACATGGTACGGCACACTTTGCGCCACAGCACCGGGCAGTTGATGGTTGCCCACGCCGCCGCGCGGATGGCAAGCGGCAGCCGCGGGTTGCGGCCAAGGTTAGGATCCTGCAGCCCGGCGCGGATGCCCACCCCCAGCTCGTTGATCTGCACGCGGTAGGCGGCGGCATCGTCCCGCCGCAAAATCATGCTGGCAAGGTAGACCAGCTTTTCGTAATAAAAGGCGTTGGCGCTCTGCTGGATGGCCGGGCTGGCATGCTCGCGGATGAACACGGCGGCCTGGCGCTGCTGGTCAATGCTTTCCGGCGGCAGGGCACGGTGGCTGGCCGAAGCCGCGTGCTGCCGGTAATGGTAACCTGCAAAATCCACATAGGCACAGCCGTCTGCCGCGCTGAAAATCTGCCAGTTGGCCACAAGGTCTTCGTTGTAGGCAAGGCCGTTGTCCATGATCTCGGCGGTGATCAGCTCGTGGGCGTACAGCTTGTTCCACAGCCCAAAGTCCACCCGGTGGTCATGCAGCAGGGCATCCAGATGGGCGGGCGGCTGAAACACCGTGGTCTGGCTGGGCGGCGGGCTTTTCGGAGGAATATCCTCGGTAAAGCAGTCATACCGGCAGCAGGCAATCTGGCAGCGGGTGGTTTGGGCAGCGCGGTACAGCGCATCCAAAAACTGCTTGTGGTAGCAGTCGTCCGCATCACAAAAGGCAAACCACCGGGCGTTCAGGTTCAGCCCCGCGCGCACCCCGGCAGCGCGGGCGGCGGCAACACCGCTCTGGCGCTGGTGGATCACAACAAACCGGGCGTCCCGGCTTTCCCACGCGGCGGCAAGCTCGGCGCTTTCATCGGTGGAACCGTCATCCACCACAAAACAGGCGAAATCGCCAAAGGTCTGCGCAGCCAGGGATGCCAGACACTGCTGCAAAAACGCAGCGCCGTTATGTACCGGCACCACCACGGCAATGGCAGGGCCTTTGAACTGGGGCTCGGTTTCACTCATGGCTGCACCTCCTTTGTATATTTCTGCGTCTGCTCCAGGTAAAATTTTTGCAGGATGCCCGCGCTGGTGTGTACATCAAATCCGGCGGCAATGGCTTTGGCCTGGGCGTTGGGGTCACGGGTCAGGTCCGCCGCGGCAATGGAATCAGCCCAGGCGGCTTCATTCTGCAAGGGCAGGTAGTGGATGTTGCCGGCAAACGCCGCACCGGGGTCCACCGTATCGGCCACAAAGCAGGGCAGACCGGCGGCCTGGGCTTCCACCAGCACAACGGGCAGCCCCTCAAACAAACTGGGCAGCAAAAATACATCCATGGCGTGGTACAGCGCGGCCATATCCTTGCGCACCCCGGCAAAAATTACCCGGTCGCTCAGGTTAAGCTCCTGGGCAAGGGCACGGGTGGAATCAACCAGCTCGCCGGTGCCGATCAGCACCAGCCGGGCGTTGGGCATGCGGCGGCTGACCCCGGCAAAAATGCGCAGCAGCCCGGCATGGTTTTTCTGCTCACAAAAACGGCCCACATGGCCAAACAGAATTTCGCCTTCCTGCACGCCAAGCTCAGCGCGCAGGGCGGCGCGGGCGGCGGGATCGTGGAGGGCGAACACATCGGTCATAATGCCGTTGGGCAGCACGGTGAACGGGTGTTTGCCGTACAGCATCTCCCCGGCGCGCTGGCTGCAGGCAAAGCGGTGGGTCAGGTCGTGGTCAAAGCGGGAACTCATCAGCCGGTCCAGCTGGCCCACCAGGTTGTGCTCATAGGCAGTGTTGTGGCTGTGGCCTGCCCGCACCGGCACCCCGCAGCGGCGGGCCACGGCATTATAAAACATGCCAAAGCCGCTGTAATGCCCGTGGATGACCTTGTATTCCGGGTGCGCGGTAAAAAAGGCGCGCAGGTCATGCAGGTATTTCGGGATATTATTGTCCTGCCGCACCGTCAGCTTGGTAATGTGCCCGCCCAGGGCTTCAATTTCAGCATCATAAAAGCAGGGCTTATCATAGTGGTACAAAAAGTCAAACTGTACCTGGCTGCGGTCCACGGCACGGTAGACATTCATGACAAAGGTTTCCATGCCGCCGGCGTCCATGGCGGGCATGATTTGTAATACGCGGATCGGCGGCAAAGTGCGCCCCTCCTTTTGCGGCTTGCCGGGGGAACATCCACCCGGCAGCGTTTGGCATTATTCCTGTTCCAGCGCTGCCTTGCAGTTCAGCAGTTCGGCCTTTGCATCGTCCGAAAGCACCGGGTATTCGTGGCAGCTCTTCTGCAAAGCATCCAGTACAATCTCGCTGACCAGGTAGCGGGTGTACCATTTCTGGTCAGCCGGGATGGCATACCACGGGCTGTGTTTGGTAGCGGTTGCGGTGATGACTTCATCAAAGGTATCCAGATATTCGTCAAAACGCATCCGCTCTTTCAGGTCGGAGCAGGAGAACTTCCAGTTCTTTTCCGGGCGGTCAATGCGCTCTAAAAAGCGCTTTTTCTGTTCGTCCTTGGAAACGTGCAGAAAGATTTTGACCACGCGGTAGCTGTTCTCGTACAGGTATTCTTCATAGCTGCGGATCTGGCGGTAGCGCTTTTCAAAAAAGTCCTTCTTGCTGTCTTCCAGCACGCGCGGGGCCATCTGGTAGGTCTTTTGCAGGTCGTGGATCTGCACCACCAGAACGTCCTCGTAATAGCTACGGTTGAAAATGGCAATGCTGCCGCGGGGCGGCAGAGCTTTGTTCACCCGCCACAAAAAGTCGTGGTGCAGTTCCTCGCTGGTGGGCTGCTTGAAGCTGGTTACCTGTACACCCTGGGGGTTCAGGCCGCCCATCACATGCTTTACGGTGCTGTCCTTCCCGGCGGCATCCAGCGCCTGCAGAATGATCACAAGGCCCTCGCGCCCATCGGCGTAAAAGGCGTCCTGCAGGGCGGCCATCTTTTCCAGGTTTTCGGCAGTTTTGGCCAGGATATCTTCTTTTTTTACATGGTCATCGTTGCTGTCGCAGGGCAGCTTGCGCAGCGCGCATGGGTGGGAACCATCAAACAAATAGCGGTCAGCCTTCATCCGGACTGCCTCCTTTCTGCAAAAGGACAAAGTTATACTCTCTCAGTATACCCGTTTTGGCCCCCATGTGCAACCGCAAGATGCAAAAAAGGCATTGCAGACGCGCGGCCCGCAATGCCTTTTTTCATAATTACAAAACAAAATCAGAACGTCAGGTTGCCGAACTCGGAAAGCTTCAGCTGTTCGTTGTGCTGCTCGGCCCAGTTGATGCTCCACGGGCTGCCGAACAGCAGCAGGTGGTTGCCCTTCAGGTCCTCGATGCAGCGGGTGTCGCTGGTCAGGTCCAGTGTTTTGGGGTCCAGCTCGTCCGGGTCGTTCATGATCCAGCGCAGGTGCTCATACGGGAGGGTCTGCATACGGATGTCAACGTTATATTCGTTGCGCAGGCGGTATTCCAGCACTTCCAGCTGCAGCACGCCGACCACGCCGACGATAACTTCCTCCATACCGGAGCCAAGGTCGCGGAAAATCTGGATCGCGCCTTCCTGTGCGATCTGCTCCATGCCTTTCACAAACTGCTTGCGCTTCATCGTGTCCACCTGGGTCACGCGGGCAAAATGTTCCGGAGCAAAGGTGGGGATGCCCGCAAACTGCACATGCTGCTTGCCGGTGCACAGCGTATCGCCAATGGAGAAGATGCCCGGATCAAACAGACCGATGATATCGCCGGCATAGGCTTCGTCCACGATGGCGCGGTCGTCAGCCATCAGGCTGGTGCCGGTAGCAAGCTTGATGTTCTTGCCCTCCTGCACATGGAATGCTTCCATGCCGCGCTCAAACTTGCCGGAGCAGATGCGCAAAAACGCAATGCGGTCGCGGTGATTCTTGTTCATGTTGGCCTGGATTTTGAACACAAAGCCGCTGAACTGCTCGCTGCAGGGATCCACCACATCGCCGGTGGGGGCATCCTTGCGGGGCAGTGGCGGCGGGGTCAGGCGCAGGAACTCTTTCAGGAAAGGTTCCACGCCAAAGTTGGTCAGCGCGGAGCCAAAGAATACGGGGCTCAGCTGGCCGTGCTGCACAGCGTCCAGGTCAAACTCTTCGGCGGCGCCATCCAGCAGCTCAATGTCGTCAGCCAGCTTCTGGTGGTTGGCCGCGCCGATCAATTCGTCCATTTCGGGTGCGCCCAGCTCGGCGGTGATCTCGTCCACCATCTTCACGCCGTTGGCGCGGCCATCGCTTTCAAAAGCCAGCACCTTGCGGGTACCGCGGTCAAACACGCCCTTGAACTCTTTGCCGCAGCCGATGGGCCAGTTCATCGGGTAGGTTTTGATGCCCAGGATCGTCTCAATGTTTTCCATCAGTTCAAACGGGTCGCGGGCTTCGCGGTCCATCTTGTTGATGAAGGTGAAAATGGGGATATGGCGCAGGGTGCAGACCTTGAACAGCTTGATGGTCTGGGCCTCAACGCCCTTGGCGGCGTCGATGACCATGACGGCGGAATCCGCCGCCATCAAGGTGCGGTAGGTATCCTCGGAGAAGTCCTGGTGGCCGGGGGTATCCAGAATGTTGATGCACTTGCCCTGATAGTTGAACTGTAAAACAGAGGAGGTAACAGAGATACCGCGCTGTTTTTCAATATCCATCCAGTCAGAAACGGCATGTTTGGCGCTCTGCTTGCCCTTGACGGAACCGGCGGTCTGGATGGCTCCCCCGTACAGCAGCAGCTTTTCGGTCAATGTGGTTTTGCCGGCGTCCGGGTGCGAAATAATCGCAAACGTCCGGCGGCGCTCGATTTCTTCACGCAAAGTTGCCATGAAAGTCAATACTCCTTTATTCCATTGCAATGTGACTTTTTACGGTTGTCTGCTTCCGTCACATGGGGAACACTCCTCTATCACTCTGGTTTTCAGGCGGCACCTGAACTATTACAAGAAAGGTTACAAGACATACCTTTCTATTTTACTATGATTTTTAAGGGATTGCAACGCCTGATACCGGATTTTTGGCCGGTAAGGGGAGAAAAAAGCAAAATTTGATGGAAAATGCGTGGTGGGGGGGCCATCATCCCGCCGGAGCGGTGCTTAAGCCGCAAGGCGGGAATTGTGCGGTATTGCCCTAAAAAATTTGTGTTGTCCCCTGCAAAATAAAATCAAAGAGCGAACATACTCGTCAGGACTTACTTATTCGCCTCCGCATGGGCGGTGGCTTCCGCCACATACCCTTCGGCATTTTTTCGGTTGGCTTCCACCAGGGCGGGGCTGGCGGCTTCACGCACCTTGGCGGGCACACCCATGGCCACCATGCCGTCCGGGACCACGGTGTTTTCCAGCACCAGCGCCCCGGCGGCCACCACGGCATTTTTGCCCACCACGGCGCCGTTCATCACCGTGGCGTGCATACCGATCAAAGCGCCGTCCCCCACCGTACAGCCATGCACCACTGCACTGTGGCCGATGGATACATTTTTGCCGATCGTTACCCCCAGGTTTGGCCCGGTGTGCAGCACGGCGTTGTCCTGGATATTGCTGTTTTTGCCAATGCGGATGGCGCCGGTATCTCCGCGCACCACCGCGCCGTACCACACGCTGCTGCCAGCGGCCAGCACAACATCCCCGGCCAGGGTGGCGTTGGGGGCCACAAAGGCTGCATTGCCAACATCCGGCGTTTTGCCGTATACTGTGATAACTGCCATAATTTTACCTCCCTGCCCGGAATAATTCTACCGCCGGGCACTGTTAGTTAAATTGAAAAACAGGCCTGTGTTTGTTATACTTTTACTATATTAAATAATATATTACGTTGCTTCAGGAAAAGCAATCAGGGGGAAACAAATATGATAAAAATGGTTTGCAGCGATCTGGACGGAACCCTGCTGCAATATGGGAAAAAGCTCATTGAGGGCGAAATTTTTGATGAGATCCGCGCTTTGCATGACCGTGGTATCCTGTTCTGCCCGGCCAGCGGGCGGCAGTATACCAGCCTGCGCAAACTGTTCGCCCCTGTGGCAGACGATTGCATCTACCTGTGCGAGAATGGCGCGGTTGTCTACCGCGGTGGCAAAGTAATCGCCAAAACGCCGATGCCCCGCGCCCTGGCAGAAGAAATCGCCTGGGATTTCTGGAACAACACCGAGGACTTAGGCGAAGTGATGCTTTCCGGCGAAAACATGTCCTACCTGATGGAGCGCGGGCACGGCGTGGTGGACCGCATCAAGTTCATTGGCAACAATTATACGGTCATCACAGACCCCGCCCAGATCCCGGAGGATATCGTCAAGGTGTCCGTCTATTTGGTGGACGGCGTGGAGCCGTTTGTGGAGCGCTTTGTGCCCAAATGGCAGCAGGCCAACTGCGCCGTGGCGGGACCCAAGTGGATCGATACCACCGTGGCCAACAAGGGGATTGGCGTACAGAGCATCTGCCGTGTACTGGGCATTGACCCGGCGGATGTGATGGCCTTTGGCGATAACTATAATGATGTTGCCATGCTGGATTTGGTAGGTCACCCTTACATTATGTCCACCGCTGCAGCGGAGCTGCGCCGGCGCTATGCAAACCATACCCCCCGGCCGGAGGATACCCTGCGTGCCTTCCTGGCCAGGCAGGAAAACTGAAACCGAGTGAATCCACAATATTGTTAAAAACATTTTGTTGATTTTGTGAAAGTTTACAAAAAACGACAGGGTAAAATGCAGTGTTTGCATTGACTTTGCTCAACATTGCTGGTATAATCAAATTGTTAAATTCTCCACAGGTTTGTTGAAAAGCTGTGGAACAGAGAGGAAGACGCATCTATGAAGCAGTTTGATTATACCATTCAGGAAGCAGTTGGCATCCATGCCCGTCCGGCCGGTTTGCTGGTCAAAGAGGTCAAAAAGTATAAGAGCACTGTTACCGTCATCAAGGGCGATAAATCCAGCAACGCGCTGAAACTGATGGCTTTGATGGGTATGGGCGTTAAGTGCGGCGATACCGTTACCGTTACCGTGGAAGGCGAGGACGAGGATACCGCAGCACCGGCACTGGAAGCTTTCTTCAAAGAGCATTTGTAATTGAATCCTTTTGTTTGCGGCACCTGCCCCAGCAAGGCCCTTACCCGGCGCTGTGGCAGGCAGCCGCATTTTGTTTTCTGCTGCATTTGGTTGTATAAAATAACCAGTCAGGATCCCATTGAACACCAAAGAAAGGACGCTTGTTATGATCAGTATTCAGGGCAAGGGCGTATCTTCCGGCGTTGGCGTTGGCCCGCTTTATTTCTATCACCGCACCAAAACCGAGATCCCCCGCTATACCGTGACCGATCCCGATGCCGAGTGGCACCGTTTCAAGGGCGCGCAGACCGCCGCCATTGAGCAGCTGGGCGAACTGGCCGAAAAGGCCCGCGCCGAAGCCGGCGATGAAGCCGCCATGCTGTTTGAAACCCACCAGATGATGGCCGAGGATCTCGATTACGAGGAAGCCATCTCCGACCATATCAACAATGAAAAGATGAACGCCGAAGCCGCGATTTCGGATACCGCAGTTCAGTTCGCCGCCATGTTTGAATCCATGGACGATTCCTACATGCAGGCCCGTGCGGCAGATGTGCGCGATGTATCGGATCGCATCCTGGGGATCCTGTCCGGTGCAGTGCAGGGCGGTATTGCTTCGGATGTGCCGGTGCTGCTGGCTGCGGACGACCTGGCACCTTCGGAAACTGTGCAGCTGGATAAATCCAAGATTTTGGGCTTCATCACTGCGGGCGGTTCCGGTTCCAGCCACACGGCCATTCTGGCCCGCACCATGGGCATTCCCGCCATTGTGGGCGTGGGCGATGCCCTGAAGCCGGAGTATGAGGGCCGCTCCTGCATTATTGACGGCGCTACCGGCAATGTGGTGATCGACCCGGACGATATGACCCGTGATTACCTGCTGAAAAAGCGGGAAGAGCAGCTGCGCCTGCAGCGCCTGCTGGAGACCCTGAAAGGCCAGCCCAATGTGACCAAGGATGGCAAGAGCATCCGCATTTACTGCAACATTGGCTCCCCGGACGATGTACATGCCGTGCAGGTCAACGATGGCGGCGGCATCGGCCTGTTCCGCAGCGAATTCCTGTACCTGAACAGCCCGGATTACCCCACCGAGGACCAGCAGTTTGAAGCCTACAAAAAGGTTCTTGCCGATATGGGCGGCAAGGAAGTTATCATTCGCACGCTGGATATCGGCGCGGACAAGCAGATCGGCTACTTTAACCTGCCCAAAGAGGATAACCCGGCTATGGGCATGCGCGCTCTGCGTATCTGTCTGACCCGCCCGGAAATCTTCAAGACCCAGCTGCGTGCCCTTTACCGTGCTTCCGCGTTCGGCAAGCTGGGCATCATGTTCCCCATGGTGACCAGCGTGTGGGAAGTGCGCGAAGCCAAAAAGTACTGCGAGGAAGTCAAGCGCGACCTGAAAGCTGAGGGCATTCCCTTTGCGGAGGATGTGCAGGTCGGCATCATGATCGAAACCCCGGCAGCGGCCATCATGAGTGACCGTCTGGCCAAGGAAGTGGATTTCTTCAGCTGCGGCACCAATGACCTGACCCAGTACACCCTGGCCTGTGACCGCCAGAACAATGATCTGGGACGTTTTTATGACCCGCACAACCCGGCAGTGCTGCGCCTGTTGAAGATGGTGACGGAAAATGCCCACAAGAACGGCATTTGGGTTGGTATCTGCGGCGAGCTTGGCGCGGACCTGACCCTGACCGAAACCTTCCTGGCGATCGGTGTGGATGAGCTGTCCGTCAGCCCGCGCGCGGTGCTGCCCCTGCGCAATGCCGTGCGCATGACCGATACCCGCGAAAGCGCACCCCGCCTGCTGGCCGCCATCGATGCCGAGTACCCGGAAACGCTGTGAGAGGCTTTACGGAGGATTTGTGTTCCTTCTTTGAAAAGAAGGAACCGAAGAAACTTTAGAAACTTTAGTATAATAGAACACAAAAGATAAATAAAGGCGCATCACACAAAACCATCGTGTGGTGCGCCTTTTTGATGTTGGCTTTATAGAAATTGGTACAAGTTGAAAAACAATCTGTAAGGAACGGTCTAGACCGTTCCTTACAGAGCATTTTATAATGTGTTGCAAACCAACAAAGCATCTGTAGGGCGGGGTGCCCTCACCCCGCCGCGGAGGAACCATGCCTATCGCGGTAAACGCTGCAATTTATTTGTAGGGGACGATGCTTGCATCGTCCCATGGAGTGTGTAACGGTAAAAATCTACCGCGCACCATCACCCCATCACCCGAATTACCCCCAGCACTAACAAATGCACCGGGTAAAACAGATAGAAAAACCAGTGCGAAAATTTCTTTCCCCGCGCCGCCCGCTGGCCATTGTACAGATACAAGATCACAAACCCGGATGCAGCGATCCCTGCCATGCTGCCGCAGGCCATCAGCAAACACTGTGCGGTGGGGTAAAGCCACACGCTGCTGGTGTAATTCAGCCAGCCAAACAGCGCGGCAGAAAGCGCAAAACTGAACCGCAGTCGTTTTTGGTTCTGGCCGGACCAGCGGAAGAGCAGGGTGAACACCGGGGCCAGCAGCGCCCAGTCACAAAACAACGAACCAAAAATCAGCAGTACGATCAGCACGCCGCGCAAAAAACGGTTCCGGATGGTTTCGATACACAACAAGATGCAAAAACACAGGAACAGCGTGAACATCATGTTAAAATCCTGAAATTCCAGAATGCCGTTTTGGGCAAACGCCATCGAGAACGGCACCTGTGAAACCACACCGAACCCGAACAGCCGTAAGGCATACTGTTTGCGGCTGTGGGTGTACCGGAAGCCCTCTACCAGAAAATAGCACATGGTAATGGCGGTAAAGTAGCCGATGTCCACCAGTACCTCGTACCAGAGGGTGCCCGGCACCAGAAAAATATTGGCGATGTGGTTCAGCAGCATGGCGGTTATCGCGATGTATTTGATCACATCGCGGTTCAGCACCCGCCAGCCGGGGCTTTGTGTTTGCTGTTGCAGCATTGGCAGCACTTCCTTTTTTGGGGCTTCACAGCGGCAGCGGTTATTTTTCCCGCTTAATGACAAAGCAGGGCAGGGGAGCGGTATCGGCCCAGTTGGCAAATTCGCAGATCAGCACGGTATAATCGGCCAGCGGCAGGCTGCGGAAAAACTCCGCCGCAGCCTTTTTCTCCGCATTGCCGATCACCTTGCCGCTGTACAGCACCGCGGCAAGCACGCCGCCGGGCTTCAGGGCGTCCAGCCCGGCCTGCAGCGCGGGCAGGGTGGAATCTGCCGTGGAGTGTACATCGTGCGCGGCACCTGGCAGCCAGCCAAAGTTGAACATCACGCAGTCCGCACTGCCCGGCGGGGCAATGGTTTTCCCCGCGCCGTTTTCTCCGATCAGACCGTAGATCTGCCCGCGCGGGATTGTGATGCTCACATCCCGCAACGCCACCGTATGTCGGTATTCCTTGCAAAGATATTCCGTTGCAAAAACCGCTTCTCCGTATCCTTCCATGCTCTTCGTCTCCCTTTCATTCATATAAGCCCATTTATTTAGGAAACGATTTTGGAATGGAAATTTTTGCAATGCAAGGTATTTGGGGCAAAAGAAGCATCTCCAAGAAAAATGCCACAAACTTCAC
>OGWR01003198.1_pt1 | contig 10783 bp, 14 predicted proteins | sample 1576061 | NCBI WGS metagenome assembly OGWR01 (sample SAMEA3541511, study PRJEB24748) | human gut metagenome | biome: human gut; feature: human-associated habitat; material: faeces | place: China | collected 2012 | reverse complement strand
AAGACAAAGCGGAAGGCTTCCTGATGGAGGAAAATATATTTATGTATTTAGTTTGAAAGGAGAACCGTTATGTAAATATGTGCTCGACCATTATATATATGGTATTTGGGTGGATGAAGCTACGAAAACGATAATAGCGACAGATGTAAATAATGATGAGCCAATACTTAAGTTTAACTTTGGCTGAATGAGATAATTAACTTGATTAAAAGGAGCAGGATGATGAGTTTGTTTATCTTGCAGGATTTGCTTACATATCACCTGCTCCTAAATCTTTAAAAAAGATTCGGATGCAAACATAAGAATAAAAATTAATGTAGCAAACTATTGCTATTCTGTTGAAATGATAGATGCAGAAGAGAAAAATAAAATGTAATTTAAAGATTATTGAAGAATGAAAAAGAAAGTATTAGGTGTGATAGCAGTTGTTGCTGTCGCTGCTATTGCGGGATATAATGTATATACTTCGCAGAATGATGTGAAGTTGTCTGACTTGGTGTTGAGCAATGTGGAAGCTTTAGCTAATGTAAAAGAAGGTGGAAATGAATGCATAGGTTGTGTTTATACAAGATTGCAAATTTGTCGAACGTTAGGAGATTGGGGTGCATGCCTTGGTGAATATCGTCCATATATTTAAATATTATGAAAGCTAAAAGTTTATATGTTGTAGTAGGTATAATTTGTTTGTTTATATCTACATTTAGTATATATAATTGGAATACTAAAAGCTCTTCTGCCTTGTTACTTTGTAATGTTGATGCGTTAGCTAATAATGCGGAAGTGGATTTTGACTTTTGTGTAGTTACATCAGGTATTTGTGTGATATATAGTGATGGGCTAGCTATAAGGGGCTATAAACTATACCAATAAATTCTAATGAAGGTGATGAAAGTGCATGGAAAATATGCTTGTTAACATTTACTTAGAGTTTGAAACTATACTTTCATCAGTATAATTCTGTATATTATTGCTATAACTGTTGGTTTTTAATATCCTCTTGGGATTGGGGCTGAATAAAAAAGGTCGAAAACTTGATTTTTACCCCCTCTACAGGTATCTGGAGAAGGGGTAATTGTGAAAAAATCTTTTTAGTCAGCCCCAATTGAAGTGTATTGACAACTTCTAGATTTGTTATGCATAAATAAAGCCGATTAAAATATAGCTTTATAAAAATATTCTATAAACTATTATGAATTTAGTATATTATGAAATTGAAATATGTTTTTGTGTTGATTTTCTTTTGTGCATGTAAAAATGTTAAAACAGACTGTCAAATAGACGATTTGTTTACGAATAGGATATTCTTGGAATATGAAAAGATACCATCAAACGGTTATATTTGGGGAACTCCAATGGATATGATATATTGTGATTCAGCAATTATTGTTTTCGATGAGAAGTCTGAAGATGGTTTATTTCATTTGGTCGATTTGAATGATCTAGATTCAATATATGATTTCGGAAAGAAAGGGCAAGGTGTTAATGAATTCTTAATGCCTTTTGATATACAGTTATTTGGTAAGAGCTCCATAAGTGTTTATGATTTATATAAAAAGACTTTGAATGTTATGAACATATCAGATGTGAAAAATCGAATTTCGAACTTTTCAGTTTTAACTAAAGATACTATTCCTGGGACTATTAAAGTGTTTCCTACAGCATTTAATACTTTTGTATCTTTGGGATTTTACGAAGACTGTATGTTCAGACTTTGGGGTACTGGACTAATAGAAGAAGAGCATTTTATGGAATATCCATATAAAGATGGAGATGAGAAACAAATAGCAAACAGGTTGCGTGGTATGGCTTATCAAGGTATTATCCGTTTAAATCCATTTATGGATAAATTTGTTTATGCAGTAAATACTTCTGAAATTATTCATTTTTATAAAATAAATAATACTGATATTTCTTTAATAAAGAAATATGAAATGAACTACCCTATTTATAAAACTCAAGTTGAAGGGGACATGCGAGCTGCCCCAATTTCATCTTCCAATAATAGTACATTTATAAGTTTGTGTATTTCTCCTAAATATGTATATGGACTTTATTCAGGCAAAAATTTTAAAGAAAATGGTTTAGAAACACTTGCAGGAACAATAATTTATGTTTTTGATTGGAATGGAGAAGCCATAAAAAAGTATGAACTGAATGTGCCAGTTACACTGATTAGTGTGGATAATAAAGATGAGATGTTGTATGCTTTCTCTAATATGCCTGATCCTGAATTAATAAGATTTAAAATAAAATAGATAAACATATGTATAGAATGATTGTTATCCCTCTGATTTCTTTTGTTATATGTTTTTCTTTGTTTTCATGTTATGAGCATGATGAAAAAAAAATAAAGAGGTTAGTTGAAGAATGGACTTATAAGGAAATAGATTTTCCTAGTGTTCCTATTTTTACGAAATTTGCTAGAGATACAATTATGGGGTATTATGAAGGCACTTATATACGACCCGACACCAAATAGTCGGTCATAACAAATAGTAATAACAATTAAAATTTAAAGATTATGGAAAAGAAAGAAGAATTATTGGAAAGACTAGTGAATGAATTTGCAGCGTACAACAGATTAACTGCTGTTAGAATTGCAAAAGAGAATTTAGATTGTTGGGGGAAAACTAATGAAGAAATGGCGAAAGAGATGAAATCTTCATCTGAAAGAATCCTTAAATGGGGATATTCAACCGATGAAGATTTTCCTCTCGATCCACCAAGAACAACAACTGTAAAGATTACATCATGCTCAAAAAACTTGGTTGAGTAATGTTTCCTTATTAAAAAACATGATATACCCACAACATGTACACTCAATTTTGATATTATCTTTTGATATATCAATCTTATCGAAATAATTTCGTTTAATTTCTGCTGCGTTATCTATAGGAATACCACTGGGATGATAGTAAGGCAGTATTGAGCTTTTACATATTGAACATAAAGCACCTTTCAATTTTAGTTCAATTTCATCACTTTGTTTTTTATCCATTTTTTATCATTTAAAGGTTAATATTAGCTGCAAATGTACTGTTTCTAGTTTATAAACGGTAATAGTTCTGTATGTTCTGCAAGGATGTTTTTTAGCATCCTTGCGAAAAACTTCCATGAAAATATATTGCAATTTTCTTGCATATATCGTTGAATTTTAGTATATTTAGGTAACTAAAAAAGAGACATTATGAAAGGCGAAAGTTTATACACAGTATTCTCAAAAGCTTTATCAAGTGAAAAGAAAGCTATTAAGTACTTTGAGAAAATGAGATGGGACGGCAAGGTTGTATCACCATTCGACGCAACATCTAAGGTGTACAAATGTGGTAATGGGAAATATAAGTGCAAGAATACTGGAAGATACTTTGATGTAAAAACAGGTACTCCATTTGCAAATACCAAGTTGCCTATGAAAAAATGGTTACTTGCAATATTCTTATTCCAAGCTGATAATGGCAGTATTTCTTCATGCCAATTAGCTCGTTTTTTAGAAATAACTCAAAAGTCGGCATGGTATATGCTTATGAAGATTAGAGAGTTTACAACTAAAGCTAATGCAAATAGTTCTAAATTATCTGGTGAAGTTGAAATAGACGAAACGTTTGTAGGTGGAAAGAATGGGAATCGCCATAAAGATAAGAAAGTAGAGAAATGTCAAGGACGTAGCTACAAGGACAAAGTTCCTGTATTTGGAATACTTGAAAGAGGCGGAAAACTTATCGCTAAAGTCGTACCAAATACCCAAGCTAGAACCTTAGTTCCTATTGTAAAGAAGAATGTAGAAGTAGGTAGTACTGTGTATACTGACGGATGGAGTTATAAAGGATTAGAAGGGAAATATGAACAGTTGTCAGTAGACCATGGGAAGCATTTCTATGGTGAAACCTATGTTACTGATGATGGTGAAATAATCGTTGTCAGTACAAATGGCATTGAAAATGCATGGTCTTTATTCAAACGAAGATTGAAAGGAACTTATATTAGAGTAAGCAAAAAACATCTGCAAAAGTACGTTGATGAATTTGTATTCCGATTTAATACTCGGAATTTTACCGATTCTCAAAGATTTGATTTACTTTTGCGTAATATTGCTTAATTATGGGAAAGAAGAAATCTAAAAAGATTAGTGATTCAGCATACTTGAAATTACAAGAAATGATAACTGATGGTTTGGACTCCGTTTTGGAAAGCATGAACGAAGTTCTGAAAAATTATCCGTACCCTGAAAAGGAAGCAGGGGCTAAAGAAAAGCCTCCGGTTATTCTTATTAAAAAAGATAAGGGAAAGGAGAAAAAGAAGAAGGACTAACCGTTTGTAATTTATGAAGTTATTCTTATATTTGCAGCGTATCATCGAATAGATGGTACGCTTTTTACGTATTATAGCCTAATCGCCATCGAACTACCACATTGACAGCAATAAGGCTATTTTGGAACTCACTTATGGGTGTATTGCGTTTATACGCCATATACTGGCGTAGACTTTTGCCTATAAGTGAGTAGGGTGTGGTAGCCCTCGATGGCGTTAGGCATTAGCTCTACGCCTTTTTCATATATATGCGTGAGGTGATGCTAACTAAATGGAAACATTATTATTTAGTATTAACCAATAAAACGCAAAATGTTATGGAAAAGCAATGTAAAAAGTGCGGCAAAAAGTTAGATAATGATTTTTCTGATTATTGTCTCGATTGTTTAAAGTTTAGCTACTCCAAGTTAGTTAAAGAAAAGCAAGAACAAAAAGAGGATTCTGTATTAAACTCATGTAACAAAGAAGAAGCTACTCTAATTGTAATTGCTAATATTGTACTTACGATAGGAATAATAGCTTCAATCGTTCTCACGTTTATTATGGCATACGATAAATATGGAGATATTCAATATACTGGATTAGCAATCACACTGTCTACTTTACTATCAAGTGTTGTAACTTGGGCTGTACTTTTATGTATAGCAAAAATATCCAAAAACATTAGGGAAATCAGAAATAAATTGCTATCTTAGCAGTCGAAAAAGAAACATGCTCTTTCCAGTTAACACCAACTAGAAAGAGCTTTTTTATTATAACTAAAAGTTATGGCAAACGGCTAGGTGTTGAGTCGTATATAAGTGCCATTATGAAAGAGATTGTGACTACAAAATATTAACATATGTCGATTCAATCGGTTGTATGCGGTGTCACTTAAGTTTTAGTGCATGGAAACCTTTTATTGAATTGCTAAAAGATACTTGTCCTTCATGTAATGTTCTTTTTTTTATTCATCCTATGAGCAGGAAAAATATTGAGTATTTACTAACGAAAGAAGGCTTTGATTATCCTGTATGTATTGATGAGCATGATAGTATCAATAAGTTGAATCATTTTCCTATAGAAACGATCTTTCAAACATTTTTGTTGGATAAGAATAATAGGGTAGTTGCTATTGGCAATCCTATTCATAATCCTAAGATAAAAGAACTTTATTTGAATATTATTACAGGGAAAAAATCTCTGTTGAAGGAGATTGATAGTAGAACTCCAACAACAGTTGTTTTATCTACATATCAGTTCAATATAGGAACTTTTAATTGGGGAAAAAAGCAATTTGTAGAGTTTTCATTTACTAATTCAGGTGATAATCCGTTTGTTGTAGAAGAAATTTATACTCCATGTGGGTGTACTACAGTGGAATATTCTAAAGAACCTGTTCAACCAGGTGGAAATTTGAAAGTGAAGGTGGAATATCAAGCTGAACATTCTGGGCATTTCGATAAAACGATAACCGTGTATTGTAATGCAGAAGGCTCTCCGTTCCATTTGAAAATTAGTGGAAATGCAAAATGAATAATTAAGAAAAGGTTTGATGAAGTATTTGGGATATATTCAATTTATAGTCTTGGTGCTGTTTATTTGGCTAGGATGGCAAATAATAGATAGGATTACATTCAGAGAAGAAATGATAACTCCTCTCGGAGCTGCTTTGCAATCTGCTAAAAACAACAGGAAAGAATTGGAAAAAGTACTCCGTCATTATCAAAAGAATCCTGCTGATAGCCTAAAATACAAAGCTGCTTGTTTTCTAATTGAAAATATGCCTTTTTACTCTTATTCAACAAGCAAGCAGTTAGAAAACTATAAGTCTTATTATGCATGGCTGAAAAAGAGTAGAGGACAGACAGCGAAACAGGTTGCGGATTCAGTCAAGAAAGTATATGGTCCGTTAGGAGAACCTGAAAAGAAACATGATATAAGAGAAGTGGACTCCGCATATTTATGTAACAATATTGAATGGCATTTAAAGTTTGGCGAGAACAACCATGGGGCAAAAATGTTTCTTTTGAAACTTTTTGTGAGTACATATTGCCATATCGCATTGAGGATGAAACACTCGAATATTGGCGTGAAATGTATTATGAAAAATATAATTCATTGCTGGATTCATTAAGGATGTCTGATGTTTTGGATAAAGAAGACCCTATTGTTGCTGCAAAATATTTGAGAGACAGATTATTGGATAAAGAACATTATTTTACTTCTACATCACCTGCGCTTATGGGACATATTGGTCCTAGATATGTACAATATATATCTGGAAGTTGCAGAGAGGCAACGGATTTTGGTATCTATTTGTTCCGATCCTTAGGGATACCCTGTGGTGTTGACTTTGTACCTATGCGTAGTGGCGTGAATGCCGGACATTTTTGGCTAGTTGCATGGGATAAGAATCAAGAAGCTTTTGCTGCTGATTTTCCAAAAGCCTTTGAACGACAATGTGAAAATATGTGGTATAAAGAGGAGAATACGGCCAAGGTATATAGGAATACTTTTTGCGTCAATAGAAAAATGTATGAAGAAATGAGAAAGTATGAAGAAGAACTATACCCATTTTGGCGTTTACCAAAGTTTGTAGATGTAACTCGTGAATATGCTTATTATTATAAAAAAGAATTAAAAATACCTCCATCAAAAATATATAGAGAAAAATGTAACGGGAAGATTGCTTATTTGTGTGCAAGTAAACGGGATAAATGGGTTCCGGTTGCTTGGACGGAATATGACGTCAACAACATGACATTCAGGAATATAAAAAAAGGAATGATTATGCGGATAGCAACTTATGAGGAAGGAGTGCTCCATCTTGTAACGGATCCTTTTTATGTAGATCCGCATACCAATGAACTTCATTTTTATTCAAAACATGAAGAAATTCAAGATGTAGTATTGTATTCTAAGTACAATATTTTTAAAGGAGAAATTCATCTTAGAAGAAGAATGTTGGGAGGGGTGTTCGAAGGGAGTAATCAGCCTGATTTTTCAGAGAAGGATACTTTGTTTATGGTGCAAAAGGTGCCCGGTCGTTTGAAAACGGTTGTACGGAGTTGGTCAGATAAGAAGTATCGTTATTTTAGATATTTTGGAGCCAAGAATACGTATTGTAATGTGGCTGAAGTTGAATTTTATGAATGTAATGACACTTCTGCTTTGAAGGGAAGCATTATAGGAACTCCTTTGGAGGATACCGATAAAGGATTGAATTATTACAATGTTTTTGATGGCAAAACTAAGACTTCTTTCAACTATTCCAGACCGTCCGGTGGTTGGAGCGGGTTAGATATGGGAAGGAAAGTACGGGTAGATAGAATAGTTTATACACCACGTAATAGAGATAACTATATTCGCCCTGGGGATACATTCGAGTTATTATATTGTGATAAGGAGTGGAAATCAATGGGAAAGAAACAAGCTCTTTCTGATTCATTGGTTTATTCGGGTGTTCCTAAAAATACACTTTTATTATTGCGAAATCATACTCGCGGGGTGGAAGAAAGAATTTTTGTTTATGAAAACGGGAGGCAGATATGCAAATAAATAACAAAATCGGGTGGGGGATAAGAATAATATTTTTATGGATGATCTTTTCTTTACATGCATGTTGCAATGATAAAGAGGAGAATGAAGTTATTCCTATATGTATTGCGTCCAATCATTCATTAATGGCATTGGTACCGGATTTTTCTATCCAAACTGTTGGAAATACATTGCATACAAAATATCCGAAGTTATCAAGAAATAAGGAGTTTCCGATGATCGGAATTTTAAAAGTAGATGGTAAATCTTATCGTTTTATGGGAGGTGATTCGTTGCGTCCTTTTCCACTAGTACCTCTTTCTACAATTAATTGTGGGTGGCCTGCTAGATACTCTTATTTGCATCCAAAGGATGATTGGATGCGGAAAGAATATGATGATAAGGAGTGGTATAACGGGTTAGGAGCTTGGGGAGCAGAGAATCGTCCTTATCCTATTCACTCAACATGGACCGTAGCCGATATTTATATTCGCAGACATTTTAACATAAATGATAAAAAGAAATTGGAAGGATATAAATTATATGTTTGTTCTAAATGTGATGACCATGCAGAAATCTATTGTAATGGAGAACCTATTTATCAGGTAGATTATTTTAGCAATAGAATTGAATGTAAACAACTCTCCGATGAAGTAGTTGCAAAGTTACATAATGGCGATAATGTGATAGCCGCACATGGGTGGAATACGAAAGAAAATGCTCTGTTGGATTTTGGATTGTACATGGAAAATAAAACCTATAACGATGTGGATGTGGCAATATTGAAACAAATGAATGTACAAGCGACGCAAACTCATTACATTTATCAATGTGGAGATGTTGAGTTATACCTTGATTTTGTTTCTCCTTCTTTGTTACTAGAACAATGTTTAATGGGATGTCCGGTAGGTTTTATTTCTTATCAAATTCATTCTGGTAAATCAGAAATTCATGATGTAGAAATTTTATTTGATATAGATACAGAATGGATGTTTGGGAAAAATAGAGTAGAAAGCCTGTCTGAACAGGATTGGTGTATTGTCAAGTCTGATAGCTTGTATATGGGGATAGCTGCTGAAGAAACGGCTTATTCATATAATGAAGGGCATGTGCTGCTTTCGCAGAAACTGGGGAAAAACAAGAAAGATCAGGGTGTATTACTTTTTGGCTTTAATGAAGGGAAGGGTTTGCAATATGAGGGGGAAATTCTACATCCTTATTGGAATAAGGATGGAAAAAGAGAATTGAAGGATGCTTTGTTGTTTATCGGTGACAATTATAAGAAATTAATGAGGGAATGTGACAGGTTGGATGGGCAGTTGAACAGGCGAGCTTTTCAAACGAGAATCCCATCGTTTGCACGCCAGATGATTTTAGATTATCGAAAATTTATATCGGAGCATCGTTTTGTAATGTCTCAAAGTGGTGATTTGTTTTGTTTTGGAGATACTTTGGCCAATGTGAGAGAATCTTATAGTAACTTTCCGATTTTATTGTCTCTTAATCGTATGGATTGGATGAAAGGCCTTTTGGAACCGGTTTTTGAATATTGCGAGAATGATTATTGGAGGAAAAGTTATCCTCCTTATGATATAGGAATCTACCCAATTGCTAATCGTCAGGTGAAAGTTGATGATTATGCAGTGGAGATGGCTGCTGACATGTTAATAATGATAACTGCTATTGTAGAAGCAGAACAGGATTTCGGTTATGCTGATGCGCATTGGAATCTGTTGTGTTTATGGGCGGATTATTTGCGGGAGAAGATGAAGAAAGAAGTTTATCCCTGTGGAGGGTTGTTGAATGAGGATGATGAACGTGTGAAATGCGTGTTGGGGCTTATGGCTTATCGTAAACTAATTCAGCTGAAAGAAAGCGTATGAAGATTTCACTATTCATCGGATGCCCGGATGGGGAAATTTTAAGAGAAATGATATACTGGTTTTTAATTTTCCTTATCAGAAAAATCGTTGGGATAGAATTATGAAGAAAATCAAATGAAAAATGAAACATAAATTGATAAAAACCGATATAGCCTTCACCCTTCACAACTCCTTATTCATGAGGGATAGCGGGTGAAGGGCCACCTTTCACCCATCCTTTACGGATAAGTGTTGTTTTGTAAAATCTAAAGTTGTGCTTTAGGAGTTGCAAAGCATAGCTTTAACCTGCTTAAAGCGGTGCTTTACAAAAGTCTAAAAGTTTGTTTCAATCATCTAGCGTCTTTTTCACAAACATCCCGATGTTTGTTTCAAACCTTAGGAAGAAAAAACAAGATGCTATGAGCATAATTGAATTAGCTATAATGAAAATCGGATTAGCTATAAGAAGAAACTGGTGAAGAGGTGGTGAAGGAATCCCCTTCACCACCTATCCCCGATGAATAGGGAGAAGTGAAGGGTGCAGCTATAATCACTATAGATAGGATTTAAGCATGAAAAAAGTTGAAATTGATACGAATGACAAAAAAGAATATGGTAGATGTGATAACTCTTACAGGAGTTGAAGCCATCTTGAGCGTAGTATTTTTATTTCGATGATGGCTCTGTTTGGAACATATTATTGGAAAAATAATCAATATGGTGCTTGTAAGGAATGGTATCGTAATAAGATGTTATATAATATAGGTGCATATCAATATAAGAGAAAAATTAAAAGATTAAATAAGATAGATCGGAATAATAATTGTATGTAATAGAAAAGAATAACATTCTGTTTTTAGGAAAAATACTACTTGGAAAAGAGAAGGAACAAATAAAAACTATAATTTCCGATGAAATAGGCATTTTTTGAATGAAAGCCTTATCTCTATGATAGTGTATATAGCGGATAGATTCGGTTAGATAGAAATGGATAGATTAATTTATTGGCAGTTGCAATCCAATTGCTTACTTTCGTTTTCATTAATTAATCGATAAAACTATAGTATATATGAAGAAACTATTATTCTTTTCTA
>OGWR01003160.1_pt1 | contig 10895 bp, 10 predicted proteins | sample 1576061 | NCBI WGS metagenome assembly OGWR01 (sample SAMEA3541511, study PRJEB24748) | human gut metagenome | biome: human gut; feature: human-associated habitat; material: faeces | place: China | collected 2012 | reverse complement strand
CGGGCAACCCTTCCAGAGCCGTCCGGGTTGTGACCACGAGCGAAGGGAGGACCAGCAGGGCGAGGCAGCCGCCCGCGAGCAGAATGCCGGGGCTGGCTCCGGTGACGCCGAGGCGGTGCAGGAAGAGGATGAGCGTAAAGCCGAAAATGCCCATGACGATGGACGGTATGCCAGCGAGGATGTCCATAATCACACCGAACAGGCGTTTCATGGAAGGCGAGGCGTACTCGGCGAGATAGATGCCGCAGCCGATGCCGGGCCCGATGGCGAGGAGCATGGTCGTCATAATGAGGCAGAATGTCCCGGCGCAGGCGGGCCAGATGCCGTCCCAAACAGGCAGGGTTCCGAGCAGGGCGCGGAGCGGCGGGGTGTCTCCGAAGAGGAGGGACGGCCCGAGCGTGGGCAGGCCGCGATACAGCAGGAATCCGAGCAGGCACGCGATGGCGGAGGCGACGATGGCGCCCGAAACGATGGACAACGGGCGGAGGGCGGAAGGCGCGTACCGTCTCCAGAAAGCGGGCGGCTCGGGGAGCTGTTCGCCGGATTCGGATGCCAGCTTGCGCAACGCGAGGCTGACGCAGGCACTGGTGAGGAGGAGCAGCCCGCCCGCCACAAACAAGGAATTGTATGCCGGGCCGCCCACTTCGGTGGCCGTAACGAGCCCCATGTGCGCGGTCAGCGTCCGAAGGCTGCCGAACAGGGATTCCGGCACGTGCGGAGCGTTGCCCGTGAGCATCAGCGGGATCAGCGTATCGCCCGCGGCGCGCCCGAACCCGAGGATAGCCGCCGTGAGCAGCCAGCGCCGGGAGGCGGGGAGCACGAGGCAGGCCAGCGTTTGGGAGCGCGTAAAACCAAGGGCCGCGGCGGTGATGCGAACGTTTCTTTCCTTCGTCCGCATGGCCGAATCCATGACCAGGACCATAGTGGGCAGGATGAGCAAGGCGAGCATCAGGGCTGCGGAGAGCCAGCAGAGGCCGGAGCCTTTCCCCGCAGCCTCGCGGACGACGGGGACAAGCAGGAAGACGGCGGCGAAGCCGTAAACCACGGTGGGGATCGTGGTCATGAATCGGACGATGCCCGCGATGGTGCAACCGAAGAGGCGTTTTTTCCCGCCGTCCTGTATGGCACAGGCCACGCCGACCGCGAGAGGCCAGCTCAGGAGCAGGGCGGAGACGGACAGCAGGAGCGAGCCCACGATCATGGGCAGGATGCCGAATTCGTGGGTATCCGGACGCCAGACCCAGCTGAATATCTGGCCCCCCTGTGCGCTGAACACGACGGGCAGTGCGAAGCAGGCGATGAGGGCGAAGACGGCGCACACGGAAGCCCCGGCCAGCCATGCCGCCAGCAGAGGGAGTCCGCCGCGTTCCGTGAGTGAAGTGTTCATCAAGCCGTCCGCGTTGAGGTGCATGGAGAGGTTACTGGGGGAAGGGGGGAGCTTTTGGAGGAAAGGGCCTCCCTCCCTAAATTGCCAGCGCAGCTCGCGCCCATCCCTTCCCCTCCGGAGACGTTTGTTTTTATCGAGCCCTGATGCCGATTTTCCCTGAGGAAGTGGAAGGTGGCGTTGGCGTCCGTTTTTTTTGGGGGGGGAGAAGGAGACGCCAACGCCAGTGTGCACGAGGCCGGGCACTACGGTTCATCAGGGGATGAATGTATTGAGGACATAAAAGATGAGGGGAGGCTGGTTCCTCCCCGTGCTTCATGGCAAGGCGGTTATTGTCTGCCGGTGGGGATATAACCGCTCTTTTTGATGATTTCAGTGCCTTCAGGGCTGTAGATGTAGTCGATGAAGGCTTTGGTGATGCCTTCGGGGGCACCCTTGGTGTTCATGAACAGCAGGCGGGTCACTTTATACGTGCCGTTGGAGGCGTTTTCCTGCGAGGGGACCATCTTGTCGAAGACGAGCGCCTTCACGTTCTTGTCCACATGCCCGATGCCCACGTAGCCGATTGACTGCTTGTCCTGCGCCACGGCGGTCTTCATCGCGCCGTTGGAGTTCACCACGTTGGCGGACTGCACGATGGAGCCCTTGTTCAGCGCACGTTCCACGAACACCTCGCGGGTGCCGCTGCCGTCTTCGCGGGTATACAGGGTGATGGGGGCGTCGGTTCCGCCGAGTTCCTTCCAGTTGGTGATCTTGCCGTTGTAGATGTCGGCGGCCTGCTGGGCGGTGATGTCGGACACGTTGTTGGCGGGATTGACCACGAGGGCCACGCCGTCAATGGCGAAGGGGAATGTTTTCAGGCCGAATTTTTCAATTTCCTTGTCCTTCAGCGGGCGGCCCGTGTTGCCGATCTGGACGAGCCCTTCGCCCACCTGCTGTACGCCCACGCCGGAACCGCCGCCCGCCACGGTGATGCGGATATCGGGATTGGCGGTCATGATGCGTTTGGCGGCTTCCTTCATGACCGGGATATGGGCGGTGCCTCCGGCGATATCCAGAGTGCCTTTCATGCCTTTAAAGGCATCAAGGGGGGCGGCCACGGCGGGGGCGGCCAGAAGGAGCGTTGCGGCGAGAGCGGGGAGCAGGAACTTTTTCATGGGGTCCTCACAAGATACGAGTAGAGGATAGCCTGACGCATAGAGTGAGGATGCGGCAGGACGAAGCGCACGCCTAAAGACATGCAGCCCTAGTTGCTCGGGGGCGCTTCCATACTCGGTATGGAATGCGCATGGATGGGGGAAAAGTCCGGTGTCACCTCACCGGAGCACGTAAGGTGCTCAGGGGGGAAGACAGTTTGCGGGTGTAAGGCGAGGGCACAGACCACACGGGACGGAACGGCCCGCTATGGATGGGGAAAAGAAGAGGCGGTCTGTGAAGGATGGGATCATGATCGGAGCATAGCCGCAAGCCGTGCTTTTGGCAACGGCATCCAGCGGATTCTTTTCGGTGGAAGGACTGGTTCGGTACAGATTCGACACAATGCAATCCATTATGCGGTGTGTCGGCCTTTGCATACTTTTGAGTTCACCTGCTGTGAACTCTGTGTACTTTTTGAAAAAATACTCGGGCTCCACCCACTCCCATTGTGGGGCAATGAGTTATCCGTCGTATCCCTATTCCAAAGAAAAAAGCCGCCCAACGGAACTCCCGTCGCGTGGCCTCCCATTCGTTGAAAAGATTGGGAGAGAGGAGGCTCGGGGGAGGGGAGAGAGGACCCTTCTCCAGAAGGGCCCCTCCCCTGATATCATCCTATTCAACGCCAAATTCGTACTGCCCCAGCTTGTCGAGGATGGCGCACATGGTGATCGCCATCATGCCGGAAAGGAACGCGACCCGCTCTTTAGGTAGGGTTTCGAGGGCCCCTTCGCCGACCAGCCGCTGGTAAAACAGTGAGGGGCACTGCTTCTGCTGGTTCTGGGCCATCAGCCGGATATAGCTGGAAAACGTGTCGTCGATGAAGCTTTCGATCTGCTCGGGGGTGTACCCGGCCATTTGCGACAACAACGTCCGGGTGCTCCGCAGATATTCGGCCATGACCTGATTGGAGGCCTGGGCCATCAGGCCGTACACCACGGCGGCGTGAACGAAGCCGTACCATTCGCGGGTGAGGGCCCTGCGGGAGGAGTCGTCGCCACAGGGAACACCCGCTCGCTGGGCCATCTCGAGGAGGTCCTGCTCACGGGTGTTGAGTTCGAAGAGGATGCAGGCGGCCTGCACCGCCTGTTCCGGAGAGAGTATTTTCTTTTCGGTTTGTTCTGACATGGCGTTTCCGACGGGCAGGGGCGGCCGCGAGAGGCCCCGCCGGTCATGCCGCTACCCGATTTCGTTAGTGTCGTCCTTGGTGTGGAACGGATTAAAGGAGGCTTCTTCCTTGAACATGGCTTCAAGGTAGGACAGCGCGTTGTCGCTGCTCGTCTGCTTGATGCCGATGGCGCCGTAGGAGAAGTTCACGTGGAACTGCTTGACGCGGTCAGTTCCATAGCCGATTTCCATGAAACATTCCACCAGCGAGATGGGCTTGACGCTGACGGGGACCCATGTGCAGTCGTTCTTGTCCTCCGTGCGGATACAAACGGCGGCGATCATTTTGTTGTCGACGATGCGGAAAGGGGCGGTCTGATCCGGCAAGGGGTTGCAGCATTCGTCGATGCGCAGGGGAACCACCAAATCCGGTTGCTGGCAGCCGATGTAAAATTCGAAAAGCTCCACGAAGGTCAGCAACTGGCTGTATGCCGCACTGGCGTATTCTTCTTCGACTTTTCTCCGTTGTTCGAACATGGAACAGATTTCAGCGTAAGCGGACATGGATGTCTCCTCCTGCGGATGCGTTTTGCCGAATAATATTCCGGGATATGATGGCGTTTCCCGTACAAGCGGCGGCCCGGAGGGGCAGGGAACGGCGCGTGCAAGCGCGGTTCTCCCGGCGGGAAACGCATCTCCTTGTTCTCTTTGCTGTTGTATTGCAACAAGCCTGTTGCAATGGAAAAGGATCCCGCACGGAGCTTGCCGTTCCGTGCTACGCCTTTACCATGCAAGAAAGTTCAAAGATGATCAAGCGCCGGACAAGGAAAAGAACGTCCGGGTTCCCGCTTTTTATCGGGGCAATGCCGTGTGGGGACATGGTTTGCGGCGGCGTCTCCGGTACAGCCCGGACAGTGGGCCCCTTTTGCGGTCGGGAAAACGGAATCCGCCCCCTCTGTTTTGGGAAAAGGAGGGTAAGGGACGCTGGAGATCTTGGTGGCCCTGCCGGGCGGAGGCGTATTTTTTGCGTCCGCCCTTCTCTGAAAACATTGAGGAAACCGTTCGGCCCCAAAGCTCTCAGAACTCTAAAGGGATATATAATGGCGGTTTCCCGGCGTTCGCGGCACCTTTTGCGCAAGGCACAAAACGAATCAGGAGGTTTTTCCATGCGTAAACTGATTGCTGTGACATACGATACGGAATTCAAGGCCGAGGAAGTGCGCCTTCAGTTCCTGAAAATGCAAAAGTCGTATCTGGTTTCCCTTGAGGACGCCGTGGTTGTTGAAAAAAAACAGAACGGCAAGGTGAAGTTGCACCAGATGTACAACCTGACCGCCAGCGGCGCTGTCGGCGGCGGTTTCTGGGGCGTGCTCATCGGCCTGATCTTCATGAACCCGCTGCTCGGCCTCGTGGTCGGAGCAGGAGCCGGTGCCGTCGCCGGTGCGCTGAGCGACGTGGGCATCAACGACGATTTCATGAAGCAGCTTGCTGAAAAGCTGACGCCCGGTACGTCCGCCCTGTTCGTTTTGGTCGACTCCGACCTCACCGACAAGGTGCTCGACGCCCTGCGCGGCACAGGCGGGACCGTTCTCCAGTCCTCGTTGTCCCACGAGGACGAAGCCAAGCTTCAGGCCGCCCTGAACAGCGCCCGCGCCGCTCAGAAGGATGCCGAATAGCCCGCTGGCGCTCCAAAAAGGCAGTATGAAAAGGCCGCTTCCTCAGAGAAAGCGGCCTTTTTGTATGCGTAATATGCGTGCTGTACAGGAATCTTCCCCCGTGCGTATAGACGGGATCGTGTTCCGCTTATGCGCTTTCCAGCTGGCCGAGGTTGTCCACGACCAACGTGGGCTGGCGTTCGAGGCCGGGCAGGTCGCTGAGCTTGGCTTCCCCGCTGAGGACGAGGATGAAGTCGATGCCCGCGTTTTCGGCGAGCTTCTTGTCCGTGCTCAGGCGGTCGCCGACCATGACCATGTCTTTCTTGTCATAGGATTGAAGAAGCGTGCCGAGTACGGCGGGGTCGGGTTTGCCGAAGATATGTTGAGGGCGGCGTCCCGTAGCTGTTTCGAACAGCGACATGAAACTGCCCGCATCCGGGAGCGGCCCTTGCGGGGAAGGGCAGACGAGATCCGGGTGCGTGGCGAGGTAGGCGACTTCCGGATTTTGCAGCAGCAGGGCCGCGTGGGTGAGCTTTTCGTAGGTGAGCTCGGTGTCGTACGCCAGCACGACGGCTTCCGCGCCTTCGGATACGCCATAGTCGAGGACGTTCAGTTCCGGCATACGCTCGCGCAGGCACGCCACGAAGTCACGGTTCCCCACGGGGTACACCGTGCGGATGCCGTTCCCCCGCAGGTGGGCGATGAGCGGCGTCACCGGCGAAAGGATGCGGTCAAGCGTCGCCGGGATACCCATCCGGGTCAGCTTGTTGACATAGGTTGTCGGGGCCTTTGACGTATTGTTGCTGAGGAAATGGAAATCGATGGTGTCCCAGTGACGGAGGATGAAGTCGACGGTTTCCTGAATGGGGATATCGCCGAGGTAGACCGTTCCGTCGAGATCCAGAACAAAACACTTCTTGTTGAGCATGGCAGTCTTCCGGGGATCAGTGTTGGAAAGCGCGTTACCATACGGAGACTTTGTGCGCCTGTCCAGCCGGATTGCCTTTGACGTTTCCCCACAGCCTGTTGAACCGAAAGGAAGAACAGGATAAAAGCGGGGAGCACAGGGAGGACACATGAGCAAAACTTCCGCTCGTCATCAGGCCTTGCAGGAGTTCCTTTCGGCCCGCGGCTACGCGACCATCGAGGAGCTGGCCCGGCATTTTGAAGTGACGCCGCAGACGGTTCGTAAAGACATCAACGCGCTCGCCGAAGAGGGAAAAGTGCAGCGCTTCCACGGCGGGGCGGGCATGGTTTCCGGTTCGGAGAACATCGTCTACGATGAGCGCAAGGGCATCTGCCAGGAAGAAAAGCGCCGCATCGGCGCCCTGTTGGCGACGCACATCCCGGACGGCGTTTCCGTGTGCATCAATATCGGGACCACCACTGAAGAGGCGGCGCGCGCCCTGCTTGAGCACAAGAACCTGCGCGTGGTGACCAACAGCATCAATGTGGCTTCCATCTGCGCCCGCAATTCCTCCTTTGACGTGGTGGTCGCCTGCGGCACGGTGCGGCACAGGGACAACGGCATCGTCGGGGCCAGCGCCGAGCGTTTTATCCGCGAGTTCCGGGTGGACTACGGCATCATCGGCATTTCCGGCATTGACGAGGAGGGCAACCTGCTTGATTACGACTACCGCGAAGTCGCCGTGGCCCGTACCATCATCGAATGTTCCCGCCGCGTGTTCCTCGTGACCGACCGATCCAAGTTCGGGCGGCCAGCAATGGTTCGCGTCGCACACCTTTCCGACATCAACGCGCTGTTCACCGACGGCCCTATCGACAAGAAGTGGGCGGATCTCATTCACGAGCACGGTGTTGAATTGTTCATGGTCTGAGGCGATTGGGGAGGCAGGGGAACCTTTCTTGGGAAAGGGGCCTCCTCCGTTTCCCGAAGCTGCCGGCGCGGTGCGCACCCCTCCCTTCCAATGCTTCCGTTTTTATCGTGTCCTTCTTCGAAGCCGGGCGGGTATCCGCATGTAGGGGATATGAACTGGCTCTAGAGAAAAAAAAGCAGGTTGTACCAGAAATGGACGGCGGCGCAGAGCCAGAGCGAGCGGTGGCGCGTCCAGAGGGCCCCGAAGGCGAGCGAAGGGAAAAACGTCAAAGCCGCCATGAGGGGCGTATGCGTCGGCAGGTGGGAAAGCGCGAACAGGGCCGATGTCAGCAACATGCCGCCCGTAAACAGCCCCCATTTGCCCGGCACGCATTGCTCAAGCTGACGCTGGAGCAGGGCGCGGTACGCCAATTCCTCAGTCATGGCCGCGAATGCCAGACGCCACAATGGGGGCAGGCCGCCCGAAGGGAACAGCAGCCCGATGCCCCCGAGCAGGAAAGCCAGCCAGACCCACCGATCCAGGAACGAGCCGACAAAACGGCCGATGTCCAGCGACTCCCGTATTTCCCGCCATACTTCCTTCATTCAGATCCTCACCCCTTGACTTGAAAGGTGACCATGCGGTCACTTGTTCTAGGAAAGCTGCGGACAGGGATTCGATAAACACAAAAGTCTTTGGGGATGGAGGGGACGTGGCCGCCGCGCTCGTGCGCTGGATCTGGGGCGCATAGCGCCGCCGACAAATTGCACAAAAGCGCCCATCTGGACTGATATTTTCTTGACGAAACGCCTATTTTGCAAAAATTCGCACTTTTCACTTTACAACGCCGCACGAATGTGTTATAAAATAATCACGTTAGTTAATAAATTAACTCAACGTTCTTCCGATTTCTTTCTTTTCTCTTCTTATTTTTGCTCTCTCGACAGCAGCGTGTCGCCACTCTCCGGCGGCACGCTGTTGCCGTTTCTGTCCGGAAGCGCAAAAATGCCCTCCCCCGCGTGCGCGGTGGGAGGGCATTTGCTTGTCTCAAAATTCCGGTCACATTTTTTCCGGTGCGGTCACGCCGATGATATCCAGACCGATCTCGAGCACGCGGCGCGTCGTGTCGGCCAGCTTCAGGCGCGCGTCGCGCACGGCGGGCTCCGCGTCCTTGATGCGGCAGACATTGTAGAACCGGTGGAAGCGCGCGGCCAGCTCCGTCACGTAGCGGTTGATGCGGCTGGGATCGTAATCGCGCGCGGCAAGGTGGATCTCCTCCGGGAGCATGGCGATCTGCTTGATGAGCTCGTGCTCCTGCGGCGTCGTGAGCAGGGCCACGTCCACATCCGCCGCAGCGGGCACGGCGCAGCCGACCTCGGCCATGGCGGCGAGCAGCGTGCAGATGCGCGCGTGCGCATACTGGACGTAGTAGACGGGGTTTTCGCTGTCCTGCCGGATGGCGAGGTCGAGGTCAAACTCCAGATGCGAGTCCGGCTTGGCGTTGAAGAAAAAGCGGCAGGCATCCACGCCGATCTCGTCCATGAGGTCAGCGAGCGAGAGCGCCTTACCCGTGCGCTTGGAGACCTTGACGATCTCGTCGCCGCGCATGAGGCGCACCATCTGCATGATGAGGAAGTCGAGCTTGCGGCCCTCGAGCCCCAGCGCGGGCGCACGCATGGTCGCGGCGAAGCGAATGGCGTGGCCGTGGTGATCCGCGCCCCAGACGTCGATGACGCGGTCAAAGCCGCGCTCGATGAATTTGTTGCGGTGATAGGCGATGTCGACCGCGTAGTACGTATAAAACCCGTTCGAGCGGCGCAGGACCTCGTCCTTATCGGCGCCGAGGTCGGTGTTGCGCAGCCAGAGCGCGCCGTCCTTTTCATACGTCAGGCCGGCGTCCACAAGCAGCTGCACCGTCTCGGTCACGTAGCCGGAACTGTGCAGGCTGCTCTCAAGAAACCACTGATCAAAATGGATGCGGTAGCGCTCGAGGTCGCGCTGCATACGCGCAATGTTGTACGGCAGGCCGAAGGCCACGAACGCCGCGCAGCGCTCGGCGCTCGGCATGGTGAGGTACTTGTCGCCGTCACGCTCGTAGATCAGTTTGGCAAGCTCCCGGATGTCGTCGCCGTGGTAGCCGTTGTCCGGGAATTCCACGGCGTCCTCGCCCTGGATGAGCTGAAGATAGCGCGCCTCGATGGACTTGCCGAACAGGTCGACCTGATTGCCGGCATCGTTGACGTAAAACTCGCGCCAGACATTGTAGCCCGCGCGGTCGAGCACGGACGCGAGCGCGTCGCCGAGCACGCCGCCGCGCGCGTTGCCGATCGTCATGGGCCCGGTCGGATTGGCGGATACGAACTCCACCATGACCTTTTCCCCGTGGCCATCGTCCACGCGGCCATAGTCCGCGCCGGCTTCGTCCACGGCAGTCAGCACGTCCTGATACCACTTGTCGGACAGGCGGAAGTTCAAAAAGCCCGGCCCTGCCGCCTCAACGGAGGCAAACCACGTGCCGTCCAACTCCATGTGCGCGATGAGCGCCTCGGCGATCTTGCGTGGGGCCATGTGCATGGTCTTGGCCGACGCCATGGCGTGGTTGGCGGCAAAGTCGCCGTTGGCGGTGTCCTTCGGCTGCTCGACGGAGCCGCGCACGTCCGCGCCCTCGGGCAGATCGCCCGCCGCGGCGGCGCGCAGATATGCTTCCCGGATGCACGCATCCACGGCGGCGCGTGCCTGTTCGATTCGATTGGCCATAATCAGTTACCCCCTATTCTATAATCTTATTGTTCTCGGACGGTGATCTTCAGCTGGTTGCGGTTGGCGCAGGCATGGTCAAAATCCACGACATACAACAGATCCAGCACCCCGCCGTGCTCGCCCAGCGTGGAGCGGTAGCGCTGCGTCTCCAGCCCGACCGTGCTGGTGCCATACGGTGTCTGGTACAAAAACGTGTTGCGCGCGCCGGGGGCAAAGACCATCCGGCTCGTGACGGTGCCGGTGCGCTTGAGCACGGCGCTCGACGGCGTGAAAGTGATGGTCGTGAGCGTGCCGGCCATGCCGGTCAGCTCGCTCTCGGGATAGGTGAGCACCCCGCAGCCGTCGACGCAGGTATACTCCCCGTCGGTCGAAAACTGCACCAGCTCGTCCGGCTCCTGCTCGAAAACATCGGCCTGGGAGCCCTCGATCGTGATAACGACCTGCATACGCCGCCTCCTTTGCATAACAGTGCGATTCTATTATCATATACTGTTTTGTCCAACTTCGCAACAGAAAAATGGTGTAGAATTTCCCGCCGCCGTTTGCTATAATGGTAGCACAAGCGCATCCGCCGCCGACCGCTGCGGATGCCAGCCATTTTTCGGGGGCGCAGGCTCCCGTCGGGAGGGATGACCGGATGAACATAGAACTCACCGACAAGGAGTTCCGGCGGCTGCTGGATCTCGTCTACATCGGCAACTGGATCCTCAACTCCACACGCGAGAAAGACCGGTTTGAGGATTACGATATTTTGCAGGAAAAGCTCTTTGCGCAGTGCGCCAAAAACGGCATGAACGCGCTCATTTCCCGCTGGCAGGGGCACATTTTCCCCTCGCCCGCCTACGAAAACGGCGGCATTCACGAGGCCATCGCCGACTATGAGGACGCCGTGTTTTTCGACATTCTGGCCGAGGAGCTGGCGCGGCGCGACTGGATACCGTAGGAATGCTTTTCATGGATAAAGAACGGAATATGCGC
>OGWR01003156.1_pt1 | contig 10926 bp, 9 predicted proteins | sample 1576061 | NCBI WGS metagenome assembly OGWR01 (sample SAMEA3541511, study PRJEB24748) | human gut metagenome | biome: human gut; feature: human-associated habitat; material: faeces | place: China | collected 2012 | reverse complement strand
CGGCCAGCAGGGGGATGACGTAGTACAGCACGGAGCGCTTGGTGCGCTTTGCCAGAGAGAAGGCCAGCGGAATGAGGATGATAAGTCCTGCATCAAAGAACACCGGCATGGCCACCACCAGACCCGTGATGCCCAGTGCCCACGCGGCCTTTTCGTCACCGAACTTCCGCACCATGGTCACAGCCAAGGTCTGTGCGCCGCCGGATTCTTCCAGAATGGCGCCGAACATGGAGCCCAGACCCACCAGAAGGGCGATGCCCTTTAAGGTGTTGCCGATGCCCTCGTTCACCGAGCCGATGATGTCGGACAGGGGCATACCGGCCATCAGGCCGATGCCCACCGCACCGATCAGGATGGAGATCATGGCGTGTACCTTGAACTTGATAATGAGAACGAGCAATAGGATCAGGCCTGCCACGGCAGCAAAAACCAGCCGTGCCGCATCGGGAGTTGCAACTGCTGTCATAGAAATTTCCTCCGTTTCGTGATTTTTGGTTGCACTTATCCAAGCCGTCCGGCAAAACCCGCCGGACAGTTTACTTTTTGTTGTTTATGTGGAGCGGTTTACTCCATGTATGCACCCTTCATGGGGCTGACAGCGTGCTGAGAGTAGAGCTTCAGCAGACCCTTGGTGTACTTGGGAGCCTTGGGCTTCCAGTTGGCGCGGCGCTCGGCAAGGATGGCGTCCATCTCTTCGGGGGTCTTGGGCTCGCCCTTCACGCCCACAATGGCCAGCTTGCGGTTATGCACGTCGATCTGGATCAGGTCGTCCTGCTCCACCAGTGCGATGGGGCCGCCCACGGCAGCCTCCGGGCTGACATGGCCGATGACCGGGCCGCGGCTTGCGCCGGAGAAGCGTCCGTCGGTGATCAGCGCTACACTGGAAGCCAGCTTCGGGTCGGCGCAGATGGCCTCGCCGGTGTAGAACATCTCGGGCATACCGCTGCCGCGCGGGCCCTCATACCGGATGAAGATGGCGTCACCGGGCTTCACCTCACCGTGCAGCACAGCGGAGATGCACGCCTCCTCACTGTCGTAGGGCTTGGCGCGCAGGGTGGCTTCAAACATATTCTTGGGGCAGGCGGTGTGCTTGATGACGCAGCCTTCCGGGGCAAGGTTGCCCTTCAGGATGGCGATGCTGCCGTCAGTGCCCTTGGCGTTATCAAAGCTGTGGATGATGTCCTCGCGGCTGACAGGACGGGCAAAACCGGCAGTCTTTTCCGCCAGAATGGCATCGCAGTGCTGGTAGAAGCCGTTCTTCTTCAGCTCCTCCAGATTCTCGCCCAGCGTCTTGCCGGTGACGGTCATCACGTCCAGATGCAGCATGGACTTGATCTCCTCCATCACCCGGGGCACGCCGCCTGCGTAGTAGAAGTACTGTGCGGGCCAGTCGCCGGAGGGACGGATGTTCAGCAGGTAGTGTGCGCCGCGGTGCATCCGGTCAAAGGTGTCGGCATCGATCTCAATGCCGAACTCGTGGGCGATGGCGGGCAGGTGCATGGTGGCGTTGGTGGAGCCGGAAATGGCGGCGTGCACCATGATGGCGTTCTCAAAGCTCTTCTTGGTCACGATATCCTTGGCGGTGATGCCCTTCTTGACCAGCTCCATCAGCTGCTTGCCGGCATCGTAGGCGGCCTGCTTCAGCTCCGGGGCGGTGGCGGGCATCAGGGCGGTGCCCGGCAGCATCAGACCCAGTGCCTCGGCCATGATCTGCATGGTGGAGGCGGTGCCCATGAAGGAGCAGGCACCGCAGCTGGGGCAGGCGTTGTGCTTGTAGTAATCCAGCTGGCTGTTGGGGATGACGCCGGTCTTTTCCCATGCGTCAAACTTGCCGATCTGCTCCAGCGTCAGCAGTTCGTTGATGGCGCAGGCGGGGTCGTTGACCACATATTCCTTGGGCAGGGTGTGGGCTTCCATGACGCCGCCGGTGACCACGATGGCGCTCATGTCCTTCAAACGGCCGATGCTCATCAGCATGGCGGGCACAGATTTGTCGCAGCTGGCAATGAACACGCCGCCGTCATAGACGCTGGCGTTGGCCTGTGCCTCCACCAGATTGACGATGGCGTCACGGTGGGGCAGCGAGTAGTTGATGCCGTCATGACCCTGTGCGATGCCGTCACACATATCGGTGGCAAAATAGCGGGCCGCCTTGCCGCCGTTGTCGTTGACCGCCTGCACGGCCTCCTTGACGAACTGATCCAGATGGGCGCTGCCGGGGTGGCTGTCGCCGAAGGTGCTTTCCACCATGATCTGGGGTTTGGAAAGATCCTCGACCTTCCAGCCCATACCCATCTTCAGCGGGTCGTTCTCGGGTGCTAAAGTGCGGACTTCCTGTGAACGCAACTCCATATTCATACCTCCAAATACTGCTTGCTTTCGTCCTTTTTCTGCTGGACCTTTTTGTGGCTTTATTGTAAATCCGCAGACGTCTCTTTGCAAGTTGTCACGGGTATGTCCTACTTTTTGTGCAAAAACTCTGGGATACATCATGCACACTGCCCAAATCCGGGCGAATTTTGCCCAAAATCGACCGTCAAAGCGGCTTTTGGCAAAAACGCGGGAGAAAAGTCATCTGATGACTTTGAGAAGGACCCTCTCAGTCAAAGCCTTTCCGGCAGCGCCGCGCTTTCGTAGAAAGCGGCGCTGCAGCTGCCGCTTCCCTTCACGACCCCACCCGTGAAAATGCAATGCCGGAGCGTCCGCAGACGCTCCGGCATTGCTCTATAAAAAATATTTTTCCGCTGACTATGCGCAGAGCAAAGCGGAGCGCATTTTCAATCAGTTTTGTGTATCAATTGACATACGCCGCCATGCCGATGGTGCCGTCGTCGGGATCCTCGCCATCGTAGACCTTTTTGATATAGCTGCGGTTGAAGTTCAGGTGCATCACCATGGCAGCCTTTGCGCCGAGGGGGTCGTGGTTGGCAATGGCTTCGGTGATCATGCGGTGGGTCATGATGGTCTCGTCGATGAGCTTTTTGTGGGTGACGTTCACGAACATCATCACCGCTGTGTCGATGACCGGGATCAGCTGCCCCACTACCAGATTCTTGCTGCTCTCGGCGATGCAGGTGTGAAAGGCGATGTCGTCCTCGATGTAGCGGTCGCCCTCGTGAATCTTGGTCTCCACCCGCTCGCAGAGCCGCCGCAGCCGCTCGATATCCTCCGGGGTGGCGTTCTGCGCCGCCATCTCCGCAATGCCCGGCTCCAGCAGCAGACGGACGTTCACCAGATCAAAGGCCAGCGCGTTCTTGTCCTGCACACTGCGCAGGTTCAGCGGGTCGGAAAGCCCCTTGACCGTGGTCACCACATAGGTGCCGGAGCCCTGCCGCACCTCCACGATGCCCTTGCTGGACAGCAGCTTGACCGCTTCGCGGATGGTGCTGCGCCCCACCCGGAACTTTTCGCCCAGCGCAAACTCGTTGGGCAGCTTTGCGCCCGGCTCCAGCGCCTCGTCCAGAATATAATGGTAGATCTGATCCTCCACCTGCTCGGCCAGCAGCTTGTTTTTCAGATGTGAAAATTCACTCATGGAAGCTTCCTCCGCGCCCTGCGTATCTGATGGTTTGGTTACCCGCACACGCTGCCGTCCGGGGCAAAGAACTGAACGTGCTTTTGCCACTGGGTGGGGCTGATAGTGCGGCGGTAGCAGTCGGTCAGCGCCTCCACTGCGGCCTCCGGGGCAAGGGAGGCGCAGCCCGGGCAGTCCAGCACCAGAATGCGGAACCATGCGTCAAAAAGATGCTCGGTGTAGTGGGTGTCCCACGCGCCGCAGCGGGCGTAGAAGCCCAGACGCCGCACCGCCATATCGGCGTCCTCGGCCTTTTCCGGCATCTCGGCTTCAATCAGGATGGCTTCGGCGTCGCCCTCTTGGGCGGGCAGCTGTGCCAGCAGCTGCGCCCCGATGCCGTGGGCGCGGTAGGCGGGCACGACGGCAAAATAATCCAGCTGGCTCACCCGGCAGCCCTCCGGCCGCACCATTAAAAGATAAGCTGCCAGCGTGTCGCCGTCAAACACGCCCCATGTGTGGGCGGTGCCCTCCGCTTCGCTGGTCAGGATCATGCTCAAAGGCTTCAGCTCCCCGGCGGGGAAATCCCGGCGCATCTCGTTCAGATACACCTCAGTCAGCTCGGGGCCGGTGAGCAGCCGCCATGTGAAGGTTTTGGTACACATACGATAAAGAACCCTTTCCGATGCCGCTTTGCGCAGCATCACATTTTTTGCCTTGTCCAGTATAGCATACCGGATGTTCTGCCGAAAGTCAATCTGTGCACTCTTTCGGGCGGTAGCGCCGCCGGTTTTGCCAAGGGGCTTGCATCCGGGCGCAGAATCGGGTACTATACAGGTGACAGAATTTTTTCCCTCCGGCGCTGCCGGAAGGGCAAGCATACAAAAAGGAGACTTGTACTATGGAATGGACCGATATCCGCCTGACCGTGGCCAAGGCTGATGCCGAAAACGCCGAAGCCGTTGCCACCCTGATCGCCGAGGGCGGCATTTACATCGAGGATTACAGCGACATTGAGCAGCAGGTTGCTGAGATCGCCCATGTGGACCTGATCGAGCAGGAGCTGCTGGACAAGCCCCGGGATACCGTGATCATCCATCTGTATCTGGAGCCGGGCGCTTCTCAGGTGGAGACGCTGGCGCTCATCGCCGCCCGCATGGAAGCCGCCGGCATCCCCTACACTGTGGAGACCGAGGGCGTGGAGCAGGAGGACTGGCAGAACGGCTGGCGCAAATATTATCACCCCATGGAGATCGGCAGCCGTCTGGCTGTGGTGCCCTCGTGGCAGCAGTACGACACCGACCGGGTAAAACTGATCCTTGACCCCGGCCTTGCCTTCGGCACCGGCGGCCACGAGACCACCAGCCTTTGCCTTGAAGCGCTGGACGAGCAGGTGCGCGGCGGCGAGCGGGTGCTGGATATCGGCACCGGCAGCGGCATCCTTGCCATTGCCGCCCTCAAGCTGGGCGCTGCCAGCGCCGAGGGCGTGGACATCGACCCCGTGGCGGTGCGCACCGCCGGGGAGAATGCTGCGCTGAACGGCGTGCAGGATAAGCTGACCGTGCTGGTGGGCGATTTGTCCGACAAGGCCAGCGGCACCTATGATATCATCACTGCCAACATTGTGGCCAATGCCATCCTCAGCCTTGCACCCGCCGTGCCCGGCCTGATGGCCGAGGGTGCCACCTTTATTGCCAGCGGCATCATCGACAGCCGCAAGGACGAGGTAATCGCCGGGCTGGAAAAAGCCGGTCTGTCCGTCGTGGAAGTCAAGGAAAAGCGCGGCTGGGAGTGCATCGTCTGCAAAAAGGCCTGAGATTCAAATATTGTAAGAAGGAGCACACAGTATGCCGCACCGCTACTTTACCACCGAGATCTCCGACGGCACCGCCACCCTGCGGGGTGCGGACGCCCATCACCTTGCCCGGGTGATGCGGGCAAAGCCGGGGGATACCGTCATCCTCTGCGACGGCAACGCCGTAGAGTACACCGCCACCATCACCGGCTTTGGGGAGGACAGGGTGGATTTTGCCGTAGAGCCGGGCTATCCCAGCGCCGCCGAGCCCACCGTGGAGGTGACGTTGCTGGCGGGCTATCCCAAGCAGGACAAGCTGGAACAGATCATCAAGCACGGGGTGGAGCTGGGCGCTGCCCACATCGTACCCTTCTTCAGCCGCTACTGTGTCGCCGCCCCCAAAAAAGAGGAGCAGAAGAACGAGCGCTACAACCGCATTGCGCTGGAAGCCGCCAAGCAGTGCGGCCGGGGCGTTCTGCCGGACGTAGCCTTGCCGCTGCCGAACTTTGGGGCGGTGTGCCGCAGCTTTGACCAGTACGATCTGGTGCTGTTCTGCTACGAGTGCGGCGGCGCACCCCTGCGTCAGCTGCTGGCGGAGGCAAAGCCCGCCGACGGGCAAAAGCTGCGCCTTGCCATCGTGACCGGTGCCGAGGGCGGCTTTGCCGCCGAGGAGGCCGAAATGGCCGCCAAGGCCGGGGCAAAAACGGTAGGCCTTGGCCCCCGTATCCTCCGCTGCGAGACCGCCCCGCTGGCGGTGCTCTCCGCCGTCATGACCCTGACGGGGAATCTGGAGTAATAAGCAATAAGAGGCTGCTGCACAAAGGTTTGTGCAGCAGCCTCTTATTATTTTGCGTTATATTACGTTTTGTAAAGTATTTTCAGGCATTTTCCCCTGCATTCGGGTAGGCATCGGTGTCCAGCAGAGCCTGTTTTACCTTGAGCAGGTTCTGGGGGCTTACCGAGAAGCTGCGCAGACCGAGGTGCAGGTACTGCGCTGTGTTGGCGGGGTTGCCCACGGCAAGGCCGCAGATGGTCACCGGGACGTGGTGCGCACCCGCGGCATCCATCACCATGTTGATCAGCTTTTTCATAGCCGGACTGGCGGGGCGGTAGTAGTGCTCCGCGCTGGCAAGTTCCCGGTCGGCGGCGTGGGTGTACTGGGTCAGGTCGTTGGTGCCGATGACCAGAAAATCGCAGCCGTGGGCTACAAAGTCCTCCACGGTCAGGCAGGCGGCGGGGATGCTCAGCATCACACCAAACTGGGTGTTTTCGTTAAAGGGCACGCCCCGCTCCCGCAGGCTCTGGCGGCAGTGTTCCACAATGCTCATGGCGGCGTCCCAGTCCTCTACATCGGTCACCATGGGGAACATCACCCGCAGCGGCCCCCGGGCGGCGGCGCGCAGCAAGGCGCAGATCTGGGTCTGGAACTGCTGGGGCTGGCGCAGGCTGTTGCGGATGCCGCGCAGGCCAAGCTTGGAGGACTGCGGCCCCTGATTGGCGTCGGCCACGGTGCGGTCGGAGCCAAAGTCGAAGGTGCGCACGGTCACCGGGCAGCCGTTTGCCGCCGCCAGACAGGAGCAATAGAAGAAATACTGCTCCTGCTCGTCCAGAATGCGCCCGGGCAGCATCATATAGCCGCTGCGCAGCAGCCCCACGCCCTTGGCACCGGACTGCATGGCGGTGTCGATATCCTCCGGGCCGAAGCAGTTGGCCAGCAGCTCAAAGGGTTCGCCGTCCCGCGTTTCATCCGGCAGGCTGTGCAGCTGCTTCATCTCCGCGTCCTCGCGCTGGAGCTGGCAGATGCTGGCCTCCGCCTGCTGGCGGGCGACGGCATCCGGGTCAAGGATGCAGTTGCCGTTGGTTGCATCCAGAATGACGGTGCGTCCGTCGCAGTCGTCCAGAAAATCCTTGCCCACCTGCACGATGCCCGGGATGTTCATTGCCCGGGCAATGATGGCGGCATGGCTCTGGCCGCTGCCCTCGGCGGTGATGACGCCTAAGATCATGCCGGAGGGCACGCTGAACAGGTCGGTGGGCATCAGCCGGTCGGCGGCAAGGATCACCGGATGATCCAGCGCCAGCCATACGCGGGGGCGGTTGGTCAGGATGTTGATTACCCGGCGGGTGGCGTCCAGAATATCCACGCTGCGCAGCTGCATATAGGGGTTATCCTTCATGTTGGCAAGCTGGTCGGCGTAGCGCTGCCCCACCTGATGCATCGCTGCCGAGGCGCTGATGCCCGCATTGATGCAAAAGCGCACCTCGTTCATCATGCCCTCGTCGTCCAGCATCATGCTCTGGAACAAAAAGATGGCCTGCTCGGTGGGGGCGGCGCGCTCCGCCATGGAGTCCAGTTCATTCTGCGCCGTGTGCACGGCATTTGCCAGCAGCCGCAGTTCCCGCTCCGGGTTGAAAGGGCCGTGGCTGAAGGTCTCCACATGGTGCTCCAGTCGGCTCACCTGACCCAGCACCAGCCCCGGGGATGCGGATACGCCTTTATAAACCTTCATCTTCTGTCACCTCCGGCAAAGCCGGTGCGGTCAAAGTGCGCCACACCAGCGCCTGTAAGAATGTATTGGGCAGCAAAGCGGCCAGCGCTGCCTGCCCGGCGGTGCTGCTGCCCGTGAACAGCGGGGCAAAGCTTTCCATGCGGTCTTTATCGCACGCCGCCAGAAACGCCTGGGCCAGCGTCCGGGTGGTATAAAAGCGGGTGGGGTCCACCCCGGCGTCCTCGGCGGCGGCTTCCAGCGGGGCAAGCTGGTCGTCCTTTGTCATATTGGCCAGTTTAAGAGCCACATCTGCCGTCAGGGTCACGGGATATTTTTCCCGCACGGCCCTTTGCAGTTGACTAAACTTCTGGGCAAAAGCGGCGGCATCCTCGCAGCTCTGGGCGTCACAGGATACAGCATAAGCGCAGCCCCGCAGGTATCCCATGGCGCGGCGGGTGTCGTAGTAGCCCAGCTCCATGTTGCGCTTGGCGGTGTCAGGGTCGAAGTGCAGGATATCGCCCAGCTCCCAGTAGCTGCGGATCATGGTGGTGGGCAGGCCGGTCAGGTTCGGGCGGGTGATGCCCACGCCTTCCAGATCCACACAGACAAGCTCCTCTGCGCCCATGGTCTTGGCAAGGCCGGTGGGCATGTTATCGCTGTACCCGCCGTCCAGAAACTTGACCCCATCGATCTGCCGCGCCCGCAGGGCGGGGAAGCAGGCTGCCGAAGCCATCAGGTAGTCCCGCACCTGCCCGGCGGGGATATCCTCCAGCGTCAGCTCCCGGGGACGCAGCCCGCGCTGCTCCACCGTCACGATGCCGAACCGGATGGGCGCTGCCCGCAGCGCGTCCTCGTCCAGCACCCGCTCCACGATCTCCTCCAGCGGGGTCACATCCATGCCGCCTTCCTTTACCACCCGGCGCAGAAACTGGTGCAGGGCGGAAAGGTCGGCGTTTTCCTCCGGCAGCTCCATCACATCCCGGCTGCGGATGGTCAGCCACATATCCCGGGCAGTCTCGTACAGGTCCAGCACGAACATGGCGCCGTTCAGCCCGCCCACGCTGGTGCCGGTAATGATCTGCGGGTGCCAGTCCAGCTCCATCAAAGCCCGCCAGACGCCTACCTGATAGCTGCCGCGCGCACCGCCGCCTGCCAGCACCAGCGCCTTTTGCGTGGGTTCTCTGCGTTCCATATCCAGCCCTCCCGTGCACGTTCCCGGTATTTTCTAAAATTGTTATAATTATACCATACTTTCAGGTAAAATTCTCCCGAATTTTCAGAGATCATGCCTTTTTCCTGTGAAAGTTTCGTGCTATACTAACCGGAGATGAGTATAAAGGCGGCCCGGAGGGCGCACAACAGGAGGAACGTATGCACTGCAAACAATGGATCTTTGATATGGACGGCACCCTGACCGACAGCATGGTGGTGGTATGGGAGGGTGCCCCGGAGGCGCTGCTGGCGCGCTTTGGCCGCACCCCGAAGGCAGACCTGCACGAGACCCTGCTGACCATGGGCATGGAGGACGGCGCACAGTACCTCATCCGGGAGTATGCGCTGCCGCTGGACAGGAACGGCTATCTGGACGTGATGCGCGAGGTGATCGCCCAATTGTACGAGAAGGTGGAACTGAAGCCCGGCGTGCGGGACACCCTTGCCCGGCTGCGGGCCGAGGGCGCACGGATGTGCATTTGCTCCAACACATGGAGCAGCCAGTGCCGCACCGTGCTGACCCGCCTTGGCATCGACGAATACTTTGATTTCTACATCGAGGCGCGGGGCGCCATGAGCAAGAGCAGCTCCGCCCCCTTTATGGAGGCGCTGCACCGCCTTGGCGGCACAGACCCCGCCGGGTGCGCCGTGTGCGAGGACGCGCTCTACGCTGCCCAGACCGCCCATGACGCCGGCTTCTATCTGGTGGGCATTCAGGACACCACCAGCGCCGCCGACGCCCCCGCTTTGCACCGCATCTGCGACCAGTTCCTGCCGGACTGGACTGCACTGGACTGGGCGCAGGCGTAAGGTTTCACAAAACTGCCACAGTGCGGCGCTCTTGTAATCCGGGCGCCGCAGGAGTATTATAATAATACTCAAATTCTGTCGTCAAAAAAGGAGGCCCTGCCATGACGAACCCCCTCGTCAGCATCATTGTGCCCGTGTACAACGCCCAGAAGGGGCTTTCCCGCTGTCTGGAAAGCATTTGCAGCCAGACCTATCAGGAGTTGGAGATCATCGTGCTGAATGATGGCTCTACGGATGACAGCCTTGCCATCTGTGAGCAGTTCCGGGCCAAGGACCCCCGCATCGTGGTGGTGGATAAGGAGAACGAGGGTGTTTCCCGCACGCGGAATGCCGGGCTTACCCTTGCGCAGGGCGACTATATCCAGTTTGCGGACAGTGATGACGCACTGGACCCTGATTACACCCAGAACCTTGTACAGGCCGCCTTGGAGCACAACGCCGACCTTGTGATCGCTCCGTACTGGATGGTGATCCCCTCCAACTCCAGCAAGACCGGGCACGCGCTGGAAACGCTGCAGACCTCCCTTGGCATCGAGCCGGAAGCCCCCAAGACCGAGGTGCACAAGTACGGCTTTCTGCCGCAGGGCGTTTACAGCCGGGAGGACTACGCCCGCCGCCTGATGCAGCAGCCCGCCTCCTTTTACTACGGCGTGCTGTGGAACAAACTCTACCGCCGGGAGATCATTGCACAAAATCAGCTTGCCTTTGCGCCCGATGTGCACTGGGCCGAGGATCTGATCTTCAACATGGGGTATCTTGAACACGCACAGGTGTTCGTTTCCATCCCCGAGGCCGGATATCATTATATCCAGAACCCCAAAAGCCTCTGTCATACCCAGATCGACCTGCGCGGCATCGTAGAGAACAAGACACAGATTTTTCAGCTGTTCAAGGAGGTGTACACCCGCCTTGGGCTGTACGAGGAGCTGCAGCCCCAGATCTATAAATTCCTGTTCGCCTTTTCGGAGAGCGGGGTACCCTCGGACAGCCTGCAGGGCGCTTTGCTGGATGCGATGTCCCGCCTGAACGATGCCTCTGTCCAGCCCGAGCCCTCCAGCAAAAAGCCCCGCCGCAAGCCTTCCGACACCAGCGTCAGGTAATTGGCAATC
>OGWR01003134.1_pt1 | contig 10977 bp, 11 predicted proteins | sample 1576061 | NCBI WGS metagenome assembly OGWR01 (sample SAMEA3541511, study PRJEB24748) | human gut metagenome | biome: human gut; feature: human-associated habitat; material: faeces | place: China | collected 2012 | reverse complement strand
AGGAAAAATGGAGAAAAATAAAAATTTATTTGAAAAAGTTGAAGTAAAAAAAGCATGAGCTCGACGAGAAGAAACCCGTCAAGGTTGCCCAGGCTCCGCGCGCAGCAGCAGCTCCGCGCACCGCCGCCGGCGAAAAGGTCATCAAGGCTCCCGCTCCCTCGAAGGGGGGCGCCGTTGTCAAGGCTCCGCTGCCTGGAACAGTCCTGAGCATCAACGTCAAGGTCGGCGACACCGTCAAGGCAGCCGATACCGTTGTCGTTCTCGAAGCCATGAAGATGGAAAACGCCATCCATGCCGGAAAAGACGGCCGCGTGGCCTCTATCGACGTTGCCCAGGGCGATGCCGTTCCCGAAGGCGGCGTTCTCATAACCCTCGAATAATCCAGTTTTCGCCTGAAGTAAAATGGATTTCGGTGGATTTCTAATGCAAAACCTGCGCGAGTTCTGGCAACTCACGGGCTTCTACAACAGCTCGTGGGAGAACTTCGTGATGCTCGCCGTGGGCCTCTTCTTCATCTGGCTCGCAATCAAAAAAGATTTCGAGCCGATGCTGCTGGTGCCCATCGGCTTCGGTATTCTCATCGGCAACGTCCCCTTCAACGATATGGCCGGCCTCGAAGTCGGAATCTACGAAGAGGGCTCGGTTCTGAATATCCTCTATAACGGCGTGTCGGCCGGATGGTATCCCCCGCTGATATTCCTCGGCATAGGCGCCATGACCGACTTCTCGGCCCTGATAGCCAACCCGAAGCTTATGCTCATCGGCGCTGCCGCCCAGTTCGGCATCTTCGGCGCCTATATGGTCGCCCTGCTGCTGGGCTTCACGCCCGACCAGGCCGGTGCCATAGCCATTATCGGCGGTGCCGACGGCCCGACGGCTATCTTCATATCGTCGAAACTCGCCCCGAACCTCATGGGCGCCATCGCCGTGTCGGCCTACAGCTACATGGCCCTCGTGCCGGTTATCCAGCCGCCGCTGATGCGCCTGTTCACGACGAAGAAAGAGCGCCTTATACGTATGAAGCCGGCCCGCGCCGTCAGCCAGAACGAGAAGATAATCTTCCCGATCGTCGGCATGTTGCTGACCTGCTTCGTCGTTCCCTCGGGCCTGCCCCTGCTCGGAATGCTCTTCTTCGGCAACCTGCTCCGCGAAAGCGGCGTGACAACCCGTCTGGCAAAGACGGCCAGCAATGCCCTGACCGACATCGTCACCATTCTGCTGGGCATGACTGTGGGCGCCTCGACCCAGGCCTCACAGTTCCTGACCCCTCAGACGATCGGCATCTTCGCCCTCGGTTTCATGGCCTTCGTCATCGCTTCGTCGAGCGGTGTGCTCTTCGTGAAGCTCTTCAACCTCGTGTTGCCCCACGACAAGAAAATCAACCCGCTTATCGGTAATGCCGGCGTTTCGGCTGTGCCTATGAGCGCGCGCATATCGAACAACATGGGCCTGAAGTACGACCCCTCCAACTACCTGCTTATGCACGCCATGGGCCCGAACGTGGCCGGCGTCATCGGCTCGGCTGTTGCTGCCGGTGTGCTTCTCGGCTTCCTTGCCTGATCAAGCCCGCACGCATTGTAAATCCGGGAGGTGTCTTCATATCGAGAACACCTCCCGGATTTATTGATAAAAAATGTGAACCAACCGAAGCTATCTATTGTTTATCAAAAGGCAACTGAAACTCCAACCCATCTCAAAAAAAATTCAACCTCCACAGGAAATGATCAACAAGGCAACAATCGAGAATACTTACAAGAAATTCAACAAACGCCCTGCATCGCCCGATGAGCTGAACCTCGGAGTGCTCTTCGGCGACGTCTTCGAGAACCACGGTCTTAAACTCGACGAGAAATATCTGACCATCAATTCTGTCGATCCGGCGTCGCCGTTCCACCGCATTCCGCTGCGAAACATCTGTGAGATAGTAGAGTTTGCCGACCACGTCGCCGTAGTGCTTCCGGCTTCGATGATAATAATGCAGAAAGACAGCCCCGACGTCTTCATTAATATCAAGACGCGCCCTGCGTCGCTTGAAGAACGACTTCGCGGAATGTTCCATTCTCCAAAGCTCATGGCCGGAATGCTCTGACAGCAACCCACCGGCGCCTGCTCGCAAACCGCGCGGTTCCATCCGCCGGCTGCGAAAGGCGCCCTTTTTTATGCCCTGCGGCCATCGTTGCAGAACCTCGGTAGTCAGCCCGCGTGGTTATATCCCAATGCTATCCTGTCCGGGCGTAGGGACGTGCCTTTGGCACGTTTCACTTGCGACTGGCAATCAGGATGTTGCAATGATGGAGGTGTTGCAGAACTGGCTAAGCGTAGGGATGCTCCATGGAGCATCCGACGTTAAAGCATTGACTATCAGAGGATGCACGAGCGTGCATCCCCACGCTTCGATAATAATTACGGATTCTGCAACACCCCCAGCCACATTCAGGGCGGAAAATCATGTATATTTCCGTGAAAGTCGGCGATCAGTCGGCTACGACGATTTTACGTGTTGTTCCGTCGGCCCGGCGGATAATGTTTATGCCGTGTGCAGGCCTGTCGAGACGGCGTCCGTCGATAGAATAGATTTCGATGTCAGCGGAGTTGACGTCGTCTTCGGGCAGAACCTCAACGCCGTTTTCAGCTGCCATGACGTTCTTAAAGTTGCGCCACACGGCGGCATGTTTATAGGCAGAAATGCTTTTGGCGGGAACGTAGAGCGTAACCCGGTCATATCGCGGACTGCCATCCTCATCGGCTACGATATCTTCGCCTTCGAAAAGCTCCTGAGGGGTCTCGGCGAGATTGGTGAGCGAGGTCAGCGGGCTTCCGAAGAATGCATATGAGCCGATTGAATTCACTGTCGACGGAATTGTTACCGATTCGAGCACGTCGCAATATGAAATTCCCATAAAACCGATGCTTTCGAGGCCTTCATTCAGTTCGAGCCGGGTCAGCGACGGCATAGTTGTCATGCAGAAGTCTCCGATGGTCCGCACACCTTTTCCGAAGATTATCGTCTTCAGGTTTCCGTTCCAGGCCAGAGCATAAGGACCGAGTTCCTCTACGGTGTCAGGAATGCGGATCTCTTCAATCTGAGTGCCGTAAATTGCGCTCATGCCGATATATTCGAGTCCTTCGGGGAGTTCAATCGAAGTGATCGGACAGCCGTAGAGGGCCGACTGACCGATGCTTTTTATTGTTGACGGGATGTTGACATCCGAGAGTTTCATGCAGAAGTTGAACATTGTGAACGGAATTTCCGGAAGCCCTTCGCCGAGAACAGCTTTTTTGAGGTTGGAGCAATTTGAGAAAATCGAAAAGCCCATGTCGGTCAGCGAGCCGGGCACAGTGACGCTTTCAAGGCCCTCACACATGTAGAAAGCGTTCGGCCCTATTGCTGTCAGACCGTCGTTGAGGCGTATCTCCTTGATAGAGTTGCAGAAGCCGAAAGCCTGTTCTCCGATTTTTCTCAGACTTGCCGGAAACTTCGGCGACAGAAGTTTCTTGCAGTTGTCGAACGACTGTTTGCCGATTTCCTCAAGCGATTCCGAAAAGTTCACCTCCTGAAGTTGCGGACAGAGATAAAACGACGCGTATCCGATACTTCTGACATCTTTCATTGTCACTTTTACAAGTTCCGGAGCCCCGTAAAACGCATAGTCGCTGACCTTTTCTATGCCGGATGGAATTTCAAGAGCGGTTATCCCACGGGTTGCCGCTGTGATCACGCTGTTCTGTTTTAAGTCAATCAGCATACCGTTTTTCGAGGCGAACGATGCGCTGGAAGCATCGACTTCAATCGAGGTCAGAGATTCGCAAAGCATTGTTATTCCGAACCCGATCGTGTTGACCGAAGCGGGAATGCGAATCGTGGTCAGACCGCTTTGGGCAAACGCCAGATCTCCTATCTTTGTGAGCGACGATGGAAATTCAAGAGTTCGGATTGACAGGGCATTGCGCATTGATTCGCGGGCCAGAGCAGTCACTCCCCGGGGAATAGAATAACTGTCGGACGATGCTGCCGAAGGATAGGCGAGAAGCGTTTTCATCGAGCCGTCGAAGAGCACTCCTTCCACGGTCTTGAAACCGGTTGAGGAAGCCGCAATCTGATATTCGCTGATTTTGCATCCTCTGAAAGGAGCCGTGCCGAAGTGTTCAAGTCCGGCAGGCAGAGTGAACGTACCTGAGACAGACGTGCTCATAAACGCATAATTTCCTATTGACTTGACACTCTCGGGCAAATTCAGCTGCGATATGAGAATGCAGTTCTGAAACGCCTGATCGCCGATGGTCTCAAGGCCGGTGTTTAGAATCAGGTCGTTTAGAGAGGTGCACTGGGCAAAGGCTCCCTGACCGATGGCCCTTACGTTTTTTCCCATTTTAACTGAAACTATCTGTGTGCCGCCAAGTGCCTGAGCCATAATCTCTGTGACCGGATAATCGACGTTGTTATAGCTGACCGCGTCGGGAATGACAATCTCAGTGGCTGAGTTTTCATAATTATAGCCTCTCACTCCGGCGGTTCTGTTTTGTTCGTCAATATTATAAAAAAGAGTTCCGTCGTTGTAGTCAGCGGCATTCAGAGAAATCGAAGCTGCCAGAGCGAACATGAACGTGATGACTGCCGACATGCGGCGGCGTGGAGTAAAAAATTGATTCATAAATGTTGGAGTTAGTTATTGAATAGATAATGGGTAGAATAAGCTTGTTTTATAGAAATCTGTGAGCGGCAAAATATGAAGATATTCGTTTCAAATGACCTTCATCTGTTGCAAATATAATCTTTTTACGGCTAAACGACAAAATTTAGAACGATTTTGTCGAATAATCTGAAAATCCCAACGATAATCATAAGTAAAAACTGCCAATGCGTAAAATATTTAAATTGCAGATTCTGTGTTAGCATTGTAGGCGAAAACGGTTTTATTTCCTCTGACGAGAACGAGTGCGTTCCCCCCTTGCGTTTTTTTATGCGGAAAATGGAGGTAGTCTCGGATTATGTTAGTAACTTTACCGCGCATATCGCTGCGGAGTCCGATATGGGCGAAGCGGCGGGTGCGACAGAAATATAGGAAGCGTATATCGCGCTTATTCTTGGCCACACAGAACTTAGCAACTTCAATCACAGTCAAGGATAAAGCAACGGTAGGCGTCTTTCGGGTATGATAATTATCGGCGGATGCGTATGCGCGAGCATACCATCGGTCGTATATCATACAGCGTGAGGCTCCGCGTTGCTCGTTCCACTGTGATGGGCAATGCTAAGGCCTTGTGTGGCGGGATGAGCATCAGGTAAGGCTCTCACGCTTCGTTTTTTAACCTTTTGTTTGTGCCAATGATGAGGGCCCGGCGGCATATTATCTTTTATGAGATTTTCGTTACGTCACTACTCACTATGGATTGCGGCAATTTTATTGGTAGCAACAACGTCCTGTTCTGACAATGATGAACCTGACAGTGCGGATTATGAAAGCCTGTCAGGTGTATGGTATGGTACCCGTTGTTATAATAACAATGGAGCTGTGAAATACCAGAACATCACACTGGCGCTCAATCAAGACAAAACCGGATCAATGGAATATGAGTCTGATGTGTCGTTTTCCGCAGCCCGTTTCACCTGGAGCATATCGGGAGACCGACTGATATGTCAGGGGGCTTATGCCAGCACGAGCGGAGATATATCGGGCAGTTATAATCTTGAATGCCGCATTGAAAAGGATCGGTTGTATCCGACAGGTCAGTTCTCATATTTTATCCTGACTAAGGATAACTCAGTTATGACAGATGGCGAGGGAAATGAAATAGCAAGTGCGGAAGATCAACTCTATATGTTGCAGAATGTCTGGGTCTCAACAGACAAAAAGTCTGTAATTGAGTTTTATCCGGGCGGTGAATACGATGAATATGTCCTGAGTTATCCCGGTTCGAGCGATTATACGGAATTCAACACCGGTAAATATCAGTTCAATCCATTGCTTAAAACGTTGACCGTCAATACAACATTGTGGGAGGTCGTGACTCTTGACAGCGAGAATCTCGGTTTAAAAAACGGAACAACCAGACTGTCTTATACCATTGGGTCGCGTAATGATATTCCGACTCAATCAGATCTTAAAGCTTATCTTTCATCAGCAATGGGATGGTCTGACTCTGAATCGAAGTATTTTTTTCAATTCTCGTCTGACGGTTCGGTCGTGTATATTGAAGATTCCGGACGCAGATACGGATCTTACGGCGACATTTCATTAAGCGCGAAGGGTACTTATAGTGTCAGCGGTTCCACCGTCACCTGCTATTTTTCTGACGTGTTTTGGGAATATGGCACTTCAGGCACATCAGCCTGGTTCCCCGGATGGGTCTGCAATCAAAGCTGCACGAAGAGATACGTTATTGAAGTCACTCCCAGCACGTCGATAAAAGTTACTTTCCCTGATTCCCGGACGGTGTATATGGATAAATTGTAAATCAACTCCAATCATTAACTAAACGATATAAACCAATGAATATATTCAAATTATGGAGATTTCTGCCAATAGTGTTCCTTGCAATGGCCGCAACAGCATGTGGCGGAGATGAGCCGAAAGAACCTGAGAAGGAAATCCCGACTGAAGATATAACCATGGCCGATTTTGTGGGCGTGTGGAAGCTTGAAGCCGATGAATATCTTTATTTCATATTGAACGCAGACCGAACCGGCACAATCATTGAATTTTCAGATGACTTGCTTCAAAGAGAGGAAGGGGATTTTGTATGGAATTTCAATAACATGACGCTCACAATGTCTTATGGAGCCGGTTCTGAAACTTATATTGTCACAGGTATTACCAACCGCACGATGACACTTGTTGATACCGATGGATATAAGGAGACTTATGTGCGTATCGACAAGTCGGATATTCCCGGCGAAAGCGCGGGAGACACTCCTGGTGGAGAGAACCCTGATGGAGAGAATCCGGGCGGGGTCAGCAGCAGTACGGAACTGACGACGTTGTCGGCGGAGCCACAGGCATTCCGGGCTGTATTGAAAGGCAAATATTCCGGAGGAAAGCTCCCCGAGAGTGTCGGATTTGACATCTGCTATTACAAGGATTTCCCTGAAGAATATATTATGCGTCAGGAAATCGAAGGTAAGTTCGGCGGATATTCGATAGAGGTTAGGAATCTTGTCGATCTGGCTACGGTCTACTTCAGGGCTGTTGCTGTAGTGGATGGAAAAACTATCTACGGAGAACCTAAAAGGTTTGAGACTCTTCAGGGAACCTATAAGGTCAATGGTAAGGAGTATAAATTTATAAAAGTCACAGGCTTGAGCACCGGCTCCTTCAGCATGATGCAGACGGAGTTGCCGCCGCAGGCTACACTTGAGATTGACGGAGTAGAGTATGTGTTAGACTCTAACGTGAAAGATGGCGGAGTGACAAAAGGAGAAACGCGTGAATTTATGAGTCGTGACTGGCCTGTCATGTTGCGATATCCTTCGGCTCAGGAGTGGATGTATGCCGCCTCAGGCGCAAGCAAGAGCGCCGGTTTCGAATACGCCGGGAGCGACGACATAAATGAGGTTGCCTGGTATGCTGATAACTCAAACGGTCATGCGAGAAGCATCGCTCAGAAGAAAGCAAATGAACTGGGCTTTTACGACATGAGCGGAAATTATGCCGAAATCTGCGCCGCCTATGATGATGATATAATGAATAAATGGATAGAGTGTAGCCGAAAATCAGTGATTGGGGCGCAGAATATCAGCGCATTGATGTTCAACACAATGTGGGCTGCAAAGGGGGGCGCGTTCGGAGGTTCGTGGAACTCGGCCGCATCAAATTGCACGACCGGCTCGTCTGTCAGCAATGTTCAGTTCCCCAATAATATCAACATGTATGACAGGAATGTCTATGCGGTCAGATGGACCTACTCGCGTCCTGATTAATTGATGACATGTTGTGCCACACAGAGTCTGGAACCGCTGTGTGTGGTGCAGATCCATTGTCATATCGGAATCGACGTCTCCGACAAAGAGTAGCCGCGTGCCTTCGGCCATAGTACGACCAACCAATTTTTCCGGCCAATTTATGCGGACGTATTTGGCGGCCTGAAGTGTGGTCGCTCGCATTCAATGCGCATCAAAAGTCCGAATAGCAGAATCATTACTGATTCTATTGTCAAGCGCTGGAAGCGCGATATGTCTACAACCGATTGCGATAGCTGTCGGCTACTACCGCTCACCCCGCAAATTCGCGGCAAGCCACGGCAGTGCGCGCCGCCGCGAAACGCGACAGCACAGGTCGCGGGCCTTGGCTAACGCCGGTTGCGTGACTATGCGCGCTCCGCGGCTTGCCACGCATATCATGCAGGCTTTCAAGCCCACAGCTATCGCAGTGGGATATAGAAAATCCACGCCTCCGGCGCTTGACGGCGTATGATCTGTTTGAGGTGGCTATTCTGCAAAAATTGTCAAGTTCGTATTATACTTCGGCTCGCTTCAAAAGCCTGACAATAGGATTGTTACATCGCAATTCCTTAGAGGCGTGCCAAAGGCCCGCGGCCACATTCAGGGGCGGAAAATCATATAAAACCGGAGTTTCGCCCCTTACGGTGGCATGAGATAGGAGGTAAACACGAAAGCAGGGTAATCACCAGCGATTAGTGTTTGCCTCCTGTTCGATGGAGCCGAAACAATACCCCCTGAATAACAGAATGCCTCACTTGTGATAAATCGATGGTTTCTGCGTTTCCATTCCACGTAGCATGAGGCGTATCCTCGCTATCTGTTTCCATTGGAAAGTTTCGGCGGGCTGAATTCGCTGTAATATGAATGTCAATAAAATCGATTAGGAAGGGAGCCGGATGAGGAAAGCATTGTGCATTTTTCGCACATTTCACAATCTGACCTTATTGGGGCTTGACTATGTTTTGCGGCTGCTTGTTGAAAAAGCCGCCGAACGACAGATCTTCATCAAGCTCCGGCCAATGTATGCCGAAGTGCGATACTGTGTAATTTTCACGCTGATGCGGGGTTGCATTTGCCAGACGCGGATAATCGGCAAACAGTTCCCGTGACTGGCGCTTGTCTTTGAGTTGCAGCCAAATGGCTGTGTCAGTCATCCAGATACGTATGATGTCGTTTTTATTTATCATTTGAATTTCTTGAAATATTCATTCCAGCGCGCAATGATGATATCTTTATTTTCTTCCAATATTGATTCGATCATTTTTAATTCATTCTTCTTAAATCCAAAATTCTCTATCAGTTCAACGTTTTCCACGTTGAATTTGGCCTCGCATTCTCCTTTGCTTATATGAACGTGAATGGGGTCATGGTCTGGATTTGCTGTCGGTGGAGATTGAATGTCAGTTGTGGGTCAGACGGCCGAACCTCTAAGCTCAGGTGAACCGGAGGCTGTTGTTGCTCTGAGGCAGATGACTGTCATTCAAGCAGTCTGTCAACCTCTGCCTTGAGCAAGGGAAGATGGCGGACTACGATTCCCCACATAATATCGTCGGTTACGCTGTCGTAGCCGTGAATGACATAATTGCGGGTGTCAACGATTCTTCGCGCTGAGGTAATTTCTATTTCGGGAGCAATCTTCAAGAGCCTGTTCATGGCTTCGCCAATAATTGTGATGTTGCGTTCTACCGCACGCCGCAGACATAGGTCTGACAGGTATACCTCATAGCGCTTTGGCCGGGTCTCAAAAAAAGAATCCACTTCCAGAATGGAATTTCGGATATCTTCAAGAGTCTTACTTATTGTGCGCTCCATAACAGTCTTCGGGTTTCGTCAATTTCAGTGCGAAAGAAGCGGTTTTTAACAGACTTGTTCACTATCATATCAACCTTCCGGCCTACGACTGTTTCAATTTCATGAATAAAATTGAAAAAATTGTCGGCATAGTCAAGCAGCTCGATATGCTTTTCATCAAAGTCGACAAGGAAATCGATGTCGCTGTCGTCGTTGAAGCGCGGGGTCAGTATTGAGCCGAACACCCATAGCCGGGCAACCTTGTATTTCTTACACAAGGCGACAATCTTGTCGATATTCATTTCTATGAGCTTCATACGTCGGCAAATATAATCTTTTGTAGCGAGACAACAAAAAAGCGAACTCAGATTGCCGTCTGAATTCGCTGTTGGTGGAGTATAGCGGACTCGAACCGCTCACCTCGACACTGCCAGTGTCGCGCTCTAGCCAGATGAGCTAATACCCCGTTGCTTTGCGCTGCAAAGGTAAGCGCTTTTTTTCGTCCCTGCAAATTTTTTGGCGTTTTTTTGCAACGTAGAGGGCGTAAGGGCGGGTTTTCTGAAAAGAATGAGTAAATTTGCAGGTTGTAAAACCCTTTGATTATGAAAAAAATCTTTATAGCCGGCCTTGTCGGTGCTCTGCTGTCGCTTACAGCGGCCTGCGGCAACGGCCATCGTGATTCCGACACAGATGCCGCCGTCGAGAGTTCTTCGGAGGCTCTGACAAGCGCAATGGAGAGCGGCGATATTGCCGCTGTGGCTGCTGCGGCCGATTCCATGGCTCTCTATCTCGACGAGCTGACGCCCGACGAGAATGTAGCGCTGCTGCTGGCGTTCCTCCAGCTCCATAACGACGCCGTCAAGCGCGGCGACCGCAACGGCGACCTCGAGATCATACGCAAGTATGTCGATGTCTACGGCATCGTCGTCGACGAGAATCCCGAGGATATGCGTTCGGCTTTCGCCCGCGCCATGGATGTCAACCCGAAGGTCGACTTCGAGGCCGCTTTCAAGGAGTTCCGTCTGGCTCTGAGCGACTACGACGCCACTCAGATCGCCGCCGAAGATGACGACGAGCCGACTCCGCGCGCAAAAGCCGACAGCGATTCTACCAAAACCGATAAGAAGCAGGAGGGGTCGGCTACCGAGGCTCCCGCCGCCGTAACTCCTGTCGACTGAGGCTATGAGCAAGGTTCTCGACACTGCCCGCGCGCGCCTGCGCGCTCTGGCGTCGTCGCGCAGCCTGTG
>OGWR01003132.1_pt1 | contig 10984 bp, 3 predicted proteins | sample 1576061 | NCBI WGS metagenome assembly OGWR01 (sample SAMEA3541511, study PRJEB24748) | human gut metagenome | biome: human gut; feature: human-associated habitat; material: faeces | place: China | collected 2012 | reverse complement strand
CTGCCGCACCTCGCTCGCCGTATCGGCACTTAGAATTATGCGGTATTGCCTTTACAACTTCACAAGTATCTTCCCCGCACCGGAATCCAATTGCCCTTCTCCCCTATCCCCCAACCGCGCGTACCGTTCATCTTCATCCGCTCCCCCACCCCAAAACAAAAGGCATGTGCCCCCTTATCTCTATCATAAGGTGGGCACATGCCGTTACATTATCATGATTTTATCACGCCAACATCATCAGGCAATGCAGCCATCGGCAAAGCTGTTGCGCTTGGCTTTCTCTTTCTGCTGGTTGCGCTTGGCGACGATTTCTTTGCACAGGCCAATACGGTTGGTCTTGAAGTGGAAGAACGGGCGTTCCGGTACGGTGAAAATCTCCACCGGACGCATGTAACGTTCCGGCAGGCAGGCATTGATCTTATCGCGCACATCGTCCAAGGTGTAGCCATCTTTGAGCTGGACGTACAGGTACGGCAGGAAGCAGCCCTCGTGCTCATCATCCGGCACGATAACAAAGAACTCGTCCTTGATGCCCTTGATGTCGGCATCGGCCACGATGTTCTCCAGCGGCTGCACCATCAGGTCGCCGCCGCCAAAGCGCGGGGATGCGCCGCGGGTCATCGTGTAGAGCACACCGTCCTCGGACATATAGCCAATATCGCCGGTGTGCAGCCAGGTCTTGCCGTCTGCGTGGACCTGCAGTGCCTTGGCGGTTGCTTCGGGGCGGTCATAGCCCAGCATCACGCCGGGGCCCGTGATGCAGATCTCACCGGGGGTATTGTAGGTCAGCTCTTCCTGGGTGCCGGGCTTGAAGATGCTGATGATGCTGTGGATCATCGGAACACCAACGTTGCCGTCACGCACCGGGAACGGAGCCATGGGCAGAGTGGCGTTGGAGCCGGCCTCGCTGCTGCCGTAGCCGGCAGTAAAGCGCAGGTTGCAGTTATGCTGCTTGAGGAACTCCTCAACATTGCGCAGCTGCTTGTTGTTGAATGCCTCGCAGCCGGCGCCGATGGCCAGCATGTGGGACATATCATAGTCAGCCGGAAGACGCTTGCTGCGGCGGATAACCTCCACAAACATGGGGATCAGGGGCCAGTTGTTGGGGCGGTAGCGCATCATTTCCAGGTCAACATCGTACACATCCACAAACGGATCCAGAATGAGCAGCATACCGCCGGCCAGGGGCAGCAGCATCATGGAAACCACAACAGCGATCAGAGCCGGGGGCAGGATGGTCAGCAGCCAGGTGGGGCGGAATTTATCCGAAGAGCCATAAAAGTTCATCTGGGTCAGCACGCCGATGATGCTGTGTGCAGAATGGATGACCTGCTTGGAAGGGCCGGTGGAACCGCTGGTGTAGGCGCGCAGCAGCGGGCGGTCAATGTTGACAGGAGCGGGCACAAAGCCGCGAAAACGCTGGCCCATGTTACAGAAATCAGCCCACATCATGGTATCAGAGCCACGGGCGGGAACATCCGGATACAGGGCATCCAGGGAATGCTGCAGGTAAACCGGCATAGCGGCGCGGTCGCCGCTTTCCAGAGCGGGAACGATAACATAGGTATTCACGTTGGTCTGCTCACGGTAAGCTTCGATTTCGGCCTTGGAGAAGAAGTCGTGAACAAAAATCACCTTGGCATTGGCTTTTTGAACAGCTTCAATGTTTTCTTCCAGGGTGTTGTCACGGCACAGCAGCGAAGCGCCGATGCGCTCGGCTGCCAGCAGCAGATAAATGAATTCCGGCACAGAACGCAGGAACACGGGGATCTGGTCCCCCTGCTTGATGCCAAGCACCTGCAGAGCGCGGGCGGTGGCGTCTACCTTACGGAACACGGTAGCCCAGGTGATATCCACGCCATAGTAGTGCATGGCAATCACGTTAGGGTCTGCAGCGCGCACGGAGAGGTACTGCTCCACGGTGCAGGCCGGAACCTGGATACCGCGCAGAACATCTGGATAGAACTTCATCCAGGGGCGGTCAATGCTGGGCTTGCCAGTCAACATCGCGTTTTCATTCATTGCAATTTCCTCCAAATGTGTCTTTCCCTTATAGTTGCAAGGGACTAAATTATCCAAATCAAATCACGCCAAACCTTTATGGCACTTTCCCCTGCTGTGCACATCGTTGCACAGCGTCGCCAAACCATAACGCTACGATTATTTTCGGTGCTGAATATAGTATACCATTCCTGTTTACGGAAAGCACGAGAATCCCATGGCACAAATTTCCAGAAATTGATTCCGCGTGATTCACTTTTTTCACATGAATTTTCACGCTTTTGGCATGGAGTTTTCTTGCAATTTCATTTTCCTCGGTGCAACAAAAGCCCCAGCTACCGCAGCAGCCAGGGCTTTATGTTTATGCGTATGTATGTTGTATTTTTAGATTTTGTTCATCCAGCTCTCTTGCAGTTCTTCCATTTCATCACCTTTGGCGCGGGTAATCAGATGGATTCCCTGCAGGACATGATGGATGTGCTCCGCAATGGCGTTGCGCTCTTTTGTCACGTTCTGGTCATCCAAATTCCAGACCTGATCAAAATATTCACTCAGGCGGTCTTCCATCACACTGTTGTTGACCATTGCAATCCGGTTGATGGGGCAGTTGTTATCCAGCCGAAGATACGATGCAGCGCCAGAAAGAAACATATTGGGGTCCGCCACATACTGGAAATCGTTCACAATGCGGCCGCTGATCAAGCGGAATTCAAGTTTTTCACGCTGCTTGCAAAGCTGCAGCACATGGCTGATGCACCGGCTGCGCTGATCCGGGGTAAGGTTGACCTTGTAACTGAAAAAGTCCAGCTCGCCGGAAACCGCCATGGAGGAAAATGCAGCTTCATAAATCAGGATGCGGATGTTTGTTTCCTCCACCACACCTTTGGCAAGGTTGTGTACGCCACGCAGCTCCGCAGGGGTAGCACCCAAAAAATCTTTCAGCTCGGCCTCGTGGGCGGTCAGGATCTCTTCAAACAAGTCATCCGGCAGCAGAAGCTCATTCAGGTGGCCGAACATCCACCGCAGATTGGAGGCCAGCAGCGTGTGCATATAGTCGTACTGGCTGATCAGCTGGCGCATGCTGGTATCGCGGAAAAGCTGGTCATCCCGCACGCAGAGCTTGGAGAAGTTATCATACAGGCTTTCGCAGTTCTGCGGATCCTCGGTGGCGGTAACGGCAGCGCAGCGGCTGTGGCTGACCAGCAGGCCGGTAATGGCAAAATCGCCCTTGACCACAAACACCGCGCGCCCGGCAGCCGCGGTGCTGCCAAACAGCTTGAAATGAATATGGCTGAAGTTGGTCAGCACGTTAATAATGAGCGCGGCATCATAGATGGGGTCCCATTTTTCGCGGCTGATATCGATCATCAGCTTGAAATAGACGTTATCATAGCTACGCTGGTCCACCAGCTGGCCGTTTTGCAGGTTGGCAACTTTCAGGCGGTATTCGCGCGCCATTTCCATCAGGTCCATCACAGCCACAATGTCCAGCTGGCTGACGCGGCGCAGCACAGGGTGGACCATTTTGGTCAGATATTGCAGCATGTTCAGCTCGGCCCAAAAGTCCGTATAGGGGCCAATGCGCGCCTCGCCGCTGTCCAGTTCCTCTTGCAAATAATCATATTCAGCAATCAGGTTATCATAAATGGCGGCTTTCAGGTCACTGGGGATGCTAACGCTGTATTCCCGCAGCAGCAGGTTACGGCCATCATCGGTGGCTTCATCCACCACGCAGGCACTGATGCCCTCCATCACGCGCTTTTCAGTCTTTTTGGCAGGCAGCATGCGGCCGCTGACCCATTTGCTGATATAGGAAACATCGTATTGCAGGCGCTTGGCCAGGGTATAGTTCTTGACCTCCGCAACTTCCAGCAAATGCTCCAGCAGAATACTGAATCTATTTTTATCATCCATTGCACCAAATCCTCTTCACCCATTTAGTTTGCACTTTTCTTTCATTCTATTATACAAGTTCCATATTTCGATTGCAAATTCAAATGATAACAGGTAAGGAAAAAATGAAGAAAATATATTAAAATCTTTCACAATTCGCGGCCGCATTCTTTGGCATCTATGCCAGTTTGTTGTTTTTTTGTTGTTTGAACTGACAAAGTTTGTTTGTTCTGCTTGTGATATCCTCCAAAAATTATACTTCGCGCGCCATATTTACCAAATTTAGCCGCAGCTTTTTAGTAGGTTTTGCCCTTGCACCGGCCTGATGTGTTCGCCATGTTTTTGTGTGTTGCCTATATTATGCGGGTAAGGTAAATTGCGATTTTTTAATCGTGTACTATTTCTAGCTTTCGGCAGGGTGGGGTCCCCCGCCCTACTGGCCTGGCAAATATTTCACCGAACCTATGCCCACAAATACAAAAATGCCGCAGCAGACTGTTACATCTGCTGCGGCATTTTTATTTAGAGGTTAATGGGCTGGTTACAGCTCATTGTTCGGCTGTGGGATTACTGCAGAACGCCGGTGTTCTTATCAAAGTGATAAGTACGGCCGTCGATGACTGCATCGCCCTTAGCCATGGTGCCATAGATCGGGTCGAAGTAGTAACGCTTGTCAGCGCTCCAGCCCTTGATCATGTGGCCCTGTGCATCGTAACGGACCCACTTGCCGGTACCATCGGCGCGGTCAGCCCACTGGCCAGCTTCGGATTCCTGATAGACATCCTTGCTGGTGGCTTTCTTGCCCTGATCAACAGAGTCCAGCCAGTACCAAGCATCAGAAGCCGGGTCATAGATTTCCTTGCCGCGGCCATCCAGGCCCTGGCGGACACCCTTTTCGTACCAGAAGTCAGCGCCTTTGATGGTCAGCCACTGGCCGTCCAGAGCAACACCGGTGTACTTGTCAAATGCGCAAGGTACGCCGTCAATATCGCCTGCGCCCTTAGCCATAGCGCCGGTGATCAGGTCAAAGTAGTAGGTGCCCTTATCGGTCGTCTGCCAGCCCTTGACCATGTGGCCGTTCTCATCGTAACGGACCCACTTGCCGGTGCCATCGGGCTTATCAGCCCACTGGCCGGCGGCGGATTCCTGATAAACGTCCTTGCTGACGGTCATTGCGCCGCCCTGGACAGCATCCAGCCAGTACCAGGCGTCGGAATCGGGATCATAGATCTCTTTGCCGCGGCCGGTGGTACCCTGCTTCACGCCCTTTTCGTACCAGTACTTCTTGCCATTTTCTTCAACCCAGCCGTTCTTCTCGCCGAACTTGGCGGTGTAGTCCTTGCCGTTGAAGGTGACAGCAGCGGTGGTAACGCCGCTGGTCTGCTTTACAGTTGCATCTACAAACTGTGCACTTGCGCAGTTCTTATCGGTGCAGGTAAAGACAGCCATTGCGGTAACGGTAGTCTTTTCAGCGGCACCATGAGCGGTGCGCGTTTCGGGTTCAGTAGACGGTACCTCAGTCGGCTCCGGCACAGCAGTCGGTTCCGGCACAGCAGTCGGCTCCGGCACAGCAGTCGGCTCTGCCGGCTTTGCGGTCGGAGTTGCAGTCGGAGTTGCAGTCGGAGTTGCAGTCGGAGTTGCAGTCAGTGCTTCAAACACAGCGCTAACGGTAACATCAGCGGCAGGCATCTTGAAGGTTGCTTTGCCATCGGTCAGGGTCAGCTTTTCTGTCTTTTTATCTTCGCCGATCTGATAGCTGTAGGTCAGGCTGTCAGCCTTGAGCTGGTAGTTATCAGCTGCCTTAACGGTAACGGTAACTTCGGTGCCTTCAACAGCTGCGGTCGGGTCTACGGTAACAGTGCCGTTCTCAGCAGGAGCTGCGGTAACCTTGTATTCCTTAACAAACTCTGCGCTGACGTTGACGGGGTAAGCAGGCATTGCAAAGGTGTAGGTGTTGGCTTTTTCGGTATCAGGCTTCACTTCAACGGTCTTATCGGTGTTGTCAGCGTCTTTGTAGGTAACCTTCACGCTGCCAGCCTTCAGGGCATAGCCGGTTGCGGGCTTAGCAGTCAGGGTTACGGTTTCCTTCTCAGCTGCTTCTTTAGCGGAAGCAGTGATCTCACCATTGGTCAGGGTAGCAACATTGACCGCATAGGTCTTGGCGTCTTTGGTAACGCTGATGGTCACATCGCCGTCCGGCATGGTGAAGGTGTAAACCGTCTTAGCCTTTTCGGTGGTAGCCTGGGCTGCGGCTTCGTCCTGCGCTGCTTCCTGAACTTCAGTCAGAGCAACATCGGTATCGCCGTTCTTTGCGGTAACGGTAACGATATCGGTGCCTTCCTTTTCTACGGTCAGGGTAACGGTATCGTCCTTGATGTAGGTGTTGTTGGTGGTGCCCAGGGTCAGGGTAACGCCTTGAACTGCTTCCGGCAGGGTTACAGTGTGAGGTACGCTCTCGGTTGCAGTATGGCAATCAGAGCACAGGTACACATCGTTGCGAACGGAAGCCGTTTCCAGCTCGTCCAGCTTCCAGGTATGGCCCTTGGGCAGTGCGCCGTCATCGTACTTCTTTTCACCCTGGGTCAGGCCGTACTTGTTGGTGCGGGCCTGGGTATAAGCAGGGGTATCGCACCATGCTTCAACGGAAACATCAGTGGTTGCGCCGCTGCTCAGGTCGCTGACCATGTCGGACATCGGCATGGTTTCAACCAGGTTAGCGCACCACATGAACTCTTCGTTCTTGTTCTTCTCGTCAGAGCTGCCCATGTTCTGGTTGTAACTCGGGTTGTAGTTCCAGGACTCGTTCTTGTAGCTCTTGCGCTGGTCATAGGAAAGGCCGGAATCATCGGTCTTAACAACCGGCTTGCCGTCCTCACCCAGTTCGTCCAGGCTCTTATAGGTGTTGGACAGGTTGGTGCCGACAGAAACGACCAGCTGATCCTTGGTGGTGTTGATGCCGGTGATCACAGTCTGGCCCTGCTGGGTGGTGGTAGCAAAGCTGTAGCTGTCACGCAGGGTCAGGCCAGCCAGAGGATGGTTCTTGAAGGTGCCCAGATACTTCACACTGCTGGTATCATTGGCGCTATCCATGATAACCATGCTCATGCCGGTAAAGTGGGTATCGGGAACCATGTTGCCGTCCTTATCCTTGGTCAGCTTAATGCCGCCATAGACGGTGTTGTATTCCTTCACTTCTTCCACTGCGCCGGTGGTCGGGTCCATACGGTAGATGGCGTTGTTGACGTTGAAGTACAGCTTGCCATCATACAGTGCGGTAGAGTGTACCAGTGCGGGGTAGATCCGCTTTGCAGCAGCGTCTGCCAGGCACTCGGTGTTCAGGTTGTTTTCAACCTTGGTATGCTTATCTACTGCACTGGTATCGATCTTATAGATGGTGCCAGCTTCGGCCAGAACCTTGGCATTGCTGTCGTCATCATTGAAGTTGCTGCTGGTTTCCTTCAGATCGTTGTAGTACATCAGGATGATATCATACGGGTCATCCGTCTTGGTAAAGCTGCTCATGCTGAAGCCGCCGGAGCTGCTGGAATCCGCTTTGCGGATATAGTAGTTCGCATTACGCGGACGTGCTTCCAGAGTATCGGGGCCCTGGTTCTGCATCTTCTTCATGAACTGCTGCATCTGGGAGTTGTTACCAGAGCTGCCGGAACCAGAGCTGCCGCTGTCGCCGTTCTCGGCCTGCTTGCGGCGCATGTCGTTATACAGGTTCTGGTTGGTCGTGGTATCAACGTAATAGAAGTAATTATCGTCGAAGTAGATGGGGCTGCAGATAGAGGTGAACCAGGTATCCTCGTAGCAGGTATCGGTGTAACGGGTCTCGTTCTTGTTATCCGCCTTGGTGTAAGAGTAATGCGGCTTGCCGTTGTTCATCACATAGCTGCCATCATCATTCTTATCGGGTTCCTTGTTTTTGGTGTAGGTGTAGCCATCGTACAGCGAGTCAATGTAATCATAGTACTTGCTGTAACGGCCTTCCAGACCGGAGGGAGAAACCAGGAAGTTGACATGGCGCATGTCGCCTGCGTTCTCAACGCGGGTCTGGGCCATGCACTCGGTGTTCACGTCGTCATAGCAGACGTCAACATAGTACCAGTTCTTGTTGGGTTCGCCGGTGGTCATCGTAGCAGACTTGCTGTCGCCCTGCAGCTTGTTGACCTTGACTGCGTTGAAGTAGTGGACGTTGTTGAACATGCCGCCGCCGAACGCATTACCGGCAACACTGGTATCAGAAGTATCGCAGTAATACAGGATCTGGGCAAAGTCAACAACAGCGTTATCGCCTACTTCATCGGGGGTCTTCCAAACTTCTTTGCCGTCAACGGTCTTTTTATAGATTTCCTTGTTGTCAGGCAAATTCTGGACCATGTAGTTAAATGCAGATGCATAGCCCAGGCAGATGCAGCCATACTCAACGCCCTTAGCGCCGATCCCGCCGCCCAGCAGGGCGCCGAAAGCAGTCATCTGGATGGGGTCGTTGTTGCCGCCGCCGGTGATATCGCCCATGGAGCCCATATCGAATTCTGCAACCTGGGAGATCCAGTCGTGCAGGATCAGCAGCTTGGTGACATAGTCAGCGCTGTCCCCCAGCTTAGCAACCTGTGCCAGGCCTGCATCACGGATGGCTTTCAGAGCTTCGCCATAGTTCATGACGTAAGACATGAACGCCTGCGGCAGCATGTTCAGCATGAATGCCATGGTGGTCGGCGGGACATCATCGTTCGGATCAATGCTGCACAATACCTTGATTGCGCCCATGGTGCCGGTGATGCTGCCATCCTCGCCCTGCTTCTGAACGCCCTTGGAGGTCCAGAACGGGGCAACCACGCCGAAGTACTCTGCTTCGTCCTGGTTGAACTGCGACAGCTGGAAGTAGTAGTAGTTCATCTGCGCAGTCGAGACATCGTAAGTATTGGTGACCTGGTTGCCCTGGTCGTCCACATACACGGCAGTCTTCTGGCTGTCGTACAGCAGCAGGCTGTTCTTGCCCTTGTTGTCGCCGCTCTGATAGGTGAAGTTCACCTTGCTTGCGTCAACCGGGTTGTTCTGCATATCGTACCAGTTGCCGCCATCCATTGCGGACACCAGGGTAACGCCGGTGCCGCCGGAGGTGGTATCCAGGGTCGGGGTGCCACCCACATTGATGTAGACGGAATTGTTATTCTGGTCTACCACAACGCTGACCGGCATGGTCATTACCGGCTGGGTTTTGATTTCTTCGCCGCAGACAGCGCACTTGAAGGTGACGCTGGTGCATTCCCAGTCAATGGTAACGGGAGCGCCGGCAGAAATTTTGCCGGTTTCGCTGTCATAGAACAGCTGGGCGTTGCTGTAGTCATCGGCCAGCTTGCCCTCGACCTTCTTCATTTCCCAGTTGAAGGTAGCAACAAACTTGCCATCTGCATCCTTGGGCACGGCATGGCTCTGGCAGGGCAGGGCGGCAATGTCGTCGGTGCGGGTGGTGGGTTCCTTGTATTCCTTCTTAAGCGGGCTCTTGTCAGCGGGCACGCTGGCAGAGTAAACGGTCTTGCCGGCAACGCCGGGCTTTGCATCGGTGGTATCCTTGGTTACGGTGCCTTCTACCTTCTGGTAGGCATCGTCCTTTTCACAGGTATACACAGCGGTGTAAGCCCAGCCGTCATCGGTCTTGGTCCAGTAACCATCGGGGGTTTCCTTCCAGGTATGGGTGTGGCCATCTTCCGGGTTGGTGTCATTCCAGTACCATTTCGGCTCGCCATAGGTATGGCCATCCGCAGCGGCGCTGGCAGCAAAGGTATCGGAGTTTTCAGCAACGTAAGCCTGTGCGTAGCTGTCAGCCTGCTGCGCAATCACTTCATCATCGCTGTTGGTCATGGACTCCATCGCAGAGGTCATGCCGGAGCTGCCGGTAAAGGTAACGGCGGTCACAACGCCTGCGGCGTTCGTCTCATAGCCCAGGTCGGTAACGGCGCTGGACAGATGATACGTTTTGATGGTGGCAGCCATCACCGATGCCATCTCGTCCTTGTTCAGGCCATAGGCTTCGGTGTTGATCTTGCCGGCTGCGGCGTTGGCGTACATGGCATCGGCCAATGCATTTTCCAACGCTGCAAGGCTCATGCCTGCCTTGCTCTGTGCAGTCGCTTCCAGCTTGGCATCGTCCTGCTCCAGTTCATGCACTTCGCCCTGGGCAGCCAGCGTTTGGGCTGTCTGCTTGATCAGGTCTGCGGTGCTGGTGAACTTGGGCAGGGACTGCACAGCGCTGGCCGCGCTTGCTGCGCTAGCTGCAACAGACTGCGCTACCGAAGAATCAATCTTGGTAGTTTCGGCAGCTGCGGGAAGCGCCACGCTTTGGGCAACCATGGCTGCTGCCAGCACGGATGCACCAAAACGCTGAAGGTTTTTCTTCATAGTTTTATCCTCCCTTAAGTGTTACTACTTTCCCCTTTTGTGTGAAAAGTGGTACGGCAGATGTGCGGCACTTTGCAGGTGTTGATTGCAAAACGCCTGGTTGTGCCCCCTCGGTCTGGCGATCCCCTGCCGGGCTGCGGCCTGCTTTCGTGGCTTTTGGCCCCGGCACAGCGGCTGACAAAACGTTGTACCGGCTGCATGTCTTGATCCTGCAAATGATAACCTTTCCGACACATCTAGGTATATACATTATATCACAGTTGCCAGAATTTGCATAGTTAATTAGCGCGGTTTCTATGTGAATTTTTGTCCTTGAATCAACTGAAACCTGTTTTTCGCACATTATTTGCGTTGCGATGCGGTGACTCTTTGGCGGTATTTATTAACATTTTTGAATGGTTTATTCCTGCTTTTATCAAATGATTGAACATTTACCCCGATAATGTTCTTTGCAATCTCTTAATCCAATCACCCGGTATTGTGATCGCGCATTTTTTGTCATTTCGGTTTGGCTTGTTGTTGAGAGATTTGGCAGAGATTGGAGGAAACTTGAAGGGAAAATTGGAGGTTGAGAATTGCCCATTATAAATTGTACTGTAGAAAGCGTTCCTGACCGTTCCGAAAACTTAGGGCAACACCGCATAATTCTAAGTGCCGATACGGCGAGCGAGGTGCGGCAGATGCC
>OGWR01003131.1_pt1 | contig 10986 bp, 7 predicted proteins | sample 1576061 | NCBI WGS metagenome assembly OGWR01 (sample SAMEA3541511, study PRJEB24748) | human gut metagenome | biome: human gut; feature: human-associated habitat; material: faeces | place: China | collected 2012 | reverse complement strand
AAAAGCAAAATGGAAAGAAAACTCAGCCAAGCCATTAAGGACTAGCCAAAAGACATCCATCGAAGCGAAAACGCAGCCGTGTGGAAAAACGTCCAGCGAAGCGAGGACGCACCATCCATCATGCCGGTGGGTTATGTCGAGCAAAGTCCCGAAAGGGACGTGCTGGCATAACCCACCGATGTTATGTACAGAAAAGAGCGTCAGTCGAAAACTGCTGTAGCTTTTCTGACATAACATACATTATCGGACAAAAGTGGGAGCAGGTGCAGGGGGTATTTGAGATGTACGCGATCTCTCAAAACCCCAGGTATGCAAATGTCATCGCTGGCATGCATACCCAGGGGTTTCTTTGTCTTTATGCACAAGATGATCCGCTCGTGCATCAGCCGTTATCTATCAGGCGAAATAGTCTTCGATGGTTTGCGCAAGCTCACTAACCGAATCGATCACCTTATACGCGCCATGTTCTTTCAGCTCGCCAGGCTCGGCATAACCCCAGCCGCATCCCAAGCAATCCAGACCGCACGCTTTGGCTCCGTCAGCATCGGTCCAACGGTCACCGACCATGAGCGCCTTATCGCCAGCGGCTTCGTCAAACCCAATGTGGTCGAACGCCCATTGAATAACCTGATCTTTGTCGAGACGCGAATTATCTTCGCTGGCACCGTAAATGCCGTTGACCATGGTGTCCAAATGGAAATGCTCGCAAATCGGAATGCACTGATACTGCGGCTTGCAGCTTGCGATCGCCAAGTAGTATCCGTCAGCACGCAGTTTGGCCAACTGTTCTGGGATACCGTCATAAATGGTATTGTTCAAACGGCCCGGAACCTTTTGACCCGGATTATTCGGATCATCGAACACCGCTTCCTGCGCATAATACCTGCGGTAGATGGCAATGCCCTCATCGAGTAAGTCGTCCGGAATATTATTGCGCTGCAACGACTCGACAATTGCAGGACCAATGAATCGCTGCAACTCCTCATCATCAGGCACTGGATACCCCAGTTCCTCAAATACCTTCACCACACAACCAATGATGCCCGGATCAGACTTGGTCAATGTGCCGTCAAGGTCAAGCAGAACGACTTTCTTGGGTTGCTTGGTCTTCTCGGACATGAGATTAATGCACTCCTTGTTAAATGCTCGATGCAATGTGAACTGTTCAGATAACAATTATGCCCGGTCTTACTGACCGGGCATGCAGTTCAAGTGTCGTTCAACTACTGGTTACTCGTAGTCTGGAAACCAGCCGTCGCGATGCATCTGCAGACGCTTTTCAAGCAACGTCTTCAGCTCGTCTTCAGTACGGCGTTCCAATAGCATGTCCCAGTGTGTACGGGTCGGCTTGGAAATCTCGTCGGCCTCACGATCCTCGTCGCCTTCACGATGCGCGGTCATGCCGCACCGGCACTCCCATTCCTCCGGAACCTCCGCGCCTTCAGCGAACGGCAGAATCGTGCGGTGTCCCTTTGGGCACACATATGCGACGTCGTTTCGCGCCGCGAAATCCACATTGTCATCAGATTCCAACGACTTTGCGCCGATGCTCATGCCTCGCAGGCTGCGTTCTGCCATATTGCCTTTGCCTCCTTGGATTGTCTGCTCTGTCTAAGCTACAGAACAGTTCGGACGTGTCTTTTATTCCTTATTCGTCTGCTTGATGTTCGATTTTAGTCGACGCCGGAGTATGCGACGATGCCACGATTGATGCGATCGTACGCCTGTTTTGCGACTGGCGCCAACGTTTCGGCACGATCCGCAAGATACGGTCCAGCCACGGCTATCTGCTGAAGCACGTCGGCAAGCCGTTTGCCGTTACGCACGAAATCGCCGCCCGTCAGATCGGTGCCGTACAGCACCTGCGACAGGCTTTCACCTTGCGCCCAATCGTAGACGATATCGGTGATGCCAAAATCGAGTTGGCGAGGCTCCTCAAGCATGTGATCCTCACATAACATGGCAATCGACGCATGGACGCCCTTAAGCTGCGCTGCGCACACGGCGACGTTCCCTTGAATGCCTCCAGGGTAACGACGCGGCTCTCCCCCGCCTCCCCTGCGGGCTTCGAACACCAACGATGCGACGACGCTGGCCAATTCACAGGCGTTCAACCCGTCAAATGCGCCATCGTCAATCGCCTGCGCCAATACTAGATCAAGCTCGCTGTACAAATGCCGCAACAGCTGGCCACGTTCCGTGAGCTGATAATCACCATGGCCCGCGGATTCCCGTACCGGCTGAAGATAGCCGAGATTGGAAAGCACAGCGCAAATATGATCAAACTGACGTGCCACGGAACCGGTTCGCGAATCGTAACGATGCTGTACCCGTTCCAACTCGCGCATCTCACGAGCCCAACGATGTCCCCATTTCAAGTGCTTCTGCACATCAGGGCATTTACGGCATGGATGGTCGCGGTCTTCTTCTCTGAGTTTCTTGATGCGTTTGTCAAGATCCATAAACGCCTGGCTGCGTTCCTTCTGCGTACGGAACACCTCATGCTTGAGTTTGCGACGTTCGTTCTTCTCCAAATCACTCAAACGCATCCGCAAACGCATGAATTTTTTGAAATCGCCGAATTCACACTGGAAAGCCTGCTCGTATCCTTCCAGAGCCTTGCATAAGGTTTCCATCTGTGCTTCAAGCTGCCATGCCGACTCGTTGGCTTCCCATTGCGCAAAGGAGTGGTCAAGCGTAACGCGAGCTGTTTCATAGTCGCTGGAATTCAATAGATTGACAGCCATATTGAAGGTCGGTCTGAAGCTTGAGTGAAGCGGATACACTCGTTTGCTGGACAAGGCGGCCGCAGTGGCGGGAACAAAACCATGGTGGTCCACCACAACGGCATGTCCGATGGTGTCGATGCCACGTCGTCCCGCACGACCGGTCAACTGGGTAAACTCGCCGGGAGTCAACCCAACATGCCCGGTGCCGTCGAATTTCTCAAGCTTTTCAACCACCACACACCGTGCGGGCATGTTAATGCCCAAAGCCAGCGTTTCCGTGGCGAAGACCATTTTAACCAAGCCTTCTTCAAACAAGCGTTCGACAATCTGGCGGAACAATGCGACCATTCCCGCATGATGCGGAGCGAACCCTTCTTCCAGGGCGAAACGAAATTGCGAGAAATGCAGCGCTTTCAAGTCTTCTTGGCTCAACTGGCCTTCGACCATCTCATCGACGATCCGTCTGATTTGTTGCACTTCGTCGCTGGTGGTGAGTTCCAAGCCTGCGTTGATGCATTGGTCAACCGCTTGATCGCAACCGTTTCTTGAAAAAATGAAGTAGATTCCCGGCAGCATGTCAAGAAAATTCAACTCGTCCACAACCGCCCAGCGTCGAGGCGTATGGCGTTCGACCTTATGCGGGCGATCGTCCCATCGTCCACCTTTACCTTTGGCCCTACGCTTATCAGGACGTCGCTCGCCCTTGCGCCGTTCCGCCTGACGATCAAGCTGATCAAGTCTGTTTATCAGCTGCGCATTGAGTTTGACCGTCTGTTCGCCATTGGCGTCACGCCGATATAGGTCGATGAGTTCTGGTTCGGTATGGTCATCTGCCTGTACGAGCACGTGCTGCTCCAACGGTACCGGACGCTGTTCCGACATGACCAACGTGGTTTTGCCACGAACAGATTCGATCCATTCGGAAAAATCCTCGACATTGGAAACCGTCGCGGAAAGACCTATGATGTTCACGTTTTTCGGCAAGTGGATAATGACTTCTTCCCAGACCGGCCCTCGGAAACGGTCAGCAAGATAGTGCACTTCGTCAAGGATCACATAACGAAGCGCTTCAAGCGTCACGGAATGCTCATACAGCATATTGCGCAACACTTCCGTGGTCATGACCACAATATCCGCCTCAGAGTTGATGGACGTGTCTCCGGTCAGCAATCCGACCTTATCCGTTCCATACTGGTCGACCAGATCATGGTATTTCTGGTTGCTCAGCGCTTTGATCGGCGTGGTATAAAAGGCTTTGACATTCCGCGTCTGCGCCAGATAGATGGCGAAATCGGCTACGACAGTCTTGCCTGCTCCCGTAGGAGCTGCCACGAGCACATTATCGCCAGCCTCCAACGCATCGTTGGCTTGCATCTGGAATTCGTCAAGCTCGAATGGCATGGATCTTGCGAATTCGGCCGCAACCGTGCGCTGCTTGGCCTGCGTTTGTTTGAATGCGGCATACCGTTGCGCGGGAGACAACTCCACGGTCTCATTGATTTTCGACGGGTCAGTACCGTTATTACGGCGACGATGATGGGTCATGATTCCTTAATATGGTTGGGTCAATCGTTACAATGACGCCATTGTGCCCACTGTTGAGCATGACGGCTTCGCTTCGCTTCATGCCTCTCAATGACTCCGGCATGGGCATCCGCATAACGATCTGCAGCATCCTTTAAAGGTCTGGTAAAGAAAGGCGCTTCATTCTCGTTGTTTTGGGGCAATGGTTTGCCCATCGCCTCGATTCGTTTTGCCGTCCGTTCACCCAGCTTCGCCACGTCCTTGAATGCTCGATAGCCGTGTAAACATGCGTAGACGACTCCGGAAACAACCATTGCAAGCATGAACAGAGCGAGCAACAGCCAAATCCACCAAGGCATAGTCTCTCCCCCGTCAGCCTTCATTCTCACGATCGCCAATGCTCAGCTCATGCTGGGCACGGGCGACAATCATGGTACGCAACGTTTCGGGAGCTACGGCAGTGATATGCCGTGCGTGGGAAATACAGAATGCGACATACCAGGAATCGGACGAGACGATCAGATGCACCTTCTCGCCCTCTCCGCACTTTTCGACTGTTGCTCCCGACAGCCCGTCAATAAATGACAGATCATCCTGATTGGTGACGAACACAGCTGGAGTTCCATTATCGAAGCTCCATTTGCGCAATTCGGATGCGGGAACGTCGGGAATGTCGATTTTCGCGGTAGGTTCAACCAGTTCGGCCTTTTCAATGCGGGAAATGCGAAGCACCTGCCAAATGCGAGGCTTTCCTGTGGCCTTGTTGATCGTGGTGTCTTTCTTCACGTACTTAGCTTTGTCAGCCGGTGCAGCGGCAGCGACGTCAGTCCATACGGCAACGTAGAAGACTCCCTCATCGACGAAGATCTTATCTGGCGCGACAAGCTTACGCTGGGTCCTTCCGGCGCCATCCGTATATTCCATGTCAAGCAGCAAGCTCTTGGAGATCGCGCTCTTCACAATGGAGAAATTACGCGGTTCCATCTCATAACCGGTCAGACTCAGCCAAGGCATGTCCCCCGGCTTAACATGTTGACGAAGACGGCTGTACAACGATTCAGCCTGTTCACGCAACTTGTCCGGCAGCAACGACGAATGCGCAAGATAGCTCACCGATGCGGTAAGCATGCTCAAATACTGCTGGGAGATACCTGCCAAGCGTTCCAGCCCAAGCGAATTCGTGGCGGAAACAATGCCTTCAGCGTCAAGCAACGACCAGTCGATGTCAAAGAACTGGCTTCCTGCCATCTCACCATCGTCGGAAACCGTAGTCAGCGTGTTGATGTCTTTATGAATGACATTGACGAACTTCTTCAGCTCGTCATCGGACTTCGGTTTGCCAATGAAACGTTCCGCAAGTTCCTCAAGCGAATATTCTTCGCCGAGGTGCGCCGAAAGGAACAGCATCAGGCGCAGACGACGGTCGACTTCACTACCCGTCTGGAATGCGGAATTCTTCTTCGGACGCCCCTTGCACTCCTCTGCATCGTCGTCAGCGCTGTTGCGGTTGATTTCCATGGCTGTGACAGTGGAGCTATCGCCTCCTGTGGATTCGTCGGCAGGCACGAACTGCGTGGCGGCATTCAAACGGCGGTTGAACGCGTCGACAGCCTCCTGAGGACTGACGATGGAAGCACCCGGATGAGAAAGCACGAACATGGCCAGATCATCGGAATCGGTGTAGGCGACGTTCAAATGCTCGCCGTCAACATCTACAGTCGCCGCGAAACGACGCTGGTCAACGACCTTGACCAATTCGTCGGGAATGGATTGCGTTCCCAGACCCGGAGCGATGGAATCAAGACCAAGCCCTGGAGTCGGAGTCTGAGGGACGCGAGGCGCGGTACGGGACGTATGCTGCGTCTCATGTGCGGGAGCTGAGGAAATCGACATGGAACGGGCCAGATAGTTGGCCGCGGCAAGAATCGGCAAATCCTCGTCGCCGAACAGCAGACGAACGCGAGGCTCATCTCCAAGCTGCAGACGATAGGATGCGAAATCCTGGCCTTCCGACTTAGATGAATACTCAGGCTGCCTCGATTCGATGGCGATGCCCATGGCCGCAAGCTTGGCACGGTCACGCTGGAATTGCTTGGCAAAAGCCGCCTTCGCCGCCTGATCAGCCAGCTCCCCATAGGAATCGGCATACGCCTTCACACGCTGGGCAATCTGACGGGAAGTGAGCCATTGCGGGAAAGCTGAGGAAAGCACAGCCAATACATCAAGTTCGTGCTTGCCCCATTTGTCGGAGAAACGACGCCTTCCGTTACTGCCCTCTGCCATTAGTCCTCACGTCTCGTTAACGTTTCATCTTAAGTGCCTAGCCGGTTCAGGCTCTGCACACACCTCTCTATGATAGAGGGTTTTCGTTCAGATTGTGTCTATTTTACGAAAAAATACAGTTTTTCGTGTTGAGGCTACCCCTCGAATCAGACCCAATCATCAGGCTCAACACCTTGCGGGCCAACGTATTCGCCATTCGGAACATAACTCGGCTCACTTGTGTCGGTCAGCCGCGCGTCACCGAACAGTATCACGTCCCTGCCGAAGGTCCAGTCACCATCGATGTCGACGGAATTGGCCGCGGCAAGCGACGGAACGCCATAAGGGAATCTCGTATCGAAATCATGGATGTTCTTGTAATACCGCGCATCCAAGTGAACATCCGGGAAGACGTAATTGCCATCTTCCATCTCGTACTGGTCCGTCAGATGGAATCGATCGGATCGCATGATAAACAAATCGTCGGTGGTTTTCACCGGCAGGAAACGCATACGGTCAACGCATACGCAGGTAGCCCCGTCGAACAACGTCACCGCCGCTCCCATGGCTGTTTCCAGCTGGATGACCGGCTCGCTCGTCGGATCGGTCGGATCGACGGTCTTGTTATTGCGAATCACCGGAAGAGGAAGCACGCCATCATATGCGGACAGCTTGGCCTTCAGAGCGTCGATACGCACCCAGATGCTGTTCGTGTTAAAATACGGATGCTTTTCGATGTTCTGCGCATCATCCTTATCGTCCGGATGCACCTGGCTCATCTCACGCAACATCAAGCGGCCGGTCGCCTTGTCCCGCACGATATGCCCGCCCTTGCGATCAGCTGGAGTACGTTTTGCGACCTCGATCATGAATGGCGCACCGGTATTTTCGAAGTGCTGCGCCAGCGTGCGCGAAGGACGTGCGCCGAGATTGTCGGAATTCGAGATGAACAGGTATTTGAAGCCCTTCTCCTCGAGGACGTCCAATAGGCCGGATTCCCAAATGGTGGAGAACAGGTCGCCATGGCCTGGCGGGCACCATTCAAGTTCCGGATTTGCCGGGAAGCTGACAGGAAGACCGGTTTCCGCACCGATTTTCGGTTCCTGATGCTGCACGATTTCCAGAGGAATGTCCTCTTGATGGAACTTTTTGTTGGCACGCAGCACCTTCATGGTGTCATTCGACGTGCGGAAGGAGTTCATCAACGTCAATGGCAGTTCCACACCCAGACGAGTGCGTGCAGTCAGCACCTGACCGATGATGATGTCGATGAAGCGCATCTGACGTGCCTTATGGCGACGCACTGGCAGCAAGGACTTGGCGCAATCCAAGCCCATGGACGTGCCGAGGCCACCATTAAGTTTGAGGAACGCGGTTTTGGCAAAAGCATCGACGGCTTTGTCATGGTTGATGGTCTCGTAGACATCATGGAAGCTAGGCACTCCCACCAGAGGCTCAACATCATCCTCACGGATCCATGTGCTTGCTTCCTCACTGCGCCAAACCTCGTACAGTCGTTTGAATTGCGCAATGGCCATATCGGTCATCCCGTTGTCCCGCATCTTTGCGGCGGAATGTTCAAATGCGTCCTCAGTCAATGTCTTTCCCTTTCGTGCGGGCGTCCTGTTCTCATCGTACCTAGGCAATACTACGACAAAATTCCCATGACGGGGGCTTTTGGTGGCAAAAAGGGAAAATTCTTGACAAAAATGACATCCCAAGAACTCTTTTATCATGTTTCGCGAATCGTGCGACACGATGAATTTGAAAAATAGAGCAGGTTGTGCTATGTTTCATGTTCGGTGCTTTTTGCATCGTTCGGACCATAGCGCAGTTTGGTAGCGCACTTGACTGGGGGTCAAGGGGTCGCGGGTTCAAATCCCGCTGGTCCGACCAGAAAAACCCGAATTCATGCGATTTCGGGTTTTCTTTTTAGGATGTCAGTCTTACGCATGCAGGTAAGGGGTGATTGTCTTGAAGTCGATGGACGCCCAGCCACAGTTTGACGACGTTGACGGCTTTGCCCACGTGTTTGACTCATCCGAGCTTGAGGATGAGTGGAAGATACGTCTGTCCCGGGAACTTGGCGTAGCGGCCAGGGAGCGGGCGAAGCATGATGGCATCACCCTTACCGAACTGACGCGCAAGGCGCTTGAATGCGACGATCTGAATGAGACCACGGACACCGTCCGCCCTGGACGAAGACCGAAGAACACCGACGGTCGAGAACAGCTCGGAGACGAATGGAAAATCAAACTCCCCTATGCCATCGGCAAGATGGCACGGGAGCGGCGCCGCATTACCGCGAGGCCCTACACCGGTACCAACGACAAGTTCGCTCGCGCGGCGTGCGATCAGCGGATATCTACGTCAACGGGATACTGAGGAACAGCCGCTGTTTTAAGCATGTGACAATGAGTCACGCATGATTGGCGTGCACTGATCTAGCAAATATGGATGGTGGCCGCACACCCAAGGAATGGTGTGCGGCCACCATCCATAGAAACTTACTTGCGTTTCTTCTTCTCTCGAATATTCACCGAAATCTGAATCGGGGAACCTTCAAAACCGAATTCCTCGCGCAGGCAACGTTCGATGTATCGGCGGTAACCATGCTCAAGGAAGCCGGTAGCGAAAATCACGAAACGCGGTGGACGCGTCGAAGCCTGCGTCGCGAACAAGATACGCGGCTGCTTGCCTCCACGCAGTGGATGCGGATGGGCGGCTTGGATTTTACCCAAGAACGCATTGAGCTTACCGGTCGGAATACGCTTGTCCCATGATTCCAGCGCTCCACGCATGGCTCTGGCCAGACGGTTCGTATGCCATCCGGTTTTAGCCGACAGATTCACGCGCTGAGCCCACGTTACACGGTCGAATTCTGTCTTCCACAAGCGTTCCATTCGCTGACGGTCGAAATCATCCATCAAATCCCACTTGTTGAACACCAAAACGATGCATCGACCGGCGTCCACTGCTTGGCTCATCACCTTCAAATCCTGATCGGAAATCGGTTGGGAAGCATCAAACAGCACCAGCGCAAGTTCCGAACGCTCAATCGCGGCCTGGGTACGCAAGGATGAGAAATATTCGGCACCAGACAGCTTATGCAGGCGACGCTTGATGCCTGCAGTGTCGATGAACAGCCAATCCTCCCCATCAACCGTCACCACTTCATCGACTGGATCGCGAGTGGTACCTGCCAAATCATTGACCACAGTACGTTCCTCGTGAGCCAGCTGATTCAGCAAAGACGACTTGCCGACGTTCGGTCGACCGACCAACGCCACACGGCGCAAATGGGACGGAGTAAGGAAACCGGATGTTTTCTCAGCCTTCTTCAACGAATCCAAGGCAGCGTCAAGCAGTTCGCCAATACCGCGACCGTGCATGGCGGAAATGCCATACGGCTCCCCCAAGCCCATCTTCCAGAATTCAGCGGTCAAATATTCGCTCTCACGATCATCAACCTTGTTCACCGCCAGCGTGACCGGCTTGCCGGAGGCGCGCAGCATCTTGACAATGCGCTCGTCGGTGTTGGTAAGACCAACCTGGCCATCCACCACAAGCACCACAGCGTCTGCAAGCTGAACGGCGATCTGCGCCTGGGATGCGATGGCGGATTCGATACCTTCGACGTCGGCTTCCCAGCCACCGGTATCAACCAGCTTGAAATCGGTGCCGGCCCATTCGGCATCGTAGCTCACACGGTCTCGAGTCACGCCGGGAGTGTCTTCCACCACAGCAGCGCGACGGCCGAGAATACGGTTCACCAGCGTGGACTTGCCGACATTAGGGCGCCCAACGACGGCAAGCACGCCAACCGGCTTCGGGCCGGACCGGCGTTCGCCGCCAACGAACGACGATCCATCGATCAGTCCTTCATCGCCCTCATCCAACTCATAATCGTCAAGATTGGAAGCGTACTGGCGATACTGCTGCTCTTCGATGGCATCGTCGACAATGCGCACAAGCACATCAAGCGTTTCGCCGAAATTCAAATCGGAATTATCGACGGTCAGCACGCCTTCCGCGGCAGATGTGAAATTCGTGACCTTGGAATCAGCTGCATCTCGCGCCGCAACATTTTCTGATCCGACACCATCAGTTGACTGACCGGAACGACGAGCCTGTCGCACCTCTTCACGGGCGGTGAGCAACACACGCACTTCAGCATCCGGCGCAACAACCGTAGTGATGTCACGGCCTTCGGCGACCACTCCGGCACCCTCAGAAAAAGAGTCAGACGCAGCTTCGCGTGCGATGTACGCGCGTTGAGCGGCAATCAGCACGTGACGGACGGGAATGATGTTCGACACCTTGGACACATGGGATGACACTTCGGAGGAACGAATAACGTCGCTGATGTCTTCGCCGTCGGCATATACCTTCGAATCGTCTGGATCGACGCTGATGTCGAAATGCCCCCAATACCGATGTACATCATAAATATCACCTGATTTTCCAAGCC